>JRYH01010626.1_pt1 | contig 40213 bp, 49 predicted proteins | sample 235351 | NCBI WGS metagenome assembly JRYH01 (sample SAMN03074221, study PRJNA261480) | activated sludge metagenome | biome: Wastewater Treatment Plant; feature: Wastewater; material: Activated sludge; isolation source: activated biomass of a wastewater treatment plant treating wastewater... ...
AAAGGACCCGCTTCCACACGGTTTTCCCATGCATTTGGACGATATCTCCTGCAAAGTGGCTTGGCTGCAGAAGGTGATCCGATCCTGATCGGACAGGATTTCCGCGACTCAAGCCCACAGATCGCTTTAAATTGCACCAATGCGCTCGCTGGGCTCGGGTTTAGAGTTCTCGACTGCGGGGCAGTCCCCACACCGGCGCTTGCGCTCTACGGCCTTCAGCTGGGGGCAGCGTCGCTTATGGTCACCGGCTCCCACATTCCTGCAGATCGAAACAGCATCAAGTTCTATCGACCAGATGGTGAGATCAACAAGCAAGATGAGGAAGCCATCGCGGCATTGGCCGCAGCTGAAGGCCTTTCTCAGCCCCTCCCCTCCTTGGCCGTATCAGACAATCGGTCTGCCGAATGTCTAGAACTCTTCCTTGAACGGAACCGCTCCTTGCTGCCAAGGGACGCTTTGAAAGGCCTTCGCTTAGGCGTCTATCAACACAGCACGGTCGCCCGCGATCGATGTCCTTTGCTTTTATGGAGCAGAGGTCGTGCCTTTGGGCCGGTCCGACAGCTTCATCCCCGTCGATACCGAAGCTGTCTCACCTACCACGGTTCGGATGCTTCAGACCTTGGCGCAGGAACATCAGCTGGACGCCCTTGTGTCGGCTGATGGTGATGGTGACCGACCACTTGTCGCAGATGAGAAAGGCGTGCCAGTTAGAGGGGATCTGCTGGGGCTTGTCACAGCGAGGTTTCTAGGCGCCGAAGTCCTCGTTACTCCCGTGACCTCTAATTCGGGGATAGAAGCTGCTGGCTCGTTCAAGGTCGTCAGGACGAAGGTTGGCTCTCCTTATGTTATCGCTGCGATGCAGGAGGCTGTGGCAGCTGGACAAGCAGGAGTGGTTGGCTTTGAGGCCAATGGAGGCTTTCTGACCGCATCTGACTTCTCCTTCGGGCGTGAGACAATCCGGGCCCTGCCCACACGTGACTGCTTGCTGCCCATCCTTGCTATCCTTGCCCTGCGCGTTGAACGCCAAGCGCCGATGTCAGAGATCGCAGCATCCTTCAATCTTCCTGTCGCTGCAGCAGATCGGCTGGAGAATTTTTCAACCGAAGGCAGCACCGCTTTGATGGCGCATCTTCGCGCCAGCGACAGCAACCTGTCTGACTTTCTTCGCTCGGTTGGGGAGGTTCAAGACAAGACCGACATAGATGGACTGCGTGTTGCTCTCGATGGGGGTCGCATCATCCATTTCAGGCCATCTGGTAATGCGCCGGAGATGCGGTGTTATGTCGAAGCAGCGTCCAAGGAAAAGGCTGAAGAGCTGCTTGGGTGCGGCCTGGAGCTCATTAAGCAATGGACTCCAGGTGAGAGGGCCTGACGCAATCGTCTTCGCCGCTATCGCCGCGGTACGGCACTAACCTAATTCACCGTTCTCTTGCCCGGCGCCCCCATCGGGGCTTCGCCAGACGTTTGCCTTGATATCAGGCAGAGGAGGGCAGGGTCCTCATTGGCGGCTTGGACGCGTCCGGCGTTGGACGGGGTGATCCTCGCTTTGTGATCATTTTCTAAGACAGGACGCATTCGGGTGTCCCCGCACTGCAATGGGAGAAAATGAAGCATTATCACGCATCAAAACGCGCCAACGGTGACGTGCGTTGACGTTGACGCGTTATAACGCGTCAACGTGCGTCATAACGAACGTAAACGCTTTGTAAAGCATGTGCGTGCTTCAAGGAGCTTGATGTAGCGTTATGATGTGCTCACGTGATTCGCATTTAAGGGGGAACCGGTGCCTGTTATCGCAGTTGCAAATCCAAAAGGGGGAGCGGGAAAATCCACTACCACTCTGGTCGTCGGCTCAACACTTGCAGCCAACGGCGCCAGCGTGATAATATTGGATTGCGATCCCAACCGACCGATCAGAGACTGGCGTCTGGGGCCCTCCAAGAACCCATTGCTGGTCGATGGTGATGTGAATGAAAGCAATATTACCAGCAAGCTCGATGCTTATCGGCGCCAGCACCAGTTCGTTTTCGTGGACCTGGAGGGAACTGCGAGTCGACTCATGTCGCGTGCGCTCGCCCGCTCGCAACTGGTGATCATTCCTATTCAGGCAAGCCCGACGGATGCCGAACAGGCCGCCAAGGCAATCCGACTGATTCAGGAAGAAGAGCAGTCGTTCGAAAAGACGATTCCCTACCGGGTCCTCTTTACCAGAACATCCCCAGCCATACCGACCAAACTTGAACGAGCCATCCTCAATCAACTGAGGGGAGGGCAGGTGCCACAATTTGGAACCCACCTCAATGAACGGTCTGCCTATAAATCGATGTTCTACCATCAGCTCGACTTGGAAGAACTGAATCCCGCGGAGGTAAATGGTCTGCCGCAGGCGCGCGATAATGCAGCCAAACTTGCTGAGGAACTGATCGAGATCGTAGTCGGAAAGGTAGCCGCATGACTGGCCGCGAACTGGGTTTTGGAAGACTAAGCCAGATCAAGCCGGATAACGTCCCCGAAAAGGGACCGGCCGATGCGGAGATTGATAAGGTCGCCGATCGGATTGGCTTTACGAGCCGGGAACCGACAGAAAAGATCGTGCGGCGCCAGAAGACCGAGCCATCAGCTAACTTGAACATGCGGCCGACGATCTCCGTCTACAACCGCTTTGTCAGCTATGCCATCCGGGAAAATCTCAGCTATCCAGATGCACTCAAGGCTTTGATGGACAAAGCTGGGATCTAATCCAAAACACCACTCAATGCTTTCGTCACTATCTGCTGCGGGCGGCGTCCTGGAACAGAGGATGGCTTACATATAGGTGAAGCAAAGCGCCCTATAAGAGGCGCGTTCGAGGAGACCGAGGCAAGCCCCTATTTCGGGATGATCAGCGACAGGTATTAATACCTGAGCTGGACGCTACCCAAACCTGCCTCGGCTGAACCTGTCACGACTAACCCTGCGGGCGCCGAGGCTGCCCAGCCAATGACGGCTGCCGATACATAATCAGGAGATGGCCAGCTGCTCGTGTTCGCGAGCTTCTTTCAGGTTTCGTTCGGTCAGGAAGCCTCAGGACCCACCCAGGCTCCCCTCCTTCAGGATATCGTCGAACAGATCCTTGTCTGCATCCCGTGTCAGGAACCCGGGCAGTTCGCGTCGCAGCCAATCGCCAAGGCGCTTCGTGAACTCCGGATCATTGACGTTTTCCAGGCGGTGCAGGACGAGTGCGCCAAGAAGCACCTTACGGCGCGTGTCATTGGCGCGTTCCTGCTTCGATAGCCGAGCCTTGAGAGCGGAGCGCTGCGCATCCAGTTCCGCACGAAGCCGTAATGGAAATCAGTCCTTCGTCACCAGGCCTTGTGGCCGATCAGATGCGCGCTGCGCTGCAGGCCAACAAGGTGGCGGCCATCAAGATCGGCATGCTCGCGACGGCTGAGATCGTCGTTACCGTTGCCGGCGTGCTGCGCGAGAATCCACGAGTGCCGGCAGTATTGGACCCGGTTCTGGCCTCAACCTCCGGCCGGGTGCTACTGGAAGCAGGCGCCATCGATGCCATGAAGCGTGATCTGATGCCGCTTTGCCGTATCGTCACACCCAATCTTATCGAGCTGGCGCTCCTTGTTGGCTCAGAACTGGCGATGAATGAGGACAGCGTTCGGCAAGGCCGCCAATTGCTGGCCGCCGAAGCGCAGGCCATTCTGATCAAAGGCGGCCATGCCTCGGGACTTCGATCGACCGATATACTGTTGCGCTCGGATCAGGAACCAATCCGCATCGACGCACCGCGCCTTGCGGCGTCGATGCGCGGCACGGGTTGCATGCTGGCCAGCGCGATTGCGGCGCATCTGGCGAAGGCAAGGTCAATTGAGGACAGCGTTCGCGAAGGCAAGTTGTTTGTTTTTGAGAAGCTTCGGAAAATCTCGAGAGAATAACCGCACCTCCAAGCTCAGGCTGCCAGGGAGGGGTTCACGCTTCAACTTGCGACAGAGATTTCTGACGACCAGCACGAGCTGGGCAGTAGGATCGGTTCGGCTAGATCGCGGCTGCGCCAAAGCGGACCCGTTTTCCAGAAGGGCTACGGGTTCTTTACGCCATCTCTACCTGCTTCCGTTCCACACTGCCAATTATGCGACTTTCCGAGAACGGAACGTGATCAGCGAACCGGCACGTCATTGCTCGCCGAACTCAGAAATCAGCTTAACGCTAAAGGGGAATCCGCATTATGGCATCGAAAGCCTCGGTTGGGGCCGCAAGCGGGATGCTGGCAATCGAATTCAGAACCCCCGGTACCGCCATCCACGCCGTGGTGGTAGGGATGCTACAATTCCCAGAACCAAATCTCCTTAGTTGGAGGTGTGACGGCTCTTCAAGTCTACGTGTCAGGCGTCCAGTCGGACATCTGCAATGCCCTTCCGCCGAGCTTCTGAAAGGCGCGCTGGCGGCACGAGAAGACGATGATCTGCTGCTCGCGCGCTTGGCGGTGCAGCGCGTCGAACATCTTCTCGATGCGGTCGTCGTCGGAATAGACCAGCGCATCATCCAGAATCACCGGAGCGGGACGACCATCCTTCGCTAGGAGGCGGGCAAAGGCGAGTCGCGTCAGCACGGAAAGCTGCTCCCTCATCCCGCCGCTCAGGCGCTCGACATCTTCCTCCTGGCCATTGCGCAGTATCTTATGCGGCAGGAGTGTTTTCTCATCGAAGGTGATCGAGACATCGTCAAAGAGCAGACCCAGGAGCGGCCTTAGTTCATTCATCACAGGCAAGAGGTAGGTCTCTCGCGCCTGGCTCCGCGCGGTCTCGAGAGCCGAACCAAGCCGCTGCAGCACCGCGACCTCCTTCTCGTAGCCCGCGACGCGTATCTGCGCCGCGGCAAGGGCGTCGATGCTCTCGCGCCATCTCTCCTCAACCGCATCCTCCGAGCGGGCTCGTATTTCAGCGGTAAGTCCGGCAATCTCCTCCCGCAACTTGCCGATCTCCTTCTCAGCCGTTTCTGCGACGGACCGTAGGCGGCGCAGCGTAGCTTCGGCCGAAGCGAGGTCGATGGCTTCTTCCTGCAATCGCTCGACGATCGCCTGCTGATCCGCCAGCCGAGTGTCGAGGCCTGCCAACCGCACAGCCATCTGCCTTTCGCGTACGGCGCGAGTTGCCTCCGGCCCGAGTATAGCCTCGACCTGTGTCTGCTCGGCGTCCAATCCGGCAAAGGCTGTCTGCGCTGCCACGACCGCATCGGCGGCGCCCGCCTGCATCGGCTCGGCCTCACGCCAGGCCTGCCGCGCGGCCAGCCGCCTTACCTCTGCCGCCTCGTGAGCGGCTCGAACCAGGGCTGGACGCTCCTTCATCTCGAGCACGCCGCCGGTCGCCGCTCGATGCGCAGCCACATCTTCCCGGAGTTTTGGCAATCCGACGCCAGATTCGTCCTTGAGACGAGTTCGGCCGGCCCGCGAGGTCTGGAACCCGCCACCCTGCCAGCATCGCGAACGGCGGTCCTGCCGCAGGAGGAACCGGAGGACCGCACATGGAATCCGCTCTGCACCCTGCTCAGCCTCTCAAGGCCGTTCGATCCCTTCCCCGCAGGTGCCCCGCGGGGCCTGAGGATGTTCCGCGACGATCGACTGCAGGGCACGTGGGCCTCTTCTACAACAAGCCGGAGACGAACCACCCTGCTCGACGATTCCCCATGGGTGCTTCCGCCAAAGAGTGGCTGGCGGCCACGGCCTCCCGCCGACCGGAGCGCTGCCCCGAGGGGCGATCTGCTCGTCCACGCGACGATGAGGACGGCGACGTCCTCGTTCCCCGGACTGGTCGAGACCTTCCCGGGTAATCTCGCCTCGTTCGCGAAGGACGGGCTCGCCCGCGACGAGGACGGCACACACCTACTGCTCGATAAGGTCTCAACCGGGGGAAAGCCTTACCGATCCGGCGCCTTCGCATCCGCACGCTCCTTCGCGCATGGCCGTTTCGAGGCTGAGATCAGGGCCGCCCCCGGGTCCGGCCTCGTCACCGGATTCTTCCTCCACAGGGATGCGCCGCGGCAGGAGATCGACGTCGAACTGGCGGGACGCGATCCGCGGACCATGCTGGCCAACGTCTACTTCAACCCCGGCGACGAAGGGGCGACGATGGTCTTCGGCTATAGAGGCGCACCCTGGCGGATAGACCTGGGCTTTGACGCCACCGAGGACTTTCACCTCTATACGATCGATTGGCGCCCGGGCCTGATCGCGTGGTCGGTAGACGGCAGGATCGTCCATGAGCGCGCCGGCTGGGACCCCACTCCGCTGCCCCATCTCCCGATGCGCCTCCACGCCAACTTGTGGGCTCCCCGCTCCGAGGATCTCGCAGGACGGGTCGATGAGAAAGCGCTTCCAACGCGAGCCACATTCAGGAACCTGTCGATTTGGGCATAGATCAGGAGGTACGCCGGAGATACGCGTAGAGGGGACGAGGCCCGCGCTCATATCCCCGTCGGTCACATCTTCACGGCGTTTACACTTACATCGTCCAGACCTTCACGTCGGGCGCCTACCTGAACTGCGGCGGGATTTCCTTCCGGCAGGAGTGCCGCGCCAAGAATTTCATGGAGGCCAAGGTCATGAGGCACATGATTGTACGACGGGTTTCGGGAAGGGCGGATTGCTGCCGCTGGCATCCGAAGATGAGAGAGGACGCGCACCGCCGGCAGGCGTTAGGCCTCTGTTCACTTGCTATGCGCTAAAATGTGCATATATTGTGCGTATGAAGTCGGAGATTTGCCATGACTCACGCACAGCTCGCACATTCGACGGCGATCTCGGGCTTTGTCGATAGCCTGCAGGAGCCGCGCACACCTTACATCTCGCCGAAACGCCTGTCACAGGCGCTGGGTGTGAAAGTGGCCAACCTTGCTCAGTTGACCGGCGTCCATCGCAACACACTGCGCAATCCGTCATCGGAGCGCCTGCAGGGCCGGATGCGCGAGATGATCAAGGTAATCTCGGCCGCCACGGAATTCACCGGTGACGTCGACAAGTCGATCTACTGGTATCGCAACGAACCGATCGCAGACTATGGCCATCGCACGGCGGCCGAGCTCGTTGCCGACGGCAAGGTCGAGGCGGTTCTGGCCTTCATCCGGGATCTCGAGAACGGGGCGCGCGGGTGAAGATCGCCCGCGTCGGCCCGGACGAGATCTTCCATCGCCATCTGACGCCGAAATGGGCATTCCTGCCCACCAGCGGCGCAGGCGCGGCGATCGACGGTGGTCGTTTCAATCGGCCAGGCGTCGAAGCACTTTATCTGTCCCGTGCGGCCCAGACAGCGCTCGAGGAATACAGACAGGGCGCCAGCATCGTCCCGCCGGCGACGCTTGCCGCCTACAAGATCACGCTGGCCGAGGTGGCCGATCTTTCGCAGGGGTTCGACCCGAACGCCTGGGACGGCTCCTGGCAGCAATGGGATTGTGCCTGGCGGCAGATCGCCCGCATCGACAAGAGAATTCCGCCGTCCTGGAAGCTGGCGGACGTGGTCATCACCGCAGGGTTGCGCGGTATCCTGTTTCCGTCGCTGCGTCACGCCGGCGGCACCAATCTGGTGATCTTTCCTGCCAACTTTGCCGACGGCGATCATGTTGCAGTCCACGATCCCGATCACCGGCTGCCGCAGGACCAGTCATCGTGGCCATAAGTTCGTGACTGTCGCTGAATGCGCAACGAGGCAATAATCTGCTCAAGACATTTGGTCCTCAGTGACATCGTCTTCGGCCTCCTCTTCACCGTCGTCCTCTCCACTCGCCAACCCGACCGGAATATCTCCCGCCAACAGCTTCTCTTTCGACAGCAATCCGGCATCCTCGAGCGCCTCGAAGTCCGGCAGGTCGCGCAACGTGTCGAGCCCGAACTCCAGCAGGAAGTCTTTGGTCGTGACGTAGGTGTAGGGCGCGCCGGGCGTCGGGCTGCGCGGACCGGACGCAATCAGTTTCGCGCCGCGCAGATGCCCGATGAGATCGCGGCTGATCTCCTTGCCGAAGAAGGAAGAAAGCTCGGCGCGGGTGATCGGCTGGAAATAGGCGATGCACATCAGTGCCAATATCTCGGACTGCGTGAGGTCGCCCGCACCCCCGTTGCCGCCGGCGGCCGTGCCAAATGCACTGCGGATGGCGTCGGCATAGGCCGGACGCGTCAGATGTTTCCAGCCGCCGGCGACGGCGACCAGATCGTAGGGTCGACCGCGCAGTTCTTCGCGAATGTCGTCAATGAGAAGATCGATGCTGCAGCTTTTGCCGACGATCCGCGCCAGTTTCTCGCGTGTCACCGGTTCGCTGGCGGCAAAAATGGTCGCTTCGACGCGGTTCATCCATTCGCGCCAGCGCGCCTCCGGCGGCAGGTGATCCAGTTCCCGGTCAAACAGCTGGTCAGCTGATCGACGGTCATCTGACCGGCTCCCCACTCGCCTGCGCACTGCTTCCGCCATGGTCGTCAGAGCCCGTAGATGCGGAAGGCGGTGCGGCCCGACAGTTCGCGCACGGCGCCGAACTCGACCAGCCGATCGAACAGGCGGCGCAGACCGCGGTCACTCATGCCGGCGATCTTTTCCGAGGCAACGATCGCGTCGTCGGACAGGAGCTTGTCGACGACAGCGTCCGCCGCCTTGGCCCGGAGTTTTGGCGCGACTGCAAGCAGCCGATCCGCGCGGCGCTCGAGTTCAGCGGAAAGATCAATCGCGCGCAGCGCAGCGCGCGCCTGCGCGGCAAGCAGATTTTTGGCACGCTCAGGATCTGTCTCAATGCTTGTCGCCACAGAACTGGCTGCCCATCGGCGCGGGCGGGCGCTTGCGCCCAAAGACGCCTCAGCGCCCAGCAGCGGCACTGCGTGTGCCCAACCCAGCCGTTGCGCCAGCAGGGCGTCGGCGAGCCAGCATCCGAAGGCTCGTGCGAAACCATATCTTTCGGCAGCCGCGAACGCGCCGGTCAGCATGCCGACCATTCCGATACCTGCGGAAAGCTGTCGAAGATCGTCCGCCAGGTCGCTGACTGCGTCGTCATCGCGGCGGAGACCGAGGTCATCCAGCACCGCACCGATGCTGTCCTCGGTCAGCAGATTCTCGGCAGGCGTGCCGGCCAGCTGGCGCCAAGCCAGCAGCATCGATCCAGCGGGGCCGACGTCATCACCGAACTTCGTCAGCAGCACAGCATCGCGTAGCGCGGCTTCATCCTCGACGCGGCCGGCCTGGTTCGCCGTTGCCGCGGCCGCCGCGAGCGCCAGCCGCTGCCGCCACGCGCCGGCCCATCGCTCCTGCCGGCGGACCACCGCATCGAGCGCGCCGATGGCGGCGCCCGCGGAGAGCGCGAGGTCCTCAAGGTCCTTTCCCGCAAGGCTTTGCGCATCCGGGATGGCCCGGCGCATCCAGGTCGGCACGGTCGATACCGGAGCGGCGGCGGCGGTGAGCGCGCTGATATGGCGTGCAGAAGATTTGGGACGCAGAATCATCGCGAGAAAGGATGAATCATGGCGGCGCTTTCTGCAAGCCGCAATGCACTAAACCGCCGCGCTTGTCGGTGGCACATAACGAACGATAAGATTGCATTATCGATCGTTGCGGGAATTGCCATCGTCGGGATGAAAATTGGCGGGAAACGTTATAAAAGGCGATTGTTTCAGGCAACAAGATTCGAGGGCCAAAGCAGCAGCGCCGTGCCAGCCGGCGCAACCAGAGAAGATGGGCTTCCCTGGCTGCGGCAACAGCCTTGCTCTCGAACTTGGAGGTGACGCTATGTGGCTCATACCACTGAACGTCAGCTTTGAGGTGAAAAGAACCCGGACGAGCTGGTTACTCTACATCCGGGTCCAATTCATCTTATAAGCCAAGGGAAGGCGGGCGAAAGCTCGCCTTCCACCTCCAGAATATAGCGTTTTCCCTCCCTTATCGCAAGAAGCGCCCAGAACTCGCCGCATCGGCCTCTCGGTAGTCTGTCCGCTTGACGGGCAGAATTGCCCGTCAAGCCTTCCCTGCCCCCTCTTAGACGGGCCGGTAGGCGGTCAAGGCCGCGTCAGCGCCGCGAAGCGGTTGCCTTGACGGCCGAACGGCCCGGCTGTACCCGCGCGCCGATCAGAGATCGGGCAGCTTGTGGGCCATGCCTTTCGCGTATTGCTCGACGGCTTCTGACAGGTAGTGGTTGATCCGGTTGCCTTCCATGGCAGCAAGAACCTTGATCTGCTTTGCGAGTGTTTCGGGCAGATAGACGGTCATTGGAACCAATGTCGATTTTTTCACGCGCTTGCCCGCAATGGGGTCCTGCTTCTCACTGGCCTTGTTTGTTTCGCGGATCTCGGTCGAGGTCAAAGCACGTTTCGGGCCGGATTTTAGCAGCGTCGAAGATGATGGATCGACAACATCCATGAAGGCATCCCTGCGTGATGGTTTTTCGGGAGTCTTGGTTTCATTCATGGCAGTTACTCCGCGGCCGCCTGTTCAGGCTCATTGACGTAGCTAAGGATTTCGTCAAATAGCTCTTCGGTTTCGGCTATTGCCTTATTGTCGATGCGGTCGGCCGAATAGAGTGTCGAACCCATCTGCATATCCTTGTAGATCATGCGGTACGGCAACCCGCTCGACGCGACGCGAGTGCCGGATTCCTGAATCAGCGTCCTGATTTCATCCAACGCCCGGGCGCGATGGTCGATGACGGTGTTGTTCGTGAACACGTACATCACCGGAAGTGGCTCGCCCCTCTTCTTGATGCTGTTCGGAACGTGGTGGCGCGCGAGTTGGAGAGCGGCCGAAACGTCGTCGGGAGCCAAGTGGACAGGAACGAGAACAATGTCGGCAACGTGGAGCGCGGCCGACAGTTCATCGCTGGTCGTGCCTTCGGTGTCTACGAAGACCAACCTGCCCTCATCGTGTTTCGAAATCGCAATGGTCTGCAATTCATCAGTGTCGTCGGCAGAAAGAACCTCGAAATTATCGGGCATATTCCCGAGACGGTCGAGCAGCGCAGCCCATCGCATGAGATTTTGACGGCGATCGGCATCGACGACCGTTGTCTTGATGCCGCGCTTAGCAGCGACGGGAGCAAGGGCGCGAACAAGCGTGGACTTTCCCACGCCACCCTTGCCGATTGCGGTAGTGATAATCATCCGTGGGCTCCTCTGGTGACAAAACATTATACAGCGTACCGCATGCTGTTCGCATCATAATGCGTGCTGCAAGCTGTCCGCATTTTACTGCACGCTGTTTGTTGCGTGCAGCGTACCTCATGCAGCATGAGGGAAACAGTTAAAAATTTTCCTTCATACGGCATCCTGTTTTCCCAAAAAAATTATACGGTTAATCGGAACGCATTTTAATGCGTACATTATTCCGGTGCCACATTAAACAGCAAATCGAGTTACAGTTTAATGCAAGCAAGGGCGCCGAAGGCGCTGCGAGGGAGAGGCGGTTTTGGGTTTAGTTTTGTTTGTGTGTTGGCAGGATAGCTTAATTTGTGTTACACATCAAATTAAGCGGCGCGGCCTGGCGGCCTTAGCGCCCGCAAGCGGGCTTGAAAGTGCACACAAACAAACCCAAAACCGCCCCGGCACCATCGGCAAAACGTTACGGCGAAGTGGCCCATGTCCGTCTGACCGACGAGGAAATGGCCCACCTGAAGGCGATGGCCGAGGCGCAATCATCGACCGTGAGCGATATAATCCGGCGTCTTGTAAGGGCCGAAATCGGGTATCTGCCCGTAGCAGATGCTTCCTTGAGACCGGCGATCGAGGGCGCGGCCGACCAGTTGCGGCGCGTCGGTGTCAACTTCAATCAGGCAGTTCGGGCCATGAATGAAGGGCGCGTACCCTATGACGAGGATCTTGAACGGGCTTTGATCGCTGTCGGTGAGCTGGTTCGCCGCTTTCGCGCTGAATTGAAGGCGATGATTGTCCGGCCGCGCCGTAGCAGAAAGCCGAATCTATGAACGCGCGTCTCGCAGCTTATGCCGACGAGATCGAGCGGCTGTTGCGGTTCCCCGGTGCGCTCGATCGTGAAGAAGATCGCGACGACGATGTTCGTAGCGCCAGCGGCCGGAGGGAAACGGCCGATTTTCAAGCCATGGGCCTTTACGACAAGGCGAATGCGCCGGCCAAGGCGGCAAATACGAATCCGGCAGCGCAGAAGGGAAACACAAGCACGCGGCCGAGCAGCATGCCGGTTGGAGCGAACAGCGCATCGGCGCCGGCCGTAGGCGGTCCAGGAGCGGCAGGAACGGGAAACGCGGCCGATGCGCCGGCGCAGGCCGCGAGCGCGCCTGTAGCGTCGTCTCGGGCCGATACAGACGCCATCGCGATCTATTCGGCCATCATGGGTGCGTTCAAGCGTGAGGAAGAGGAATTACGTCGGCGCGGAGGCGGCGGACGCAGAGCCGAAATGCCGGATGCCGTGAACAGGCAGCGCGCAGAACAGGAGAGCAGGGCGGATGCTAGTCGCGCCGCCAGCCTCGCGGGCGCGCAAGCGGCGGTGTTTAAGGTTTTATCGTCTGCCCCGACACAGCGGCGGGCATCGGCGCTGTTGAGCTATATCGGCACGCGCGAAAACGAGGCGGGCGAAAAGCGCGACATCGAGATTGTCACGGATGATGGGACCGTTCTCGCGAACGCCGCCGATCGGCAGGCATTCTTGGAGGACTTCGCTTCAACATTCGAAGCGCCGCTTCAAAATACGAATTTCATCGAAGTCCGGTTCCAGATCGAAGGCGAGGTATCGGACGAGGCGCTTGCCGAGGGCTTGAACACGGCGTTCGGCTCAAAGCCTTTTATCTTCGCACGCGACGGGCAGACGGTGAACGTTTTCGCGCACACCGAGGACCGCGCCGGCGCACTGGCGAAGATCCTTGCCGGTGGGCGGGAAAATTCTCGCAGCAAGGCGCTTGACAAGATCGAGGCCCGCTTGCGCGAGGGCATGGCGTCAGCCGGCGTCGAGGCGAGGGCGCAAGTGACGGGTGCTGTCGGGAACGAGAGCAAGGCGCAGTATTTCCTGCAAAAGTTCATCAGGACACATCGCGACGTTCGCCGGCCGAGCGGTGAGGCTGTCGCCGGTACGAAGCAACCGGCCAAGGCGGCGAAAGCTGTTTATGAGCAATGGCGGCCGCAGCTCGCCGGCCGTGAGCGGCGTAACGCCTATCACCTGTTGTTTTCGGCCAAGGCTGGTACGGACGCAAAGGCGGTCATGAGCGCGGCCCGCGCGGTCCTCGAGGACCTGGCGCCGGGTCATCGCTTCGTCCTGGCGCATCACGCCGAGACGAAGCACGTCCATATTCATGCCATGGTGCAAGCCCGTTCAGACGAGGGCGACCGGCTGAAATTCTACAAGGCTGATTTGGTGAAATGGCGCGAGGCTTTCGCTGAAAAAGCGCGCGAACGCGGCATCGCCATGGTCGCAACAAAGCGTTTCGATCACGTCGCAACGCGGCCATTCACCAAGGAACATGCCGGCGCGTACAATCGAGCAAAGAGCGATCCGCGGTATCGCGTGAACCGTGAGACGGTTCAGCGCGTCGAGGCGAAAAAAGCCAAGGAGATCGACCGGGAATTGCTTGTCGCTAATGGTGCAGCAATTGGCGGCGCATGGCAGCGCACGGCGACGATGATGCGCGCGGCCGGGATCAGCGGGCCAGTTCTAGCAGCGGCCGACACATTGGCGACAAGCATGAACGAGAGAGGGCAGGGGGCGGATTCCCGAGTTGTGCCAATCGATCACGGCGCGGCCGAAAAGCAGCGGGACTCTTTGCAGCCAAGGCCCGGTATGCGAGAATTGCAAGCAATGATAGGAGAAGCCGAGATGGCGCAAACACCCTTGGAGATGCGGCGGCAAATGGCGCGTGTCAATCATGCGTTCGAGGACATGAGCGATACGTTGCCAGAGAACCAGCAAGCACAGTTCGAGCAGTTCCGCGAGGACGTGAACGACAAAATGCACGACCGGCTTGCGCGCTTGCAGTTCGAGGCCGAACAGCAGCGCAGGGCGGACGCAGCGGGGGGAGGCGAGTCAACACCGGAGCGCGAAGCGCGCGGCCGCGATCTTCCGGCACGCGAAGAGGGCCGTCAGCCCGAGACGCAGCACCGTGAGGCCGAGGCCGCCAGAGATCGTGAGCGTCAGAAGCAGGACCAGAACAAGCAGAAGGTCCGGCAGGCCGAGGAACAGGACCGGCGCACGCAGCGTAGCCAGGATAACGAATACGAACGCTGATCTATTCGCCCAAAACGTCGGGCAAGGTCTCTTCAAGCACGTTCATGCCCTCATCGAACGTTTCCACGTCAGAGGATTTTGAACGAAATGCCCTGCCTTGCCGGAGAATGTCGGCAACCAGAAGATCCGTGTCAGTCGTCGCGGTCGTGGCCGCAGCCGATTCATTCGTGATCGTAGCCAGGTCGTGTCGGCTGATCGGTTTTTTCCCCTTGCTGGAAGGTGCAGCGGGTTCCGCGTGCGCCTTTCCGTTGACGGCCGCCGGCTGCGATCGACGGCGGATCGGTGCAGGAGCCGTATGACCGACCTTGGCAGCGAACGTCGCCCCGCGCTGGAGCCGTGATTGCGGTATTCCCGAGCGAAACGCGGGCGCTGACGGCACGCTGATTTTGGCGGCAGGGGAGGGGGCCGGCGTTGCTGTCCCCTTTATTGCCTTCGCGGAATTTTCGTCGCCAGACTTCTTGGGCAGCGGCGCGAACGCCTTTTCCTTGAGCTTATCGTCAGCAAAATAGAAATTGCGCGTGCCGAGGATAGGCAGCTCACCACGAGGCAGGATGATGACCTTGCTCTTATCCATCGTGCGGATTTCGTCAGGCCGCATCAGCGCACGGCGAACCTCCTTTCGATGGACGGAGCGCGTGTAGTAGGTATCGAACAGCGTGGCTTTCGTGCGCGTCTCGTCTTTTTGTTCGGCCGATGTCTCGCCAAGCTGTTCAGAGACATATCGCAAATCGTCGGCATCCTGGGCGCCAAAGAACACTTGGACGCGGGCCGCGTTGATGAGGCTCTTTCGGCCTTCCTCGCGATAGATTTCATCAACCGCCTTGAGTGACTGGACGAAAAACCACATCGGAACGCCGTTGCCGCCAAGCACAGTCGCCATTTCCGTTACGTTTTCCAGCTTGCCGAGGTTCTGGAATTCATCGAGCAGCACGAGGACCTGGTGTTCGTTTGGGCCGGGAATGGACTCCGACATGAAGTTCATCATTTGCGTGATGAGGACGTTGAACAGCGGGCCGAGCGAATTGATTTGCTCCCGCCGCACGTCGAGATAGAGCGAGATCCTTTCGCGCTTGAGCGCGCGAATATCGAATGTGCTTCTCGACGTGGCTTTCATCAGGCGTTCATTGAGGAAGGGTGCCATACCCGTTCGCACGCCGGCATAGATGCCCGAGAACTGCCGTTCGGACATATCGAAGTAGGGCAGGAGGGTTTGCAACGTGAAAGACGAGCATTGCACCTTGCGCTCGCCGCGCAGCGTCCCGATGAAGTCAACCAACGGCTCTTCCTCGCCGTTCATGATCGTCAATATGGTCGCGAACGTCTTTTTTTCATTCGGGATTGCCGGCGATTCCATGACGTAGGAAGCAATGCCGGTGAAGAGCAGGCGGGCATCATTGACCCAATAGGGGTCGGAGCTGGCAGGTGGACGAGGAAACAGCGCGGCCGCCATATTGCGTAGATCGATGTCGCGTTGCGCGGAATCGAGCGAGATAAAATCCATCGGATTGTAACAGGCGGTATTGCCATCCCGATCGGCCGGGGCGAACCGCACCACCTTGCTCATCTTCGCGCGATGACCGGCAGTCGCATCGTAGGTCTCACCGCGCAGGTCCAGAACCACGAGCGAATGCGGCCACAAGAGCGCGTTCGGAATGATGATCGACGCGCCCTTACCGGACCGGGGCGGGCCGATGACAAAGCCGCCAACATCGTCGCCGTCGACCCAGAGATATTTCCCGCCGCGCAACTTCGGCCGTGACAACCGCAGCCGGCCGGTGCGGCGATCGCGGTATGGCAGCGTCAACGCCTCGACCAGCTTGCCGCCGGCACGGCCGATAAAGACGCCGCCCCGCTTCGTCAGGCCGGCCCGGGCAACATCGGACATGGACATGAAATGAGCGTCGTTCGTCCGCCCAGGCTGCATGAAAAAAGCGATGACGAGCGGGAGAAAAAACCCGAACGCACCGGCCGCGAGGGCATATTGAACGCTGGCGAAGTTAAACGCCTTGAGGTCCGTCCATGCGTAGCCGGCCGCTGTCAATGGATCGCGATCGAGCAGGCCGAACAGAAAGCGCGAACCGGTCCGATACCATTCGGTAGCGGCATAGGCGACCATGAAGCATACGGCGCCCAGGGCAACGGCCATGAGCGCCATGAAAACAAATCCGGCAGTTTTCTTCATTATGCGACCGCTCCCGTCAGATAGTCTCCGATTTGGTGAATTTGATCTCGCTGATAGCGCGATGGCCGCCTTCGGAACGGACCATCTGGACGACGACCGGGATCACTTCGCGCAGATAGTCTAGGATCTCGGCACGCGAGAGCCCGACGTTGCCTTGCATGACCATGAGGGCAAGGCGTTCATAGGCCGATCGAGCCGAGTTCGCGTGAACGGTCGTCAGCGAACCCGGATGCCCGGTGTTGATCGCCTGTAGGAACGAGAAGGTTTCCGCGCCCCGCAGCTCGCCCAATAACAAGCGATCAGGCCTCATGCGCAACGACGCTTCGAGAAGCTGTTGCGGCGAGACTTTCGCAAGGCCCTGGTCGCCCTTCGATGTCAACAAACAAACATTGTTGGGCATCGGCGGACGCAGCTCGCGCGTATCCTCAATCGTGATGATGCGCTCGTGGTTCGGAATGACCTTCAGGAGCGCATTGAGGAACGTCGTCTTTCCGGTAGACGTGCCTCCCGACACGACAACCGAGATTCGATTGCGGACAGCGAATTTTAGAAATTCGAGCGGCGAAGTGTCGTGCAGCATTTCGGCAAGCTGCTTTTCTTCGGCCGAGAGGGCTAGACCGCTGCCCAATGCGGTATGCTCGAAAGCCCCGCGCTCCGCATAGTCGCCCAAGGTCATATCCATGATGACCTGTTTGCGGATCGAGATAATCCCGCCGTCCGGCGCTGCCGGCGGCAAGACGCACTGAAAGCGCTCGCCCGACGGCAGAGCGGCCGACAGGACGGGCGTTACCTCATTGACCACCTGGTTGCTCGCAGAAGCAACGCCGGTCGATACGGAGCGAATCCAGTTGCGCGTAAGATCGCGCTTGATGACATGCTCCATTTCCTTCGCGCCGAGGCGTTCAATGAAAACCTCACCAGGCCGGTTGATGGCGATCTCGGAAACGGAATCCTCTTCGAGATAGGGCCAGATCGGCTCTAGCTCTGCCCGCAGAACGGGTGCGCGAGCCCATGGGTCGTGTATCGGATGCACAACGTTCATTTCACCGGCCTTGGAGGGAAATACCCCGGATAGTAATGGTCCTTCGGCGTCATGAAGAGCGGCGTCGGATCAATCGCTTTTTTCGGCTTTCCGCCGCGTTTCAGACGCGCCAGCTCCTCTTGAACGGGATCGGCGTAGAGAGCGGAAAAATCCAGATCGCGACGGACGAACACGACAACCGGCGTGCCTTGATCGACATAAATCGTCGGGGGAATGTTCTGGCTGTCGCGGAAGGCTTCTTGCGCAAGTTGCTGCAGGGCCGTCGAAGACTTGTCGAACGCGATCGAGCGCGCATCCCTTTGCGATCCATAACCGCCATAGGTGACGGTGATGGAACGTCCCGTCACAGGATCGACGGTCGTAACCTGGCGCTGTTGTGAATCGCTGCTGTCGTCGGCGAGCGAGGACAGATATTCCGACACGCCGCCGACGACCGAAAGCATGATGGCATTGCCATAGCGTTCGAGCCAATGGGTATCGACCCGCCCACCGAGCCCGCCACGGCCAAGGCTGTCGGCGCCGGGGGACTGAATATCGACGGAAACGCCATCGGAGCGAATGACACGGTTCCATACGATGAAAACACGTTTCTGCCCGCGCGCGACTCCGGAGCGATATTCGCCTGTCAGGCGAGAGCCCTTCGGGATCAGGATGCGCCGGCCGTCGAGCGAATAAACGTCTTCGCGCACAACCGCACGCACCATGCCGGGCAGATCGGTGTTGATCGCGGTTTCAAGGAAACCGCGGATCATGGTTCCTTCGGCTATCAATGCATCCGTGCGCCTGAAAACGCGCGCTTTGGCTATGCCCCGCGAACTGGCTTCCGATTGTGCAAGGAAAGCCATGTTAGGATCGCTGTCGGCTCCCGGCGTGGGGATAATCTGACCATCAGCCGCAATTTCAGCTTGGGCAGGAGCGCCTTCGCCACCAACGCCCTCCGTTTGCTCACTCGTCACCATCTGGTCAGAGCGCAGGCGTTCCCACATCTTTTTTTCGGCCTCGGCGGCCTCGGCCTTGCGCCGCGCTTCTTCTTCCGCAGCCGCCTTGCGGCGCGCGGCTTCCTCTTCGGCCTTGCGCCGCGCTTCTTCGGCGGCCATTTGGGCTTCGAGCGCGCGCCTTTGCGCGTCGAGATCCTGCCCTTGCTGTACAGTTTGGTCGACGTTATCGGCCTGTTGCGCGTTGTTCTCTTCTTCGGCCGGAGGCGGGACAACGATCTGATCTATTGTTTCGTCGGCCTGTTGCGGCGCTTCCGAGAGTCCCGGCGAGCGAAATTCTGGCGGGTTGAAGCTCTCTTGCGAGTCGGACGCAACGTCCCTGGACGCCGGCGAGCGCGGCCAGTTGATCCAGATCAGCGCACCGGCGACCAGAAGCCCAAGCCCGACCATGGCAACTTTCGTTCCGACGCCGGCGCCACGCCTCGCGACGGAAGGGCTACCGTCAAGATCGTTGTAGTCGATTTGGCTCATATCTATCGTCCCCCATTTCGTGAGGATGAGAAGAGGCTGCTTTTCCGTTGGAGCTTCGTCGGTCCATAGATTTGCTCAACGGGATCGATCGGCCTTGCGACCGCACGATTATACAGGCAGAGGGTTTTGCCATCGGCCCGCAGCGTGAATTGCCGCCCGACCTTATCGACTATCGTGTATTTGCCTTGGGTGCGCTGGTTCACCAGCGATTCACGGCCCTTTTCATCAACCACGAAAATAGCCGGTATGTCGCCTTTGAACTCTAGGAACATCTTGGTTCCATCGTCAAATACCACGCGCGGCTTGAGACTATCGTCGCCCCTGTAGGCATAGTCGTAATTCAGGTTCGAGATTTTCAGGTTCTTTAGGTCAGGATCGGCCGCGCTTTGCCTTGCCGTAGAAAGCAGCCGGGCGTTCACATCTTCGTCGGGATATTTGAAACGGACTTGAAACGACACCCGATCGCGATTGCTATTCGAAGCCTTGAGCAGCAGCGAATAAACGCGCCGGTTCGTGACGATATTGACATTGGTCCATGCGTCGCGCTCCAACGGCTTGACGAAAAGAAAGCGCGAACCGCGCTTAGGCACTATCGACCAACCCTTCGTGTCACCGGCCGAAACGGTCTCGATAACCTCTGTCGGGCTAAGCTCTATCATTGTGGAGACGCCGAGCGCGGCATTGACCGTCGTCACATCGTTATTGTCGAAGGTGACATAGCGAATGCGAGAGTCGCGGGCACTCGCGGCGTCGGCCGCTCCGAGCAGGATCAGGACCGAAAGAGCTGCCCCGATGAATGGCTTCATTGCAAATCTCCCGCAGTCGGAGCCGATTCTTGGTCACGCCGGTAGTCGGTGACTTGGAAGCCAAGCGGATTGTCGAACCGCCACTCGTTTTTCATGGGCGTGGACGTGTAGCGGAACTTCACCACCGCGACCCAATTGTCAGTGGTTGAGGTGTTGTCGCGTTTTGTCGTGGTGGAGAAGCGCACCGAGGCCGTGTTGCGATTCAGCAGCGAGACCGATTTCACATGGACCGAGATGGAGACATTGCGGCCATAGATCTTGTCGAGCGATTGAGGATTTGACGGTGTGTAGAGCAACGTCAGGTCTTTTGATGCCGCCCCGGTCGAATACAGTTGCGCCAGGGCGTAGTTCGCTTTGATTTCATGCACGTCGTAGGTCTCGCGCGCACGGATATAACGGACCAGGTTGGCGGCGGTGACAGCCTCGTTTTGCGACATGGAACCGGGCTTGAGAGCGCGAGCGATTTCAAGATAGCCGGTCGTTTTGTCGACTTCGATCACGTAGGGCTCGAATTGCTTGAGCGGCAGTATCAGGACCAGCGTCAGCAGCGATAGAACTGCCACGGCGGCGGAAACGCCGCTCACGATCCATGCGAAAGTGCGGGAGCGCCTAAGCGAGCGGTGCGTGTCGTCTTCCCACGTCGCGCCGGCTTTGTAGTATGACCGATCAACGATTTCGCCGGCAGATTCGGCGGTGTTTTCCTGCTTTTTTGACACTTTATTATGTCCTCGTTTGCAAACCTCGCCTATGCCATGAAGGCGAAACTAACTCGTCTATTTCCCGGTTTGTCCGCTAAACCAGCGGCGCCCCGTTTTCACGGGCTCCCCGCTGAATTGACGCTTTCGCGCCTTCGTTGCTCGATGCTGGTCCCCCGCGCATCCGTCTATATGTTCGCGCTGCTCCGCGAGCAGCCGCGCGTACCCCTCGGGCTGTAACCTGCCCGCCGCTCACAGCACGCCGCGCAGCGCTTGTATAATCGCGGTGGGCGGTGGTGGTATTGATGAAGCCGCCACCGTTGAGAATGCTGGTGATCGCGGGAATTTGGTACAGCACGTATACCCCGATGATCGTAACCAGAACCAGCGGAAGGACCATGGACATTTTATTGTCGGCAGAGGCCCCGCCGGCGGTCGCCGTATTGAGCGCAAGGTTGACCAACGAAAAATAGAAACCGAGAAAGCCATATATGAGAATTTGCTGAATGATGAGGAACGTCGTCAGCGAAATAAAGCCTTCGGATATCCGGCTCGACCAGCGATAGAGCCACAAGACGATCCAGATCGGAGCGAGGGCCAAGGCGATGAAAAGCATGATTTTCGCCGCGATGATCGCGGCGATCGCGATGGCTGAAAAAATGATCGCGGCAAGCAGGACGATCGCTGACAGGATCGCGCCGAAAATGTCGAAATACGAGCCCGTGTAGACCTGTTTGGCGACGTCCTGGGCACCTTGATAAAGATTGTCGATCAACGCCGGTATGGCGTGCTGGTCCGCAAGCTGGTTGCCAGTGGCACGCGAGACCGCGCCGATAATGACCTTCCCGATTTCATCGGGCACCGCCTGCACGAGCTTGTAGATCGTCTCGGAAAATGTTCCCCAATGGGTCAGCAGCAGATAAATGATGACGGCGCGACCAAGCCGAAAAGCCGCGTCGATAGGCGAGACCGTTTCCCGGCCGCTGATGATCGTGTAGCCCCACCAGACGACGTAAATGGTGAGCATTCCGGTAAAAACCGGGTCCAAAGCATTGCCGAGTTGCATATAGACGTTGGAAACAAACCCTTGTCCAACGCCGTCAATGCCATTCAGGATGCTTGTCGCCAGCCCGTTCATTCGTCCTCGATAACGCTTTCAAATGGCGTCGCATTCACAGGCTTGAGCGGTCCGCAACTCGCATCGTCGGCATAGCCCAATGCCGGGCACGGCGCTTTTAGTTCACGCCCTGGCCGGGCGCAGCCTGCCATCATGATTGCAACGGCCATGACGGCTGTGACACTGGCGATGAATTTCAGTTTCCGAGCCACCATAAGCCGTCAGTTCCCCGACTTGCCGAAGTTCTCAAACGGATTCACGTCAGCGGGCGTCATCATCCTTTGGACCTGACTTTGCCGCAAAAGCCTCGTCTTCATTTCCTCGTTGAGCGCCGCGACTGCTCCGTTTTGGACGCCGATCAACTCATTGACCGCCCGCGCGTTTTCGAGCTGCATCCGTGTGTTCTGGTCGACGGAGCCTTTCACGTCCTGCGACTGGCCGATTTGACCGCTGGCCGATCGCAACGATTGTTCTCGCTGCGTCACACCTTGCGATGCCTGTGAAGTCAAAGCGCTTAACAGCGATGCGACGTTCACGCTGCCCGTATAGGCCGTGTTGATTGCGCTGTTCTGATCGCCCGCCACCTGTTGAAGCTGCCTCACCAGTTGCAGGCCGTTGATGACCGCGCCGGCGATCTTCTGAATCTCCGGCGACAATCCGCCGAATGACAATGCTCCGCCATTGAGGACCGAGCCGAAGCTAGGGGCTGTCGCGATCGACATATTGCCGCCGAGGCCCATTTGCCCGATGCCAAGAGAGCCGTTACGACTACCGGTAAGCGACTGCAAAATCTGGTTGCTCTTTTCCAGAATGTCGCTGTTCGACTCCATGATGGAGTTCGTGTTTTTTGCATTCTTCCGGGCAATGTCGAGGTTCGCGTTATCAATAACCGCGATTTGCGCCATGGCGCTCCCCGACAGCAAAGCGAATGCGAAGGTGAGAACGATCTTTTTCATGTCAGCCTCCTATTCTTGTAGTGCTTCGATAACGCTGGCAGCGCCAGCAGGGTCAGCCTCTCGCATGATCGACTGCCCACTTGCGCCACCGACTTGCGCGTTATCGGTCGCGCACGGCATCCAGTTGCCCCGGTCGATGTTTAAGCTCGTCAGCACGGCCGGATCGCATGAGAATGGATTCGCGGCCCCACTCTTGGGCAGCGTGATCGCCTTCAGCGCTTGTGAGGCGGCTGTGTTCTGCATTTGCAGGGATTGACCGAGCAGGGCCGTAAAATCGTTCGACTGCTTAATATACTGGTTGGTCACATCGGCATTGAGGTTCCGAGCCGACGAATTGACCTCCCAGGCGTCCTTATATTCCGTCGTCTGCCCGACCGCCCCGAACAGCGCATCGATCAGCGCGGCGTTACCCTGCATCCGCGCCGAACTGGCGTCGAGATTGGCAGCGGCAATTGATGCTGTGCCAAGGGCCGCCTGTTGCGCCTTACCGCCGACGCCGCCCGTTGTCGTGATGCTGACGGCTGGCGGCGCAGCGGCGGGCGCCTGACCCGTTGAAACGTAATTATTGAAGTACGAGTGCCAGCGGCCGACGCCGCCCGCCCAATGCTTCTGTTGGGTAGCATTAGAACCGTTGTACCAACTCGCAAGGCAGGAATAGTTGGTCGCCCCGCACTTCGAGACACCCATACCGAGATATTTAACGCCGCCCTCGATGTTCTGCTCATTCACGTCCCGGTCAAAACCCATGGCCTTGCCGGTCCCCTTAGTAAGCTGCATCACACCTTTGACGCCGGTCGGAGATCCGGCGCAGCTATCGAGGCGTGATTCCTGATAGGCGACCGAGAGGGCCAGGCCCTCCGGAACGCCGTATTTTTGGGCGTAGTAACGGATCAGCTTCACATTGCCGGCATCGCGCTTCAAAGCCTCGCTTGGAGAGCGCCGATACATCTGTGAGCGGTATTTACTGGAATAGGTGCAGACGACGCTCTTTTTCTTCGCCTTTTCATCGGTTTTGGTTTCGACCGATTTTTTGCTGTGGGATTCGTCGTCTTGCCGCTTGTCGAGGTTCGCGTCATCAATGACGGCAATTTGCGCCAGGACAGGCCCCGACGCGATCGGAACGAACGCGACGGCGGCGATCGCACTCCTAAGCAGCTTCTTCATGCTCGCTCTCCCATCCGCACAAGTACGGCAACCACGCTTCCGGCTCTTCGCCGTAAGTTTCCCGTAGCCGCTCGCATTCCTTGATGTTGGTCTCGGTGCTGGACAGCACTTTGATGAGATCCGGCATGGCCGACAGGTCTAGGCGCGCAACGATAGAATCGCTGTCATGCTTGACGAGGAACGTCCTGCTTTCCTTGGCCGTCCGCCTGACAAACTCGAATTCCTTGCCGGTCAGGGAGAACCGCTGCATGTACGATTCCTTGCTCGCCTTCGGATTTGGGAAAAAGACGTTCGTCTTGGTCTGTTCGATCAGCGACGATGAGATTGAGGAGTTCACCACGTCTTCGGCGGTTTGCGTGCCGAACCCGACGACGCCATTGCGGCGGCGTATGGTTTTCAGGGTTTCATTGATGAAGGCCGCGAAAACATCATCGTCGAGCAGCTTCCAGCCTTCATCGAGGAAGAGCATGAGCGGCGTGCCGTCTATAATCTCCTCGAGGCGATGGAAGATGTACAGAAGGGCCGCCGAGCGCAGCTTCTTGTCGGCCAATATCTTTGTCATATCGAAGCCGACGACCGGCTTTGAGAAATCGACCAGATCGACGGGATTGTTGAAAAGCCAGCCCTTGTCGGCCGGATCAAGCCAAGGCTCGATACGAGCCGCGAGATCGTTCATGCCGGGCGTCAGCGACCCGCGCAGGACTTCAGGCAGAAGATCGAATGTCCGGCTCTCACGCGGCAGCTTATAGAGTTTGTCGACCGCAGCATTGATGACGCGCAGCTCCGCGACTTCGAGCGCGCCACCTTCCGGCGTGAGAATGTAGCGCAACAGCCCTTCGATAAACGAACGGTTTTCCGGGGTGTCATCCAGTTGCAGAGGCGCAAAGCCCGTCGGCTGCATCGGCTCCATCACTTCATAGCGGCCACCGAGCGCCCGCACGAAGATTTCCGCCCCGCGCATATAATCGAAATAGATGCAGCGCGGCCGCGGCGTGACGCGCATCGCTTCCGCCATCAGAAATGACAGCACCACGGTTTTGCCCGAACCTGTCGGGCCAAAGACGGTGAAATGCCCCACATCATGAACATGGAAATTGAAGTAATAGGCCGTCTGACTGGTCGTTTCGAGCAGCGCGATGGGCCGCTTCCAGTGCAGGTCATCGCGCTGTCCGGACGGGAAATTATGACCCGAAAATAGGCCAGCGAAGTTCAGCGACGAGATCAGCGCACGCCGCGCGATGTAGCTGAAATTCCCCGGTAGCTGTGCCCAAAAGGCCAGTTCGGTATTGAGGTTTTCACGCACGGGCACGATCGACATGCGCGACAATTCCGCCGTTATATCGGAGAGCGCCCGGTTCAGCCCTTGCATGTCGGAAGAGAGCGCCAGGACCGTCATATGATGCTGGCCAAAAACGACTTCCCCGCCCGCCAGTTTATCGGCCCCGTCGTGTACGGAGTCTTCGACAGTCGTACCCGCTTCGTCAGAGCCCTGGACCTGATTGGCAATCGTGTTGATACGGCGCATGGCCGTCACGCGGTCCTCGATCGCGAACGACTGCGTGAGGATAAATTCATGTGGCAATCGCAGCAGGCCATCGAGCGATCCCGGCGCGGTAAATGGCGGATACTCTTTGATCGACACCATAGCGCCGACCTTGCTGCCATCCGGGCCTTTGATTTCCAGAGCCGACTTGCCGAAAAAAATTTGCCGCGTTGGGCAAACGGACGCTAGGCTCATACGAGGTAGAGGCATTTCCACGTCAGCCCCGCCCGCGAGGATCTTCGCGATAAACTCGGCGGGCTCGGAAAACACGCTTTCCCGCCGGTTGACCACACCAAGCAAGCGCGCCCCATAAGCGGAAAAATCCTTCACGACGCCATTGAGGACATCATGCAGTTCCGCCATGGCTTCTTCGCGGGTTTCTTCCCCCGCCGTGTTGACACGGAACGCATTAAGCGCCTTGTCCACCCACCCTACACGGCCGGCCAATCATCGGCCGGCGAATGATGGTCAGGTATGCCTCATTGACGAACAGGTTTTTTGAGCGCAGCTCATCCATGTAGCGTGCGTCGAGTTCGGCCACGAACGGGTTGTCAAAATCGCCTTCGATTTCCGGCGTCACATGGCGACGGATGATGGTCGAGTATGCAGCAAAACGCGACGTGGAGAGATTACGGAACGTCGTGTTGCGGTTGAACATGCGGTTGTTGAGTTCTGCCTGATCCATCGTCTGAAACGGCAGGCCGCTAAGCTGCACGACGCCGACCAGGAAGCCGCTTTTCGTGACAATCAGATTGTCATCGACGTGCCGCAAATACGGGACGTGCATTTCGACCGGCTTTTCCCGCTTGCGCTCGCGACCATATTTGAGATCGGCATCGACACTCATGGCGAATAGCTCCTCGCACCCCAAAAACCGAGATTGGAGATTGCGCTGCGGTTGGACACCCGCCGCTCGAAGATGTGGAAAATGTAGGGGTCACGCTGGCACAGATAGGCGCTGACCAAATGCGTGACGCTAAATACGCTCCCCGTAAGAACGAAGCTACTTGTCGCGATGAAAGCGATCACCGCCAACATTCCGTTGAGCGCAAAAATTTCGTAACGCACCCCAAATTTCATAGGGGGGCGCGTCAGGGGAAGGCTTACGGGTTCAACATAGACTTCATCATCGTCCACGCGATCAACCTCCTGCCGCCGACCTCACCGAGTCGACAAAAGTGGCCGCGCCAAACACGAGAGCAATGCCGATGACGATGGAAAACGCCATCATCCAGACAAGTCGCCCGGTCATGGCCAGGAAACCAAGGAAGCACACGGCTATGATCGCCAATGATCGCGCGACATTGCCCTGCAGAACGCCAACGAACCAATCAAGGACGCTTTCCACCGGCTGCGCCGTTTGCGCATATGCGCTGGCAGGAGCGAGCATCATACCGATCGCTGCCGCCGCCGTCAGTCGCAGAGCAAATCCCCCTGCTTTCTTGTAATCCATCGCCTCTCACTCCTTTCAGTTGCCAAAGTCGATGACGTGACCGTCCTGCCACCCATCATCCGATCCATCACCAGCAGCCAACACTTGAGCCTCGCCATGCGCCGGGGAGGTTGACCGCACCACGTTGCCGAGTTTCCAGCGGTTCAGGATCTTGACGACGTATTTCGCCGTTTCCTCATTTACCGGGATGCCGTTGGCCTCATAAACATTCCGCTCGCCAGCGTTGTAAGCGGCCAGCATCAACAGCGGATCGTGAAATTCATCGTAGAGCGTCTTCAAATACCGAATGCCGGCACGAATATTCGTCGCCGCATCACACCGGTCAGCCACGCCGAGCCTCGACGCCGTTGCAGGCATGAGCTGCATGATGCCAAGAGCCCCCGCGCTGGACGGCCCTTGATTCTGCCCCATGTCGCTTTCCGCCCAGGCGATCGCTTCGGCAAGATCCGCGTCGAATCCCTCTTCGGTCGCGATCTTGCGCACCAGAGCTTGAACGCGATGCCGGTCGATCGGCCGGCAATTGCTGCCTGGCGCGATTGTCACAGCGGCCGGAGTTGCAAAAGCGGCCGCTACACGGTTCGATGCAGTGTCCTGTGCGTGTGCCCCGATAGGGGCAATCGTGCAACACACCAAGACCAGAAGGCCACGTTTCAGTTTCATGCGCGTGAGCCCATTGACAGTTTACTATGTGTTATACGACCATAGCTGGAACCGTCAACCACCGTTATCGCGATCTAGGACCTATCTCCTATGAAGTACGGAACCATCATCGCCGCCTTGCTCCTGCAATGCACCCTGGCGCATGCCGCCGGTCCCGGCGTCGATAGCGCCGATCCTTTCCAGCCGCCTTCGGCCAAGTACCTTCAGCAGTTCGTCAAACCCGGGCAGAAGATCTTTGTCTATGAGCGCTACGACGCCAACGGCAAGTTGTACCAGCGAGACGCAAAACCGCTCGCGACACCTGTCGAAATCACGTCTGCGACCGAGCGCGTCATCAATGGCGTGCAGTACAGGTTGCGCGGCCTGACGGCCTGCCCGCATCAGACCATCACCTATGAGAACGAAAAATGGGACTGCACGAAAGCGGCGGAAGACTACGCGACCGCTATCTACAACAACCGCGCCTCCGTCGTGCTTTGCAAGACCCTTGTTTTAAAGAGCAAGGCAGGCGTGCCCGACGCTGTTTCGTGCTTCGCCCTGGTTGGCGCCGGCGATACCAACGACCCCTATTCCGTCTCATATGACGACGACTCCATGGTTTTTCTTCACATGGCGGCGATCGGCAAAAACAAGGATGGGAAGTCGCTCCGGCCAGACCTCGAAAAATCGTCCGGACTCGGCCAGCAGTTCCAAAACGATGAAGCGAATTAAACTAGCGGCCGTTGCGGCGTTAGCGATCGTTCCGGCCGCGGCCGCCCAAGATCATACGGCGGCGAAAGAGGCCCCCGCCCCCATCGTCGTGTCGAAAAGCGTGCAGCTCCTGACCGGCGACACCTGGCGCGATGGAACGACGCTCTATCGGCTCTATGGGGTCCAATCGTGCCTTCGCGGTACGGCCGCAACGGACGACAACGGCAAAAAAATCGATTGCGGCAACCTTTCGCTGGCTCACCTTGCAGCACTGTTCTCGTCTGCCACCGTGACCTGTCAGCCGATAGGCTATGCTATCGACAAGGCTACTTTCGTCGTCTGCGCGGCCGAGATCGACGGCAACACGATCGATGTTGGTACGGCACTCATCTCGACCGGCTATGCCTTTGCCGCGATGAACACGAAGGGCGAGGCGGTCAGCACCAACTATCTCGTCGCGGAAATCGATGCTAAAATGGAGCATGACGGCCTTTGGGCCATGACTTTTCAGCATCCGGTGCAACTGCTGCTGAAACAAGCACAGGAGCGAAAAAAATGACCCGCCATAGGCAAGGCACGCCCGAGGGCTACTACCCAGTGGACGGCAAGACTTGGTATCCGATCGAAGAGCCGGAGCGTCGTAACATTGACGACGGAACGGGCAAGCTCATAGCAGTCGGATTTGCCCTACTGACGCTCTATATTCTATGGCAGGTCCTCGTTCTGTGGGTGAACGATACGCCTTGGGCGCTTTGGATAGTTGAGCACGTTGCCAGCGGCGCAACGTGGATATGGTCGCTGTTCTTCTAGGCCGGCACGTCTGCAAAAGAGCATAGCAGCTCATGCAGATCGTCCGGACCGAGATCACACCACCCCTGATTCATGAGCCGCTTGAAATATGCAGCTTTAATTTTGAGTTCGCCAAGATCGGCAACCGGCGCCATAGCGGCTTGCCGACGCACGACAGCTTCGTCGGCCATCACCGCGTCGAGGCGACGGCCAAGCAGGATTGCCTCAGCCTCATCGGCCTCCATCAATCGCCTGCCAAGGCGCTCCACCATCGACACCGCTCGCCGGTGCGCAGCAATCAGATTCACAACGCCATCGGCCTTCTTTGCCTCTTCGTTGCTGCACACCAGTTGAACAACCATCATCTTGCTCCAAGTGGTCCAGCGCCCCTCCCGGCTAAGACGATTATTCAACTCCCGCTTGAGTGAAAGGGATGACACCATCCCTTTTTTCGGACTACCAAAGGTGGAAGTTTGCCCGCAAACGACAGATAGAGGGTCATTTCTGGATGTTTCGCGCGTTGGTGGTCGAAGATCAAAATCTAATGCGTCTGGCGCTAATGGAGCAGGTTCGGGCCAGTTTTGAGAGCTGCGTTGTCATAGGAGCCGAAACGCTCGAACTCGCTGCCCAAGAGCTCGAAAAAGACAATTTTGATCTCGTCGTTATCGACCCAGGGCTCCCGGGATTCGATCCGACATCACAAGCCGACCGCATCACCGTAGTCGACAAAATCATAGAGGCATCACCAAGCGCCATCCATATTGTTGTGACCGGTTCCGACAACACTTCCGAGGCGTCCGTTTTTCGCCGGATAGGAGCGGCCGGCTATGTCGGCAAGACTGGGTTTGAGCCCGGCGTTTTCAGCGACGTACTTGACGACATTTCCACAAATGGTTTCTCGATTCGGCTCTCGCGGGTCGCAATGACCATTCCCGACTACCGCTATTCCGGCCTGACACCCCGAGAGCAAGAAGTCGTCGACATGATGACTCATCGAGAGCCCGGCATGTCGCGAAAACAGATCTATGAGCTCATCGCCGATCGCCTCGGCATCGATGCCGGTTCGGCCGAAAAATATTTCAAGCAAGCGCGAGCGAAACTCATGAAGCACGGCCACAGACTGCCGCAGGGACTCTAACAATATGACCATGCTAAGCGTCCATGGGATCAAGATACCCTTGAGCCCAAACGATGTCTCTCCCGTCATCTGGCAAGCTCTTGCCGACGAGACCTATGAGGCCAAAGAGGCCAAATGGATATTCAGGACTGTCAAGCCGGGTGATCGCGTGCTTGAGCTTGGTTCCGGCATTGGCATCATCACGTCACTTATCGCTACGATCGCCGATGTTCAGGTGTGGGGTTTTGAGGCAAATCCTGGAACTGCGATTCTAGCGCAGCGCGTCATTGCCGCGAACGATCTCGACAATGTCGAACTCTCGCAAGGGGTCCTTACAGCCGGCCCGCCGCGGTCCTTCACCTTTTACGTTCGCAAGGATCTGTGGATGTCCTCGATGGACAAAGACCAGGGGCCTTTCGAGAGCACGATTTCGATCAAGTCGACCAATATCGATCAGTTCATTTCCTCGCATAACATCAACGTCCTTGTCATGGACATAGAAGGCGCCGAAAAGGACCTGCTGCAGCACGCCGAACTTCCGGGTATTGAACGCATCTTTCTAGAGCTGCACGACCATTTGTATGGGCTGGCCGGAATCCGTGACATCACCCAGGCGCTAGCGGGGAAAGGCTATGCCTACGACCCACGCGGCTCCCGAGGTCCTTGCGTGCTTTTCGCCAAAGATGACGGACCACGCGAATATATGGAGATGGAAGCTGATGAGGCGTAGATTTCTCGCTCTTGCCATTACGGCCGCTCTGGTAGTCGTCGGCGCAGCGGCGGCCGACGCTGCATTTGATGATCCAGGTAAAATCACTGTTCAAGATGCCGCCGGCAAGGAGGTCCAAGCGTTCTCCATCGAACAATTGAAAGCCGAGTTCCCGCAGCAGACCTACGACACGCGAACCCCATGGACGCAGGAAAATGAGAAGATCGTCTATCGGGGACCATTACTAAAGGATGTGCTGACGAAAACCGGGCTCGCCGGAAGTTCCACAATCAAGGTGATCGCCTATGATGACTTCGTGTCAGAGATCCGCATGGACGAAATTCAGTCTTATGAGCCGATCTTGGCAGTGGAACGCCGGTGTACGCAGGACGATCACGCCCAAAACCGCTGCAAGGCCGACCAGGAGTTTCGCCCCATCAGCATGATCGAGAAAGGGCCAATCTTCATCGTATGGCCGTTCGATCGCTTACCAGACACTTACGTTCCAGCTCGCAACGCCATTTGGGTTTTCTTCCCGGTAGTGCTCCGGGCCGAAAAATGAAGATCGACGCCGGCCGCTTTCTCACCGTCCTGCCTTATCTCGGATTGGCGGTCGCTCTCGGCCTCAGCACATGGACGTTCATCCGCGCCGACCATTACAGACAGGCGACGGACGAAATTCTCAGCCAGACCTACGAGATTCAATGGCGCGCAACCCAAGCGCGCGAGCGCCTTGTGAGGGTTCACGGCTATATCCGCCTAGCCGACGAAGCGGGAAAACTGGACCCTGACATCAACCGGCAAATGGCGCTCGTGAGCGTCAACATCGCGCAGCTTCTGGAATTGCGCTATCTCCCCCGCTTTTTCCCGGAAAAGGATATTGCTCTTCTGGAAGATGTCCGCCGAACGATTGAGCAAAAGGTCACCCCAATTGTCGCGGCTGGCGCCAATTACGCCCAGGCTCTCGATTACATGACCAAGCTCGAAAAGGCCATGTACGAGATTTCCAGCGCTACCGTAAACCACAGTGCCACGTTGCAGGAGACCGCCCGAATAGACATGGCCGCATCACGCAACTGGTTCATCTTTGCCATCGCGCTCGGCCTGGTCGCAATTTTTTATCTCGTGATTCATCAGCGCTACACCAGCATCAGCCGCCGCGATCAACAAACGCGCTCATTCGCATCGCTCTTCGCCCATATGACTCGTTCCCGCGTGACGGCTTTGCGGCTGTTTCTTGACAATACCGGCCTAGAAACCCCACCGAACAAGGAAATGCTGAAAGCGGCGCGAGGGGCAGCTACCGAGCTTGAGGCCATCAATGACGGCCTGCTCAAAATCGCCTATTCGCAACGCGATCCGCAAACTCTGCCGCTTGGCAAACTTTTGGATGAACTCGCCAAGGATCGGAACGGAATCCTGGAGCTTGCGACGGACACCGAGGCTGGCAAGCAGCCCGTGCCGGCAACGCAGTTTCGGGTACTGATAGACGAGCTTGTTCAGAACGCCTTAACTGCCGTTGAAGGCAACGACAGCCCTAAGATTATCGTCAAAGCCTCCGTCCAACGTCAGCCTCTCTTTCGTCGCAACGCTCTTCTAATCGAGGTGGCGGACAACGGCGCCGGCATGACGCCAGAGATTGCGAAGAAGGCAACGACCCCATTTTTCTCGACCCGAGCCGGAAATCATGTCGGCCTTGGGTTAACCGGCTGTTCGCAGATGGTCGCAACGCTCAACGGCAAACTCCATATCGATAGCAAGCCAGGTGCGGGCACGACCATAAAAGTCCGCATCCCTGTCCCGACGGCAGCCGCCTCCGCGCTGCCGGCCTAAATCTTTATGGTGGCAAAGGAGCGCAGCAATTCTCGAACCTCACCCGGCTCGATCTCATACCACTCCTGCCCCATCAGCCGCCTGAAATAGTCGGCTTTGATTTTCACATCGCTTGCATTGCGCACTTGCGCTCTCACCAGGCGCCGCCGTAATTCCGTCTCTTTCATCAATGCGACATCGAGCGGCCTGCGAAGCAACAATGCTTCAGCTTCATCGGCCGACATCCATTCCGCGTTCAGGCGCTTAACTGTCCTTGTGGCCTGACGATGCGCAGCAATGATATTGATTACGCTGCCCGAGTCCTGCGGCGTGCCGTTGCCCCACACCAATTGAATCGGCATCGCTCTTCTCCTGCCTGAATAAATCGCGTTGCGGGCAGGGCTCCCGGCCCTGCTCCCGCCGCGTCGCAAGTCAGACCGGGGGGGCAAACGGAACGGAGATTCGTGGGGGAGTGGTGCGGGCGCACAAGCGTAGCGCGGAGCCACGGTCCCCCGCTAATCTCCGTGAAGTGCGCTAGGGGGCTGGCCCCCAGCGTCTTCGCGAAGTCAATGGATATGTCGGAGAAGGATTTTTCCAGACCTATAAGGGCGTAAAGGAGAAGGCTGGCCTTCCTCTTGCTTATGTCTGTTTGCCGTTCGCCAAGATTCGATAGACCGAAGCGCGAGCGATACCAAGCTGCCTGGCGATCGCTGTTGCCCCAAGCTTTTCGTCGACGCGCAGCCGCCTAATTTCGGCTTCGTCAATCCGCCGGCGTCGGCCCTTATAGACGCCCCTCGCCTTTGCGGCGGCGATTCCTTCCATTTGACGTTCGCGGCGAAGATTCGTTTCGAATTCTGCGAACACGCCGAGCATGTCGAGAAACGCCTTGCCGCTCGCGTCCCTCATGTCGATCGCCTGTTCTGTCGCGCGAAGCGCTACGCCTTTGGTCTTCAGGACCCTCACTATGTCTTGTAAGTCTCCTATCGATCGTGCGAGCCGGTCAACGCGCGTGACCATCAGCACGTCACCTTCCCGAAGGAAATCCAGTAGGGCGGCCAGCTCCGCCCGCCCTTCGCGTCTCGTGCCGCTCTTTTTTTCCGACCGGACGACTTCGCAGCCCGCGGCCTTCAAAGCCGCTTCTTGAATCGAAACGTCCTGGTCGATGCTGCTCACACGCGCATAACCGTACCAAGTCATGTTTTTGACAAAACCCGGCGGGCAACAAGGAAAATAGTGACAAGAACTGGCAGCGCAAAAAGCACCCATTCGCCATACGTGAGGTCAGCGGCGTTCCGAATGATCCTTTGGAGGAGATAACCACTCAGAAAGATCAGGGCTAAGGTGACGATATCCGTCAGGGGCTTCATTTCGCGAATCCGCTTAAAGACGTAAAACGAAAACTGTCTCGTTAGAATCTAGACGATACGACGCTACTGTCTCATTTTGCCAATTTCAACTCTAATAAGACGAAAAATCCGTCTCATCCCGAACGTGTTGTCAGGTCTACCCTAAAAAGGCGCATCAATTAATCGTCTAGGAGCTTCCATCGAGTCCGTTTAGCTGGCCTGTCGTATCGGTCTCGGTCAGCCACGGGCGACCAGCCAGGCATGATCTCTTCCAAGTACGGGAAGAACCGTGCATTAAGCACTTCATTCGCTGAAAACTCCCCCGCCTTCCGGTACGCCTTTCCGGGTACAAACTGGAATCGATCAGCGAAATGCAGCGCTTGTGCTGACGCCAACCCAACATATCGGGCCTGCAACACCAATATCGCGGCACCCCTGAAATCCAGCTTCGCAACGGACCGATCTCTTTGAGAGGGGGTAGCGCTAAAGAACTTTATGGCCCGATCCCTTTCGTCCTCTGTCATTTGAGAAAAGAGGCGGTCGCCTCTTTCCCGAAGGACGCCGAAAGCGGCTTGTCGAATCCCGTCATCTTTCAAAAATGAGATTAGCTCGTCTGCTATGCCACGGACTTCGGCCGGATAATTGCGCAGTCCCTCCATCTGCTAAACCTACTGTTCCATGAACCTTAGACCGGCATCGGTGATGGAAAGGGAATAACGACTGCCTTGCGCATAGACGGGATGATTGATTTCAACCAAGCCGCGATCGAGCAGAGCGCACACGCGCCGCCACGGTAGATCCATTTCCTCGCCGCGCGCGATGGCTTCAAGATCCAGTAACATGACTTGGCGCTGTTCCGCTGACGGCGGCCGCGCCAACAGGTCATCAAGTGACGGGTACTCCGACAATGCCGGTCTTTGCGACGATTGCGCGCCCATTGAATAATCCTCATCATCAGCGATGAAGAATCTTAGGTGACGATCGTGCGTCGGCCAAGTGCTAGGCAAGCCCACCCACAAAGCCGCTCAATTCATCGAGCCGGACCATGGAGAGGCGGACGGCGCCACGGCAACCGCGTGCCCTGCACACTGTCTCGCGCTCCAGCTCGTCGATGTAGATAAATTCGCGCTCCGGCGAGGTGCAGACTGTCGCCCGCGTCAGGTAATGGACGTGGCCGCATCGTTTGCATCGCGCCTCGATCTTTTGATGTTCGGCCAGGTCGCCCACACGGATTTGCTGTTTCCAGCCCATCACCAGAAATCCTCCGCCGAGGGAATGCGGGTATAGCTGATCTTGCCGCCGACATGGCCGCCCGCTGGCGGCCGCCACATGCCGAGGCTGACCACCGTGCCGGCATAGCGCGTGTTGAGCCCGTCGATAGCTTGGCTGGCGTTCTCCCAACGCCGGCGCTGCCGGTCGTCGTTCAGGAGCAAATCAAGCTGACGTTCGTTCGAGGGCGACAAGTCGTAAAGCGTCACGCCGAGACGAAAGATCGTGAGGCCGCGCGGATATGTGCGGTAAACCCTGCCCCATAATTCCGCGAGTGCCGAAAGAATGGCCTGGTCGTCATTGACGACCGGCAATGCGCACTTCCCCATCCATGAGCCGTCACGGATCGAGAGCCAGAGCCACAGACCGGACGTATAGAAATTTTCGCGCCGCAGCCGCCGCGCTGCCTTCGTCAGCAGTCAGTAAGCGCGAGATCCCGCGCGCCGCGTCGATGTTGCGTGCTTCCGGAGGAAGCACGCGGCCATGTCCGAACATGCCGCGGCTGGAAGCGGGAGCCTGTATGTCGTAGCCATGCAGGGCGTACCACAGGCGTTCGCCAGTGACGTTGCCCCACAGCTTGCGCATGTGCTTCGGCTGAAGGCTGTAAAGCGCTTCGGTCGAAAATATGCCGGCGCGGTAGAGCCGCTTCGCCATATTCCCGCCGACGCCCGGAATATCTTCTATATTCACGGCGAACAGCGGCGCGGGCATGTCTGCCGGCGACCAGATCGCGAGGCCGTCACCATAGCCGCCACCATGACGCTTGCCTTCCTTGCAGGCCATTTTCGCAAGCTGACGGTTCGCGGCAAAGCCGATTGAGCAGGTAATCCATGGACCGACGTTCTCGGAAAGTGCGACCTTGATGCGAGCGGCCAGGGACCAAGGGTCCGTCCGGCCGCACTCATCGAGACGACACGTCAGCTCGTCTATCGACTTTGCCGTGTCGATCGGAATGACGGTCTCGATTTCCGACAAGAGCGCATTATGGGCACGTCGGTACAAGTCCGGCTTTTGTGGAACCAGCACCAGGTCGGGACAAAGCCGCTTCGCCTCATCAATCGGCATCACGTTTTTGACGCCATAGGCTTTCGCCTCGCGCGAGCAGGCAATAACGGCCGTTCGCGTCGTGCCTTCGAACGGTACGACGCCGACCGGCCGGCCGCGTAAGCGACGATCGCATTGTTGTTCGACGGAGGCGAAAAAGCCGTCGAAATCGAGATAGAGCCGTTCGATCGTCTCCGGCTTGCGCATGAATGTCACTTTCCGTCACGAGAACAGAAAGAGAACACGGAATTTGCCCAAACCGTCAAGAGGAATTTTTTCTTACTTGGATCGAGCACCCGCCGAAAGGCGGGAGACGGTTCCTTTAGGGAAGGCCACGCTAATGCGCGGCCTGCTTTCTGTTCTCAATCCGCCCTGACAGTGCCGGCAGCACGCGCCAAGGGGCAGGCGCGGCAAGCCGCTTGTCGCGCCACCAAGAAAAACGGCTTTCAGCCTTCGGCCGAACCTTCCGTTTTTCCCGGCGTCACGACCCCTTGACCCGCGCGGCCGCCACCATGGGGCGGGCTTCGCCCTCCCCCCTCTGTCCGGGGGAAAGCCACGGGGCTTCCCCCCAAACAGATCGGGGAGGCTTCGCCCAACTGGCGAACAAGGGAGATTGAAGCCATGAGCGAGAGCAAGCGCAGCGACATTTATCAGACCGTCACGAACAGGATTGTGGCGGCGCTGGAATCCGGCGTGCGGCCATGGATGCAGCCATGGGGCAGCGGCGCGACCGCGCGGCGGCCTTTGCGCGTGACCGGCCAACCCTATCGCGGCATTAACACCGTGCTTTTGTGGATGGAAACGCAGGAAAAGGGCTATGCCTCGCCCTACTGGATGACATACCGGCAGGCGCAGGAGCGCGGCGGGCAGGTGCGCAAGGGTGAGCGCTCGACCATTGTCGTTTACGCGGGTGCCATCGAGCGCACCGAGGAAGGCGAGAACGGCGAGGAAGTTGAGCGCAAAATTCCTTTCCTGAAATCCTATTGCGTGTTCAACGCCGACCAGATCGAGGACTTGCCCGAACGGTATCGCGGGCGTCCTGTCATCGAGACGCCGAAGAAAGAGCGGATCGAGCGTGCAGACGCTTTCTTTGCGGCGACCAAGGCGGATATTCGGGAAGGCGGAAACCGCGCGTTCTATTCGCCAGCAGCCGACTTTATCCAGATGCCGCCTTTCGACGCTTTCGTGTCCGCCGAGGCCCATGCGACGACGCTCGCGCATGAACTCATTCACTGGACAAAGGCGCCGGATCGATTGGACCGCTCCTTTGGCGTGTCGCGTTTCGGCAACGAGGCATACAGTGCCGAGGAGGTCGTCGCGGAGCTAGGTAGTGCCTACGTTGCCGCCGACCTCGACCTTGAGATTGAGCCGCGCGACGATCACGCCGCTTATATCGAAAGCTGGTTGCGCGCGATGAAGCGAGACAAGCGCTTCATTTTTCAGGCAGCGGCCCACGCGCAGCGCGCCGCTGACTTCCTGCATGGCTTGCAGCCGGTGGCGGCCGACGACAATGCCGACAATCACCCCGACAATGACGACGAGCATCAGCAGGCCGCGTAAGCGGCCTGCCCTTGCGGAGTTCGACACCATGACCGAGCGCAGACAGTTTACGCTTTATCGCCTTCCCTTCGGACAGCTTGACCGGCCCTGGCACTGGTTGCTTGCCGCAGAGCCGTTCTCGAGCCGCGCCGAGGCCGAGACCGAACGGACACGGCAGCGCCAGCACGGCGGCTGCATAGCCGATCACTTCAAGATCGAGGACGAGCCGGAAGGATGGGGCGCATGACACATGCGCCTCACCGGAAAAATTCGGCCGCGCTTCGCGCGGCACGTTTCGGCTACGCACAAGCGCGTGCCGAGCTGGTCCGTATGGAGCAGGCCCTTGCCGAAACACAGCGCACCATCGAGACGATCAACCATGCCCTAAGACGACGCGCCGAAACCACGACGCGAGCGGAGCGGCCGAAGAAGCGGCAATACGGCCGCCATGCGACGACCTGGACGCCGGCCGACGAGCGGCATTATCGCGTCATCCTCGACGACCTGGAGGAAAGAGCCGCCCCGGAACTGGCCCGCCTTGAAAGGCGTGCCGAGCGTCAGAACGCAGCTATCGAGATCCTGCGTCGCAAGTACGGCTTCAATGAAGAGCGGCCGCTAGGTTCGTTGTGGTGGAAATACGCGCCCTGACGGATTGTTCTTCGTCAGACAGGACATTGCACGGCGGTCGGGTTACTGGCCGCCGGTTTCATTGACAGTTTACTTTGTGTTTGTGATACCTTGCGAATCTGCGTAACGTCGCACTGATTTGCAAAACAAGGAGCGATTCTATCCAGACATGAAAAAACCGGCGCGGAGGCCGGCTTTTTTCGGGAATGTGGCTAACGGAGTTGGCGCTCCGTGTCTCGCACTAAAGATCGAGTAAGAGCCTAGCCATTCTTTCCCGACATTGCAAGCGAATTTGCGCTTCCGCGCCACGGCTTTTTGCGCCCTGGCGAAAGGAAAGAAATGGACCTCTATGCAACGTTGAGCACCTGGCTCACGGCGATCCGCCGTGCGTCGGAGGTGGACGATTTTATCCGCCACATCTGGAAGCTGAATCTTGATAAGACGCTCGGTGACGAGGATGCGGAGCGGCTTTCGGAGAAGGCCGCGCAGCACCGCGAAAACCTTGCGAAAGCCCGGTCTGAAGGCTATGCGCCCCCGCGCTCCTATTACCCCGAACGGTCGCGCAGCGGCCGAAGCCGGCGCGAGGCGGCGAGCGGCCCGCGAGATCCGGCACGATGGGCGCGAAAGCGCCGCCTCGGGGATATGGCGGCTATACGGCCCGAATTTCGGAATTGCTTCACCGAAGGCGAGCGCGCTTCCCTCTATATCGTCATGTCCGACTGGCGGCAGCATGGTAGATGCGATCGATCGGTGAAGGAGATAGGCGACCGCGCGGGCGTCGGCCCGACGACGGTGCGCAACGCATTACGCAAGGCCAAGAGCCTCGGATTGCTTCGCGTCACCGAGCGGCGGCAATGGCGATCTAAGAACCTACCGAACCACATCGTTGTCGTGCACCGCCGTCAAATAGACTGGATTGCGAAATTTCGACCGAATCTCGGTCTTAAATTTTATCCGACAGGGTTCAAAAAAGCGCAGTCCACAGGAACCTTCGGCGATAAAAAGGATAACGGACGGCCTTTCAGACAGCCGACCGGTGGCCCTTCGGGCGGCTTTCAGCCGTTCGCTAGTCGCGAACCACCGGCCGGCTGACGGCCGGAAGGAGCAAAACCACTAATTTCGTGCAAGCGGAGAGGCCGCAAGGGGCTCTTGAAAAAGAGCCTGTGGGATCGCTCGTGCTAAATCAAGTTCGATCGTGCCGGTATTGGTTGCTGACGAATAGGAATGTGGCTGGATCTCGACCGAGGGCGATGGCGACAAATGCGATCGTGTCGATGCTGATGTTATCCTGCCCGCGTTCGAGCTTCGTATAGGTCATTTGCGAGACGCCCAGGAGAGCTGCCATTTCCTTGCGAAGCAATTCGCGTTCGGCGCGCTCCTTGTTGATGATGGCGGCAAGGCGCGCGCGAATATCATCGGCGTCTAGTTTGTGCGCCCAATTATCAACCCGAGCGTCGCCGATTAGCATGTCCGCGATCGACACGCCCAGGGCGCCGGCCATAAATTCTAGAGTGCGAAGGGTGATGTTATTGTTCTGCCGGCTCGTCTCGATATAGGTCCGGTACGACAATCCTTGGCCGTGGGTCGATCGAAACAACGCCGCCATGTCCTGATGAAAGAGATTCCGCTGTGCGCGCTGGTCTTCCAGAAACATAGCAATGTTGGCCCGCAGCGGATTAATCACGGTCCCTTCTTTGTCCCTCGTTATAAATCGGTGTGCTCGCACGAACTCGCCTTGTCCGGTCTGCCCTTTTGCGCGACAAAAATCCATAGTAAACTGTCAGAATTCGTCGCTCGAAAGGGGTCGTGACCGTGTTCAAATATCTCTTTTTCGGTGCTGCCGTGGTGGCTGGCACCATGTCTCTTCCGTCCGAATCACGGGCTTCTGAATGGGGTTGTCAGGTCCTCCTATGTCTGTCGGGTGATTGGCAGGGGACGCCCTCTTGCCATCCGCCGATCAACAAGCTGATCTCCAGAATGGACAATCCCGGCTTC
>JRYH01001263.1_pt1 | contig 40096 bp, 34 predicted proteins | sample 235351 | NCBI WGS metagenome assembly JRYH01 (sample SAMN03074221, study PRJNA261480) | activated sludge metagenome | biome: Wastewater Treatment Plant; feature: Wastewater; material: Activated sludge; isolation source: activated biomass of a wastewater treatment plant treating wastewater... ...
GCCCTCCTGGTTCACGTGGCTGCGACGGCGCCGGTCAGAAGTATGGGGCTCCGGAAGGGAGAGAGGATGAGTGCGGATTTCGTCTCCGAGCGGCAGTTGCCTATGTGGACGTTCTCGAAAAGCACCATCAGGAGCAGGAGCACGTTGCGGGCCGAGGCCTCGCTCCATCCGGTGTGAATGAGGTAGTAGAAAAAGCCGAAGCCCACGACACCCATCGTCAGAGCCGATACCAGCGTCCGCTCGGTCATTATCCTGTTAAAAATGTGCTCCCTGGGCGGTCTCGGCTTCTTTTTAAGCGAGTCTCCTTCACCGGGCTCGAAGGCAAGGGCCACGTCCTGTATGCCGTTAGTGACCAGGTTGAGCCAGAGTATTTGTACCGGGAGCAGCGGGAGAGGCAGGCCGGAGACGAGGCAAAGGGTTATTAAAACCAACTCGGCCGCGCCGGTGGAAACCAGCAAGAAAATTACTTTCCGGACATTGTCGTATGCGATGCGGCCTTCTTCGACCCCGGCTACGATCGTCGCGAAGTTGTCGTCGCTGATTACGAGCTCGGACACTTCGCGCGCCACGTCCGTGCCTTCCTTCCCCATGGCTATGCCTATGTTGGCGGTCTTTAGCGCGGGGGCGTCGTTGACGCCGTCGCCCGCCATCGCGACCTTCTGGCCCTCGCCCTGGAGCTTGCGGATGATCTCGGCCTTCTGCTCTGGCAGCACCTCAGCCTCAACCTGATCGATACCGAGTTGCTCGGCGATCGCCTGAGCCGTGGTGCGGTTGTCGCCGGTCAGCATCACCACCGTCATCCCCTGCTTGTGCAGGGCGTCGATCGCCTGACGTGTGGTCTTCTTGATCGGGTCGGCAACGGCAAGAAGGGCGGCCGGTTTGCCATCGATCGAGGCGAACATCGAGGTCCCGCCCTTGCGCCGCTGCTCCTCGGCCCGTTCGGCCATGGATTCAACGGTGACGCCCTCGTCCAGCATCAATGCGGGCGAGCCGATCGCGATACTCGCTCCATCGACCGTGGCGATGATCCCCTTGCCGGTGACGCTCTCGAAATCTGTGGCTTCGAACCGCTCTTCGGTCCGATCCTCAAGACCGGCGACGATCGCCTCGGCCAACGGGTGCTCGCTGCCCCGCTCCGCCGCCGCGAGTAGAGCGAGTACTCGCTGCTCATCCATGCCTTCCGCCACCTCGGCCACCACGAGTTCTGGCCTGCCTTCGGTGAGGGTTCCGGTCTTGTCGACGACGATGGTGGTGATCTTCTCGAAGGTCTCGAGGGCCGCGGCGTTCTTGATCAGCACGCCCTGCTTGGCCCCTTGGCCCGCGGCGACCATGATCGACATGGGGGTGGCCAGCCCGAGGGCGCACGGGCAGGCGATGATGAGCACGGACACCGCCGCGACCAAAGCGTAGCTGAAGGCCGGCGATGGTCCGACCAGCATCCACGTGCCGAAGGCGATGATGGCGATGACAACGACGATCGGCACGAACCAGGCGGCTACGGCGTCCGCGAGCCGCTGGATGGGCGCTCGGGACCTTTGGGCCTCGGCGACCATCTGGACGATCTGGGCGAGTGTCGTATCCGATCCGGTACGGCTGACCCGCATGACGAACGAACCCGCCTTGTTCACCGTCCCACCGGTGACACCATCGCCGCTCGTCTTCTCTACCGGCACTGGCTCACCGGTCAGCATCGACTCGTCGATGGTGCTCCGCCCCTCAAGGACCTCTCCGTCGATAGGGATCTTGTCGCCGGGTCGGACCCTGACACGATCGCCTGGGTGCAATTCCTCGACCGCGACATCCTGCTCGCTTCCATCGTCCGAAATCCGACGGGCGGTCGGGGGCGCGAGTTCAAGAAGTTCTCGGATCGCACCGCCGGTCCGTCTGCGTGCGCGCAGTTCCATGACCTGCCCCAGCAGCACGAGCGTGACGATGACCGCAGCTGCCTCGTAGTAGACCCCGACGCGACCCGCCTCATCCCGGAGGGAATCAGGGAAGAGCTGCGGGGCGATCGTGGCCACCACGCTGTAGACGTATGCCAGAGAGACGCCGATCGAAATCAACGTCCACATGTTGGGCTGCACCGCGCGAACGGAGCGAACGCCCCGGACGAAGAACGGCCAGGCGCACCAGAGCACCACGGGGGTTGCGAGGACCAGCTCTCCCCACTGGCTCACCGCCGGACCGATCCACCGGTGGAACGGGTGTCCGAAGAGCATGTTGCCCATCACGTACACGAGCAGCGGCGCGGTGAATACGGTGGCGACCCAGAAGCGACGGGTCATGTCGCGGAGCTCGGTGTCGTCCTGTGCCGCGGTCGGGTCAAGCGGCTCGAGCGCCATGCCGCACTTCGGGCAATCGCCGGGGCCGACCTGGCGGACCTCCGGGTGCATGGGACAGGTGTAGATGGCGTCCTTCGGACCGTCGGGACGTGCTGCTGAGTCGCCTTTCGCTTCGTGATCGCAGCAGGGGTGATCGCTGTGGTGCGCACCCTCGTCTTGCTTCTCCAGGTAGCGGGCCGGATCGGCGCGGAACTTCTCGGCACAGCTTATCGAGCAGAAGAGGTACTCGGTGCCGGCATGATCGAAGCGGTCTGCCGCGTTGCCGGGCGAGACCTTCATCCCGCAGACGGGGTCGATTCGGGATTCAGTCTTCTGCGTCATTGGATGCAGCCTCCTTCCGCAGGAACCACCACTCAGCACCGAAGATCAGGGCCATGCCGCCGACGGAAACGCCGACGACCAGAGGGTCGTTCGCGAGCTTGATGTACAGGAACGCGCCGAGCACGACCGCGTCGAGCACGAGTGCCGTGAGCAGAACCCAACCGCGGGCGCTCAACTCGCGCCGCAGATGCTTGAACACGCCCCAATGGATCGCCATGTCCATGACGATGTAGAAGATTGCGCCGAGCGATGCGATGCGGCTAAGGTCGAAGAAGACCGTCAGCGCAAGGGCAATGACCGCGGTGTAAACCAGCGTGTGCTTCTGGATACGCCCGGGCATCCCGAAGTGCCGGTGCGGGACGAGGTCCATGTCGGTGAGCATCGCAAGCATACGCGAGACGGCGAACATGCTGGCAATGATGCCGGAGATCGTCGCGACGATCGCGAGGCCTGCGGTCAGCCACTCGCCCCACCGGCCGACCGCGGGACGGGCGGCCTCGGCGAGCGATGAGTCCCGGGCGGCGATGATCTCGTCGACGCTGAGGTTGCCGGCAACGGCGAGCGTCACGAGGAGGTAGAGCCCGGTGCAGATGAGCAGGCTGATGATTATGGAGCGGCCAACATTCTTATTGGGCTCTTTGATCTCATCGCCGCTGTTGGTGATGGTCGTGAAGCCCTTATAGGCCAGGATCGCGAGCGCGACCGCTGCGAGGAAGCCAGTGATGCCGCCCCGGGCGTCGGATGACCCGCCATCGCCAGTTAGCGTGTCGAAGGAGAGCCCCGACACCCAGAGACCGATGCCGGCGAAGACCGCGATGCCCACGATCTTGATGATGGCGGTGATCTTGCTCAGCCCGCCGATGACCTGATTGCCGAGCAGATTGACGATGAAGGCGGCCACGATCAGCCCGACACCGAGCGCGGGCACGAGCCACGAGTCCGAGCCCTCGCCGAAGATCCGCATCGTGTACGTGCCGAACGTGCGGGCGACAAGGCTCTCGTTGATGACCATCGAGAAGTACATCAACAGCGAGCCGCCCGCGGTGACAACGCCCGGGCCGTACGCCTTCTTGAGGATCATCGCGATGCCGCCCACCGACGGGTAAGCGTTGCACACCTTGATGTACGAGTACGCGCTGAACACGACGACGAGAGCCGCGGCGATGAAGGCGACGGGAAAGAGGCCGCCGGCGAGTTCGGCGACTTGGCCGGTGAGGGCGAAGATGCCCGCCCCGATCATGACGCCGGTACCCATGGCAATTGAGCCCGTCAGGGTCAGGCTGCCTGATCGATACTCGTCTGTGCGAGCAGAGTGTTTGTGTGACCTTGCCATATTAATAGGAGTAGTGGTCTAATCCGTAAACCAACGACCCACCAAAGAAGCCTGCGGTCGCAACAAATATCGCCAAGCACAAGAGCGTCGCCTGGTATGCGAGATTTATTTTGCGAGAGTTGGATCGATGAACGGCGATCTGCAGAAGTCCCAAGGCGACGATCGCGATAAGCGAAGTCACGGTTCCGAGCCACCGGTGCGTTGCCTGCACCCAGTCCTCGTCCCAGAGCACGAATCCTCCGTTGAACCACCCTAGGAGCGCGGTCACGAGCGCACCGATTGTTCCGAGCGTGAGGCAGAACGCTGCGGCATGTCGGAAGTATGCCTTCCGGGTGAACAGAAACAAACTCTCAGCGACCGCCGCGCCCAGGATCAAACCGATGGGCAGATGGGTCGACGCGGGATGGAACTTGCCGATCCAGACGGCGAGCTTCGAGCGGGCTGCTGTATCGTGCGAGTGCGCATGCTCCGCCGGTCGATCGGCGTCCGGTTCGGCTTGTGCATTCTCGGTCTGAGCCGCCGCTGGCTGACCAGCGCCGTCGTGTTCATGGGCATGGCCGTCGTGCTGTTCGTGCGCGTCCTGGAGGCGATCCACACCACCATCGTGACGAGCGATGCCCGCTGGCGATGCGATCGGTGCGGACAGGCTTGCGATGTACGCGGCGGGGTCGGCCTCGAACTTCGTTCGGCACTTGCGACAGCACAGCCCGATGGACTTGCCTTCGTAGATCACCGTGAAGCGGGGGTCGATGGGCTCGCCGGGCATTACCGGGCAGGTGGCGTTGACCGGGACCGCGTCCCCTCCAGGCATGCCCGGAGGGGACGTTTGTGCCCAGCCGACATCGGCGAACAGGGCAACCACCAGGAACCCAGCGAAGAAACTGAGTGAGCGGATCAGTTGTAAGCGTGTGTTCATGGGGTTGCCCTTTCGCGTGTAGATGTGATCAGCCGCCGTGGTCGTGATTGCCGTGGCCGCCGTCGCTGTGACCACCTTGGCCCTCGTGCTCTTCGGCCGGCTTCTCGGGTGACATGGCCGGCATGAACCTACCCTTCGCCTGCCACGCCTTGTCGATCAGCGCGAGGTACTCCGCCGGATCGGCCTTGACCTTCGGCTCGCAGCTCGCGCAGCAGAACCGCATGAGGCGACCAGCGACGACCATCTCGGTGGGCTCGCCCATCGAGCCGAGCGGGCCGCCCGCGACGACGCAGGTGCCAGTGGGGTAGTCCTTGCGCTGCGCGTCGGCTGTGGCCTTGTCGAGCTTCGAGATGAACTTCTTCGGGTCGGCCTTGAACTCCCGCTCGCACATCTTGCAGCACAGGCGGACGAGACGGTTGCCGTACACGAGGTTCGTGGCGATGTCCTCGCCCCCCTCGATGAGCGGCTCGCCCGAGACCACACAGGTCTGCATCGGGTAGTAGCGCAACTGGTCCTTGATGATCGCCTCGTCCACCTTCTTCCACGACGCGGCGAGGTCGGCCTCGAACGTGTCGATGCATCCGCCGCAGCAGAAGCGGACCTCGCGGCCGTCGTACTTCTTGACGATCGGGTCGCCCATGGACCCGAGCTTCTGCCCCGAGACCGGGCAGGTGTCGAGCGGGTACGGGTCGCTCCAGGTCGCCGCCGCGTCCGGAGCGGCGGCGTCGCCGTCCGGCTGTGCGTGCTCGGCATGATCCATGCCCGGCTCGCGATGGGCGACCGCCATCGCGACAAACTCGTCCTTGCGGGCCTCGTCCCACGCCAGGAACTGCTTGCCGCAGCCGGGGCAGCACAAGCCGATGGCCTTGCCCTTGTACTCGACGGTCCCGGCGGAAGGGACGATCGGCTCCTTCCCGATAGGGCACATCGCGTTGACGGGCTCGGCGGCCCGGGGCGCGTGGGTGCCGTGGTCGTGCTGGGCCAGCGCCATCGGAATCGGTCCGGCGAGGCACATGCAGGCGATGAGGGTTGCGGGTTTCATGCTGAATCTCCTTGTGCCTGTGGCACATCGGTGTTGGACGCCGGGCGCACGCTAGAGAGGCGGAACTTCCACTCCTGCGCCCAGCAGTACAGGATGGGAACGACAAACCAGGTCATGGATGCGACGACCATGCCGCCGAACGACGGGATGGCCATGGGGACCATGATGTCCGAGCCGCGGCCGGTGCTGGTGAGAACGGGCAGCAGCGCGAGGACGGTGGTGGCGCTGGTCATGACCGCGGCGCGGATGCGGAGACGGCCGCCCTCGACCACGGCCTTGCGGATTGCCTCGATCGAATCAGGCTTGTTCTCGGCCATCGACTGCTCGATGCGAGTGGCCATGATGACGCCGTCGTCGGTGGCGATGCCGAAGAGCGCGAGGAAGCCGACCCAGACCGCGATGCTCAGGTTGAACGGTCGGACTTGGAACAGCTCGCGGAGGTTGGTGCCGAGCAGATCCGTGTCGAGGAACCACGGCTGGGCGTAGAGCCAGAGCATCAGGAAGCCCCCGCCCCACGCGACAAAGACGCCGGTAAAGACCATCAGCGTCACCCGGACCTTGCGGAACTGGAAGTAGAGCAGAAGGAAGATCGCCGCCAGCGAGAGCGGCAGGACGACGCTCATCCGCTTGGCCGCGCGGACCTGGTTCTTGTACGAGCCGGAGAACTCGTAGCTCACGCCGGCCGGCACGACGAGCTCGCCCGAGTCGATCGCGTCGCGGATGAACGCCTGCGCGTCCCGCACGACGGACACCTCGGCCTCGCCCGGCATCTTGTCGAAGAGCACATAGGCCACGAGGAACGTGTCCTCGCTCTTGATCATCTGCGGCCCACGCCGGTACTCCAGTGTGGCCAGCTCGCGCAGCGGCACCTGCGCCGCCATCGGCGTGGGCACGAGGATGTCGCCCAGCGTCTCCGGCTGGTCGCGCAGCTCCCGCAGGTAGCGTACTCGGACTGGGTAGCGCTCCCGTCCCTCGACGGTCATCGTGAGCGGCTTGCCACCGATGGCGACTTCGATGACTTCCTGGACATCGCTGATGCGCAGCCCGTAGCGGGCGATCTTCTCGCGGTCGATGTCGATCTCAAGGTAGGGTTTGCCCACGACACGGTCGGCGAAGACGGCTGCGGGCTGGACGCTCGGCACCCGCTTGAGCAGGCGCTCCAGCTCGAGCCCGAACGACTCGATCGACTCGAGATCCGGGCCGTAGACCTTGATGCCCATCGGCGCGCGGAAGCCGGACTGGAGCATGACGATGCGGGTCTCGATCGGCTGGAGCTTGGGTGCGCTGGTGACGCCGGGCATCTCGGCCGCCTCGACGATCGCGTCCCAGATGTCCTGCTGCGACTCGATCTCGTCGCGCCACTGGCGGTACGGGCGGCCGTCCTCGTCGGGGATCAAGTCGCCGTGTTCGTCTCGCGCGAACGCGCCCGCTTGCTCGTCATAGCGGAAGTTGATGCGCCGGCCCTGATCGTCGGTGCGGTACTCGCTCTGGTACTGGATAAGTGTTTCGATCATTGAGATCGGCGCGGGGTCGAGCGGGCTCTCGACGCGGCCGATCTTGCCCACGGCCAGCTCGACCTCGGGCACGCTCATGATGCGGCGGTCGAGTTCCTTGAGAATGTCTGTCGCCTCGCCGATCGAGGCGTGCGTCATCGTGGTCGGCATGTAGAGGAACGCGCCCTCATCCAGCGACGGCATGAACTCGCTGCCCAGCCCGGGGAAGGCGTGCGCGATCTCGATCACAGTCGCGTCGCGGCGGACCGGCTCGGGCAGCCAGCCGAAGACGCGATCGAAGCCGAGCCAGACCGTCGCGCCCAGAACCACCACGAGCACCGCGGGCGAAAGCCCGATCAGCTTGTGCCGCAGCGTCCAGGCAAGCACGTGCGGGAAGGCGAGACGCACGACCCAGAACGCCAGCAGGATGCCGCCGACGATCGCGCCGATGAAGACCGAGTTGCCGACGACGCCAGGCTCGGGGCCGAGCGGCTCCCACGCGCCCGCAAGGGTGACGAGCACCACGAGCACCGCCATCAGGTTCGCCGACCACTGGAGCCCACGCGCGACGGCCCGCGGGAGCCACGGGCGGGTGAGGTAGAACACCCCGAACGCCGCGAGGATCAGCCCGCCGATTGGCTGCACGAACACCGCGACCGCAAGGCCCACCACAGTCAAGACAGCTGAGCCCAGGGCGCGAACATGCCCGGCGCGGATCCGGAATCCCATCAGCACGTGCGCCGCCGCCGGCAGGATCGTCAGCGCGATGATGATCGAGGCGATCAAGGCGAATGTCTTGGTGTACGCGAGCGGCTTGAAGAGCTTGCCCTCGGCGGCCTCCATGGTGAAGACCGGCAGGAACCCCACGACCGTCGTCGCGACGGCGGTCAGCACCGCGCCGCCCACCTCTGTCGTCGCGCGGTAGATCGTTTCGAAGGTCGGCTCCCGGTTCGTCTCATCCGCCGCGGCCTCGTCGAGCCGGTGCAGGATGTTCTCGCTGAGCACGATGCCCATGTCGACGATGGTGCCGATGGCGATCGCGATTCCGGAGAGCGCGACAATGTTCGCGTCCACCCGGAACATCCTCATGCCGATGAAAGTCATGAGCACCGTGATCGGGAGCATCGCGCTGATGAGCAGGCTGCTCCGCAGGTGCATCACCATGACCACCACCACGATGACCGTCACCAGTACCTGCTGGGCGATCGCCGAGTTGAGCGTCTGGAGCGTCTCGCGGATCAGCCCCGAGCGGTCGTAGAACGGCACGACGGTGACGCGGCTCTCGGTGCCGTCGGCGAGCACCTTCGACGGCAGGCCCGGGGCGATCTCGGCGATCTTGTCCTTGACGCGCTGGATCGTGGCCATCGGGTTCTCGCCGTAGCGGGCGACGACGACCCCGCCCACCGCCTCCTCGCCCGCCTTGGTGAGCACGCCGCGCCGCAGCGCCGGGCCGAGCGAGACCCTGGCGATATCACGGACAAGGATCGGCGAGCCGTCCCGCGCCGTGACGGCCGCCTGCTCTAGGTCCTCGACCGACTCGATGAACCCCAGCCCGCGCACGATGTACTCGGCCCGGTTCACCTCGATGGTGCGGGCGCCGACGTCGAGGTTGCTCTGTCGCACCGCGCCGATGACCTGCGCGAGCGAGACGCCCGCCGCGCGCATCGCGTCGGGGTCAACATCGACCTGGTACTCCTGCACGAACCCGCCGATGGACGCGACCTCGGAGACGCCCTGCACGCCGGCGAGCTTGTACTTGACGATGAAGTCCTGGATCGACCGCAGCTCGTGGGGGTCCCAGCCGCCCGTCGGGTCGCCCTCGGCGTCGCGCCCTTCGAGCGTGTACCAGAAGACCTGCCCGAGCGCCGTCGCGTCGGGCCCCAGCGCCGGCGTGACGCCCGGGGGCAGCGTGCCCGCCGGCAGCGAGTTGAGCTTCTCCAGCACGCGCGACCGCGACCAGTAGAAATCGATCCCGTCCTCGAACACGATGTAGATCGACGAGAACCCGAAGACCGAGTAGCTGCGGATGTCCTTCACGCCGGGGATGCCCAGCATCGCCACGGTCATGGGGTAGCTGATCTGGTCGTCGATGTCCTGCGGGCTTCGCCCGGGCCACTCGGTGAACACGATCTGCTGGTTCTCGCCGATGTCCGGGATCGCGTCGACCGGCACCGGGTCGCGGGCGAGGCCCCCGAGATCCCAGTCGAACGGCGCGACGAGCACGCCCCAGAACAGCGTGCCGAAGAGGAGGATCGCCACCACCAGCTTCTGCTCCAGGCAGAAACGGATCAGCGCGTTGAGCGGCCCGCGCGGCGCGGCGTGCAAGGTGCGGGGATCGATTTCACTCATGGTCGTGACCCTCCATCGCCCCGCTCATACCATCGCCATCGAGCGGCTCGAAGGACGCGCGGATGTCTCCGCAGCGGAGCATGCTCGCGCCGAAGTACGGGTTGTTGACCTGCTCGCCCCGCTGGAGCCAGTCGGCCCCCTTGTTGTCGAAGGCCATCGGGCAGTGCGCGACATGCCACGCTTCGCTTCCCCGGTGCCCGAACCGTCGCTGGAGCGCGATGACCGCCTCGCTCATGGCCTCGAACTTCGTCCGAGCCACTGCGATGTCGGTGATCCCGGGCTCGACGCGCAGCCGGGCTGACGCCCGACGCCACACGCCCAGCGGCTCGCCGACCAGCCCGGCCTCTTCGACGAAGCCGAGCGCGGTGCGGAGGTCCGCCGCCGCCCGCGAGAAACCGCCAAGGTCGTCCGCCGCGAGCGACTCCTGGGCGTCGAGGTACGCGGCGTAGACCGGCTTGAGCGCAAATACGAAGCTTTCGGGCACGCTGACGCGCTCGGGCATGCTCGGCATCGCGCCGCTGGCCATGCCGCCGTGCCCCGCGTGCGGGTCGCCCCCGCCGCCACCCGCCGGCGTCATCATGCTGGGCTTGGCGGCGATCTGCATCGCGCTGTCGATGCGGAACGCCCCGTTGACAACCACGCGCTCGTCACGCGCCAGCCCCTCGCGGACGATGTAGAAGTCGCCCGCCCGCGGCCCGAGCACGACCGACCGACCTTCGTAGGTCGGCCGCTCGGTATCAGGAACCTCGACATACACCACCGACCTCGTGCCCGTGAACAGCACCGCTGATCGCGGGATGACAAGGGGCTCCTCGACGCCCGTCGGGTCGCCAACCACGCCGAGCGACTCGGCCGGCACCAGGTCTATGCCGCAGATGTCGCACTGCCCGGGCCCGTCCTTGACGATCGTCGGGTGCATCGGGCTCACCCAGCGGCCGGCGAGCTCATCACCCACGACCGCGCCGTCGGCCGCGACGCGGGTCCGCACCACCGCCGAGGCGAACATGCCCGGCTTGAGCCGCCCCGCCGGGTTATCCACCGCGACGCGCACGGCGGCGGTCCGCATGCGTTCATCCACCATCGGCTCGATGAACGAGATTCGCCCCTCGAACACCTCGCCGGGATGCGCCTCGACCGTGAAGGTCACCCGCTGGCCCCAGCGCAGCATCGGGAGCTGCGACTCGTACGCCTCCATGTCCAGCCACAGCCGCGAGAGGTCGGCGATGGTGGCGATCGGGGCGCCGGTCTGCACGTAGTCGCCCTCGCGCACGGCGAGGTGCGTCACCACGCCGCCCATGGGCGCGAAGACGGTTAACCGGTCGGCGTCGAAAGAACCGCTCTCGACCGACGCGATCTGCTCGGGCGTGATGCCGAATAAGCGCAGCTTCTCCCGGGCCGCGACGAGCGTGTCGAGCGTGGCCGACCGCACAAGCTCGCTCGTCGCGGTGCTGGTCTCCGCCGCGGCCTTGGCCTGGCGCAGCTCCTCGAAAGCGGAGATGAGCTCGGGGCTGTAGACCTCGGCCATGTGGTCCCCCTCGGCGACCGGCACGCCGAGGTAGTTGACGAACAGCCGCTCGATCCGACCGGGGAAGTACGCGGTCAGCCGCGCAACCGAGGTCTCGTCGTAGGTGACCTTGCCGTAGAGCCTCAGCTCTGCGGTCGGGAAGAACCGCCCGACTGGCGCGGTCTCGATCTCGCTCAGCGCCGCGGCCGACTCGCTCATCGTGACGCGCAGCTCGCTGCCTTCCCCGCCGTCGTCTGTGACAGGGATGAGGTCCATGAAACAGATCGGGCACTTCGCGTCCGGGTCGGGCAGACGCACCGACGGGTGCATCGAGCAGGTGTACATCTGCGGTTCGCCCGGCTTGGCATCACCGTGGTCGTGGTCCGCTTCGACCGACATGTTCACGGGCTCGGGCGCAGGGCGGCCGATCCGGTAGCCGATGACGAGGGCGGCGACGATCGCCGCCACCGCGATGCCCGCGGCGGTGTGCTTCCACAGCCACCCGAGCACGGAACGCAAACGATTCAGGAACGTGCTCATGGCTTCACCTCATCAGACTCGGTTGTGCGTGCGGGTGTCGTTGCGGGCCCCGTGGGCACGGGCTCGCCGACGAGCGTGTTCAAACGGGCCAGCGCCTGTCCGCGGTCCGCGCGAGCGCGCTCGGCGGCGATCGCGAACTCCAGCAGCGTGCGTTCCGTGTCAAGGAGGTCGAGGAAGCTCGTCTCGCCCGTGCGGAACCCGGCAAGCGATGCACGCAGCGACTCCTCGGCCTTGGGGATCAGCGTCGTCTCGAACAGTCGAACCCGCCGATCGGCGTCGGTGTGCTCGAACCACGCGCGTTGGATCGACGCGGCGATCCGGTTGGCCTCGTCGGCCCGCTCGTGCGAAACCGCGAGCCGGCGCGCGAGCGCCTCGCGCACGCCCGCGTCGTACTTGTCGCGCCAGAGCGGCAGCGTAATCCCGAAGCTCAGCAGGATCGGATCGTCGCCGCTTTCTGGGATCGAGCTGTCCATGGCCTCATCGGTGACGATGTAGTCAAGCCCGACTGTGAAGTCTGGGAGGCCTTCCTTCCGGGCCACTTCGCCGCGGATCCTCTGCTCTTCGATCCGCTCATCGAGCGCGAGCAGGGCGGGGTTGGAACGCCGGGCGATCTCGGCGAGGGCGGGGCCTTCAACGGACGCCACCCGCCCCGGGAGCGCCGCGAACTCCGCCACCGGCGTCTCCGCGGCGCGGTTGAGCGCGGCGTTCAGGTCCGCGACATAGGTGGGCCGCATGGCCCGGAGCTGGGCGAGGCGATCCTCAAGCTGCCCGAGCTCCACTTGCACGCGAACCAGCTCCGGATGCGAGCCCGAGCCGACCCGGTACCGAGCACGGACCACCTCCTCGAACGATGTCAGCAGCTCAAGGTTCTCGGTCGTGATGCGGATCGCCGCGTCGAGGTAGGCGAGCTCGTGCAGCGTCTCGACGACGCGCTCAACGACCTCAAGCCTTGCCGCCTCAAACTGACGCCACACGGCACGGGCGGCCATCGCGGCCGCGTCCTCGCGATCGCCCAGAAGCCCCGGCCACGGGAACGACTGACTGACCCCGAATCGGGCTTGCTGCGCTCCCGTCCGGGTCTCAACCTCATCGAGGAAGAACCCGAAGTTCACCCGCGGATCGGGAAGCGAACGCACCTGCGGTAGACGCTCGGCCGCGGCCAGCCAGCGTTGGTAAGCCGCCTCGACCCTCGGGCTGTGATACAGGGCGTAGCGCACGAAGTCGTCCGCCGAGGCACCCGCGGCGAGAGTTGGCGCGTCGGTGTTGGACTCAGATTCGGAGCGGTACACGGACCGCGGCGATGACTCGGCGTCAGACGGGAGAGAACGGGCGTACGAGGGCGACAGACCGCGGGTGGGATCGAACGGCGACGAGCAGCCGCTGACGAATCCGACCCCCGCGACGCCCACCGCGCACGCGATGAGACGAACGGCCATGGATGGCTCCTGGGTGTGTGGAGAAACGAGTGTCCGAGTGACAGCAGCAGGGACGGAACACGCTCAGCGCGCACCATCCCTACGAGACTCGGGCTCTACGTTTGCCAAACGCCCAGGAGGGCCTGCACTTCGTTGTGGGTCTTGCCCGCGCGGAGGCCGACGACCAGCGATGCCATCGAAGGCGTCGCGTCATCGGGCTCGATCACCGGGGTGATCGTCGGGGGGCCGTTCGGAAGCCCGGTCACCGAATCACGCTCGGTCCTCGGGAGCGGTGCATCAGGGAGGCGTTCTGGGGCCGGCACCGGGGAGATGCCGCACTGGCACGGCCCCTCGCTCATGGGGCAGAACTCGACCCCCGACGATTCACCGCAGCAAGAGGTCTCAATAACCACTTGATGGCAGCCCGAATCGCTACATACATGCCTCTGAGTTAGCCCACTTGCCAATCCGATGCCCAAACCGGGGACACCAGCAAACACAAGGGCCAAGATGGCAATGATTCGATTCACGGGTTCATTGTACTCCGGAAGTTCTATCGGCGAACAAGCACGGAGGTTCCAGTATTCCCTCCCGGCCGGCTCTTGAATAACTCGTGCAAGGACACCCCAGCGGTGACCCGCCGGGGTGTCGGAGAGAGAGTCCCACTCAGGGCTGCTCGGCGGCATGCAGCGCCGCGATGATCTGGGCGGCGGTCTTCTGGATGCGGTCGAGCGACGCGGCCAGAGTCTCGGCCTTGCCGTCGAAGAGCTGGATGTAGTCGCTGGCGGCGGTGCCGGACTCCAGCCCGATCGCCTGGCAGACCACGAAGGCGACGGCCTCGGCTTCGGTCTCGCGGACGGTCTTGCACGTGGGCCGTTCCTCGCCGCGGTGGAGCAGCTCGTGGGCCAGCTCATGGGCGAGGACGGAGAACTCGACGGCTGGCTCCAGGTTCGGGACAATGCTGATACGCCCACCACGGGAAACACCCAAGGCACCGTGCGGCACGTCGTCGTGGTCGAGCGTAATGCCGCGTTCGGCGATAAGAGACTTGAGGCGGTCGGTGTGGTGACGAGGGTCGCCGTTCACGCTGGCTGGTTCGGGCAGCGGCTCGCCGTCGGTCTGCGACACATCAAAGACGTGGACACCTCGAAAGCGAAGGATGGGCCTGTCGGCTTCTCCAGGATCGCGTGATTCATCCGGGCTCTCCTTCGGCTTGATCGTCATGGGCGCGATGATGAGGATGCCCTTCTCGCCCTTGCGGACGAAGCGGCCCATCTGCCGCCAGGTGTGGAAGCCGGCGACGTGCGTGGCGTCGGGGTTCTGTGAGAGAATCATCAGGACATTCCCGAAGCTGTACTTGTGGAACTTCGCCAGCATGGCGAGGTAGCGGGTGAGAGATTCGCTCTTGCCGTGCGTGAGCGCATCGGCGAGTTGTTCGAGGGCCTGGTCGGCGATCTTCTTGGCTTGTTCGGCTTTCATGGTTCTGCTCCTTGTCGGGCCCCGCGGCGTGCGGTCCCTTCGCAAGCACGAGGGACCACGTCGGGGGTGACAAGGAGCGAGCGGCGCGCAGGCCGGCGGCACGCCGGAGAGTCCCGCGTCAGCGGAGCAGGCAGAATGACGGAGCGAACCCGCAGGGCGCGCCAGCGGCGACGGCGTGAGGCCTGCATGACTCGGAGGCGGGAAGCGCAGCGGTGACGGCCGGGAGCGCCGCGGGTGAAAGCCAGGACGAAAGCAGAGAATGAGGACTTGACGGACATCGCACCGAAACAGCTCTGGCAAAGAGCGGTCAGCCGCGATGCGAAGGTATGCGATGGCGTTTCAGATTGCGCCTGACGGATCATCCTCGGCTGCAAACCGACCCATGCCGTCGCGTCGATAGTCAGGAGAAGCGGTGCTTGCACTCGTCGCTGCAAGAACGAGCATCCGTCCGCTCCCCAGCACGCTCTCAATGATCGAACTCAAATACTCGGATCGACCCGGTGCCGACCCGATCCAGCCGCGACTGAGTAGCCGCGTGAACTCGCTATTGTTGAACCTGCGAATGCATGTATCCCAGCTCATCACCACCCCGCCCCGCGGGCCTCGCGTTTCGGGAGAGCGCAGTTGTCGACGCCACAGGTTTAGCGGGATGTACATGCCCGAAACCATGCCGGCATCGAGCGCAGCTTTGGCCTTTGGCTCGCAGAGCTTCATATAGAACGGCCGGCCTGAGAGTCGGTACGCATCCGTGCCGGTGTCCTTGGTGCGGGGGAGTTCTCGCATGGCACACTCAGCGGCACGCATTCGCTCTATCTCTTTGTCGTGGTCGGGATCGCTGTTGGGGCGGTACACCGGAGTTCCGTTCCGGCTTTCCATCATCCGCTTGTACTGGACAAGAACGAACGAGTCGAAGCGGTGGCTGTAGTAGATCAGATCCACCCCGAGCGTCTGTTCAAGGGGTTGTCGATTGCAGTTAAGAATCGTGAGGTACTCGTTGCCATCGCGATCCCCAAGCACCACAGAGCCGACCATGTCCTTTCGAGCGATCTCCATCCCGGGGAATGTGATGTGGTCGTTGCCGATTTGTGGGTCTTCTCGGAGTGTGACACCCCTGAGCTGCGACAGGAACGGAGCGACTGGCGTCGAGCGGCTTGGCACGGCGCTCCTAAGCACCCGCTTCCGGAACGAATCACCTCCCCACGTCTGTAGGGCGGAAGCTACAGCGTCACGCTCGAAGACCTCGAAGCCCCCTTCGACCCGGCCAGTGAAACCTCGCGAGCCCTTGAGGATGGAACGCAGGTCGCGGGTAGGGTTACGGGCATCCGGCCGCGCCTCGGCGATCGATTTCTGAATCTCCTCCCACAGCCGGGGTGTTGGTCGCCACCACCCGACATCGGGCGGGTCGAACTTGTCCTGAAACTTTGGCGGGAGGCCCTTTCGGATCGAATCTATATGCAGACCATCGAGTGGCACAAGGTTGGAGAACACCACTGTAATCTGGCCAGTCGCGATCCTTCGTCCCCTTTGGGCGATAGCTATGTAGTCGGCCCGGCTACCCGACATTGAGACAACTGCAAGCTCGGATGACTTGGGTTGCACATCACGCGCGACTGCGGTTGTTGTGAACTGGTCGTCCTTCTCGATCCTGATCTCGACCGACTCGGAGAGCGGCAAACCACCGACTGAATACCACAATCCCTTGTTCATCAGCCCACATGCTACCCGTGAAAGAGCCGCAGATTGTCGGCAGCAGTTCTGGGCTATTTACGAGCAAAAGTCCGGATCAGCTTCACCGGGTCATCGAACTCCAGCGCCTCGCACCAGTCGAGGAATTCGATCGGGTCCATTCGCCGCTGACCTGTCAGGGTCTTGTGGACGGTCGTCCGTGGGCGACCAAGCCGCTCCGCCAGTGCCCGCACCGACAGGTCCAGCTCCTCGGCGCGTTTTGCCATCGCCCGGACCAGTGACTGGTAGGGCTGCCTCTGAAGCGGCTGCTTGCTCGGGAGGGCGTTTTTCTTTTTTGGGGAGCTTGCTGGCACAACACAGGAAAGGCTGTATCCTTGAGGGTCCCCAAAACGGGGACGGTTCCGGCCGGGGTTCGGCCGGCCCTCTTGGACACGGAGAATCGGAGATCACCACCCATGAAAAAGCTCATCTGCCTTACGGGCATCGCCCTGATTGCGTCTACGGCCTCGGCCGACATCACCGGCTTCAACAGCCTGACTGGATGGACTCCCGTGGTCGATGACACGGCTCCGCCCATCAGCGTTCCTGATGCCGATACGGTGCAGCTCACGACTGGCGGGGGCAACCTGCGTGCGATCTGGTTCAACACCCCGCAGTCAGTTGACCAGTTCACCGCGCAGTTTACCTACCGCGTCTCAAACACGACCGGTTCATCCGGGCTCTCGTTCGTGATGCACAACGATCCGCGGGGCCTGGACGCTCTGGGGTCGAGCAACACGAGCAACGGATTCCCTGGCATCACCAACAGCTTTGCCATCGCTTTCAATTACAGCTTCTTCGACGCGAACACGTATGTCGGGGTCGGTCGGGACGGCAGCGTTTCAGGCTCTGAGGCGATGAACCCCGCAACGGCGGTCAATCGCGACTTGGATGTGAGCGTCACATACGGTGGAGGATCAATTGTGATCTTCTCGGCGGTCGATGCCCTGGATCCGACCATCTCCTTCACCCGGAACTATGTGTTGCCCGACTCGATCGCTTCGATCGTCGGGAGAAACTCCGCCATCGTCGGGTTTGCGGCTGGCACCAACGGCGGTCCTCCGGGAATCACGCAGACTCTCTCTGATTTTCGCTTTACGAGCGTCCCAACCCCTGGTTCCCTTGCGATGTTCTCTCTGGTCGGGATCTCGGCCGCTCGGCGACGCCGTCGGTAAGGTCCGATGTCCTCTTCCTGCCGAGCCCCTGAATCAGCATCTCCGCTTGCTCTGATGTCCCCAGCCTGACGCCGACCAACCACCGGAAGTCTCTCGGTAAGGAACTCTCGGTTTTACGGGGGGGTGATTCAGCGCAAATCGAGGAGCCGAAGGCGGGCGATTCAGCGCACCGGGGGAGGGCGATTCAGCGTGGATAACTGACCGGATTCACAAGGATATCCACAGGCCGCCCGGGTCAGTCCGGGCGGTCGTTCTGTATCAGGAGATGGGTGCGGCGCACCGGGGCGTGCGACGGTTTGAGCAGGAGCCCTCCGGGCGCGTCGCGGAGCTTCGCGTCGGGGTACACGAGGCAGACCTGATGGAGCGCGTGCCGAAACGCCTTCTTGAAGTCCTTGGACCGTCCGTAGTCCTGCCCGAACTGGTCCTTGAGGTTTGACCAGCTCACCTTGGTGCCCCGGTGGTCCGTTACACGCTGCAGGCGGTGGGCGAGCCAGGTGTAGACGTCGAGGGCCAGTGCCGAGTGTTTCAAGGCCGCGAGGGCGCGGTAGTCGAGCGGCACGGCGTGCCGCATGAGAGTGTCGAAGAAGTCCTCCGACAACTCGAGCTCTCCCGGCCACAGCGTCCGCTGTGACCCATCATGGAGCCCGTTCGCAAGCCACGCATCGAACCGCTTGATCGGCTTGGCGTCGATCGTGGAGACACGGTCGCCGTCGGTCATGCCGAGTGTCATGCGGCAGGCCGCGAGTGCCTGTAACTGCTTCCGCAGGGCGGTGTACCCACCCCTCGGACCGCCCGTGCCGTGCAGGCCGAGATGCAGCAGGAACTGCCGCATGCTCTCGCCGATGTCGATGACGCGGGATTTCGTCCTGACCGCCTCGGTGCTCACATGCACCATGACGAGACGGGGAATCGCTCCGTAGGGAAGCGGTTGGTCAACCCACGACAGGCCGTTCCACAGCCTGCCGGCCTCGACCAGAAGACTCCTGTTGCCGTTGGTCCGCTCGAAGGATCGCTCAGGCGTGAACTTCCTGGGCATGCCCACCTGGCACAGCACCGTGTGCGAGAACTGCAACCGGTCCGGCTGCTCCTGTCTGATCTGCTCGCTGGCAATCAGCAGTCCCCACTCCTGTCGCGTCGGCCTGGGATATGGCGCCGGGGAGTCGGACTCCGTCACAGAAAACCGTGCTTCTTGAGCCACGGCTTAATGGCCTCTTCGAGGATGTCCTGGAGCGTGTTTGGTATAACGCCTTCGAGCTGGCGTTGCAGCGACGCACGCTTCAAGGCCCGGGCGTAGTCGCCCCGGAGGCGGGTGCTGACCAGCACGCGCGTGGTGTCGTCCCGTGGCTGCTGGGTCTCTCCGCCATAGACGAACGCGCGTTCCGCAGGGTCCGGCTTCGCCTGTGTGGCTGCCTGGTTGGGCTCGATGCCTTCAAGCAGTGATCGTCGTTCCGTCATGCGGCGCCCTCCCTCTCGGTTATGGTCTTGTTCAGCAACGCATCCGGGATGATCTCGGCGAAGAGCTGGTCCAGCTCCTTCGCCGCATCGCGGCTGCGAGCCTTCATGTCCCACACCACTGATCCCTGGCCCGGTGCGTCGGCGTAAATCTGGCGGAGCGTGATCGGCGTCGGCGCGACGATGAGCGACAACGCCAGCGCGGCGTCCTTCATGTCGTTCGTCAGCCGGTAGTTCTTGCCGACCATGCTCAGCACGATGATGGCCGGCGGCATCCCGCCCCGGATGTCCTGGGCCTGACGCACCAGGTCCGTGACTTTCGTGAGCGCCCGGACCTCCAGCATGGACGCCTTGCAGGGAATGAGCGCGGCGCTGGCCCGCAGCAACAAGGCGCGGCTGGTCTCTGTGTTGCTCCCTGGGCCGTCGGCGATCACGAAGTCCGCCTCGGTCGCGAGCGGGGGAAGCTCATCAAGGATCTCGTCGGCGTCCCGCATCGTGACCGTGCGCAGCCCCGGCTCAACTTCCCTGATCCATTCCGAGGAACTCCGCTGCGTGTCACAGTCCGCGAGGATGACCGACTTGCCACGCCGGTGCAGCCAGGCGGCGAGGTGAACGGCGAGCGTCGATTTGCCGACGCCGCCCTTGTTGTTCGCTATCGCAATAATCATGCGCCATCACTGTCACACTTCCTGTCAGCACGCAAGAACTTCGTGCGGCTGGCGTGCTGTCGGGCTGGCGGTGTTGCGCCGATGTCACACTGACCCCCTGACCCGCAGGCGTGCTGACGAGCAGGCAGGCAAGCCTGACAGCCCTCAAGATGGCAGGCGGGCTTGCGAGCCGCGCATCAGGCTGGTCTGCTGGCGGGCTGACTCACTGGCGGGCGGGTTCGATGGCAGGCTTTCACCGTGAAAGAACGTCCTAAGCACCGCTTAGGGGAGACGTCTGAACCAATTCATGCTCTGCCTGCCATCTCCCGCCCGCCGCATCCTCAGCCCGCGCAGACCACGCGAATGCGAGCAATTAGCCCGCTGGTCACGGTGTCAGATTGTGTCCCTTCGATTCCGTTCCGAGCACGCTAAGGCGTCCTCGTAGTGCCGGTAGGCGAGCCGCCTGGTCGCCTCCGGGTCGGGCCAGCTCTGTTCACGTTCGGCCTGTTCCACGAATGCACGCAGGGCGCATCGGTGGAACAGGTCGTTGCAGATTGCTTCGTCGCTCACCAGCGAGCCCCGTACAGCTCTCGGCGGACGACTTCGAGCAGTTCAAGCCGGACACCCTCGACGGACACGCGGAGCGGTCGGTCGTCGGACCGCATCTCCGATGCGATGACCATGTGGTCACTGAGGTCGCGCGAGACGAGCACGCACCGTTCCTCGGTGCAGGAAACCTGCCACGGGAATCGCTCGGCCTCGTGGCTGTAGATCACGTCGGTCACGCCGATCTCATCGGCGATGGCCGCACGGTACCCGGCTTCGTATGCGTCGGCGAGTGCCTGCCCGACCCCCAAGACGCTCACGTCGTGGAAGTCGAGCGAATCGCGGTTGCGAACCTCCAGCGTCACAATGCCCAGCCGGTCGCGTGCGATGCCCGCGAGGATGTGGGTGATGGGTCTGTAGGTCGTGCTCATGGTCGCGCCTCCTTTCTCGTGGGCGTGTATGGTTTCTCGAAGACCACGCACACATCGTGCAGACCGGGGATGAACGAGCTTCGGTACACCTTCCGGCCGCTCGACGCACCGTGGCTGAATCGAACGATGTCGGTGCAACACTGCACGAGTCCGGCATCGAAGGCAAGACGTTTCGTGTGGTACACCAGCGGCACGAAGCCCGCGTCGCGGTCCTGGTAGTCGCCCATCAGGATGGCGAGCCTGCCGCCTGGCCGGAGCACGCCGGCTGCGGCCTCGATGAACAGCGCGTACCGCTCCAGGAACGCGCCGAGCGTCGGTGCCCTGGACAGGTCGCGTCCGTCGGCGGCGTAGAGCTTCTGCCGCCAGTAGGGCGGATGGGCCCAGACGAAGTCGGCCAGACCCCCGCCGGCGAGAGTCTGCATCCCCTCGGCGCTGGTCGCGTCGAAGCCCTCGTGGATGTCGCCGCTCCGGCAGTCAACCCGAAGCTCGCGGCACACATCACGGCAGGTTCCGCTGCCGGTCATGGGGTCGAGCACGAGCCTAGGTTTGAAGTAGAGCAGCAGGTCGCGGATGAGGTTACCGCCGCAGTTGCCCGGGTAGCTGCGCTTCCCGTACGCGCCCGCGTCGGCATGGTGGTACAGGCTCGTCAGCCTCGGCACGGGACTGGTGTTGATCGGAGCCCGCGGGAGCCGGGCGAACAACGGCTCGGGCTGCCGTGACGGAACGGCGCGTCGTTCTGCACGACGGCGCATGAAGAACGGATCAATCTCAGAGACTCTCATCGTCGCCTCCGATCTGTTCGAGTGCGACCTGCGCCTCGACGCCCTCCGGCAGCAACGCAGTACTGACGAGGTATCCGATGCGGTTGACCAAGTGAACGCCGTTGGTGAGAAACTGCCCGCCGTCGTCGCCGTCGATCAGTGTCCACACTGAGCGCGGGTCCTGCCGCCGGACAAAGTCCAGTTCGGGCCCGTAGGTCTCGAAGAGACACCCGCCGGAACCGTTCAGGCACCAGGTTGCGTTGGGATTCAGGTGATTGGGGACGAGCGGGAAGAGGGCATCGAAGGCGTCCTCGGAGAGCTCGATAAAGGTTGATGTCATGGTGTAGTCCTTTCTGTAGAAGGGCGGGCCCGCAGGCCCGCCGGTTGAAGTGGTCGCCTTACGCGGTCTGCTCCTTGCGGTCCTCGTAAACGCGGAGCGAAATCCGCCCGTCGAGCGGCACGGCCTCGATCTGGATGCTGTAGCCCTTGCCGTCCTTGTGCGGCCACACGGACCCGATGCGGGTCCAGACACCCTTCTGGTTCTCGCGGTCGCGGACCTGGTAGGCGATGTGGCTCGGCGTGTTGCCGGTGCTGTTGCCAGAGTTGATGTTTGTGTCGGTCATGTTCAGTCTCCTTTGTTAGTGTTGCGGGACACGCCTATCGCGTCCCGATGGCACACCCACAGAAGCCGCACTGCAAGGGGGCGCAGCGCACTGTCAAGCGAAAGGCCGAAGGCTTCCGCTCGCGGAACGCGGCCTTGGCAGCTTGACGGCCCCGAGTCGGCTTCACGGTGCCATCGGAGGGACGCGCAGCGTTGTCACGCGCCAACGGAGACGCGAGACCGACGACAACTTGTGGCAAGCACAACGCAACCGCCCCGGAGCCTCGGCGTAGCCATGCGATTGGAGTGTGCTGATTCCGCAACGTGCGTGTGCGCGTTTACCGGATGGCAAGGTTTCTGTGGCAGGATGGACCGATGCTGCGCATGACACAGAGCAACAGCGCCGGTAGGGCCAAGAGCTACTACAGCACGGCGGACTACTACACCGAGGGCCAGGAACTCGTCGGCTTCTGGCGCGGCAAGGGCGCCGCCATGCTCGGGCTCTCGGGTACCGTCGATCGGTGTGACTGGGATCGGCTCTGCGACAACCTCCGCCCCGATACCGGCGAGCCGTTGACCGTGCGCCGCAAGGCGGAACGCCGCGTCGGCTACGACCTCAACTTCCACGCACCGAAGAGCGTCTCGCTGCTCTACGGGCTGACACGGGACGAGCGGGTGCTCGACGCCTTCCGTGACTCGGTGCGAGCAACGATGGATGACATCGAGGCGGAAGCCAAGGCCCGCGTGCGCTCGAAGGGACGCAACGAGGACCGCACAACGGGCAACTTGGTGTGGGGTGAGTTCACGCACTTCACCGCACGGCCGGTGGACGGCCTGCCGGACCCGCACCTGCACTCGCACTGCTTCGTATTCAACGCGACGCACGACGGCGAGGAGTCACGCTGGAAGGCGGCCCAGCTCGGCGACATCAAACGGGACGCCCCGTACTTCGAGGCCGTGTTCCACGCCCGCCTGGCCCGCCGGCTCGAGGAACTCGGGCTGGCAACGCAGCGCACCGCCAAGGGCTGGGAACTCGCCGGGCTCGATCCGCAGACGATGGAGAAATACTCCAGACGAACAGCACTCATCGAGCAGGCTGCCCGCGACAAGGGCATCACGGACCCGGACCTCAAGGCCGAACTCGGAGCCCGAACCCGGTCCTCCAAGGCCGCCGAACTCACCATGCCCGATCTCGAATCGGCCTGGCGGTCCCGTCTGACCGACGCCGAGGCCGAACGCCTGGATTCCCTCGCCAACCGGATCGGCCGCGACACGATTGCGGAGGACGACACCGCCGCTCGCGACGCGGTCGCCCGCACGATGGAGCACGTCTTCGAGCGTGCTTCCGTCCTCCCGGAGCGAACACTTCTGGCCGAGGCCCTCAAGCAGGGCGTCGGCAAAGCGAGCCGAGAGTCGATCGAGGCCCTCACCGAGTCCCAGGATCTGATCCACGCCGAGCGCAAGGGCCAGCGTCTCGTCACCACCAAGCAAGTCCTCGAAGAGGAATCCCGCATGCTCGCGTTCGCCCGCGAGGGACGTGGGGCGTGCCGCCCGGCCACTACCGAACCGATCGCCTTTCACCGTGAATGGCTCAACGACCAGCAGAAGGACGCGGTGCGTCACGTCCTCCACTCCCGAGACCGCGTGACCATCGTCCGAGGGGCCGCCGGGGCGGGCAAGACCTCAGCTATGCAGGAGGTCCGCGAAGCGGTCGAAGCCTCCGGCGTGACCATCCATGCCTTCGCACCCTCCACCGGCGCGAGCCGCGGCGTGCTCCGCTCGGAGGGGTTCCGCGACGCCGACACGGTCGCCGCACTCCTCGCCAATCCCAAGCTCCAGGACAAGGTACGCGGCTCGCTCATCCTCATCGACGAGGCCGGGCTCGTCGGCATGCGCACCATGAACGCGGTCTTCGACCTGGCCGCGAAACAGGACGCCCGCGTGCTGCTCGTCGGCGACGAGCGTCAGCACGGTCCGGTTGAACGCGGCTCCGCGCTCCGCCTGCTCGAAGACGAGGCGGGTCTGCACCCCGCTGAGATCAAAGAGATCCAGCGCCAGAAAGAACGCTACAAGGCCGCGATCGAGGACCTGAGCGAAGGCCGCACGGCCAAGGGCTTCAAGCGCCTGGATGACCTCGGCTGGATTCGGGAGATCGACGACGAACACCGGGACCGCGCCCTCGCCACCGCGTATGTCGATTCTGTCGAGAGCGGCGCCAGCACGCTCGTGGTCTCACCGACGCACGCCGAGGGCAACCGGATCACCCGTGCGATCCGACAGGCCCTTCGCGAGCGCGGACTGCTGGATACGCAAGGGCGTGCGTTCCCCGAGCTGATCCCCGCCAACCTCACCCTCGGCCAGAAGCGAGATGTGGCGAGCTACCAGTCGGGCGACGTGCTTGTCTTCCACCAGAACGCCACAGGCCACCGCAAGGGCGAGCGTCTTGTCATCGGGCAGAACGATGTGCCTTTCGATCTGGCCGAGCGGTTTACGGTGTACCGCCAGTCTCGCCTGGAACTTGCGCCCGGAGACCATCTCCGCATCACACGCAACGGCCGGTCGGCTGACGACAAGCCCCTCAACAACGGCGACCTCTACCGCCTCAATCACTTCACGCCGAAAGGCGATCTCGTCGTCAGCGGAATCGACAAACGCGACCGAGCGACGAAGACCATCCCCAAGGACTACGGCCACTTGACCCACGGCTTTGTGGTCACGAGCCATGCCAGCCAAGGCAAGACGGTGGACCGAGTCATCATCGGCCAGTCGTCGCGTTCGTTCGCTGCGTCTTCGAAGGAGCAGTTCTACGTCAGCGCCTCACGCGCCCGCAAGCAGGCACTCGTCTTTACCGACGACAAGAACGAACTCCTCCAGGCTGTCAGTCACGGGGACGAGCGGATCAGCGGCACCGAACTCGTCGCCGGCATGACCGACCAGCACCGCCGCATTGTGCTCGACCGTCTTGCCGAGCAGCATCGCGAAGCGGAACTCCCGATCACAACGCGAGACCATGAGGGCATCGAGCATGACCGATAGTCTGATCGACAAGTACGCCAAACGCCCTCCCTCGCAGCTCGCCGAGCATGAGGAACCCGAGACGGACGACCTCGGATGCTTCGGATGGCTGCGGGGCGTCCGCGACCGTGCCATCATGCTCGAACTCCGCAAGAAGGACGGGCATGTGCTCGCGGTCGGCTACGCCTGGATCGAGCGCGTCGAGCTGGTCCCCGAGCAGGGGATCACGCTGCACCTGCCGGGCCGTAAGGTCCACATCAAGGGCTCCGGTCTCAACAATGGCGAGTCCGCTCGGCTGTTCGATGGCCTCATACGACACCGCGTCCCGTGGGTCCGTGAGTCCGAGCACGCCGAGAGACTCCGTGATGCAAAGGACTCCGTCACGGTCGAGTCGATCACCTGGGACGTATGAGATCTATTCCGGCATCACCGACGCCTACTTGGATATACTCCGGAGTACCGTGGACCCGCACTGTGCCAAGTAGCTGTTCGGTATAAGAGCAGGAGCGCGTCAATGTCGAGCAGAACTTGCCCAAACTGCGGCTGCAGCGATCTTCGACAGCGAGACAAGATAACGGAGAAGGGTGACTCATCTCATGCCGTACATTTGGCACACCACAACTACCATCGACACCCTCTTGCCACGCTAGTGGTGGGCGGAGTCTGGTTGGCCATCAAACTCGTTGATCAGATCTGCAAAGACTATGAGTGCGAACGGTGTGGCCACAAGTTCTCGTAGCCGCAGCATGCGTTCATGAATGACGGCGCACCACCTCGATGCACAGAATGATGACGGATTGAGCACTATACCTACCAGCGGCAATGCAGTTCGTTTCGGATCGATGGGTTCCAGCAGTATTGGCATTTCCTCCCCGGCCGATTCGCCTGGATGATCTCAAGAAGAAAGCGTCCCGCCAGCGTGAGCCGGCGGGACGCGGTGAGCAGCGAGGCGGCTCAAGCGGCCCCGACACGCTCGTTGGGCTGCTGGCAGATCCACGAGTGCGCCATGTCGAGTACCTTGGCGAGCACGAGCAGATCGTTGCGGCCGAAGGTCGTCGTGCGCTTCCATTCGTCGTTGTCGCGGTAGATCCGCTGCACGGTGACGCTGTAGCGTTTGCGGCCGTCGTCGGTCGGATTGGCCCACACAGCCGCCTTGACGGTGCCGAGTCGGATCTGGTGTACGGGCTTGGTCGTGTTCATGAGAGGTTCTCCTTGCTGGGGGCCTGAGTTCGGCCCGGTCGCAAGCACCCCGGGCCGCTCTGGCCCCCGGAGAACCGGGAGCCCTCGCGGCCTCAATCATTGTCGGCAATGCCGACGCGCCATGCCGATCAGGACGGATTAGCAGCGAGCGTGACGGGTGCCTCCCGGCCACGCCCGCTGCCGCCCCGGCACGAGCGGAGAACGCGGAGGGCGCACTCATGAGACCAGGCCAAGTCCGTGCCGGAAGATCAGCACCGTGCCGAGTTCGATAATGGCCACGATCAACGGCGGTGCGTATGCCGCTACAGTTGACCTTTCCTTGATCCAGAAGACGGGGTTGCAGATGGAACGCGAGCGGGACTGGGCCAAGCTGACGCAGGACATCCTGCCGATTCTCCATCGCGTATCGGAAGCCGAAAAGCCGGAAGCCCTGCGGGCAGCCCAATTGGATTCCCTGGAGCTTCTCTTTGAACGTCTGATGGAAATGGGCTGGGCCGATATTGATCTGACTCTCGACCACTCCGCTGGTTGCATCTGGGCAAACACTGAGCCGCGACGCCCGCTCTTCATGCAATCGTTTGCGGACAAACTGGTACGCGATCGATTTGCCGAGTACCGGTCGAAACTCCCCTCCGACATGCGGATTCACTGCCTCCCGATCGAACGCGTCGGAGCGCTCGCGACCGTGGATCTGGATGCGATGGCCACATACTCAAGTGACCATGATTCGGACTGCATCGCGATCTCGTTCGGATTGATGAAGCTGCGTTTCTGGGAACGTGCCGTCTGGGAAGCGACATCAGCGTCAGCAACCGTCGAGGACCGGGAAGCCATGTGTGTCATGGCGTACGACCTTCTCGGATGCACCATCGCGCCGGATACGATAGCGGCCCTGGTTGTCAACGAGCCGCCGGAGATCAGTTCGTCGAACGCTTCCGTCATCATGGAGTGCTTCGTGACCATGCACGAAATCGGCCACTACGAACTCGGGCATCGCTCGATCGTCACAGACTCTGCAAGACTGGACGCCGAGACTTCGCGATACCTGGAGGCGCAGGCCGACCGATTCGCGTTAGACCACCTGCGCAGGATGACCCCGAACATGGATGCGATAGCAGGGGCACTCGCGCTGCTGTTCATGCTGTTCGCATTGGCGCCAGACTGCGTGACCGCGTACCCGTCATGCGACGACTCATCCACGCACCCGCATCCTCTCAGACGGCTCGTGTGGCTGCTCCGCGAGCTGTATCCAGATGATGCCCACGGCGCGTTGCGATACCTGAGCTTCGCAGTCCAGCACATCATGTTGGCGACACAGACTAAGGGCGAGTATGAAGCTAGTGTCTTGAGCGATGCTGTGTATCTGACGATCGCGAGCACTGCGCCGCCGCCCTCGGCCTTCGACGCTACCTGACGCCACGTCGTTTGACTTGCTTCCGCTACCGTCCTCGGCTGACCGCCGGCGCTCGGCTGAGAGCTGATTCGATGCCTGTGAGAATCTCGGCTTCCGTCCCGACGAGCCTGCCATCCTCCGCAACTCCGATCGCCTTGGTGACCTTGGTCATCGCGCTCTCAACCGAAGCAGACGAAAGCGCCTCAAAGCGCAGCGTCACGCGGCCGCTGTCGTCGCTGGAGCGGTCGAGCACGGCGACGAACTCACTTGGCTGAACGCCGTACCGTCTGGCCAGATCGTTGAGTGCCACCATGACGGCCACGCTGTAGTTGTCGATCATTGTCCCCCGTCGCTTCGTGATGGGGAACAGGAATGCCACAAAGTCGATGTCCGATCAAGTGGATTCAACTTGCTCATGCGAGAGATCCACGATTCGGCTGGGATCGCACTCGATCAGCCCCGCAGCGGCGTCAATCGCCGAGCGTGGAGCACACCTGCCCCACCCCCAATCCAGGATGTCCGCAGGAATCCCATTGTCACCGAGCGATGCGTCTCCATTGAGAAGACCCTGCAATCGGGCAGGTTGCATTGCCGCGATCACCCAGCAGGCTCGCTCGTCGGTCACGCCGGCTACAGCGACGATCGCACGCCAAAGCAGCCGCTTGTTCATGCGCGACGTGTTCAAGGCTGACTGATGGCCCTTGATCGTGATGCCGTGCTGGGACAGTCGCTGGAGAATCTCGGGCGTGAGTTGCTGCAGATACTCCTTCTGCGATCCCATGCTGAAGCTGCCCTTGATCCGAATGCGGATGTCGAAACGGATCGGTGACTCCGACTCCTGATCGTTCCTGTCGGCGTTCAACGTGCCCGGGCTCGTACCGAATGCCTTGGCTATCTGGGCCAACGTGGACAGGTAGACCCGGTGCTCGTCATTTGCGCGTACCCGCTCCAGCGTGCGCGCATGGATGCCCGCCTTCAGTGCCAACTGCTCCCAGGTCCAACCACGAGCTTGTCTCAAGCGATCAAGCTCATCGACACGGCACCGCACCGTCCGGGGTGTGCTCTCAGACATCAGAGCCGCCTCCGACTTGTCGGCCAGAAGTCGGACGATGCGCGGGTGTGGTGTCGCCTATCGCAGCGTAGTTTCGTGCCAGACAACAGCACAGCGAATGCAGGACTGCACGCACGAGACTGAAAGGCACAGGCGACATCGTGAACGATCCCATTTGCAGATTCCTCAGACCTCGCGACGCCGGAGTCGTACCCGCCGGCCTGCGCACGATTGTAAGCGGGTGCATGCTGATGGCGAAGTGCCCGTTCTCTGTGATTCCGCGCCGCCCACAAGCAAGGCGGCAAACCCTGCACATTCACGGCCCGGCCGGTTGGTCTCCCCGCTCGGAGCGGGAGGCATCGCTCGGCCTCGCCTGGGTGCGAAACGGGCGACCGCCCGGGAGGTATGGCGATGTCTGAGTTCTTCGAGTTCATGAAAGTCCTGATCGGGTGCGGGACCGTCGTGTTCCTCACCATGATGGTGCTCCTCGCCCTGCCGCAGAGCAAGCTCAGGCTGGTGGGGCTGGAGCTGACTAAGTGGGTCATGGCGATGGGGCTCCTGGTGATGATCCCCGGGCCGCTCGATGTCCTGCCCGATGTAGCCCCTCCCTTCACGTACATCGACGACATCGGCTACCTGGTCGCCGCGATCGCGGCCATCAAGTCCGCCCGCGCCGACGGCCGCAAGCGGAAGCTCATGGAAGAGATCGAGCTGGCTGAGATGCAGGCCCGAAGGGACGCCGCGACCGCCGACGAATCGGACACAGCAGGCTCAGTCCCGTCGAAGGAAACGGAGGCCGCCGATGTCGCGTGAACTCATCGAAGTCCCGCTGGACAAACTCATCCTGCTCCCACAGGTCCGCACCGTGTCCGGCATGGATGACGAGACACTCAGTGGGCTCGCCGACAGCATCAAGGAAAGCGGCGTGCAGCAGCCGGTTCTGGTCCGCCGCGAGGCGGACGGCCTGGTCGTCCTGGATGGCGAACGCCGGGTCCGGGCGTCGAAGCTGGCGGGGTTGAAGTCGGTCCCCGCAATTGTGGACGATACGAAACTGACACCCGCGGAGGTCACCGAACGCCAACTCCTCCTGGATGCTCAGCGGGTCGGGCTCTCGGTCACAGAGCGTGCCGAGGCGATCGAGCGTCTCGTCACCGACACCGGATGGTCTGTTGAGCAGACGGCCAAGAAGCTCGGCATCTCGGCGGCGAGCGTTACCAGAACCCTCGCGGTGCTCAAGCTCCCGGACGAGATCCTCGAGCACGTTGAAGCGGGACGGATCAGCGCCGACGCGGCGTACCAGCTCTCTCGCGTCTCGGACCCCGGCGAACAAGCCCGACTCGCCGAGCAGGTCACGGAAGGGCTGCTGACCCGCGACGCGCTCACCCGCAAACTCAAGCGGGTCCGCCGCTCACAGGAGGCCCGGCGTGGCACGCGCGTCACCGCCGCCATCGGCTCCGGGCAGACCATCACCTTCGTCGGTGGCGACCTGACGCTCGACACCGTGACCGACTGGCTCGAACAACTCCTCACCAAGGCACGGAAGGCCAAGGCGCAGGGGCTCACATTGCAGACCTTTGTGAGTGCGCTCCGCGACCAGGCGAAGGCCGCGGGCAAGTCGGGAGGGAACGCGTGATGCGCCTGCTCCACCGACGCAAGCCGAAGTCGTCGCCGCATCCCTGGGAACCGAACGCCCCGTTGCTCGATTGGGCCGCGGGCTCCCCATGGTCTGTCGGCGACTCGTTCATGGGCACGATGGTCTTCGGTTCCACGGGCTCGGGCAAGACCTCTGGCTCGATGGCCGCGCTCTGCCGGGCCATGCTCCGGGCCGGGTACGGCGGTCTATTCCTGACCGTCAAGCCAGAGGACCGACAGACCTACACCGAGTATGTTCGTGATACGCACCGTCTGTCGGATCTTTTGGTGTTCTCCCCTGATCACCTGCTCCGCTACAACTTCATCGCAGATGAGATGGCGCACTCCCGAAACCCCGTCGGCCTGGTCGAGAACCTGACCACGCTCATCATGACCGTCACCGAACTCGGCGAGCGGGGAAGCACAGCGGGCTCCGGTGGAGATAACGAGCGGTACTTCCGACTCGAAGCCATGCGGCTCTGCCGGAACGCGATGCTCGTGCTCGTGCTGTCCGGCCAGCCCGTCACCGTCCCCAACCTGCACAAGCTGATCGTCTCCGCCCCGCAGTCACTCGAACGCATCCAGGGCGGGGAGTGGCAGACGACCTATTGCGGCGAATGCCTACAGCACGCAGACAACGCCGACAAGACCGCATCCCAGCGGGCGGACTTTGATCTGGCGCTGTCGTACTTCCTGCACGAGTGGCCCGCGCTCTCTCACCGCACGCGCAGTGTCGTGCAATCGACACTGACCTCAACAACGGACATGCTCAGCCGCGGTGCGGCCCGCGACATGCTGAGTTCACCGTCGCCGAATGTCTCGCCCTCGATGATGTACGACGGCAAGGTCATGATCGCCGACTTTCCGGTGCTCGTGTACCGGGATGTCGGGCAGCTCATCCAGGTAATCCTGAAGTTCATGTGGCAGCGGGCGCACGCCCGCCGCGACACCACGAAGAACAACCGCCCGACGTTCATCGTCTGCGACGAGGCACAGTTGCTTCTCGTGGAAGAGGACCACCGCTTCCAGGCGATCTCGCGCAGCACACGCACGGCATGCCTGTACGCGACGCAGTCCGTCAGCGGGTTGGTGGACGCGCTCGGACCCAACTCCGAGCCACGGGTCCACAGCCTCCTGACCAACTTACAGACGCGCGTCTGCCACCAGCAGACCGACGTGCGCACGGTCGAGTACATGCAGCAACTCATTGGGCGATCGCGCCAGCTCCTCATGAGCGGCAACCAATCTCGGGATGAGAACTGGCTCGCGCCGATGTTCGGGCAGGACAGCGGGGCGTCGTCGGGCTTCAGCGAGGCGTGGGAGTTCGAGCTCCAGGCTGGGGATCTCAACGGGCTCGCCAAAGGCGGACCGCCGCACTGTGTGACTGAGGCGATCGTCTACCAGGGAGGACGCCGCTTCCCGAACGGCCGGACCTGGCTCAAAGCCCGCATTCCGCAGGAGCCACGTCATGCGTGACCAACCCGAACCCAAGAGCTGGACGCCCATTCAAGACGCTCAGAACGCTGCGTCCTTGCTCATGCTCGTGGCGCAGTCGCTTGCGGCACCGGTTGAGGTCTTCCTCCGTACGCGATTCGGCCGTCGATATTTCGGCGTCCCCGCCGCAATCGGTCTGTTCGCGGTCCCGATGTGGATGCTGTTCTGGCCCGAGGAAGATCCAATGCCCATCCTCGTGTTTTGGCTGCTCTATCTCGTCATGCAGCTCCGGGCCCGGATTGAGTCCATCGTGCTGGCCGCCAAGAGCGAACCAGTCCATACGAGATACAACGGGTATCCACGGCTTGCGCGGTTCTTTAGGAAGTCGGACGAGCGCAAGATCAAGGCCAGCGCGGAGCCCATGCTCGTCATCGTCGTCGGCGCTGGCATGCTCGCGGTTAGCGGGCCGCTCGGAAGCTACCTCATCACGGCTGGCGTGTCCCTTGCACTCGTCGCCTCAGTAATCGAGAGCGTGGAACGCAACCGCGCACTCTCAATGCGTGATGCGTGGATTGAACAACAGCAAATGGCCACGCGGTTCCGCGAGATGCAGGATCGTTGACATCACCCCACACAGAAGGAGTCACCAATGAACCCAAGAGAGAACATGCTCCGCAGCAAGGAAGTCCTCGCCGGCTACTTCCGCCAAGGCGCCCACGAGCTGGCCGCCGCGCTGTATCCCTCGGGCACCGTGGCGCAGCACCCCGAGTATGGGATGGCGTTTACGCGTACACCCGGCGAGATCGCCGACGGCATGCGAGGTCGCGAGACGGACGCCCGTGACAACGTCGAACCGTCCCAACTCCAGCAGCACGTGGAGCAAGCCCAACAGCGCGAGCTCCCCGAACCCGAGGTCTCACGCGAGCCTGAGATCGAACGCGATTGATCTTCACGAACCGCCCACAACACCGTCACAAGGAGAGCGCCATGCACAAGGTCGCCACCATTGTTGCCACCGCGGCATTCCGAACACTGTGCAAGCACGTACAAGACAAGTCACGCAAACCCAAGTCGCCGCCGTCATTCCGCCCGCAGTGGGTCAACACGATCACCTCGCCGCATTCAATTGCGGATGTCCGCTCGCAAGTCGAGGCGCGTCTGTCCCAACGGGGGTTCGTACTGGTCAACAGAGATCGCGGCGGCGCGTTCTACCAGCGGGGCAATCCCGGTATCGCCCGGCTACCGTGCGATCGAGATGTCCGCTGGGATGAAGTGCCGATCGTCCTCACGACGATATTCCGTAGAGATAGGGACAAGACGATCGTCGGTCTCTGCTTCGGAGGATGGCCGACAACACGCTTCGCTGACTCGATCGGGCCGTTCTTCAACAAGCACGCTGACAGAGAAATCGACGGCATCGTCAACTTCCTGAATGGCGTGTCCGAATCGCCCGCGAGTGAGCCGCCATCCGGGGACTCACGTCTCGACGACGACTTCACGCTGCTTGGCCTTGCACGCGGCTGCTCTTGGGAGCAGTTGCAGACTGCATACCGCGCTGCCTGCCGCACGTACCACCCAGATCGCCTCGTCGGCGTCCCCTCGGATGTCGTGAAGCTCGCCCAGGAGCACTTCGTCAAGGTCCAGGCGGCGTACGAACGCCTGCGCGATCGCACGCCGCAACCGTCCTGACCGGGAACTTGGGAGTCCGTTGTTGTGGGTAAGCGAGTGGTCCAGACCGAAGCCGAGCAACAGCGCGATGCCGCGCCCGTTGTTCTGCCGTCCGGCACACCCGCCTGGATCACCCCCGAACTCGTCGAACTCACGCAGAAAGTCTGGCAACCGTACTACGACGAGCCGCTCACGGTCGAAGACTCGATTACAATCCTCCGCAACGCGGGCGGCCTGCTCGAAGCGTTGGCACGGAGGTGAACCATGAAGCGGTATGTCGCGTTGGCCCGGGTCAGCAGCCGGGAGCAGGAGCGAGAGGGATTCTCGCTCGCGGTGCAAGAGGACGCACTCCGTCGCTACGCCGAGACCACCGGCGGCGAGATCGTCAAACTGTTCCGCATCGCGGAGACCGCGAGCAAGAGCGATGAGCGCAAGACGTTCAAGGAACTGATCGCCTACGCGAAGAAGCACGCCGTTGAGCTAGACGCCCTGCTCTTCTACAAGGTCGATCGTGCAGCCCGCAACCTGTTCGATTATGTCGAGCTTGAACGCCTGGAGAGCGAGTTCGGCCTCCCGTTTATCTCCGTCTCCCAGCCCACCGAGAACAACCCCGCCGGTCGCATGATGCGGCGCACGCTCGCCAACATGGCGAGCTTCTACACCGAGCAGCAATCGCTCGATGTCCGTGAGGGTCTCGCCCGCCGCGTGCAGGAGGGCTGGTTCGTCGGCAAGGCGCCCTACGGCTACCGCAACATCCGCAAGGACGGTCGCTGCGTCACCGAGACCGATCCCGCCGCCGCGACCGTGGTCCGCCGCATCTTCCAGCTCTACGCCTACGAGCCCCTGACCGTGGACGCTCTCCGCGACCGCCTGCACGCCGAGAACATCGAGTATCGCCCTGAGTCCCCGCGGTTCACGAGGAGCAAGCTGCACCACATCCTCCTGGACCGCTCGTATCTGGGCGAAGTGCCCTTCAAGGGCAACTGGTATCCCGGCAACCACGAACCGCTCGTGGAACGTGCGACCTGGGACCGCGTGCAGGCCCTCATCGGCGGGCATGTCTACCACGCCCACGAGATGACCTTTGCCGGCGGCTTCATGACCTGCGCTCACTGCGGCAAGGTTGTCACCGGCGAACAGGTCACCAAGAAGACCAAGATCGGCGAACGCCGCTACGTCTACTACCGCTGTAGCCGGTACACCGCCGAAGGGCACCCCCGCGTGCGTCTGCCGGAGAAGGAACTCGACCGCCAGCTCATGGCGATCTTCGACTCGATCAGGATTCAGGACGATTCGGTACGGGACTGGTTCCGCACGGTGCTCGCCTCGCAGTCACGCGACGAGCAGGCCGAGACCCGCGCCAAGCGTGCCGAGTTGCAGCGTCACGCGTCGCTGCTGACCGAGCAGCAGGACCGACTCCTGAACCTCCGCCTGAGCGACGAGATCGAGCAGGACACCTTCGCCGCCAAGCACACCGAACTCCGGGAGCGCCTCGCCGCGATCAAGCTGCAGCTCGATGTGCTCGACCGCTCGCACGACGAAACCGCCGAGTTGGCATCCAAAGTGTTTGAACTCTCGCAAACCCTGAAAGAGCAGTGGGTTGACGCGGATTACGCCTCGAAGCGGCGCATCCTCGAAATCGTCTGTTTGAACTGCCGCCTCGACGGCACAAACCTCGTCGCCACAATGAGAAAGCCCTTCGACGTGCTCGTCGAAGGGCTTGATCTCTCGAAAAGTCGGGGTGAGAGGATTCGAACCTCCGACCTTCTCGTCCCGAACGCCATCTTCCGGGCACATAAGCCCCAATTCTACAAGGCTTTACGCTCAGCCCCAAGAGTATCGCCGCGATTCGGCCGCTCTAGGCGGGCACGACATGTCCAGCCACAGCCCTCTCGACGACGCTCGCCTGCGGCGGCTGATAGCCCAGTGGCACGAGTTGCCTGAGCCAATCAGGATCGCAATCGATGCACTGTTACAGGCGGCTCGATCACCATGACGCTTCAACCTCACCCGACTTCCACCATACGATCATCGTGACCGAACGACGACGTTCGACGGCCGACGTTCGTGGAGGCCCATCGTGGAACATCACGAGATTTCAGGGCAACTCGGAATGCCCGGCATCCATGATGAATGCAGGCGGATTGCATCGCTCCCTGATGCCGACCACTACCGCCTAGATGTATCAGCGATTCAGCACTTCGAACCGATCGCAATGCTCCTTCTCGGTGGTGCGGTGCGTGCCCTCCAAGGTCGCGACCAAGGCCGTGTCCGTGTGGAGTTGGTTGGGCGAGATGATGCCCGAATCCAAGGGCATCAATTCGCCTCGCGAATGGGATTTTGGTGGAGTATCGGGGAAGATCAACTACCGCCATCCCCGTCGCGCAACTCTCAGGGTTCCACTATTCCTATCACGCGACTGGACTACAGCGACCTTTTTCGGCGATCCGGCGGGGTCGACCCCGTCCGGAGCGGAGCGGTAAGTCGAGCTGCCGCACAAGCCGCGACGGCGCTTTATGGCGCAGACTCTGACACTCCTATGTGGAACGCCTTGGAGTATTCGCTTCGAGAGATGTTCCGCAATACGTTCGAGCACAGCCGTTCCGAGTCCATTTGGTATACCGCCAGCACACGCCCGTCAAAGCACGATGTTCAACTGGCACTGCTCGATCAGGGCTGCGGCATCAGAGCGTCGCTGGAGGCGTCGGGCCTGTACAGTTTCGCCGATGATTCTGACGCGATTGAGAGAGCACTTCAGCCAGGTGTATCACGGAACACTGGCAAGACTCGAAGGCCGGAAGAAATTGCCCGCCTACGTGAACAGTTCCCAGGCCAGGATCCGACTGAATGGGACAACAGTGGGTACGGGCTCACGCTCACCACGCAGATGTGTGAACACGCCGGTCAATACACGATTGTGAGCGGTACGGCGAGCGTGTCCTTTCTTCGGGCCCGCATCACGAGCGCGGCGTGTCACGGCGGCACCGCTTTGCGTTTCGTACTGGATCCGAGGCGGATTGAGGACGCACTCCGGGCGGTCGGTTTGTACGAAGCACCACGGCGCCGCGGCGCCTCGTCTCAGTCACTTATGACAGCGTCCCAACGACTCAGACTACAGCAAGAGGGAGAGTAAGGCAGCCATTCTTCACATGCACCTCCGTGCTTCACGCCATCGCCAATGTCGCTTGAGGCCAACCAAGATATGACTTTGCCTCTGGGTGCTGGAAATGCCGGAGACGATGAATGCACTCGATGTACTACAGTAATCAGTGCCCAGCCCGCCGGTGGCGGATGTGCTGCGATTCTTGGAGTTGGAGCGCCATCGCTTAAGCGCCCAGCTCATTCCGACAGCTGGATTGGCATAGCGAGTTCCCGGAATCGGCAGAGACCGCTCGCCCACCGCATCTGCTCTGGCGTATGACACTCAGGCTCGAGCACGTCGGGGCACGCCACGAGAATGCACGCACATCGTGCCCGGCTCGTGGCGACGTTGAAGCGATTCGGACTGTACAAGAAGCCCATTCCCCGCGGAGCATCCGAAGCCGACGAGCTGCACATTGAGTAGATGACCACGGGCGCTTCCTGCCCCTGGAACTTGTCCACGGTCCCGACGCGATGGCCGGGCAGCTCCTCGGTGAGCAACGCCACCTGCGCGTTGTAGGGGGTGACGATCAGCACATCATCCCGGCCGAGCTGATGCGACTCACCGTTCACATCGGTCCATCGTGCGCCTTGGGCGGTCAAAGCTTCGACCAGTGCCCGGATTGCCCGAACCTCCTCGGGCGACCGATTCTGATTCGCTGTGTGCTCGACGGGGACATAGAACAACTGGCCGAATTTGAACGGGTCGACACCGGTGAGCACCTGCGTGTCGAGCCCGTCGCGGGCCTTCAGGCGGCCCTCGTAGTAGATCTCCGACGTGAACGCGCAGATCCCAGGGTGCAGCCGCCGTGTCTCGTCGAGGAACAGTCCACGATCATCCGCGACGGTTTCCGAATCGCCGATGACATGCTGCAGCGCTGCAACGTCCGCACCTTCCGGATGCGACCCCTGCTGCGGCTGTTCGAGCTGCTGCGGATCGCCAACCAGAATCACGTTTGACGCCGCCCTCGAAGCGGCGAGCGCCTGCACGAGCGACACCTGGCCGGCTTCGTCGATGACCAGGTAGTCCAATCGCTCCGCGGCGTCGTCACGTGCCCAGAGCCAGGCCGTGCCCCCCACCACGGCTCCGGCGTCCACGGCCGCCAACGCCGCGGCGTTATCCGCGAGATTCTCCACGCCATCCCCGGTTGGAGCCTCCCCTCGTCCACCGGGCTTGTGCGCGACATCGATCGACAGTCCTTGCCGCGCCGCCGACTCCACGACCTTCGCCAGAAGGTTCCGGATGACCTTGTGGCTGACCGCCGTGACCCCGACACGTTTCCCCGATGCCGCCAGCGACACGACGACCTCGGCCGCTGTATACGTCTTGCCGGCGCCCGGGGGTCCCTGAATCGGCAGCACGCCATGGTCGAGGTCATGTGACAACCGCACCGCGGCATCGACGAGCTCCTCACCTTCGTGCCGGAGTGCGCCCGCGGACGGGGGCCGCAGCCGGGGCGCGTTCCTGAGCAAGAGGTCGCGGGCCGCCCGGAACCGTCCGTCGCCGTCGACCCCGCTCTCCGCGACCGATTGAGCGAGCGCGAGCACCGACGCGTCAAGCGGGTAGGGGCTGATTCGCTGCAGCACGAGCACGGCCGCTGGATGAATACCCGAGGCCTTCGACGCCTTCTTGATGTCGAGTGTGCCGGCGGCGACGTCCACGTCGTCGACCGTCCCGATCTTGTCCCCACCAACCTCGTGCAGCTCATCACCCGAGCTCAGGCTCGACTCCTGCAGCGGGAATCGGTAGCGATGGACAGGACACTTTGCGGTTCCGCCAACGGTCTCCTGCAGCACAAGCTCGGTGACCGCTTTCCGTTCCCCGTGCAGCGTCTCCTCGTCCGACTCATGTAGTCGAAAGAAGTCCCACCAGACACAACGGTCCTCACGCCGGAAGTACTCAAGCTGGTGAGCGAGAAGCCACTGTGCATGATCTTCTTTGGACCACTCCGAACGGTCCTCCGGTAGACCCTCCACGAGTGCGTCGAACGCGGCGGTCAACGCGTCCTGCTTCTCCTGCGCGGCATCGCTCGCCTCGCCGTCGAGCAGCTCGGGTCGCTCCAGAGGATCGCCCGTCGATTCCAGCTGCGCGCGTTGGAGTTCAAGCCATCCTCGCAGGCTGAACGCCGACTCGCAGTCCTCGCGGTTGTACGACTCGACGGCCTCACGATCCTCGCCCGGGATGCTCTCGGCATCGTTCGCTTGAAGGAAGAGCGAGATGCGGCGCCGTGCTTTCGACGCGTCGCGCAGATCCTGTTCGCGGTTGAACCCGTGAAACGGTTCAAGGTCCTTGAGCGTGTACGCCTCGACACTCGCCCGTACGCCCTGCCGCGCCACCGCGTGGAGGTCTACGAACCGTCCAGCCCGGAGCAGACGATCGACCTCGACTTCCCGCGTCGCGTGCCGGCCCATGAGACGCTTCACCGCTCCCGCCTCGTACGGTGCGAAGTGATAGATGTGCATCCCGGGGTGCTGACGCCACCGCTCGACGACGAAGTCGATAAACGACTCGAAAGCCGCCTTCTCCTCTGCCGGGGACCGCCCCCACAGCGGGACATAGCACCGCTCACCATCGTCGCCTTCGAACGTATAGCCGAGCAGATACTCACGCCCACCCTCCACCAGCAGCGCGTCGCCCTCGATGTCAAAGAAGACATCGCCGGGACTTGGCTCGGGCAGCCGCGAGAGCCCGCGACCAGCCTCCGGGTCGATGAGCTCGTGAACAGCGGCGGCCTCCTCGCGCCCACGAAGCTGCACTCGGGCCTGTTGCCCGAGCCGTTCGTAGGTCTCAGGCGCGCCCTGGCTGGGCCGCTCCGGAAGGGCCGGCGTTCGGCCGGCGAGCTCGGCGAGCGTTGAAACGCCCTGCCGGTTGAACTCCTTCGCGTGCGTCACCGACATGCCCGCGACGAGCGTGAGATGGTCATCCGCCCTTCGCCGCTGCTCGCACTGGCTCCACCAGCGACAGAGCTCGCAGTGCGCAACCGGAAGCGGATACGTGCTGCCGTCAGAATCGGCCGCGAGAGATTCCTCCAGCCGCGTGCGTGCCAACCGGTAATACGGTGCGTACTCGGCATATCGGAACACGTCTGTCGGGAACTCCGCGCCCGGCTTGACCACGTGCATCTGTTCTGGTTCAACGCCCTGCCGCCGACCAAGCAGATCGGAGTACAGGCAGAGCTGCAGCACCGTTGCGCCCTTGGTGTCCTGAGCGAGCTTGGTGTCCACGACTTCGTACGACCACTCGCCGAACTCGCTCGGCTTCGATGCACGAACCAGGAGGTCGACCCGCCCGTACCACACACCGTCCCGCAGCACACCCTGGACGACGACGTCCGCCCCGACCCTCATCGCCGCGAGCGTTCTCTCCGCAGCGTCATTGCCAGAGAACTCCCTGAGCTCCACCACCTCGGCTGCGCCGCGTACATCGCGCAGGTGCTGGACATACGCGGACTCATGCTCGAGCCCGCGCCGTTGAAGGAGTTCCACATCG
>JRYH01000354.1_pt1 | contig 39585 bp, 35 predicted proteins | sample 235351 | NCBI WGS metagenome assembly JRYH01 (sample SAMN03074221, study PRJNA261480) | activated sludge metagenome | biome: Wastewater Treatment Plant; feature: Wastewater; material: Activated sludge; isolation source: activated biomass of a wastewater treatment plant treating wastewater... ...
TTGCGCTCCCTAACCTTTAATAAAGGTATTCTATGAGCCTATCGATTTCGCGCAAGTCATAAAAATTCATCGACAGGAAATGTAGGTGTTATTTTCCGCAGGTGCACAATGAGTTTTTCATTGTTTTTCCGGCACTCATATTGTCATTGCTGCGCCTGCAAACCTAAATTGGTGTTTTTTGGTCTAAATTGGTGCAAATGACGCCAGAAGCCCGCTAAATGCTCCGGTTTCTGAGGGTTCGAACCGGCGTTTCGAATAGGAATCCTGGGAGGAGGCGTCAGGTGCGCGTCGATGGAAAGAGAGTGGCGGGACGTCATTCTTGATGCCCCGGACGCGCGAATCGCACTCAGCCGTATTCGTCTCGAAAGACGCGGTTCCGGGCCTGGGAATAGCGGCGTGCGAGCGGATGATCGTGCGGGCGCGTGTCCGCACCGATGGCAAACGATCGGGCTCTATGGTCGACGCGAAACTTCAAAAACGACCAGCGCCTGACGTGTTTCCGCTCGCCGGGAAGCACTTTAACCCGTCTGAGCCGGTCCAATCAGGCGCTGAGGATGCTGACATCCGCGCGTCGCACCGCGAGTGCGGCGAGGGCCTTCTCGTCCATCAGCGTGCCCGCTGTGGAGAGGGCATCGGCGGTGGCGGCGTCATTCGCCACCACGGTCAAAGCGCGCGAAGGCGCCGCGCAGCCACCCGTCGCGGGGTTGAAGAGGTGGTTGCACCGCGCATCGGGCGTGAAGCGGAACCCATCCGCCGCTGACGTAGCCACGGCTTTGTCGACGAGATCGAGCGAGCGCTGCGGTTCGCCCTGCGCAGCCCCCTCGATGGCTGCGCGCCATGGCTGTCCGTCCGGACGCGGGCCGAGGGCGCTGATCTCGCCCATGTCGACGAGGGAGCTCTCGATGCCCTCCTCTCGTAGGAGGCGCACCACGCGGTCGGTAATATAGCCCTGTGCGATGCCGTTGAGCGTCAAGCCCATGCCGCGTCTTGCGAAAACGATGCGATCGCGGCTTGCCTTCACGTTCCGCCAGCCGACGAGTTCGAGGGCCGCTGCCAACCGTTCAGGCGCAGGCCCCCGCGGATCGGCGCCCGTGGCAGAGAAGTGATCGGCGTAGCAGCGCCACAGCGGCTGCACGCTTGGGTCGAAGGTCCCGTCCGTGTCGTGCCAGAGACGGTCGCAGAGGTCGAGCAACTCCACGAGCTCAGCCGGCGGGGCGACGAGAACGCCGCGCCGGTTCAATTCCGAAAGGGCAGTGTCGGTGCGGTAGAGGCTGAAGATGCCCTCGAGCCGGTGGGCTTCGGCGACCGCGCGCTGGATGATGCGCTTGCCGGCCTCCCGGTCCGGGTGGTGCAGGCGCATGGTGGAGAGAGCGCCGAGGACGACGCCTGTCCACTCGACGGGAGGCGCTGCGGCGGCCGCGGCCCGCGAGGACCCGAGCGGAACCAGCCCGGCGCCGCCCGCCGCAGCACTGAGCACGATGAACTTTCGGCGGCTTATGAGGTCTCGCATGTCGTTATCCTAAATCAGCAGCGAGAATGGAAAAGGCGAGGGGCGCACGAGGCGATCCCGGAGTGTTATCGCTGGCTCGCCTCATCCTTCGGTCCCGTGTCCTCCGCCGTCGATCTCCGCCGGCTCCGAGTTCAGCACATACTCGTAGGGCACCTCGCCGAAGGAGACGACGCGACCGCCGTGCTCGGCTGCAAAGCGCTCAGCCGCGCTCCGGTCCGAGAATGGGATTGTCTCGGCAGCTCCCATTCCGCCCGCCCTGCGGCTTTCGATGACGAACAGCGCTTGCCGAGCATCGATCCAGTTGTCGTCGCCGGGCTTATCCCAGGTCGGCGCCTTACCCATGTCGGAAACGTAGATGGCGCGAACGTCCTTCGCTTCCTCGTCGAGCATCGTATACGCGAAGGCATCGCGCGCCGAGGAGAACCAGACGGGCGTGCTTTGGCTCTTGAGCAAAATCTGGCCTTTGGGGCCGGTGTGCTCGGCCAGGCCCATGCCGCAGTAGTGCCCCGCCGCGTCCGCGGTCAGCCGGTGAGGCGGCGGGGGAGGGCCAGACGCCTGCTCCGAGCACGCCGTGAGCACGAAGGCGAGGAGGACGGGTGCAATCAACGATCTCAGCATCACAGCTCCCTCCGGGAAAATGCGGCGACAGCCAGCCCAAGCGGCACGAGCATCCAGCCAACCAGGGCCAGGAGCAGTGTCAAGGTTCCGAGCGGCACCGTTTCCGCAAGTCCGGACATACCGGACAAGGCCCCGACGCTTTCGGTACCCGCGAGATTGAGGAGGCGGTAGGCGTCGGTCGGGTTGAGCAGAAGTAGAACGTTCAGCACGTCCGCCGAGACCAGCCGGCTCTGATCGACGACGAGGAAGGCGAGCAGCGCCATGTCGTAGAGCACAACGAGGCCGAGCCAGATGCCGATGGCGATGCCCGCCGCCGTCGCGCGCGCACGCACCACCGCGCTCACCATGTAGCCGATGGCGAGGAAGACCGCCCCGAGCAGCACCGACGATCCGATCATGCCGGCGAATGCGCGCCAGCTCTCTCCGTCGATCGCCGCGCCTGTGAGCGCCAGCGCCGCGGCCGCCGCGCCGTAGCCGAGCGCGGTTGCGAACGCCAGCACGGCGAGATGCCCGAGAAACTTGCCGATCACCACCTGCCACCGGCTGATTGGATAGCTGAGAAGCAGAAGCAGCGTGCCGCGCTCGCGCTCGCCAGCGATGGCGTCGTGCGAGATGAGCAGCGCCACCAGGGGAATGAGGAAGATCGTGAGGCTGGACAGGCTGACGATCACGACATCGAGCGGCCGCACGCCGACGCTGCCGGTCGGTGCGCTGCCGAGGAAGGTGAGCGTCAGGGCGAGGCCGGCGAGCAGCAGCGTCGCCGCCAGCACCCAGCGGTTGCGCAGGCTCTCGAGGATCTCCTTGCCGGCGATCACGGCCATCTTTCGCATGCCCATCACGTCGTCGGCGCTCCCTGCTTGAGGAAGAAGGCGTAGAGCTCGTCGAGCGTCGGCGGGATCACGGCAACGTCCTCGGCGGCAGCCCCCGGCTCCGTGGCGCGGCGCACGAGCGCGATCTTCTCGCCCGGGCCTGCCTCGAACTCCACCATGCGGCCGTTGACCTTGCGCAGGCCGGCCACCGGCCCCAGGGCGCCCATAAGCGCTTCGGCCTTGTCGGGCGCGATGGTGAGGCGGATCCGCGCCGGCAGCTTCGCGATGCGGCGCAACTCCTCCATGGTGCCGTCCGCGACGACGCGTCCCCTGCTCATGATGATGACGCGCTCGGCGCGGTCCTCGATCTCGGTCAGGGCGTGCGAGGAGAGCACGACCGTGGCCCCGCCGTCGCGCAGTTCGCCCACGATGCCGTAGAATTCCTGGCGCAGCGCAGGATCGAGGCCGCTCGTCGGCTCATCGAGCAGGAGAAGCTGGGGCGAGCCGATGAGCGCCTGGGCCAGGCCGAGGCGCTGGCGCATCCCCTTCGAGTAGGTGCCGACGGCGCGGCTGGCCGCATCCTTCAGCCCGACGCGGTCGAGGAGGCCGAAGGCGGCCGCTGGCGTCACGTCCTTGAGGCGGGCGTAGAAGGCAAGGATCTCGCGTCCGGTCAGCGCCGGGTTGAAGGAGACGCTTTCAGGTAAATATCCGATGCGCCGCCGGGCGGCTGACGCGCGCGCCGCGGGATCCGCCCCGAGCACGTGGATCGTCCCTGCCGTGGGATGGGCGAGGCCGAGCATGAGTTTCATGAGCGTCGTCTTGCCGGCGCCGTTATGGCCGACGAGCGCCACGGTTTCGGGGCCGGCAAGGGTGAATGATACGTCGCGCACGGCTGCGATCGCGCCGTAGTGCTTGCTCACATTGAGAACGTCGGCGATCGCCGTCACGGCCGGTGGTCCTCGCTGTTGGATGACGCTGGCGGCAAGGGCGGGGGCGTCATCAGCGGATGGCTGTCGACGACACCGCCCGGCAGGATGGCCGGGAATTGGGCCTGTGCCCAGCGGATGATCTGCACTGCGGGGCTGTTCACCAGCACCTTGGCTTGCGGCACGGTCCACAGCACGCGGTCGACGACGTCGTTGGGCCGGTAGGCCGTGTCCCCGATGCCGTCGCCGTCGAGATCGAAGGCAGGATTGTCGCTCCAGTAATTGCCGCGCCCGTCCGTTGACCAGTCGAGATGGCGGCTGCCGACGTACTTCACTTGGTTGCGGTTTCTGATGAATGCATTGCCGGTGATTTCGTTGCCCTCCGATCCCGCCGTGAAATGCACGCCGATCGAGCAGCCCTCGAAGCGATTGTTGCGGAATTTGTTCTTGTTGGCATTGTAGATGAAGACGCACTTCTCGGGGCCGATGCGGCTGGCTCCCGGCTGCGCGTTTGTTGGCTCGTCTGCGGAGGGTAGACCGTGCTCGCGCGCTTCCTTCCCGCGCAGGCCTGGGCTTGCCCACCGCCGCGCCGGAAGAAGCTGCCCCCGCACCACGTTGCCGCTGATCTCGGAATAATTTGCGAAGTTGAACAGCAGGCCGTGATTGAGGTCACCCTCGGAGCGGTTGCCGCGCACGACGAGGCGGTGGGAGAACATGATGGCGAAGCCAACGGTGTTCCCCGTCGACACGTTATCGGAGACCTCGCTGTCGTTCGTGTACATGTAGTGGATGGCGAAGCGCAGGTCGCGGAAACGGTTTCCGCGGAACACGTTGCGCTTGCTGGTGACGACGAAGATGCCGTCCCGGCCGAAGCGGATGTCGTTCTCCTCGACGCGCGCGCCCGGTGCGTTCCACACCGACACGCCGTTGCCGGCCTCGTTGACGCGCCCTTCCTCGATCCCGACGATGATGTTTTTGCGCGCGACGGCATTCTCGGCGCCGTGCAGGTAGACGCCGTAGAGATTGTTCTCGATGCGATTGGCTTCGACGAGCGCGCCTGTCGCGCTCTGCTTGACGAAAACACCGGCATCCATGGCCTCGAGGTCGCGCCCCGAGCCGCGCACGGTGAGCCCGCGAATGACCGCGCCCGGCGCCGTGACGGTCACCACGCTGCCCTGACCGGCACCGGCCAGGATGGCGCCGGGTGCCCCTTCGAGCGTAATGGCGCGCTCGATCTGGACGGGTCCGCGGTGTGTGCCCTCCGAAAGCACGACCGTATCGCCCGGCAAAGCCTGATCGAGCGCGGCCTGCACGTCTTCGCCGGGCGAGACGGTCCGCTGTTCGGCGGCAGCGGGTGCGGCGAGGATGGCGCAGAGGAGCGCCGCCACGCCGCAACCGGTCTTCATCGTGAGGTGACGCACGCCGTCAGTCTCATACGTTGCGAGGCTCGACGAGCATGCGTCCCTGCATCTCCATGTGCATGGCATGGCAGAACCACGAGCAGTAGTACCAGTGAACGCCGGCCTTGTCGGCGGTGAAGGTGACGGACGAGGTCTGCTGGGGGCTGATCTCCATGTTGATGCCGTAGTTAACGATGCAGAACCCGTGCGTCAGGTCCTCCACGTCGTCCACGTTGGTGACGAACACGGTCACCTCGTCGCCCTGCTTCACAGTGAAGGACGAAAGGCCGAAGGCCGGCGCGGCCGAGGTCATGTAGACGCGAACCTTGTCGCCGTCACGGATGACCTTGTCGTCGGTCTCGAGCTTGATGCCGTCAGCTTCGGCCTGCTTCACGCAATCGGCGAAGAACGTATCGTCGCGGTTCCAGACGTGCAGTGGGTTGATCTTCGAGCGGTGGACGATGGTTGCGTCATGCGGCTCGGCGAAGCTCGGGCCGTCATGGACCAGAACCATCTGATCGCCGGAGATGTCGATAAGCTGATCGTTCTCTGGCTTGAGCGGCCCCACATTGAGGAACCGGTCTTTAGAGAACTTGTTCAGCGAAATCAGCCACTTTCCGTCGGCCTCGCTCGTCTGCCCCATGGACGTATGATTGTGCCCGGGCTGATAGTGGACGTCGAGCTTCTGAATGACGGGGTCCACCTTCTCGCCCTGATAAGCCTTGCGGGCGAGGTCGATGTTCCACTTCACGATCTGGCTGTCGAGGAACAGCGTCGTGAAAGCGTTGCCCTTGCCGTCGTAGGCCGTATGGAGCGGCCCCAGCCCGAGCTCGGGCTCCGCCACGACCACGTCGCGCGGCTTGATCTTGTCGTTGAAGAGGTCGGGCAGCTTGCGCGCATCGAACACCGTAACGGTTGGTGAGAGCTTGCCGGCAGCTACGAAGTGAATACCGTCCGGCGCGGTGTTGATGCCGTGCGGGCTGTTCGGAACGGGGATGTAGCGCGTGTAGGGCGATCCGTGGCGCCCGTCGAGCACCGGCACGCCGCTGATGGTTTGGAAGTCGCCTTTCTTGACGCCTTCTTCGATGCGCTCCAGATCGAAGATGACCACCCAGTCCTGCTCCTTGGCCATCATCTCGGCGAGGGTCACGCCCTCTTCGGAGTTGTAGCACGTGGACCAAGCATACTTGCCCTGGTAGTCGGCATCGACGTTATCGAGGTTGCCGTCGACGCGGATCTGCCAGGCGACCTCCATGGTCTCACCGTCGACTGCCGTGAACAGCGACATGTACTGCTTGGGATCGTCGAGGATCTTGCCGTCGTTGGGCACCGGCACGCGATCCTCGCCGTTGCAGAAGACGTATCCGGTCTTCGGATACTTCTGCACGCGCAGTCCATGCACCGTCGACTGATTCGGAAGCTGGATGATCTTGTCGCACTTCATGATGTCGAGGCGGATACGGCAGACGCGCGTATTCGCCTTGTCGTTGGCATAGAGGTAGCGCCCGTCATAGGTGCCGTCGGTGAACGACGGATGCGGGTGATGCAGGTCGCCGTTGAGATAGATGCCGCCGCGGGTCTTGAGGAACTCGCGCGCCTCGGGCGTAAGTCCTTCAGTCAGAACCTTGAGGCTCTCGTTGGTCTGGCCCCAGCCGGTGGCGCTGCAGCGGTTGAAGACCGGGATGCGCATCAGTTCGCGCATGGAGGGCAAGCCGAGGATGCGGACCTCGCCCGTCTGGCCGCTTGACGCGAAGACGTAGTACTCGTCGAGTTCGCCGGGCTTGACCTCGATCGAGGCATGTCCACCTTTGGACGATGCTGCCTGGGCCTCCGCCTGCCTGCCGTCACTGAAGCCGACGAGGCTGAGACCACCCGCCGTTCCGGCAACCCCCGCCGCCGCGGCGACGGTGCTTCGGCCCAACATGTCCCGGCGCGTCAAACCGGTTTTTTTATCATTGCTTGGCATTGCAACCTCCTGGCGTGCGCTTTTTTGCTCCTGATCCTTTCGGCGGGCGCACGATCCGGCCGACGTAGCTGATCAGCGGCCGCCCGGGTTCAGGCAGTCCGCGTTGTGAGGGGGGAAGCAGCGCATCGCGCTTTTCGCGCTTGAGGCGCACCTGGATCATGTGCGGGCACCGGTGGTCGTCCCAGTAGAGTTCCTGGCAGTGCATGCAGTAGATGCACTCGTTGACGTTGATGCGTCCGTTGGGATGGATCGACTGGACCGGACATTCGTTGGCGCAACGCTGGCAGGGAGAGCCGCATTCCGGCCAGCGCCTCAGCCACTCGAACATGCGCATGCGGCCCGGAATGGCGAGCGCCGCCCCGAGCGGGCACAGATAGCGGCAGTAGAAGCGCTCGACGAAAAGCCCGGCCGCGAGCAGCGCCAGCGCGAACACGACGAACGGCCAGTCGCGCATGAACTTGAGGATGATGGCGGTCTTGAAGGGTTCGACCTCGGCGAACTGCTCGGCGGCGCCGATCGAATAGAGCGACATGCCGAACAGGAAGAGGAAGATCACATACTTGATCGGCCACAGGCGCTCATGCAGGTCCCAGGCCACGTTGAGCTGCGGCACGCGCAGCGCCTTGGCGATGGTGTTGGTCAGCTCCTGCAGGGCGCCGAACGGGCAGAGCCAGCCGCAGAATGGGCCGCGTCCCCAGAACAGCAGCGAGACGGCGACTGCCGACCATAAAATGAAGATGAGCGGCGCCGTTAGAAAATATTCCCAGCTGAAGCCGGTGACGAGCGCGTTCGTGAACGTCAGGACGTTGACGACGGAGAGCTGCGCGTTGGCATACCAGCCAAGCCAGAGCAGGGTGAAGGTGAGAAAGCCGCGCCGCACCCAGGTGTAGACGACAGGCCGGCGGACGAGCGCATTCTGGAAGAAGAAGATGCCGGTCAGCACCGCGATCGCGGCCGCGGTGATCGCGACAGAGGTCCCTTCGCGCCGCCACATCTGCTTCCAGAGCGGGTCCTCCTCGGCGGCGCTCGCATCCGCCGCAAGGCCGGATGCCGCGACGTCCGCTGGAGGCGCCTTCGCGCTGGCGGGAGGCTCCACGACCGGCGGCGGAGGTTTTTCGACCTTCACGTAGAGATCGGGCAGCGTGTACGCGAGCTCGAAGCTGAGGAACGCCTTGTCGCGCGGGCCGATCGCGCGCTGAGCCAGAAGCTCGAGCGTCCACGGTTCGGTGAGATCGAGGGCGAAGTCCTCGGGCACTGTGAACAGGCTGATCTCGGGGAACGCTGGCGCACCCGCGGCGACAATGTCGCCGAGCCGTTCATGATTGCGGTCGCGGAACCGTACGCCCGATCCATTCTGCTCGAGCTCGATGCGGTCGAAGATGCCGCCGCGCACATAGCCTGAGCCCTTGAAGGAGTAGAGCCCGCGCCCGGCGACGAGAAGCGCCTGTTGGCCGGGTTTCAGCCGTTTGGTGAGACGCGCGTAGCCCGCATCTCCCAGGAGGCTTTTGCCGATTCCGGGGACACTGACCGGCGCGGCGTAGAGGTCGATGAAGGTCTCGGCCGGATCGGCGGATTCGGGATTGCTGGCCGCAGCCGCATTGCCGGCGCGCTCGAAGGCGGCGTTCACCTCGCCGACGGTGAGCGTAAGACGGCGCACCGAGCCATCCCCGATCAGGCTTTCCCAGTCGCGCACGGCGTCCTGGGTCATGTCCACGGTTCGCGTCTCGACCGGACCGGCAGGGCCGGCGCTTTGAGCGGCGCCTTGCGGCGAAAGCCGGCCGCTGCGCAGCAGGCGAACGGCGGAGCGCACGACGCTGTCGGCCATCACCAGCACGGTGACGGTCGCACCGCTCACGATGTCCGGTTGCGGCGGACGCTTTTCACCCGCCGCGATTGGTCCGATCTGCGTTCCAATGAGCGTGTTGACGGCTTCGACGACGCGCTTCTCCGGAACGCCGACGAGGACGATCGGCTCCTTATGCTCGACAAGCTTGAGGGCCGTAACGACACCTGCGGGGTCGATGCCGACGAGAATGTGGATTGGCTTGCCGGAATAGCCGATCGAACCTGTGAAGTCGGAGTTCAGGTAGACATAGCCGAGAAGCGTATCGCCCTCGTAGGCTGGTATGATGGGCGGATCGCCTTGTGGATCTCCGAAGCGTGTCGCTTGCGGAAAGAACTCCTGCGGCGTTGCCGTCTCCATGAAGGTCGCGAGCCGCGATTGCGCATTGGCCGGCGCAGCCGCGCTCAGCGCGGCAAAGGCGGCCAATGCCATGATCACCCAACGCACCAGGTTCGCCGCCAAGAAGCACCTCGTCCCGTCTATTCGCCTAACGTGTATCCAGCATATATCTTACTGGTGTTGATCTCCCTCAAGGGCGAATAGAGTTCGTCATCGGCATTCTCGCCTGTCAATGGAGATATGATGTCATGACCTCTTTGAAAGCGGAGCCTGCCGGTCGCATCAGATCGATGGGTGAATTTTTTGCGATGGCGCGTGCCATGGAGCTGGATGCGGCCTCGCGCTACACCGAGATTGCCCGTCAGCTGGCGCTGCAGGGCGAGACGGCGCTCGCCGAGGTGTTCACGGGGCTGGCAGAGACCGAGCGGGGCCATGTCGGCGAGGTTGATCAATGGGCGGACCGTACGGGCACGCAGGAGGACGCCACTCTGCCGTGGCCGATCCCGGACACCTTCGATGCACCGCCCGACGAGGTGGCGCGCTCCAACCTCCTCACGCCTTATCTCGCCCTTGCATCGGCCGTGCGTCACGAGGAGCGCTCGTTCGCCTTCTGGGCCTATGTGGCAGCCAACACGGACAACGAGGAGGTGCGGGTCGCGTCGGAGCGGATGGCGCATGACGAGCTTGAGCACATGTCTCTCCTGCGCCGGGAACGGCGCAAGGCCTATCATGCGAGCCAGCCGGACCGGACGGCGGGCGACAGCCAGGTGACGCTCGCGGCACTCGCCGCGAGCGAGCGGCGTCTCGCGGATCTTCTGATGCGGCAGCCGGATGGCGGCACGGACGCCCCTGCGACTGCGACCTCCCTGGCGGAGGCTGCGCGCGCCGCCGCTGCAAGGCTCGAGGCCGTATCTGCGAACCATACGATCCTGGTTCCCGAACTGCCGGCAAGCCGTACCGATGATATACCGTCGCTGTGTGAATATCTGGCGGAAGCCTATTTGAGGCTTGCCGAATCATCCTCGCAGGATGACTTGCTCGGCCTCGCACAGGAACTCGGCGACACGGCCATCCGCCGTTTGGCGTTCATCGCTTCGGAACCGGCGACGGAAAAATAACCCGCTTGGGAACGCCAGCGCTTGTGGCACCATTGGAAGTTAAAGATAAAGAAGCATGGCTCTGGCACGTGCACACAGCGTTGCCGGAACGGACGAGATTGGGCCGGTCGATCGCATCGACGGCCTGGTTTCTTTAAAGGCAACTCTTGTGCCTGGTACGAAACTCGGGCTTAATGATCCGGCTGTGGAGCCGGTCCTGGTTCCGCGGCCAAAAAATCTGTGCAGCCGAAAAAGGGCGGACGCCAACGGTGAACGTTCGCTGACGTAGAAGGGCCGCCCGCGGGAGAGGACGGTCGGCCGACATGCAACCCGTTCAGCGAAAAGATCCGTCTCCTCCCTGAAATGCACACCTGAGGAGCGCGCCGAGGGCTGCGATGGATAAGCTCGAAGCTATGAACGTGCTGACCAAGGTGGTGTCGGGAGGCAGCTTCGCCGAAGCTGCCCGGCGCCTCGGCGTGACGCGCAGTGCGGTGAGCAAGGCGATCACGCAGCTCGAGCAGGAGCTCGGCGCGCGCCTTCTCGATCGGACGACCCGCCGCGTGACGCCGACCGAAGCGGGCCTTGCCTATTACGAGCGCTGCCTTTCGATCATGGCCCAGATCGCGGAGACGGAGGCGCAGATCGCGCGGCTGCATGACGAGCCCAAGGGCTTGCTCAAGGTGAACGCGCCGATGTCGTTTGGCACGCTCTATCTTGGCGCGGCGGTGGCGGACTTTATGGACCGCTATCGGGAGCTTAAGGTCGAGCTTGTGCTGACGGACCGGATGATCGATCCGCTCGAGGAGGGCGTGGACGTCACCGTGCGCATCGGCGCGATGATCGATTCGAGCCTGATCGCCCGGCGCATCTCTGCCGCCCGCGTGCTGCTCGTCGCAAGCCCGGACTATATCGCCCGCCACGGCGAGCCTACGGAGCCGGGCGACCTCGCAAACCACAAGTGCCTCCATTACGGCCACTCGACGACCGTGCCGCGCTGGCAGCTCACCGAGCAAGGTGCGCCGCTCTCCGTACCGGTTTCGGCCTGTCTCAGCTCCAACAACGGCGACACGCTGCGCGAAGCGGCCATCAAGGGCATCGGCATTGCGCGGCTGCCGAGCTTCCTCGTCGGCGCCGACATCGCGGCGGAGCGGCTCGTCGTGGTGTTGCCGGAGTACCCGCCGCAGGAGATCACGATCCACGCACTCTATGCGCCAAATCGGTTCCTCGCCGCCAAGTCGCGCGTGTTCATCGATTTTCTGGTCGAGCGCTTCGGCCGTCCGGCGTGGGAGCGGTTCGATACGGTGAAGGTCGCGTCGTAACGCGGCCATCACGCGTAACCGCGCTCCAGCACCGGCTCAAGGCATCGGCATTCCGGGCGGCAGGCCCGGCGGTGTTCCAGGTGCGGGCTGGGCGCTTTCCTGCGCCGGCGTCTCGGGCTCGATGTCCTCGAGAAGCTCAGCCTCTGTCTTGAGCATGGTGTCGGCCTTGGAGGGCGTGATCTCGAACTCCCAGCCTTCGGCGCGTGAACGGATGTCGTCCGCCGCTGTCTTGGCGTCGCCGTCTCCGCTTGCATCGACCGTCACCCAAACGCCGTCCGGCTCACGGCGGACGTCGAGCACGATCTTGAGCTTGCCGTCGGTCGTGAACGTGACCGTGCCGGCCTTGCCATCGTTGCTGCCGGACGCCTTGCGCACGCGCTCGAAGTCGAGGAACGACGCGGCCTCGACGATGTTGTCGACGAGGTTCACGTATTTGATCTTCTTTCCGGCCGGGATGGCGTCGAGCTCGTGCCCGCTCCCGGCGCTGCGCTTGATCGTGTAGGCCGGCTCTCCGGCAACCTCGACCGTGAGATTCGCGATCTTTTCCGTCTCGGTCTCGAAGACGCGCGGGTTCGCCCAATCTTTGAGTGTGGCCCCACCGGCAATGGTGCCGCTTGCAAGCCAGCTCTGCTCATCGCCTGGGCGCCGCACGTAGGTTCCGGCGCCGCCGCTCGCCCCGGGCGTGACGGCGCTGCCGGGTCTCTGCTTGCCGGCGATGACTTCCGCGAGCACGGTGCCATCCGCCGCTTCGAGCTTGAAGAGGCGCGCATTGGATGTTTTGCTCGCGGGATCGTCGACTTCGAGATGCGCGTAACGCGCCGCAGCTTTCGTTTTCGGCTCGAGGAGCACCGCTTCATCGAGCGCATGCACGAGCGCCCGGATCTTGCCCAGGTCGGCCGGATAGCCGTCCTGGCTCGCGACCTGCCACGCGTCTCCCGATTTCTCGAGCGTGAGCGTGGTTTCGCCCTGCGTGATGGCGATCCGCGCGAGCTTTCCGATGTCGGCCCCAAGGCGCGGGAAAAGCTTGCCGGAGCTGGCCGCCTCGGTGGTCCACGGACTGCGCACGGCGTGGACGACGAGAGCCGTTGCCAGAGAGACGGCCGCGACGGCGGCGAGGGTGGCGAAAGTCCTAGGTGTCATCGAAGCATCTCCAGCCGTCACGATTTGCGCGGTTTGCGGCGGCGGGCGCGCCAAAGCGTCCAGCCAACGCCTCCGGCCGCGATCAGGAGGGGAACGAGGGCGATGTTCGCGAACTTGAGCCAGCCGTCGAGGCTGTCGATGCTCTGGCTGAGGGCGAGCTTGACCTGCCTGAGTTCGCGCCGCGTCTCGAGCATCTCGCGCGTGAACCTCTCGATGGCCGCGCGTTCCTGGTCGGACGCGATCACGTTGCCGCCGGTCCCTGTCGTCTGCAGCTTTTCGAGTTCCTGCTCGACGGACTTGAGCCTCGCGGTCAGCGCCTCTTCCTTCTCGCGGAACTTGCGTTCCGCGTCGCGGCGCAGATCCTCCACGAGAGTGAAGGTGCGCTCCTTGATGCCCCGGCCGCGCAGCGCGATCAGCGCATCGCTGCCGGTGAGGTTTTCGAGCGCGCCGAGGATGAAGGCGCCGTTGCTTGCCGTGGGCATCGCGAACTCCTGCCCGAGCATCTGCCGGCTCTCGACCCAGAAGCGGTCCGCAAGGAAATCCGTGTCGGCGACGACGATGGCGTTGACGCGCCCTGATGCGACGTGGGCGGGCGCCCGCTTCTCGTCGTCCTTGGCGGCCGCCTTGCTCTCGTCCGGCTTATCTGCCGCGGCCCCATCCGTGTCGGCCGGCTTGGCATCGTCCTTCTTCGCATCCGGATCGGAGACGCCGTCCGGGAACGCGGACTTTGCCTCGCCCGAGATGCGCGCGGCCAGCATGAGAGGCTTGCCGCCCGGCGCATAGCTGCGGAGCAGGGCCACCGGGTCGGCAGCCATGCCGACCTTTTGCGTGTCGATCTCCATGGCTTCGGGAGAGGTTGTGATGACCGGCGTGACGGTGGTGGTGGCGCCGTCGATGGGCGTCAGGACCCCCGCTGACGCAAGATTGAGGGTCTCGATGCCGCTCGAGAGCACGTCGCGCTGGTCGATGGCGGATTTGTCGAGCGTTAGCCAGGCGACGAAGTCCGTGACCGCGCCTTCGCTGCCGCGGCCGAACTGGACACGGCGCGCATAGCGGATGTCGGCGGCCGTCTTCTTGGGATCGAAGTCGAGCCCCCAGGACTTGAGCAGCTTGGCGAGCTCGGCGCGGCCTTCGCCCTGCTTCTCCATCAGCTCGAACTGGGCCGTCTCGGCCGCGGGGTCGATGAGAGCAAGAAGCTTGCCGCCCTTCAGCACATACTGATCGATGGCGTAGGCCGCCTCCGGCGTGAGCTGCGTCGGCTGGGCGACGAGCAACACGTCGATGCGCGCCGGAATTTCCTTCGCCGCCTGGTCGATGACCTCGACGTCGAAGAACTCCCGGATCTGGCTCATGATGATCCAGGGTGGCGTCGGCTGCTGCGTCATCGGGTTCTGCCCGCCGTCGAGAGGCAGCGATGTCATGAGGCCGACGAGGTGCTTCTTCGGGTTGGAGAGCGAGTGCACGAGCTTGGTGATGTCGTACTCGACGAAGTTCTCCCGATCCGGCGAGAAGAAGCCGATCACTTCCCGGTCGTCGGTCGAGTTCGCGGCGGTAAGGCCGAAATAGCCCATCTCGCCCTCGGCGTTCAGGCGTCGGCCGCTGAGCCCTGTAGCGACCGCCTGGTCTTCGGCATCGGAGAAAGGTTCGGGATCGAGGATCTCAAGCTCGAGCTTGCCGCCGGAGATGCGCTGGAAATCTTCGAGCAGTGTGCGAATGCGGTCGAAATAGCGGGCATAGGAGGGCGCCATCTCGCCGAGCTTCTTTGAGAAGTAGAGCCGCGCCTTGATCGGCTCGTCCATGGCCTTGAGCACGGCGACTGAGCCGGGCGAGATTGAGTAGAGCTTGTCCTCGGTGAGATCCGCCTTCCAGTTGCCGAGCGTTTCGGACGCGATGAGGTTGACCGAAAGCAGCGTGACGGCGGCGAGCGCGAGGCCGCCCCAGGCAAGGTGCGCCGGTGAGAGGCGGGATGCGCGCGCCACGAGGCGCGAGAAGGCGGAGGAGAGGGGGGAGCGTGAGCTGGTGGAAGGGTCGGTCATGGTGCGGCCCTCAAGCGGATTTCTTCTGGCTGATGGCGATCACGTTCGCAAACAGTGCGAAAGCGATGAGGGAGACGAAGAACACGATCGTATCGAGGCTGATGACGCCGCGCGTGATCCGCTCATAGTGCGTGAGGAAGCTCATGCTGGAGACCGCGTCGGCGACGAGGGTCGGCGCCCAGGTGCGCAGCGTGTTCTGCACAATCTCCATTCCGCTCGTCACGAGCAGGAAGCAGACGGTTGCCGAAAGAATGAAGGCGATGACCTGGTTCTTGGTGAGCGCCGAGATGAAGGCGCCGATGGCGAGAAACGCTCCCGCGAGCAGGAAGCTCGCGAGATAGCTCGCGATGATGACGCCGTTGTCGGGATCGCCAAGCACGTTGACGGTGATCCAGATCGGGAACGTGAGGACGAGGGCGAGCCCGATGAAGGCCCACGCAGCCGCGAACTTTCCGAGGATGGCCTCCGTTGGAGAGACGGGCAGCGTCATGAGCAGCTCGATGGTGCCCGTCTTGCGCTCCTCTGCCCATAGCCGCATGGCGACGGCGGGGACGAGCAGGAGATAGAGCCACGGGTGATAGGCGAAGAAGGCATCGAGGTTCGCCTGTCCGCGCACGAAGAAGCCGCCGATATAGAACGCGAACGCGCCCGTCGCGGCGACGAAGATGGTGAGGAACACGGCCGCCAGTGGCGTGGCGAAATAAGCGGCGAACTCCCGCTTGGCGATGACGTAGGCGGTCTTGAAACTGAATGTGTCGCGCATGGATCCTTCGCTCACTCTCAAGCCTCGGACGACATGGTGATCTCGCGGAAGACGTCGTCGAGCCTACCCCGTTCGACGACGAGCTCATCGACGGGAAGGCTCTCGCGCAGAAGCAGCTCGCCGATGGCTTTGGCCGGCGGGATGGTGCTCTTGGGGAGGGCGCGTATGCGCACATGCCCATCCGACTTCTCCGCCGTTTCGACGCCGGCGATCGTGGAAAGTCCCGCGAGCGCCCGCGACACCCGCGCCGCATCCGCCTCCGGCACCCGGATCGACACGGCACCATGATTGCGCGCGCGCCGCAAAAGATCCTCGGCGGTGCCGTCGGCTACGATGCGCCCACGATTGATGATCACGGCGCGTGTGCAAACGGCCTCGACCTCCTCGAGGATGTGGGTCGAGACGATGATCGCCTTTTCGGAGGCCATCTCCCGGATGAGCTCCCGCACGTGATGCTTCTGGTTGGGATCGAGCCCGTCCGTCGGCTCGTCCATGATGAGCACCGGCGGGTCATGCAGAATGGCCTGCGCAAGGCCGACGCGGCGCTTGAAGCCTTTCGACAGCGTCTCGATGCGCTGGTCGAGCACACCGCCGAGCCCGGCCCGTGAAACGGCCGTGGAGACACGGGCGTCGGCCTCGTGCTTCCCGTAGCCGCGTATCTCGGCCACGAAGGAGAGAAAGCTTGCCGCCGTCATGTCGCCGTAGGCGGGCGCGCCTTCGGGAAGGTAGCCGAGCATCGCCTTCGCGGTTTTCGGCGAGGTCTGCACGTCGGCCCCGCACACGGTGGCCGATCCGGCATCGGGCTCGAGGAAGCCGGTGATCATCTTCATGGTGGTGGATTTGCCGGCGCCGTTGGGGCCGAGGAAACCGAGCACCTCACCTTTTTCGACGGCGAGAGAAATGCCGTCCACGGCCGTGATGGCGCCGAACGCCTTGCGCAGGCTGTTCGCCTCAATGAGCGCTGACATCGTGCGAGCCTCCCCTTGGCGCTTGCGTCGATCCGCTGCACCGCGTGCCTGCCTGCCGAGCGCCGCAGCGCCAGCATGTTGCCGGCAGCACTGACGATGGCTCCAGCGCAGGTCGACGTCCGAGCGATGCGATTTTCGGGAGCGAAAATAGTCCGATAGCGCCACGTTTCAAGAGGGGAAGTACCTGATAACGCTTATCTTAAGAAAAGTTCATCTTGCAGAGAGCATAAGCGCGTTCGCGCACCGCTGGTAGCGACAGGCTTGGCTTTGAGGGACACGCGCGTCCCGCGCTGTTCTGTCTTGCCAGCAGCCACCAGCGAAATGGTGACACGTCTTCAAAAAGCGTGGGCGGGGAGCGCCGCGCGCTTGTCCCACCGTCATGAATTTGTCATGTGTGACGAAGCGTTGACAACGTGCCTTGCTCACCAATTCCGAGGTTCGATGATGGTCGCATCCGCGTCGCCGGCACTTCCGCAACCCCTTGAGGTCATTCCCCGGCGTGCGTGGGAGCCTGGCCTTTCGGACGCCTGGTGGTGGTGCGGAATTCCGCTGGCGATGCTCGCCGGCGTGCTCGTCATTCATTATGCGGATCCCGACTTCTACCGCGAGCACATCCTGCCCGAAGGCTTCGGGTTTCTCGAGCTTGCGCAATTCTGCTTTGCGCTCGCCGCGGCAGTGCTGTGTTTCCACGCGCTCGGCTTCAAAATTGTGAAGGAGAGCCGTCTGCTCTGGTTCGTCGTGCTCTTTTTCGCACTGGCGGCCTTTTACATCGCCGGCGAGGAGCACAGCTGGGGCCAGCATTTCTTCAACTGGAATACGCCGTCCTATTGGTCGGATATCAACCGCCAGCAAGAGACGAACCTGCACAACACGTCGGCCTGGTTCAATCAGCGGCCGAAGCTGGTGTTCAATACGGCAATGTTCATTGGCGGGCTGCTCGTTCCGCTGATTCAGCTGTGGACCGGTCCGTTCCGCAGGCCGCTCCTGGCCCTGCTGACGCCGGCGCTCGCGATCGCACCGGCCGCCGCGATCGCGCTGGCGTTCAAGATCGTCGACGATCTCGGCAAGAGTGTTGTCGGAACGCCGCTCTTCACCCGTCCAAGCGAGGTGGTGGAGACGTTCCAATACCTTTACATGCTCTACTACGTCATCGTGCTGCGGCGCCGGCTTCTCGCGCTCGACAGGGCAGGGGTTCGCCAGATCACACTTTGACGAGACGCCATCGAGCCATACAGTCTCCGGATGGGCGTGTGACGCGCCTGCCTCGCGCTGCGGAGACGCCCCGATGTCGTTCGATTTTCTCTCGCTGATTTGGATCGCCATCATCGTCATGGCATTGCAGCCGCTGCTCATGGGGCGGTGGTTCGCGCTGCGCCGCGCTCGCGCCATTGGAGTGATCGAGAAGGCGCATGGCACGCGCGTCATCACGATGATCCATCGCCAAGAGCAGCGTCGCCTGTTCGGCTTCTCCTTCGCGCGCCATATCGACCTCGAGGACGCCCAGACGATCATCGCGGCGATCAAGGAGACGCCCGACACGGTGCCGATCGACCTCATCCTGCATACGCCGGGCGGGCTCGTGCTGGCCGCCATGCAGATCGCCCGCGCGGTCGAAGCCCATCCCGCCAAGGTCACCGTCTACGTACCGGTCTACGCCATGTCGGGCGGCACGCTGATCGCACTCGCCGCCGACGAGATCGTGCTCGGGGAGTTCTCGGTCCTGGGACCGATCGATCCACAAATTCTGGGGTTGCCGGCGGCGAGCCTCGTCAAGGCGCGCGACAGCAAGCCCGTGTCGGAAGTCTGGGATCTGACGCTGGTGCTCGCCGATGTCAGCGAGAAGGCGCTGGCGCAAGTGAAGCGCGGAGCGGTCGAACTTCTGACCCCGCGGCTCGACGAGACGGCGGCCGAAGCCATCGCAGACCAGCTTGCGGGCGGCCACTGGACGCACGATTACGCCCTGACCGCCACGGAGGCGAAGGAGCTTGGGCTGCCCGTCAAGGTCGGCATGCCGATCGACGTCATGGAGCTGATGAAGCTCTATCCGCAGCCGGTTCAACAGTCCGGCGTCGAGTTCCTGCCGCTCACCATTCCGCCGCGCCGCCCCCGCGTGTGAGGCACAAGAATGACCCGGCGGCGGCTTACCGCACGCGCGAGCGTTGGTTGCCGTGCACGGCGATGGTCCGGCTCGCGGCCCTGCGATCACGCAGCGCCACCCACTTGCGGCAGCTGGCGCGCGTCATCGAGCAAGGAGGCGGCGGCGCTTTGGCAGCGGCGGCGGCCTCCGCAGACATGCTCTCTTCGGTCGCCGCATCCGTGCCATCGGCGCTCGCGATCACAGAGCGATCCTCCGGACAGAGCGCGACCGGCCCGGGTACGTCGTCTGCGCCCGTCGCCGCACGCACGTGATAGCGATGCGCGCACACGCTCACGTGCGGCGGCAGGTGCGTGCGCTCGAACGTATCATAGGCTTGTTTGAGGTCGCTCCAGAATGTGGTCCACGGCCCGGCTGGCGCTGCGCCGAGCTTGGCGTCCGTCATGCGGAACGGGAAGACGTGCACCGGAACATGGCGAGCGCCGGCTTCCAGGGCGGCTGCGACGAGATCGTAGAGCTCGGCGTTGACCGGGTCCGTCATGGCGAAGCAACCCGTGGAATCGCAACCCCCGTGCACCAGGATGGCGGAGCCGGTGCGGCGGTGGGCGCGATCGAAGGCGTTTGGATACCCGATGTCGAGAGAGCGCCGCCAGCGCCCGCTGTGATGGAGCTGGCGGGGTGTGATTGTGTAGAGGCCCTCGGGCGTCTGGCGGTCTCCCTCGCGCAGCTTGGGCCCGACCGTGCCGGACCAGTAGCAAATTGGATACGTGGCGATGCGGATGTAGGAAGCGTCCTTCTTCATCCAGACTTCGAGCTCGGATTCAGCCTTGAAGATCCGGATCAAGAGCGGCGCGCCGAGCACGACGCCGCCCGCGGCCAGACGCTGGGGAAGCTTCGTCACGTCTGGCGTACCGGGCAGCGGAAGGCTTAGGGCTCCGCTCCGCGCCGCGCGCCAACGCAGCTGGCGCTCGGTAGAACCCGGATCCTGCAACGGGGACGCCGCCGCAACCATGGGCGCCGCCGTGAGAAGTATGGCGGCCGGGATGAGGCCTACGCGAAATATCCGCCGCGCTCCCCGCATGGAATGATTTTCCTTTCGCTTCGCGACTGGCTCCCGTCCTCGCGGCCAGGGCCAGTGTTTGATCATGATAGCGACCGTCGCGGTGACATTTGGGCCGTGCCGCCGACGCCCGGCTGAGAACCGGCACAAAGCGCCCGCGCGCCGCAGCCGGTAGCGATCAGCCTTCACGAAGAGCGTTCTGGCATTTTGGCATGGAAGGGCCACCCGAACCAAGGAACCTGCCCGAGGCTCAAGTGTTCCCATGCAAGAACATGGGAGACTGGCCATGATCGGTGATGCCCTATCGGGACGGCCAAGGCACGCCCGGCAGCCTGCAGCAGGCGGGCGCGCAATCGCCGTTTCCGTCGCGCTGTCGCGGCATAGTGGAGGCGATACGATGTGGAACTCGATCCAGCGCGGTTACATGGTGTTTCTGGCGGAAGGACAAGAAGGCATCGGCGCGGTGCGCGAGGTCGGTCCGGTATCGATCAGCGTCTATGTCGAGAGTTTCGGCGAGTTCATGGTGCCGATGGACGCCGTGACCTCCGTCCATGATCAGAAAGTCCTGCTCGACCGGACGCACGTGAGCCGCAAGCTTCTGCGCGCCGCGGCCCATGCCCATGACAACGAGGACCCGAAGCTAGCCGGATAACGCACGCACCGGCGGACGGGGTGGCTTGAGGCCGGCCCTTATCCGAGCACGGTCAACGGAGCCACCAGGGACCACCGGACGCCCGCCGGATCGAAATCCAGGTCGACCCTGCCACCGGTCGAGGCCTCCACCAGTTCGACGATCACGCGCTGCCCGAACCCGCGATGCTTGGGGGCGGCGACTCTCGGTCCCCCGCTTTCCTGCCAGGTCATGTGAAAAACCTGCCTGCTGTAATCGGTGGACCAACTCATTGCGATCCGGCCTGCTGGCGATGCCAGGGCGCCGTATTTGCAGGAGTTCGTCGCGAGTTCATGGAGCGCCATTCCAATGGCGCGCGACGCGGCGGGAGAGAAAGCAAGATCCGGGCCTTCGAACACGATCTGCGTGCTGTTCGGATCAATGAAAGCCGCCAATTGGCTTTGCACCAAATCTCTAATGTGCGCGCGCTTATTCGCAGTGATAAGCAATGCGTCCTGCACGGCTCCCAGGGCAGTAACGCGGTCGAGCAGCAAAGTCTCGAGCTCGCCGACCGATGTCGCGTCGATCGCCGAATAACGGATGATAGAGCGAATGACGCAGAGCAAATTCTTTGTTCGGTGGGAGGCTTCTCCCATCAAGAGAACAAGGTGCTCCTTTTCCATCCGTTGCCGCGTGATATCGGTGATGATGGATACGAGTCTCAGGGGGCGGCCGTTAGGATCGCGAATAGCGGAAACGCTCAAGTCCGCCCAGAAGACCTTCCCGTCGGTCCTCACATATCTTTTTTCCAGCCGGTAGCCTGAAATCTCTCCGCGGAGGAGCCGTTCGAGTTGTTCCAGGTTTCGGACGAGATCATCAGGGTAGGTAATATCGGTGAACTTGATCGTCGGAACGTCGCTTTTGGAGATATTGATCATCTCGCAAAAGCGTGCGTTGGCCTCGAGGAGTTTTCCGGAAACGTCGACCTGGGCGATGCCCGCTCCCGCGTTGTCGAAAGCCTCTCTATATCCAGCATATCCGGCGTTGAGACGGGCAGCCTCGGTCTTGAAGTGACGGAGCTTGCCTTTAAGCCGCATGATGCGGCGTTGAAGCTCGGCATCCATCTGCGACTTGCTGTTCACCATATGACCCACTCCTGACGGAAGTCTCGGGTAAGGTGCCAGGGCGGGCCGGGTCGACAACCTTACCCATTTATAAGTAGTGCAAGTACATATCGAGAAGTTCCGCCATGCGACTTTAGCCGAACGGAGTATGTGCGAGGGAAGGCGAGGGCTTTCAGCCGCCTCGAAGCGACGCTCAAGAGCGCGCGTACCGCATCCAGCCGCAGAAAGGCCACGCGGCGCATTGAGGGAAGAATTGAAGTTCGAGAAATTTGGTAGCGGGAGGCGGACTTGAACCGCCGACCTACGGATTATGAGACCGTCGCTCTAACCACCTGAGCTATCCCGCCGAGAATGCCGGCTCGCTGCTGGCGATCCGGTTGCTCCGAGCCTCGCCGGCCGAAGCGCGAAGCTGGTCTATATGAATGGGCGAAGAGCGCGTCAAGCGCTACCAGCTATTCGGCCGCGATCGGCTGTTCGCTCTGCGCGCTTTTCCTGAATCGCATCATCGTAAAGATGCCCCACGGCCTGAGCGCCTTGCGCTCCGCCAGTACGAGATCGTCGCAGACCATGACACGCGACTGGTCGAACACGGACCGCCAGCCGATGATCTCCGCGAACGGCGCCATCCGCCGCTCGACCCAGCCGCGGACGCCCTCCGTCTGACTGAAGTGATTGACGAGCAGCACCTCGCCTCCGGGCTTCGTGACGCGCGCGAGCTCGCGCATGACGCGCTCCGGCTCGGGGACGACCGTCATGACGAACATGGCCGTCACGATGTCGAAGGAGTTGTCCGGAAACTTGAGATCGCCCGCATCCATCTCGTAGAGGCCGGCCACATGACTAAGGCCTTCCGCGGCGACGCGCTCGTGCGCCTTCTCCAGCATCTCCGGCGAAAGATCGATGCCGACGACCTCGAGGTGGGGCTTGTAGTCGGCGAGCGCCAGGCCGGTGCCGACGCCGACCTCGAGCACACGCCCCTGGGCGAGGCTGGAATTGATCACCTCCGCCGCGTGCTTGCGGCCTTCCGTGGAGACACGGCCGAATGTGTGATCGTAGATCGGCGCCCACCGGCGATACGCGACCTTGACGACATCTTCCTCGATGCGCCCGATGCCGACGATGCGGCCGTTGGAGCGTTCGAGATCCTCAACACGCAGGCGGGGTTTCATCCGAGGCCTCATGTTCTGCACGCGATTGTCTCCCACAGAAAACGTTCCGCCAGGGAAGCGGCCCAGAAGGGCTTTATGTCCTGCCGCGTGCCTGCCGAGTTCCGCGAGCCCGGCCGCCGTCAGGCCGGCGATTCCAAGCGATGCATTTTATCGGCAGCGGTCGCCTGTGCAATCCATCCGCCGCCGAGGATACGCGCCTCGGTGCTTCCGTCAGCATAGAGCACGCAGGCCTGACCGGCAGCCGCGCCAAGCTCCCCATCGCGAAGCGTGACCTTGACGGTTCCGTCCTGTTCGACCGTGACCGTCGCCGGCTGCGGCGCCTGTGACGACCGGATGCGTGCGTAGACTTGCGCTCCCCTCTCGGCGGCGGCTTCTTCGAGCGTGCCGTCTCCGAGCCAGTTGACGTTTCTAAGAACAAGCGTCCGGATGTGCAAGAAGGTACGTGGCCCCACCACAACTTCGTTGCGCTTGGCATCGAGGGAGAGAACGTAGAGCGGCTCGGACGAGGCGATCCCGAGGCCCCGCCGCTGGCCGATGGTGTAATTGACGATTCCAGCATGGCGGCCGAGCTTGCGCCCGTCGATGTGGACAATATCGCCGGAGCGTAGCGCGCCGGGCTTCAGCCGCTCGATGACGTCGCTATAGCGGCCCTTCTGGACGAAGCAAATGTCCTGGCTGTCGGATTTATCGGCGACGAGCAGGCCGAACTCGTGGGCCAGCGCCCGCACCTCGTTCTTCGGCATGCCGCCGAGCGGAAACCAGAGACTTGCAAGCTGCTCGCGCGTGGTGGCGAACAGAAAGTAGCTCTGGTCTCGCTCCACATCGTTCGCGCGAAACATGGCCGGCCCGTCGCGCCCCGGGCGCCGCTGGACGTAATGGCCGGTGGCCAAGAGGTCCGCGCCGAGTTCGCGTGCCGTGCCGAGGAGATCCTGGAACTTGATGGTCTGATTGCAGGTGACGCATGGAATGGGCGTTTCGCCCGCCACGTAGCTCTCCGCGAACGACTTCATCACAGCGTCCGAAAAGCGCTTCTCGTAGTCGAGAACGTAGTAGGGAATGTCGAGCTTCTGAGCCACCCGGCGCGCGTCCTGCACGTCTTGACCGGCGCAGCAGGCGCCCTTGCGGCCTACGGCTTCGCCGTGATCGTACAATTGAAGGGTGATGCCGATGACGTCGTGGCCGGAACGGGCCAGGAGGGCTGCGACGACGGACGAGTCGACCCCGCCGGACATGGCGACGACGACGCGCTTCCTCCCGCCGTCTCCAATAGGTGTCTCAAGGTATGGCGCTGCCACGTGCTTGTCCCGTTGAGCTGGCGTTCTGGAGTGCTTCCGGAAACGTAGAAATCCGATTTTCCAAACGAAGCACGATCAGACAAAAACTTAGGGCCGTTCTCAGATTCCACTACGGTATCTGGGCTGCGGCCGGAAAGCGGAACCCGTTCACGGTACTGAAACCGGAATAGTCCTTCATGCACAAAATTGCGCATCGCGGAAAGCCGCGGCGCCCGGTCCGAACGCCGCATGATAAGGGCCAGTTCATCCCCTATGCAAGCCGGGCGGGGAAGCGGCCGCCCGGGCCTTCGCCCGTCAACCATACCCGTCGTGGTTGCGTGTTTTATGGCACCATTTTATGATATGTTTACTCAATGGCTTAGGCCATGTTTAAGAGAAACAGGTTAGCCTTACGGCTGGTCAGTAGCAGTATCGAGTATCATGACCGAACATCAGATGAGAGCGCGCGTGCGCTATGTCATCGGGCCCGATGGAAGCCCGTTGACCGTTGCCGATCTCCCGCCTCGGGACACGAAACGCTGGGTCATCCGCCGCAAGGCGGAGGTGGTCGCAGCGGTGCGCGGCGGGCTGATCAGCATCGAGGAAGCCTGTGATCGTTACAAGCTGACGGTGGATGAGTTCCTATCCTGGCAGCGCTCGATCGATAAGCATGGGCTTCCTGGCCTGCGCGCGACACGGATCCAGGAATATCGGAGCTGACGTGCGGAGAAGCACGCGCTCCTGACGCGCCGGCGCCGCCGCTGTGCGCGCGTTCACCTATCCTGTGGCCGGATCTCGAAGCCCGAATGCGCGCTAAGTCATTGATGAGCAAGATTATTATGCTAGCGAAGTCGGGAGCGATCAAGCGTCGCCGCGTTCATCTCAAAACGACCGGGCTTTAAGGCTTCCTCGTGCCGGCCGCGCTGTTTTGGCCGCCGGCCGCGGGCGTGGCCTCCTCAGCCGACCATCCCGCAGTCACCGCGCCTTCGCCGCAGCCCGGCTCGTCCCGCGACCAGCGCGTCACATCGGTTTTGAGCTGGGCCGCGAGGGGCTCGGGAAGGCGCACGTTCTCGACCTCGACGCGCGTCCTGCCGTCCGAGGGTTGGATGACGATCCGATAGGCCCGGAGCGCGCGTGGATCCTCGGCCTCACGGTCGCGCGTCATGATCTTGATCTCCGATCGTCCGCCCTTGGAGGCGGGCTCGGCTTCCGCATGATAAATGAAGCGGGCTTTCAAAGGCCCGTCGGCGCCGAACCAGCAGGTGAGCACGCCGCGCGCGACGCGCGTGTAGACCTCGATGGGCGTTCCTACAACCAGATCTTGAGGCAAGAGGACGCCTTGAAGCGCGGCGGCGGCACTCGGCGCACCCGGATCGTAAGTCCCGGCAGATGGCGTCGGCTGGACCGGCTGTGTCGCGGAGGAGGGCTCCCCGATCACTGGAGCCGTGCCGGCGCAGCCTCCCCCTCCGCAGGCCAAGGCCATCGCCACGGCGGCAGTCGCGAAAAATCGCCCGCGGCCGGCCGGTTTTACAAGCCGACGCGCCGTATCGCTCTGCATCTGGATGTGACGCCCGGCCCCGCAGGACGCGGACCTGCCGCGCTTCGAACGGTCGGGCTCTGATCGATGCCGGCCGCGCATCGTAGGCTCCCCTGGCGGGCGGTCCGCGTCTGCGGCCCTGGCCCCGTCCTTTTCAAGCGATTGGCATGGGAAAGAGGCGAAGGCAAGCCGGACGGAGAGAGGCGGGGCCGCTCTCTCACCCTGAGAGCACGAGCAGCCTACCTTCGCTGGCATATGTCGCCGAGACCGGACTTGGTGACGACATCGCGCACGATGCAGCACGCCGGGGTTTTCACGGAAAAGCCTGAATGAACGTCCTCGATGCAACCCGAGGACCGCACCGCGAAAATCAGCCTTCAGCGCATCGCGAAACCGGTCGGCCGCTCATGGCGGCGACGGCCTCTTATTCCCTCGCGCGGTTGATCGGCGGAAAAACGGTCGACCTGTTGTTTGGCGGCATCGTAGTCCTGCTGCGCGGCCTCGAGCTTCACGCGCAACTCTGCGATCGAGGCCCGAAGGTTGTCGCGACGCAGCGCGGCCGACTTGGCGAACGTCGAGTAGGCGAAGTGCTTGGCATCCCTGACGCCGGTCCGGTCTTCCTCCGCCCGGATCTGCCGGTCCAAATCGCCGGCGATCGTCTCGAACTCCCGGATCATCAATTCCAGATCGTCGACCTTGCGCGACTTCTCGTTCAGTTCGAAGCGCTTAAGCCTCAGCGCCGTCTCGCGTGCTTTCATCGTACTTACCCCTACTCGAGAACACAGTACACGCGTACTCAAGAAACATGCCATCCTGCATTAGTCTCATGCCGAGCTTCGTGTTCCACATCGCCGGCCATCCGGGCAACTGCCCGCCAAACCTTAAGGTTCGCCGGCTTGTAACCTTCAAAGTTTACCTTATCGTGACCGCATTAAGTTGCGGTAAAGCAACGCGTTGGCTATGTTAGTTAAACTCGCGTGTTTGGCTCCAGTTGTAGTTGTTTTCTGGGCCTAGGGCTAGCCGGCGAATTCTGCTAACTCTTGACTCGCGTCTGTGATGGTCTCCTCGAGCACGGTCCGGAGGCGTGTATCCCAATGTTTGCACACCCTGAAGGTGCGGTCCGCATCGGCGTTCCCGTCCTGAAACGGGATTGTCCCAATGTGCGTTAAGGTTGCGCACGCTGCCCAGTGGCGTGTTTCGAAACGAAAATTAGGATTTGTTAACCTGTGATCGTTACTTTTGTACTGAGAGTTCAGGCTCGGCTTTTCGGCCACTGGAAGCGTTCTGTTAACCATGGCGGCGCGCCTTGTGATGGGGCAAGGAAGAGGGAATTGGCATGCGGGTCCTTCTGATCGAGGACGATAGCGCGACGGCGCAGAGCATCGAGCTGATGCTACAATCCGAGGGTTTCAACGTTTATATGACGGACCTCGGCGAAGAGGGCGTCGACCTCGGTAAGCTTTACGACTACGACATTATTCTCTTGGATCTCAATCTGCCGGACATGAGCGGATATGAGGTCCTGAAGATGCTCCGCGTCGCTAAGGTTCAGACCCCAATCCTCATTCTTTCCGGGTTGGCGCAGATCGAGGACAAGGTGCGCGGGCTCGGTTTCGGCGCCGATGATTACATGACCAAACCGTTCCACAAGGACGAGCTCGTCGCGCGCATTCACGCCATCGTTCGCCGCTCGAAAGGGCATGCGCAGTCGATCATCGAAACGGGCGACCTTAAGGTCAACCTCGACACCAAGACGGTCGAGGTCAACGGGCAGCGCGTCCATCTCACGGGCAAGGAGTACCAGATGCTGGAGCTCCTTTCGCTGCGCAAAGGCACGACGCTCACCAAGGAGATGTTCCTCAATCATCTCTATGGCGGCATGGACGAGCCGGAGCTCAAGATCATCGACGTGTTCATCTGCAAGTTGCGGAAGAAGCTCCAGGCGGCAACAGGCGGCCACCATTACATCGAGACGGTGTGGGGACGCGGTTACGTGCTGCGCAATCCGGGCGAGGACAACAGCGCCGCCGCTTGAGTGGCGCCTCCCCCTCGTGTCGGGGTGGATCGCCAACCCTTCAGGACAATAAAAGAATGTAACGGGACGCAGTTTGCGTCCCGTTTTTTATGCGCCATGCACCGGCCTTCTGCTTCGTATCGCCTCAACTCTGCGCTGTGGCCATGCTGCCTGCTCGCGCCACGAGCGCAATTTGTGGCGAAAATTTTCACGCTCGCGCCGGTTCGGCCCCAACTGCGTCTTTTTTGATGCCGATGCTCGCCTCGGGGCAGATAGCTTGTAACGATGGCTTTTTCACTGGCACGAAACACGCGGCCATGCGGCCGGCTGGTTTGTTCGCGAGGGCGCCGGGGGGCGTTGGCCGCGCTCGGCCTGACTGCGTTCTTCAGCGGTGCGGTCGCGCTTGCGAACGAGGATGACGCGGATTCGCCGGCTCTCCGTCCCGCCGCTACCCTGCCGTCCGGCTGGGCGGTGGAGATCGAGATCGCGCCCGATCCCAGCTTCGAAGCGGATCCGTGGCGCGCCCGCACCATCGCCTTCGGATCGCCAGCACTCTCCGAGACCCACGTCCGTTGGCTCGACGGCTTCCAGGAGCAAGCCTCCCATCTCGGGATGGTGTTCGGGCGGTCCGCTGCCCGAGGCGAGGGTGTCCACACCTTCGGCCTGACGCAATTCGTCAAGAACGTCGCGGCTTATACGTTCGGCGGCCCCGAGAGCGCGGGCTCACTGCCGACGCGCCTTGGCCCGGAAAAAGGTCCGCACGTGGTGTCGAGCCTCCCGGCACCGGACCGCACCCACAAGGACGCAAGTCTCGACCACGGCATGTTCACCGATCGCCCGGCGCACGGCGGCACGGGCATCGGTCCTCTTCCGGGGAGTGACAGGCTCCTCAAGGCGACGCCCGCATCTGAAAAGCCGTGCTCGGATGCGATCTGTTTCGGCCGGGAACTCGTGGGCTGGAGCGATACGCTGCGTGAGTGCACGCGCAACGTCCGCATCGGTCTCATCGACACCTCGTTCGACATCTCGCATCCCACCTTCAAGAGGCTCAGGGCCGTGCGGAAGGAGTTCCTCGACGACGTGACGCCGTCTGAGGATGACTGGCACGGCACTGCGATCCTCTCACTGCTCGCGGGTGACCCCGAAAGCGGTACGCCGGGCCTCGTGCCGGATGCGACCTTTCTGCTGGCAACAGCCTTCAAGAGCGATGAGGCTGGCAACGCCTCGGCGGACACGGGGCGACTTCTCGAGGCCCTCGAGTGGCTCGACAAGCTGGATGTGGACGTCGTCAACATGAGCTTCGCGGGCCCGCAGGATCCAGCGATTGCGCGGGCGATCGCGGAGATGAGCCTCAAGGGCGTGGTCTTCGTCGCCGCCGCGGGGAACATGGGCCCCACCGCACCGCCGAGCTATCCGGCGGCCTATCCGCACGTCATCGCCGTCACGGCCGTGAACCGCAACGGCGAGAGCTATCGCAACGCCAACCGCGGAGCCTACGTCGACATCGCTGCCCCGGGTGTCGAGGTTCTGACGGCTCTGCCAAAAGGAAAGCAGGGCTTTCAGACAGGCACCTCCTTCGCCGCGCCGTTCGTGACGGCGATCATGGCAGCGCGCGTTTCGAACGGTATCATCGAAGGGGCCGAGCAGCATCTCTTGGAGCAGATCGCGGTGCGCGACCTGGGCGCGCCGGGCCGTGATCCGATTTACGGCGTAGGCCTCGCGATGGCGCCAAAAAAATGCCCGCTGGGTACCGACATGGTCGCACAGGGGCAGAAAGCCGGAACGCGGGCCAAGCGGGGCAAGCTCACCCGCGCGAGCAGCGTCGTGTGGTAAGCCGGGCGGGGCGAGGCGCTAGAGTGCTTCCGGAAAAGTGGGAGCCGGTTTTCCGATGAGAAGCACGCAACAGAAAAGTGCTTCCGGAAAAGTGGGAGCCGGTTTTCCGATGAGAAGGACGCAACAGAAAAGTGCTTCCAGAAAAGTGGACCCGGTCATGGCGGAGCTATGCAAGCTAGGTGTCCGAAAAGAAGCACGATCAAGCAAAAGCTTAGAGCCGTTCCCCGATTCCGCCTAAAGCGGAACGGCTCTAAATAAGCTCGGTCCGCCGCACGGCAAAGAGGCCGCACAATCACCTTCCTGGCGCTGCGGCCTTCTGCCAACCGTTGCTGAGCAGCACCGCTTCCTCATCCCGTCCGAAGGCGTCGCCCTTGATAAGCGTTTCGGTGAGCGCGTCGACGGCAGCGACTTTCGAGGAGGTGGCTGTCTGGTACGGACCCTGGTCCGCCGGCGCGCCGGGAGTCTCCACGTGCATCGCCACGTGCCAGGTCCCGTCCTCCATCCGGCAGGCGAGGCCGGCAAAATCGCGGCCGCTGGCAGCGCCGGTGACACGGTATTCACGGCAAAGATTGTTGGCCTGCGTGCGGAAAGACAGCACGGGCACGACCGACGCGCCCCCAGTGCGCGCGTCGATCGCGATGCCGCTGGGGCTGCTTTCGAGCGCGCGGGCGAGGGAGCCGGAAGCAATGAGCTGCGGCCCGGCCACTTCGATCAGACCAGAGGGCGCGCTGATGCGCCCGCCGATCCAGCCAATGGCGAGTCCCGCCACGGCCAGGGCGGCGCTGGCCGCTGCAACCCCTGAGGTGAAACCGCTCGGAAAGGCCGACGCCCAGGCGCTCATCACCCCTTCCCGCAGACGCTCATAGAGCGGCGGAGGGCTCGTCGCGCGGGCGGATTGTGTGCGGGATTGCGCGCCAGCCACCGGAGCCCGCGCGATCGCTGCGATCAGGCGGTCCGGCACCGGCTCGTGCAGTTTCTCCTCGAAGGCGTAGGAGATGCGGATACGCGTCTCGACGAACGGCTCGAGCCGCGTGCGCAGGTCCGGATCCTGATTGAGGAGGTGCTCGATGGCTCCCGCCTCTTCGGGCGTGAGCTCACCATCGGCATAGGCCATCAGCAACTCGTCAGGGACGCTCACCATGTCAGTTCCCCTGTCCTGGCGTTGCGCGAGCGGAGATGGAGGGCCCTTCGGTCATCGCCGCGAAAAGGCTCTGGCGTGCCCGCGAAAGCCGGCTCATGACCGTCCCGATGGGAATGTCGAGGATGTTCGCCGCCTCTTTATACGGCACGCCCTCGACGCACACCATTGCGACGAGGACCTGCTGCTCCGGCGGCAGCTTCCCGATACATTCCACGACCCATGTCAGGGTCAGCCTATTCTCCGTGATGTTCCGCCCGTCCACGCCGGCCAGGTTCGCAATCTCGTCAAGCTGGCGTTGGTCGCCCTGCACCTTGCGGCTGCGGTGGTGGTCGACCCAGATGTTCTGTGCAATCCGGTACATCCAACTATCGAGGCTCGTTCCGGGCTTCCATTGGTCCAAGCGTGCCAGAGCGCGCTCGCACGTGTCTTGTACGAGATCGTCTGCCTTGTCCTTGTCGCCTGTCAACGCGAGCGCAAACCGGCGCAGGCGCGGCAGAAGCTGGATCATCCGCGACTGGACTTCATCCACCTCGGCCCCCTCCCGCGACTATCCGATACAACGAAATCTCCCCGAGATTATTCCCCACGGCGGTCATTTTGGGGCGCTGCCGGCGGCCGGGGCAGTTAGGCACAGCGCTTTGCATTCTTTTGCTTAAGGCTTTGCTGACCCATGTTCCTCTTCGGGACCGGTGGCTTTTTCCGGGCAAGCTACCCAAGAAGTCGGTCTTCGAGCTGGATGATACAACTCTCAAGATTGTGCAGAATTTCGTCCATCCGGTCGCGCTCTCTCCTGACAGCCGCGAGGTCGGGCAGGGCATCGCCCCGCAGGAGCGCCCGTGAGGCTTGCCGCAGGGCAGCCTAGCGAGCCGCGCCGCCGGGCCTCGCGGGCGGCCACGTCCTCTGTTTCTGACGTTCGACGCGCACGTCGGCGCCCTCGATGCGGGCGAAACTATCTCTCTGTCGCGGCGCGTGCGCGCCTCCCCCGGAACGCCGTCGGCGGATCCTACACGCTGTAGAAGAGGCCCCGCCAGGGGAGCGGGGTGGCCGCGTGAGAGAAAATCTTCTAGTGTGGCGGGCGAAAAATCCGCTCGGAACGTTGCCCCAGCGTGATACGCGCTTCGAAAGCGCGACACGGCGTACCTGAAACGTTCCGCATGGGCATTCCAGCCAAACAGCAGGCCCCGTTCAATGACCGCATCGACCACCGAGGCCCGCAGCCTCAAGGCCGCCATCGTACCGGTGACGCCGTTCCAGCAGAATTGCACCTTGCTTTGGGACGAGGCGAGCAAGAAGGGCGCCGTCATCGATCCAGGGGGAGACCTTGACGACCTGCGCAAAGCCATTGGCGAGCTCGGCGTGGAAATCGAGAAGATCCTGCTCACGCATGGACATATCGACCATGCGGGCGGCGCGGCGGACCTCAGGGACGCTCTCGGCGTCCCCGTCGAGGGTCCACATCCAGCCGACAAGTTCCTGCTCCACAATCTGATCAGGCAGGGGGAAGCCTACGGCATTCCCGCGCGCCCCGTGACCCCCGATCGCTGGCTCGAGGAAGGCGAGACGGTGGATGTCGCCGGCCACGTGTTCGAAATTTTACATTGCCCGGGGCATTCGCCAGGCTCGGTGGTCATGGTCAACCATCCGCACCGGCTGATCCTGATGGGGGACGTGCTGTTCCGCGGCTCCATCGGACGTACCGATTTCCCTTACGGGGATCACGAGGCGCTGATTGCGGCAATCACCGGAAAGCTCCTGCCGCTTGCCGACGACTACACGTTCATCTGCGGGCATGGACCGGCCAGCACGATCGGCGAGGAGCGGCGCACCAACCCGTTCCTGCCCCGGTAGATCGGAAGGCCCTGCTCAGTGTGGGGCTTTCGTGCGCTTCGTCAGCGCGGCCAGCGGAAATCGAGGCAGCCGAAAATCCCGCATTCATTGGCCGCGGTGCCGTATCCGGCCAAGCTGCCCTCGTTCTCGTAGAAGTCCACGGTCTCGACCCGAAGGGTCTCGGCGCAGCTCCGGCGGCAGGCGATCCAGGTGCCGTTGGGCTTGCGCACCTCGTATCCGGTGCGCGTCGTACGGACGGGGCCCGTGACGCTGCCGTTGCCGTACCGGCTCATAGCGACGGCCACATCGCCCTCCGGCGCGCGGCGCAGGAAGCGGCCCCCGGCATCGGCCGGAAGGCTGGCCGCGAGACAGAGCGGACCGGCACCAAGGAGTGCCAGCGCCAGGATGGCGGCGGATTTCTTGAGGCGGAGCATCAGGGCGCGTTCTCCTTAGAGTGCTTCCGGAAAAGTGGGAATCGGCCATGGCGAAGCCATGCAAGTTAGAGTGTCCGACCATAAGCACGAAGAAACAAAAGCTTAGAGCCGTTTCCGGTTTCCACTTAAATCGGAACGGCTCTAGGGCAGCGTGATTCGAATCTATCAGCCGCTCTTGGCGAACTGAAGATTGACGTTGGTGAAGCCCGGGCCCCCGGTGGATATGGAGACGGTCTGCCGCGATCCCTTCATGGACACGGTCATTGAGCCTGTGATCGGTCCGGAGAACCTCAGGCTGAAGCCACTAGCCGTGCGCCGGCCTGCAATGCTGCCGGTCTGGTTGAACTCCCGCTCTTCCCAGGTCCCGGAAATGTCGTTGCCGACGCTCCTCAGGTTGGCGCGCATGTGGATCTTGAGGGAAGCGTTGTTGCAATTGATGGCCATGCCGAGCGTGTTGCCGGCCTTGGCATTGTAATAGCCTCGGCACCGCAGGCGCTCGGTTTTGCCATTGTCGAGCCGGACGCTCCCGGCGCCCGCCCAGGCGCCGTCGAGCACGGCAAAGGTGCCTTCCAGGGCCGATGCGGGAGCGGTCAGCACGATCGCCGCCAGGCTCAGGGCGGCCAGACACATCCGTTTCACGTACGTCTCCTAGAGCAGTGAGTGGTGTCGAAAGCGGACCAGCCCGATTCGTCCGGCCGCCGCCGCGTGAATCCAAATGAGCATAAGGCTTGCGGAGAGCTTTGGCGATGCTCCCCAAGCCACAGATGTGCCCTACACGCGCCGGCATTAGGTTTCGGCTAAAGGGCATGTTCAAATTTTCAATGCACTTTCATTGCATCGCAGCAACCCGGTTCAAATCGGCGCCACGGGGTTCGGCGCGCTTTCGCCGGAAGCGGACTTGGGCTGCAGATCGGCACGCTCCTCTCGGGCCAGGGCATACTCGTTGCGCACGCGCGCGATCTTGCCGGACGGACCACGCGGAAGCTCAGTGTGGATTTCGATGTCGACGTCGAGCAGGGATTCGAGCCCTTCGGTGCGCATATGGGCCGTGACGAGCTTCCGGATACGGTCCGCGGAGAGCGTTTTTCCCGTGAGGGGCACGGCGCGGATCACGAACCGACGCGGACCCGTCTGCACGATCTGGTGCTCGGCGAGATCGAGCAGATGATGCAGGGGGGTGAGGAACACGTAGTAGGGAATTTCGCGGCGCTCGCCAGCCTCCTCGATCCAGAGCTGATCTTTGGTGCGCCCCGCAATACGCGCAACCCGCGGCAAGGGACTGCCGCATGGACAGGGCTCCGCACTCATGGTGACGCGATCGTCGACCTCGTAACGGATGAACGGCTGCACGTGATTGTAGAGGTTGGTGACCAGAACCTTGCTGCCCTCTACCCCGGGCGGCACCGGCTGGTTGTTCGCATCGACCACCTCAAGGATGGCGAGGTCCGCGTTGACGTGTGCGCCGGGCCCGGCGATGCAGCCGGACGTCAGTGCCATGCATTCGCCCATCGCATATTCGTTTGAGACGTGGACGCCGAACACCTCCTCCAGCCACGCGCTCGCAGCGTCAGTCAGTGGCTCGGCAACATTGGTAATCTGCTTGAGGCAGCCGAGCTCTCGTAAATTCATGCGGCCTTCGGTCTCCTCGCGTGCGAGCGCCTCGAGAGCGCTGGCGTAGCCCGTGATGTACTCGGGACGGAAGCTTTCGATCTTGCGGATGTTCAGAGGCATCGGATCCGAATAGGTGAGGCGCAGCACCTTGAACACGAACGCCAGATAGCTCGGCATGTAGGCAAACGCAGCCGCGCTTGGATAGAAACCGGGCTTCACGGTCATGACCGCCATGCGGGCCGGGCTGAGAAAGCGTCCGAGGTGGGGGAGAAAGCGGCGCTTGAGCTCCGTCGCGCGCGCAAACTGTACGCCGAACACGAGCGCGAGAGCATCCTTGTCCTGGACGATGAGCGCCGGTTGGCCCTGGCTGCCGGACGTATGGCTGATGCCGTAGCGCCCGCGGTACAAGCGGCCGAGATTGTTGAGATCGCCGACAAAAGCTCCGAGATCGGCCTTCTTTAAGCTGCGATCGGTCACCAGGTCATCGAAATGAAGCATCATATCGGCCTTGGTCAGCACGGGCAGATCGGCAAGGGCGCATCGGGTGATGTCGATCCCCGCCAGGCGGCGCCGATAGTACGGGGAGTGGGCGACTGCATGCGCCAGCAGGGCACGCAGCCGCCGTTCCTGCTTTACCTTCACTGTCTCCGCATCGAGCCCGAATGGATAGAGTCCCTGCAGCTTCGCCGCGAAGCGTATGGGTCCGAGCATCGAGCCTCTCCCGGTTCGTGGGTCTCTTAAGGACTTAGAGCGCGCTCATGAGTGAAATCCGATTCCGTGAAGGGCGAGCGTTCCAAGTCAAAGCCATATGCAGCCGTTCCGGTCTCATGTCGTGGCGCAGGCGCGGCAAAGCAAGACCATCCCAGCTCCGCCGCAGCCGGGACGGAGCTTCGCCTGCCACGCGCGACCTCCTCAACGCCCGTTCACGAGCCCGGCCGGCCGGTCTTGCGCGGTCGTCCGCGACGGGCCTTCGTCTCTGCCGGATCGTTGAACTCACGGGTGCGCGTCGGCCGCGCCAGACGCGCAGGGCTGTCCTCGCCTTTCGGCTCGGCGCCGTCGTCCTCACGACCGCTCGCGCGCACGGAGAGGTCGGGCTTTTTCGGCAGCGGGCCGGAAGATTGCTTCATCGGCAGCGAAGCATGCGGCCCCATCTCGTCGAGGGTCGGCTTATGTGGACCACGGATCGCTTCGCCGAACGCACCGGCCTTGGTGCGGGGATCGACCGGAATGGGACGGCCGATGGGGATCGCCCGGTCCGTGCCAGGGCCCATGTCGTCGAGCGATGGTTTCTTCACGCGCGACGAGGGCCGCACCGTGGCTTGGGCATAGGTCGGCTGCACCGGCTCGTAGTCGGTGGCGATGCGCGACGGCGTGCTGCCCGCCCTCCGATCCTCCTCCACAACGGAGGTGGAACTCTGTCGGGTCGAAGGACGGCGATCGTTTTCTCCCTCCCCCTTGTGGGAAGGGCCGGGGTGGGAGGAATCCCGGTGTTTGGGTGACGGCGGAACATTCGCCTTCTTGCCGTATTTGCGGTCGCCCTCGAAGCGGCCGGCCTTGTCCTCGACCGCGGTCTGGCGCGCCAAAGGATCGTCGGCCACGGCCAGCTCCGTTTCGCGCAGCCGCTTGATCTCGTCACGCAGGCGCGCCGCGGTTTCGAACTCGAGGTCTGCGGCCGCCTCTTTCATGCGCCGCTCCATATCCTCGATGACGGCCGCGAGATTGTGGCCCACGGCCGGACCATCGGCGAGGCCGGCGTCCACCGAGACGTGATCCTGCTCGTAGACGGAGGCCAGAACGTCGGCGATGTTCTTCTTCACGCTTTCGGGCGTGATGCCGTGCTCGGTATTGTAGGCGAGTTGCTTCTCGCGCCGCCGATCAGTCTCGGCCATGGCGCGCGCCATCGAGCCCGTGATGGTGTCGGCGTAGAGGATGACGCGGCCGTCGACGTTGCGTGCCGCACGGCCGATGGTTTGCACGAGCGAGGTCTCGCTGCGCAGGAATCCCTCCTTGTCGGCGTCGAGGATGGCCACGAGGGCGCACTCCGGGATGTCGAGCCCCTCGCGCAAGAGGTTGATGCCGATCAGCACGTCGAACGCACCGAGGCGCAGGTCGCGGATGATCTCGATGCGCTCCAGCGTCTCAATGTCCGAATGCATGTAGCGCACGCGGATGCCGGCCTCGTGCATGTACTCGGTGAGGTCTTCGGCCATACGCTTGGTGAGCGTGGTGACGAGTGAGCGATAGCCGCGCTTCGCCACTTCGCGAACCTCGTGCAGAAGGTCGTCCACCTGGCTGCCCGCAGGGCGCACCTCGACGGGCGGATCGATGAGGCCCGTGGGACGGATCACCTGCTCGGCGAATGCGCCGCCCGTCTCGTTCAGCTCCCAGCCGCCGGGCGTCGCCGAGACCGCGACGGTCTGCGGCCGCATGGCGTCCCATTCCTCGAACCGCAGCGGACGGTTGTCCATGCAGGAGGGGAGGCGGAAGCCGTATTCGGCGAGCGTCGCCTTGCGCCGGTAGTCGCCACGGAACATGCCGCCGATCTGCGGGATGGTGACGTGGCTCTCGTCGACGAACACGAGCGCGTTGTCGGGGAGATATTCGAACAGAGTAGGCGGTGGATCGCCCGGATTGCGTCCGGTGAGGTAACGCGAGTAGTTCTCGATGCCGGCGCAGCTTCCGGTCGCCTCCATCATTTCCATGTCGAACACCGTGCGCTGCTCGAGCCGCTGAGCCTCCAGCAGCTTGCCGGTGTCATACAACTCTTCGAGGCGCTGCTTGAGTTCCTTCTTGATGCTCTGGATTGCCTGCTGCAGCGTCGGCTTAGGTGTCACGTAGTGCGAGTTGGCATAGATCTTCACCAGCGCCAGGTCGTCGGTCTTCTGGCCGGTCAGCGGATCGAATTCCGTGATGCTCTCCACCTCGTCGCCGAACAGCGAGATGCGCCACGCGCGATCCTCGTAGTGGGCGGGAAAGACTTCGACGGTATCGCCGCGCACGCGGAAGCTGCCGCGCACGAAGGCGGCGTCGTTGCGCCGGTAATGCAGGGCCACGAGGTCGGCGAGAAGCTGGTCGCGCGAGAGACGCTCGCCGAGCTTCACTGCGAAGGTCATGGCCGTGTAGGTCTCGACCGAGCCGATACCGTAGATGCAGGAAACGGACGCCACGATGATCACGTCGTCCCGTTCCAGCAGCGCCCGCGTCGCCGCATGGCGCATGCGGTCGATCTGCTCGTTGATGTCGGCTTCTTTCTCGATGTAGGTGTCCGTCCGCGGGACGTACGCCTCCGGCTGGTAGTAGTCGTAGTAGGAGACGAAGTATTCGACCGCGTTCTCGGGGAAGAAGCTTTTCATCTCACCGTAGAGCTGGGCGGCCAGGGTCTTGTTCGGTGCGAGAACGAGAGCCGGGCGCTGGGTGGCGGCGATGACCTGCGCCATGGTGAAGGTCTTGCCCGATCCGGTGACGCCGAGCAGCACCTGCGTGCGCTCATTCTCGTTCACGCCGGCGACGAGATCGGCGATGGCCTGCGGTTGGTCGCCTTTGGGCTCGAACTCGGAGACGATCTCAAAGGGGCGGCCGCCTTCGCTTTTTTCGGGGCGCTCAGGCCGGTGCGGCGTGAACGGCCGGTTTTCACCCGACACGAGCGGGTGCGAGGCGATCATCGGCTGGCGCGCAAGAAGTGCGTTGGCCTTCTCCGAGCGCTCGTTTGGCCGCGTTAAAAGCGCGGCGAGGCTGTCGCCCAGGCTCTCGCCGGCCGCGACGCGTGGTGGTAGCGGGCCCTGTTGCCGAAGCGCAGGGAGCACGGGACGACTCCCTCCCTCCCCGGCAGGGGAGAGCTGGGGAGGGGACCCCCATTCATCAGGGTGAGGAGAAAAACCGGCCTGCGGAGCTTCCGCGAAGCCGCGTGGGGCAGGGACTCCCGCCGAGGTCTCGGCCGGCGGCGGTGTCGGTTTGCCGGAGCGTCCGCGCGAGGGCCGCGGTTTTTTTGCTGAATTCTTTGGTGGCTTTGCCATGCGCCGGAATATGGCGCGCCCGAGGCGGCGAGGGAAGGGTGCGTGCCGAGGGGCATCGCCCCTTTCGAGCTCTTGCGCACGCGCCTTGCCGGTGATGCCGAGCTTATTAGCAGTGGACGACGCGGTTGAGACGCCCCGCGCCCCTTGTGTCTACAGCCGCGAGCGCCGACTTAATGTCGAGGTAAGCACAACGTTGAGGCAATGCACAGATAGCCTGGAGGTATGTGCCATGAGAAGCCTGCTTGTTCCCTTAGCATTGGCATCGGCAGCGGTTCTGCCAACGCTCGCCACGGTGTCGCCGGCCGAGGCTCGCATCGTCTGCAAGGATGGTTTCCAGCTTTCCGGAGGCGCCTGGATCTCGACCCCCTACTGTAATGACGAGTATCTGGCGACGGTCGCGCGCCGGCACGGCGTCAACGTTTCGGGCAACGAGCTGCGCTCGGATCAGGGTGCGAAGGATGAGGTCTGCCGCTTTTTGAGTGGAAACCCGACGGCACGGGACTATTGCCCTGACGATGGCTCCTCCAGCCGCGGCCGCTAAGCGCCTGCAGAGGCGTGACCTATCTGACACACTTGGAGAAATTGGGCGGCGCCAGGGCCAGGGCGGGTCGATGCGCCCTTTGTTTGCCTCGATTCATGTACCATGTAGGGCACACGGGATCGAATTGGATGAATTGGCGATGAGATCGTTGATTTTTGCTGCGGTAGGCGGTGTCTTTTTCGGCGTCGGCGCGTCCGGTGCGCTGGCGTTCACTTACGAGAACCAGGGCACGACGCAACCCTCGGCCTCGCCGCAGGCACAAGCGGCGCCGCAGATGGGCTTCTCGGGCATGGATCCGGGCTCCGTCCTGCCGCCGATCGGGCAGTCGATTTCCGATAAAGGATTCGATTTCGGGCCGGGCGCGTTCAACAACGGCCTCGCATCGCAGCCCACGCGCGGCAGCTCCGTGGGACCAAGCTGGCTCTATCCACCCGGCCGCTGAGCCGCCGCACAGCCAAAAGCCACGTCAAGCGCCCCTCGCGGGCGCTTTTTTTTGCGCGGCGCGAGAGGCCAGCGAATGGCTCGCATACGGAAAGAGCCATTCCCAGTCGCTAGGCTTCGGAGTTAG
>JRYH01000432.1_pt1 | contig 39457 bp, 38 predicted proteins | sample 235351 | NCBI WGS metagenome assembly JRYH01 (sample SAMN03074221, study PRJNA261480) | activated sludge metagenome | biome: Wastewater Treatment Plant; feature: Wastewater; material: Activated sludge; isolation source: activated biomass of a wastewater treatment plant treating wastewater... ...
TCAAGACCGACTGGCTGGCCTTTCTCGGCGCCTCCTACTTCCGCACCTCCGGCCCCTACAATCAGTATGGATTGTCGGCGCGGGGGCTCGCCATCGACACCGGTGCGCCGACCCCGGAGGAGTTTCCGCGCTTCACGGAGTTCTGGCTCGACAGCGACCGGACGAAGGGCGACACCGTCGTCATCTACGCCCTCCTCGACAGCCAGAGCGCAACCGGCGCCTACCGCATGACGGCCCGGCGCGTGGTGGATGCCCGCAACGTGGCGCGCATCGACATGGAGATCGAGGCCCGCCTGTTCGCGCGCCGCGACATCGCCCGTCTCGGCATCGCGCCGTTCTCGAGCATGTATTGGTATGGCGAGACGAGCCGCCGCCAGATCGTCGACTGGCGCCCCGAGATCCACGACTCCGACGGCCTCGCCATGTGGACGGGCTCCGGCGAGCGCATCTGGCGCCCGCTCAACAACCCGCCCCGCGTCATGAGCAACGCCTTCGTGGATAACGACATCCGCGGCTTCGGCCTGCTCCAGCGCGACCGCGACTTCGTCCACTACCTGGACGACAGCGTCTTCTACGAGCGCCGCGCATCGGTGTGGGTCGAGCCCCTCGACCCCTTCGGCGAGGGCGAGGTGCATCTGCTCGAGATCCCGACGGACGACGAGATCCACGACAACGTCGCCGCCTACTGGTGGCCCAAGGAGCCGTTCAAGGCCGGCGCCACCCGGACCTACCGGTACCGGCTGCGCTGGCTCGACGACATCCCGTTCCCGAGCTCGCTCGCAAGAACCATCGGCACGTGGACTGGCGTCGGCGGACGGCCCGGCCACAAGCGGCCCGAAGGCGTTCGCAAGTTCGTGGTCGACTTCCAGGGCAAGGTGCTGGCCGACCTCGGGCGCGACGACGGCGTCGAGATCATGGTCACGCCGTCCCGCGGCATCCTGAGCAACGACTATTGCCACCCCGTCGTCGATCAGCGCGGCCGCTGGCGCGCGCTCTTCGACCTCGAGGCCACGGGCCCCGAGCCCGTCGACATCCGCATGTACCTGCGCAAGGGCGACCGCGCGCTCACCGAGACCTGGGTCTTCCAGTATTTCCCGGAAACCTGACCCGGACCTTCGAGCGGCCCGTTACTTGGGGGGTCCGGTCTCGACCGGCGTATCGAGGCTCTCCTGCCCCCACTCGGCCCACGACCCATCGTAGACGGCCGCGTTGGTCTGCCCGATCACGCTGAGCGCGAGCGACAGCATCGAGGCGGTGACGCCCGATCCGCACGTGGTGACGACGGGCTTCTGCGGGTCGATGCCGGCCTCGCGGAAGATCCGCTCGAGCTCGTCCTTGGACTTGAGCGTCCCGTCCGCGTTGACGATGGTGGCCGACGGCACGCTCCTCGAGCCTGGGATATGCCCGGCGCGCAGGCCCGGACGCGGCTCGGCCTCGGTGCCTTCGAAGCGGACTTTCGGCCGGGCATCGACGATCTGCATGTCGCCGCGCGCCACATAGCCCTTCACGTCGTCGATGTCGCGCACCAGCGAGTTGTTGAGCAGCGGCGTGAAATGGCGCGCCGTCCGCGTCACCGGCGGCATGTCCTCGAGCGGCCGCCCCTCGGACTTCCATTTCCTGAGGCCGCCGTTCAAGACCGCGACGTCCTGATGCCCCATGGCCCGGAACGTCCACCACACGCGCGCCGCCGAGAACAGGCCGTACGTATCGTAGACGACGATGCGCATGCCGTCGCCGACACCGATCTTTTTCATGCGGGAGGCGAACTTCGGAGTCGGCGGCAGCATGTGCGGCAGCGGCGACGTCTCGTCGACGAGATCTTCGATATCGAAGAACAGCGCGCCGGGAATATGCTCCGCCAGATACTCCGCCTTGGCGTCCCGCCCCGAGTTCGGCAGATGCCACGAGCCGTCGAAGACGATGAGGTCGGGCGCATCGAGATGCTCGGCAAGCCACTCCGTCTCGACGATCCAGGTCTTGGCGCTCGCGGGCACGAAAATCCTCCATGGCTGATATCGGGCGTCCGGGCCCGCAGACCTGTCCCCCAACCGCGAAAGCTCGGCTGCGGGGGCGCAAGCCCGAGAGCGACGGGAGATGATGCGGGCTCGGAAAGGCCGGCCTCTGGGCGTTACGCCTGAGCCTCGCGTCGGCCGTACCCTAAAGGCGACCCGTGGCGACCGCAAGGTGCGCACGGCCGCCGCCCGGACGCGGCGACAGCGGCCTTGCGCCGCTGGGCATGCCGCCCCTTACGCAATTGTAAGCGATCGGACCCCACATGCCGCAGCCCGCCCCCTGGGCAACAGACATGGCGCATCCTCATGTCATTCTTATGAACTGCCTCGATAAGGAGGGTGCACCATGGCCACCCGCGACCGGACAGTGATAGTGGCCCGCCTTGCAGCGGGCGTTCTCCTGGCGGCGGCGGCGGGACCAGCCTCCGCACACGGTGCCGGCGGCCTGTCGCACATGGCCGCTCCGGCGTCACTGCAGGCACAAGCGTCGAGGGCGACGTCGCCGGCCCACTCAGCCGGCATGGTGGCTTCACCAGCCTACACGGCGGGCACGGCAACGTCGCCGGGGCGCCCGGCCGGGATGGCAGCGAACGCAACGCCCGGCACTGGCAGCGCCGGCGATACGCTGCCGGCGACGGGACCGACGATCTCCACGCTGCCGCCCAGCGTCGCCACGCAATGCGAGGGAGAGGTCAGCGTCAACTGCGAGGCCACCGCCCGCTCGCGCAACACCGTCTCGAACGGTGACCTCGACCCCATCTGGAGCGCGCCGGTCCCGACGGCTGTGCCGCCGACGCCGCCCACCGACCCTATCGTCGAGCCGCAAGACGCCGCGGAACAGAATTTCGAGCAGAGCAGCGGCGCCAGCGGCGTGGCGGTCGCCGTGGGCGGCGGCCCCACACTCGCCGATTGCATGTCGCTCTGGGAGCCGTCCGTTCACATGACCCGGCCGCTATGGAAGGATGTCTGCATCCGCACCATGAACGGCATCGACGAGCCCCAGGTCGCGCTCGGCTCGGTCGACCCGGGCTATGGCGCACGCCGCAGGCACGCAACGCGAGAGACGCACCGAGGGAGAATGACGTCAGGGCTGGCACGGCCTCCGCACTCCTGACGGAGGCGGGGTAAGAAAATCGAGCCCGCCTAAATTTGATCCGGCTCAATGGCCGCTTTCGCGGACGCACCTGTTATGGTGCGGAAACGAAAGGAGCTTCAGGCGGATGGATGATCGAGCCGACCCAGCCAGCGCGCCGGCCCCGACCCGCTCACCCGACCACGCCAGCGACACGGCCGAAGTTCTCGCCCGCCTCGCCGGCACCGCGGCCGGACTGGCCTCCGGCGAAGCGGCGGAGCGCCTTGCACGCCACGGCCGCAACGAGCTTCCGCCCCCGGCCGCCCGCCGGCCGCTGCTCCGCTTCCTCGCCCAGTTCAACAACGCGCTGATCTACTTCCTCCTGGCGAGCGCGGTGGCGGCCTGGAGCCTCGGACACTTCATCGATGCGTCCGTCATCGTCGCCGTGGTCCTCGTCAATGCCATTGTCGGCTTCATCCAGGAGGGCAAGGCCGAGGACGCGCTCAACGCCATCCGCAGCATGATCTCGCCGCGCGCCAACGTGCTGCGCGACGGGCGCCGCGCGAGCATCCCCGCCGGCGAGATCGTGCCCGGCGACATTGTCCTCATCGAAGCCGGAGACCGCGTCCCCGCCGATCTCCGGCTGCTCAAGGCCCGCGCGCTCCTGATCGACGAGGCAGCCCTCACGGGCGAATCGGTCGCGGCCTCCAAGACCGAGGCGCCCGTCGAGCAGAACGCCGCCCTCGGAGACCGCAGGTGCATGGCCTATTCGGGAACCATGGTGGCGGCGGGCCAGGGCACCGGCGTCGTGGTGGCCACCGGCCTTGAGACCGAGATCGGCCGGATCAGCACGCTGTTGAGCGGCGTCGAGCAGATCACGACGCCGCTGCTGCGGCAGATCAACAGATTCGGGCGGCGCTTCACGTGGGTGACCATCGGCGCGGCCGGGCTGCTGTTCGCCTTCGCCGTGCTGGCCCGCGGCTTCACCTGGCCCGACGCCCTGATCGCCGTCGTCGCGCTCGCGGTGGGCGTGGTGCCGGAAGGCCTCCCGGCCGTGATCACGATCACGCTCGCCATCGGCGTGCGGCGCATGGCGGCGCGCAATGCGGTGATCCGCCAGCTGCCGGCCGTCGAGACGCTGGGAGCCACCTCCGTCATCTGCTCGGACAAGACCGGCACGCTGACGCGCAACGAGATGACGGCCCGCCGCGTGGTCGTGGCCCGCGGCGAGGTCCTGGTCGCCGGCTCCGGCTACGCCCCCGAAGGTGCGCTGACCTACACCGGCAGCGCAGAAAGGGAGGACGGACGTGCGGCCGCCCGCGCCCTCATCCGCGCAGGCCTCCTCTGCAACGACGCGCACCTGCACCACGGCGCCAAGGGATGGGCGGTGAACGGCGACCCGATGGAGGGCGCCCTCGTCGCCCTCGCCGTCAAGGCGGGGTTCGACGCCGAGACCGTCCGCGCCGAATGGGTGCGGGCGGACGAGATTCCCTTCGATTCTCAGCACCGTTTCATGGCGACGCTGTGCGACGACCCTTCAGGCGCGAAGGTCATCCTCGTGAAGGGCGCGCCCGAGCGCGTGCTCGAGATGTGCGCCGTAGAGGCCGACGGCTCCGCCGAAGCCCCGCTCGACCACGCCTACTGGACGGAGCGCATCGCGGCCGCCGCCTCCGAGGGAGAGCGCGTCCTCGGCTTCGCCAGGAAGGCCGCGCCCGAGACGGCCGCGCGCCTCGCCTTTTCCGACGTCGAGCACGGCCTGGTCTTCCTCGGCATCGTCGGCTTCATCGATCCGCCGCGCGAGGAGGCGGTGGCCGCCATCGCCGAATGCCGCTCCGCCGGCATCGCCGTGAAGATGATCACCGGCGACCACGCCGCGACCGCCGCCGCCATCGCCCATGAGCTCGGCCTCGGAGAGCACCCTCGCGTGCTGACGGGCCACGACCTCGACCGGATCCCTGACGAGGCACTGCGCGAGACGGTCGGAGAAACGGCCGTCTTTGCGCGCACCAGCCCCGAGCACAAGCTACGCATCGTGCGCGCGCTCCAGGCCGACGGCGCCGTGGTGGCCATGACGGGCGACGGCGTCAACGATGCGCCGTCCCTCAAGCAGGCCGACGTCGGCATCGCCATGGGGCACAAAGGCACCGAGGCCGCAAAGGATGCCTCGCAGATGGTGCTGCTCGACGACAACTTCGCCTCGATCGTTTCCGCCGTGCACGAGGGGCGCACCGTCTACGACAACATCCAGAAGGTCACGGCCTGGACCATCCCCACCAACGGCGGCGAGGCGTTGACGGTCATCGCGGCGATCCTGGTCGGCTTCACCATGCCGATGACGCCCGTGCAGATCCTCTGGATCAACATGATCCTCACCGTCACGCTCGGCCTCGTGCTGGCCTTCGAGCCGCCCGAGCCGAACGTGATGCGCCGCCCGCCGCGGCCGGCCGGCGCCGGGCTTCTCTCGCCGTTCCTCGTCTGGCGCATCGTGTTCGTGTCGCTGATCTTCCTCGCCGGCGCGCTCACTATCTTCTTCTACGCGCTCGGCCGCGGCTACGACGTCGAGACCGCGCGCACCATGGTCGTCAACACCATCGTCGTGCTCGAGATCTTCTACCTCTTCAACGTGCGCTACCTGCACATGACATCGTTCACCTGGCGCGGCGCGCTTGGAACGCCGCCGGTCCTGATCGCCATTGCCGTCGTCATCGCGGCCCAACTCGCCTTCACCTATCTGCCGCTCATGCACAGGCTGTTCGCGACCCGCCCCATCGGCCTCACGGATGGACTTCTGATCATCGCCGTCGGCGCGCTCGCCATGGTGATCCTCGAAGTCGAGAAGCATGTCATGCGCCGGCTGGGCGTACTGAAAGTCTATGCATGAAAGGAGGGTGACCATGGTTGCCGGACGCTGGATGCAAGGCCCGCCGAAGAAGATCCTGCTCGCCACCGATCTCAGCGCCCGCTGCGACCGCGCCCTCGACCGCGCCCTTGCGCTCGCCGGCGAATGGGAGGCCGGGCTCGTCGTGGTCCACGTCCTGGAGGACGCGAGCCCCGTCGCCGACGAAAGTGACGCACAACCGTCCTGGCGCCGCCCCCCGAACGCGCGGAGCCTGGCCGAGATGCGGGCCCGCGCCGATATGAGCGACATCGCGGGGGATGCGACGGTCGTCATCGAAAGCGGAGACCCGGCCGAGGCCATCCTCAGGACCGCGCGCACGCACGACTGCGGCCTCATCGTGACCGGCGTGGCGCGCAACGAGCTTCTGGGCCGCCTCGTGCTCGGCGGCACGACCGCGCGCCTCGCGAGACGCTCCGAGCGCCCCGTGCTCGTCGTCCGCAAGCGCGCCCGCCGTCCCTACGCCCGTATCGTCGTGGCGACGGATTTCTCTGAGTCCTCGCGCCATGCACTCGAGGCCACCCGGTGCTTCTTCCCGCGCCAGGGGCTCACGCTGTTCCATGCCTACGACGCGCCGCTGGCGCTGATGGCCTCCGACGCGGCGTCCCACCGCGCGCAATTCCACGAAGCCGCGCACCGCGACGCGGAGGCGTTCCTCGAAGCATCCGGCCTCGCGGGCCAGCCCGGCGCCAGGCCGGAGCTGGTGTTGGAATACGGCGATCCGGACCGGCTTCTCACCGAGTATGTGGACACGAAGGGGATCGACCTCGTGGCGCTCGGCACCCACGGCCGCAGCGCCATGTTCCACATCCTGATCGGCAGCGTCGCCCAAAGTCTCGTCGAGACCCTGCCGTGCGATGTCCTCGTCGTCCGCAATCCCGAGACCAAGCCCTCGGACTGAAGGACCCGACCCATCTTCCTTTGATTCCAGCGACCTAGCGCGTCTCCCTTGCATCGGCGGACCGGTTGCGACCGAACGGATCGCGCCATGCCCGCCGCCACCCCTCGCGGGTCTGCGGAGGACGCGGAGAATCGCTTATTTTTCGCTCCAAACGGGCAGCCACGCCCTGGAGCATGGATCGTGATCTTCAGACCTCCAACCGAGGGAGACTTCCGCGCGCTGGCGGCCATGCGTCGCGACGTCTCCATGCAAGCCATGCTCATGGCGATCCCGGAGGCGACCGACGACGACGCCGTCAGGCAATGGATCGATCGGCGCACGCGCGAGCCGGGAGGCCTCTTCCGCGTGATCGCCGACGGCGATGCGAACGATGCCGTGGGCTTCATACAGGTGAGCCAGGTCAACCGGCGCAACAGGAACGGTTACGGCGCCGTGGCGGTCTCGGCGCGCGCGCGACGGCCCGGCGTCGGCCAGATCGCGATGCGCGAGCTCATGCGCGCCGCCTGTTGCGACCTCGGCCTCCGGAAGCTCCTGGCCGAGATCCGCATCGATAATTTCGCGGCGATCCAGATGAACCTGATGGCGGGCTACCGCATCGTCGGAACGCTCGCGGCGCATTTCATCGACGCAGCCGGCAGAGCGCACGATGTGCTGCTTCTCGAGCGGCGGCTCGATCCCGACGAATTCCAGGCTGCGAAATCGTAATTGGATGGGACATACCGATGAGCGTGCACGACAGGGTCTTCTCGGCCTTCAAGGAGGCGCTGGAGATCGACGACGGGATCGACCGGTCGAGCCTCGTCTACAGGGATTATGCCGAATGGACGTCCCTTGGCCATATGACACTCGTCGCCGCGCTCGAGAGCGAGTTCGATACGATGCTCGACGCCAATGACATCCTGGACATGAGCAGCTTCGACAAGGCCGTCGAGATCATGGGCAAATATGCCGCGAATTGATCTCTCCGGGCGGGTGGCCCTGGTGACCGGCGCATCCCGCGGCATCGGGCTCGCGATCGCGCAGCGCCTGGCCGCGGCCGGCGCCAGCGTCGCGGTCAATGCCCGGGCGATCGACGACGGCATCCTCGAGGCCTTCGGAAAGGATGAGGCGCAGCGGATCTCCGTTCTGCCCGGCGATGTCGGCGCACCCGAGGCGGCAGGGCAGATGACGCGGGCGATCTTCACGCATCACAAGCGCCTCGACATTCTCGTCAACAACGCCGGGATCATGCGCCCAGCCCCTATCGGCATGATCTCCGACGACGAGATCGACCGCACGCTCGCCATCAACCTCGCCGGCGCGATCCGCCTCATTCAATCCGCAGCCCGGCTCATGGCGCGCACCGGCGGCAGCATCGTCAACCTGTCGTCCATCGTCGGCCTGAAAGGCGCAACGGGCCAACTCGCCTACGCAGCCTCCAAGGCCGGGATCGTCGGCGCCACGCTCGCCGCCGCCAAGGAGCTGGCCCCCAAAGGCATCCGCGTCAACGCCGTCGCACCCGGCTTCATCGAAACCGGCTTGACCGCCGCGCTCAGCGCGGAGGTGAGACACGAGGCGCTCGGATCGATCGGCCTCGCGCGCGCCGGAACCGTGGAAGATGTTGCCGATGCCGTGCTCTTCCTCGCCTCCGATCTGTCGCGCTACGTGACGGGCCAGGTGCTCGGGGTCGACGGCGGCATGGTCCTTTGAGCACATGGTTCCTTTGAGCACAGGCAGCACCCCATGATCGATGCGAGCTGCAGAGGTTTCTTTCCTCTCCGGACCCACGGGCCGGACCGGCCGCTCCTATGGGACCACACGACCGGGCGCTGGCAGACGGAAGACGCGCTGCGGGCGCAATGCATGGCCGTCGCCGCCCGCTTCGAACGGCCCGGCAAAACGCTCGTGTTTCTGCTGGCGCACAATCGCCCGGCCGTTCTCGTGGCGTTTCTTGCGGCCGCCGCGGCGGGACATACGGTCGCACTGATCGATCCCGGCCTGCCGGCCGACCGGCTCGACAGCCTCTGCGCGCTCTACCGTCCGGACATCGTTGCCGGCCTCGATGAGGCGGAATGGATCCGCCGCGCAAGCGGCCATCCCGAGGATTGGGAGATCGCGACCAGCCCCGCGCAGGGCCTCATCCTCGCGAGCCGCAAGGCACGAGGCCCCGGCTCCATGATCGCGCCGGATCTGCAGGTGCTCCTGCTCACGTCGGGGACGACGGGCAGCGCCAGGTTCGTCCGCCTCTCCGGCACGGCGGTCACCACCAACGCAAAGCAGATCGCTTCGAGCCTCGCGCTCGACACGGGGAGCGTGGCCATCGCTCACCTGCCGCTGCATTACTCCTATGGCTTCTCCGTCGTCACCTCCCATCTCGTGTCCGGCGGGCGCATCGCCATGCTCGATGACACGGTGACGTCCGCGAGCTTCTGGGGCAAGGTGAAGGCGTGCGGCGGCACGCACTTCCCCGGCGTCCCGTTTCACTACTCCGTGCTCGCACGCCTCGGCTTCGACGCCGTTCCGGCCTCGGTCGACACCTTCACCCAGGCCGGCGGACACCTCGACACGCGACTCCAGAAGGCGATCCTCGGGCACACCGCGGCGCGGGGAGCACGGGTCTTCATCATGTACGGGCAGACGGAAGCCGCACCGCGCATGACCACGCTGCCGCATGCGCGATGGCAGGAGAAGCTGGGATCGGTCGGCATCGCGCTCCCCCAGGGCAAGCTCACCATCGTCGATAGAGACGGCAGGTCCGTGCCGGCCGGCACGGTTGGCGCCCTCGTCTACGAGGGCCCCAACGTCATGATGGGCTACGCCGAGGGGCGGAACGATCTCGCGGCGGGCGATCTCCTGGGCGGGCGCCTCGAGACCGGCGATCTCGGATGGCTGGACCGGGACGGGTATCTGTTCCTTTCGGGGCGCGCGGCGCGGTTCGCGAAGATCGCCGGGCTCCGGCTTAGCCTCGACGACATCGAGAAGGAGATTGCGCCGCTTGGCCCCGCAGCCTGCATCGACCGTGGAGAGCGCATCGTCGTGGGCTTCGAAGGAGCCATTCCGGACGGCGCCAAGGCGCGGCTCAAGTCCATCGCGCTGGCCTGCGGAATTCCGGCGGCCAGCTTCGCGGTGCGCGCCGTGCCCGACATGCCGCGCAAGCCGAGCGGCAAGATCGACTACGCACGGCTGAAGGAGATGGCGGATGTTTGAGCGCCTGCTCGCGGCCCCGCCTTATTCGCTGCGCCAGGCGGAGAAGGAAGCGCTCCTTCTCCCCGGGCTCAACGAGCTCGCGCAATTCCACTATGAAACCTGCCGCGACTACGCGCGCATCGTCGACGCGGCCTGGGGCGGCCCGCGGATCTACCGTGCGATCGAGGAGGTGCCGTTCCTTCCCGTCGGCCTGTTTAAGAAGCGCGAGCTGTCCTCGACCGCCACGCCCTCCCTCGTTCTCCGGTCCAGCGGCACCACCGGCCAGACGCCGAGCCGCATCGTCGTCGATCCCGAAACGGCGACGCGCCAATCGCGCGCCTTGATCGCCACCTTCCGTCCGATTCTCGGCGATCGGCGCCTGCCGTTCCTCGCCATCGACACCAAGGACGTTCTCCAGCCGACCGATATGACGGCGCGCGGCGCGGGCGTGCTGGGCATGATGAAGTTCGGCGCCAGGGCAACGTTCGCGCTCGATTCCGCGCTCGAAACCGACTTGGAGCGTGTTCGCAGTTTCGTGGGTGCCAACGGCAGCCAGCCGTTCCTCGTCTTCGGCTTCACCTACCTGGTCTGGACGAAGCTCTACGAGCGGTTTCGCGATGGCGAACTCGACCTCACCAACGCCATCCTCATCCATTCGGGCGGATGGAAGAATCTCGAAGCCCGAAAGGTGTCCAATGCGAGCTTCCGCGCGGCGCTCCGCGCCCGCTTCAATCTCTCCCGGATCTATAATTTCTACGGCTTCGTGGAGCAGATCGGCTCGATGTTCGTGGAAGGGCCCGGCGGACTGCTCTACCCTCCGAATTTCACCGACGTGATCGTGCGCCGCCCCGGAAGCTGGGAGCCGGCGGAGCCGGGTGAGGAGGGCGTAGTGCAGGTGGTCTCGCTGCTGCCGAGGTCTTATCCCGGCCACAGCGTGCTGACCGAGGACCGGGGCGCGATCCTTGCCGTCGACACGGGAATAGAGAACCGCTTCGGCAAGGCCGTTGCCATCGCCGGCCGGGTCGCGAAGACCGAGTTGCGTGGCTGCAGCGACGTGATTGCCGCCAGCGCGGCCTAAGGATGCGAAACGGCGTGAGCGCGCTCATCACAGTGTTCGGCACCGGCGGCGAGGAGGCGGAGATCGACGCGACGGCGCTTTGCGAGCGTCTCGAGTCCTGCCGCTCCCGACTGGTCGTGCCGTTCGCTGCCGAGCGGGTCGCTCTCGTCGCCTCCGTCAGCGACGCGATCCTCGCGCGCAAGGCGCCGGCCTCTGCCTCCGTCAAGCACTTCGGCTTCTGGATCCGCCGCGCCGCCCTCAACCGTCTGGAGACGGATTTCGCTCTCAGGCATCCCGCCCAAACGATCTCGCGGCCGCGCGGCCTCGTCTTCCACCTGCCGCCGAAGAACGTCGAGACGGTGTTCCTCTATTCCTGGCTGCTGTCCTTCCTTGCCGGCAACGCCAACGTCGTGCGCCTGCCGCGCGAGATCAGCCCCGAGTTGCGCGGGATCTGCGATCTCATCCTGGCCGCTCTCGATAGGGCAGACGACCGCTCGCAGATGTTCATCCACTATCCGTCCACGAGCGACCTCGGACGCCTCATTTCCGCTCAGAGCGACGCACGGATCGTCTGGGGCGGTGATGCGAAGATCGAAGCCTTCGAAAGCCTGCCGCTCCGCAACAGCGGGAAATCGATCTGGTTCGGCGACCGCGTCTCCCTCTGCGTTCTTGATGGCGACGCGCTTGCCGGCCTAAACGAATCCGGGCGCCAGGATCTCGCGCATCGGCTCTGCAACGACATCTTCGTGTTCGATCAGATGGCCTGCTCCTCGCCGCACGGTCTCTATGTCACCGGTGAAGCGTCCCGCCATCTCGCCGCCGTCAAGGCGCTGCTCGAGACGCTGGCCCGCATCGCCCTCGATCGCGGCCATGCCGCGCCGGCCGGACATCAGATGACGAAGATGGTGCACGCCTTCTCCTCTGCCGCAGCCGGCGCGTCGTCCGAGGTGGCCTGGCGCAACGGCGCGCTCACCAGCGCCATCGCGACGCGGGAAGAGCGGGCTGAGCAAACAGTCGGCGGCGGCTTCCTGACCGTGGTTTTCATCCCCACCCTCGAGGCCCTCACCGGACACCTCCGCGCCCGCGACCAGACCGTGACGCATTTCGGGTTTCGGACCGAGGACATTCGCAAGGTCGCCGCGGCGAACACCACGCTCGGCGTTGCGCGCTGGACACCGATCGGCTCCGCGCTCGACTTCGACCCTGTCTGGGACGGCTACGATCTGCTCTCCGAGCTGACGCGCTTCATCCGCGTCACCTGACATCGGCCGGCAGAATGCGGGCCACTCCACCGATGGACAGGGCGCTTAACGCATTGAGAACGCTATGCATTCCAGACAGATGGTGAGCCGGGAGGGAATCGAACCCTCGACCCCATGATTAAAAGTCACGTGCTCTACCGCTGAGCTACCGGCCCGAAGCCGTCCTGCGGAGTAGCGGGGGACGACACCGTTGAAGAGAGCGCTTTCTAGGAGGGCGCGGAGGCCGGGTCAAGGCGGTTGGGTCGGCGGTGGACGTGTCACGGGAAAGCTACGCGCGGCGCTGCAGAACGGCTCCGGGAAAATGCCGCGTCGCTTTCCCCGCGTCATGCAGTAAGAGAGGCGCACGAAACGCGCCCGAGCCCCATGCACAAGCCCGTCCAGTCCCTAGATCCGGCCCGCCAGCGCCTCCGGGCCATCGGCTTCATGCTGATGGCGGTCGCTCTGTTCTCGGGGCTCGACGCATCCGCCAAGTTCCTCGCAACGCGGGCGGGGCTCGGCATGGGGCAGATCGTCTGGTCGCGCTTCATCGTCCAGTTCCTGCTGTTGCTCGTCCTGGTCCCGGCCTTCGGCATCATGAGCGCGAAAGCCCTGTTCACGGCCAACCGCCCCGGGCTTCAGCTCGTGCGCTCGGTCCTGATGGTTGGAACGACAGCCTTCAACTTCCTCGCGCTCCAGTACATGCGCCTCGACCAGACCATCACCATCATCTTTCTGGCGCCGCTCGTGGTGGCCTTGCTCGCGGGGCCCCTGCTCGGCGAATGGGTCGGCCGCCGCCGCATCGCCGCCGTCCTGGTCGGCTTCGTGGGCGTGCTCGTCGCCGTGAGGCCGGGCCTCGGCGTCATGCACCCGGCCGTGCTCTACGCCTTCGCCGCCATGCTGGTCTACGCCCTCTTCATGCTGCTGACGCGGCACATGGCGGAGTTCGACCCGCCGCTCGTCACGCTCTTCTATTCGATGTTCGTGGGAACGTTTGCCGGCATCCCTTTCGCGATCGCCGACTGGCACGCCCCGCCTGACATGCTCTCCTGGGCGCTTCTCGGCGCGCTCGGGGTTCTCGGCGGCCTCGGCCACTGGCTGTTCCTGCACGCCTACCGCCTGGCGCCCGCGTCCGCCATCGCCCCGTTCCTCTATATGCAGCTCCTGACGATGGTCGCCTTCGGCTATGCGGTGTTCGGCGATCTCCCGGATTTCTGGACGCTCGCCGGAGCGTCGCTGATCGTCGCCTCGGGCGTCTATCTCGTCCATCGCGAGCACCGGCTTGCCCGCGAGATGGTGGACGCCGCTCCGCCGTCGTGACGCACCGGCAGGCTCACGCGCCGGGCGATCGGCCGCCTGTGATCCGCGCCTTGGTCTCCTCCGCCCACGCATCGAAGCGACGGGCCTCGATCGCGGCCCGCATGGCCGCCATCAGGTCCTGGTAGAACACCGTATTCACCCACGACAGGATCATGGCGCCGAGATACTCGCCGGACCTCATCAGGTGATGCAGGTAGGCCCGCGAATAGTCGCGCGCGGCCGGGCACGAGCTCTCGGGGTCGAGCGGGCGGGGATCGTCGGCGTGCACGGCGTTGCGCAGGTTCACCGGCCCGCCCCAGGTGTAGGCGAGGCCGTGCCGGCCGTTCCGCGTCGGCAGCACGCAATCGAACATGTCGATGCCGCGCCGCACCGACTCGATGAGATCGAGCGGCGTGCCGACGCCCATGAGATAGCGCGGCTTGTCGTCCGGCAGAAACGGCAGCGTCGCGTCCAGCGTCGCCAGCATGAGATCGTGGCCCTCGCCGACCGCGAGCCCGCCGACCGCATAGCCCTCGAGATCCATGCCGACGAGCGCTTCCGCGGAGCGGCGCCTCAGCGCCGCATCCGTGCCGCCCTGCACGATGCCGAACAGCGCCTGTCCGGGCCCGGCGCCACCGCTCGCCCGCTGCGCCTCGAACGCGCGCCGCGAGCGCTCGGCCCAGCGCAGCGACAGCTCCATCGCGCGCTCGACCTCGCGCCGCTCCGCCGGCAGCTCGATGCATTCGTCGAACTGCATCTGGATGTCGGAGCCGAGCAGGCACTGGATCTCGATCGAGCGTTCCGGCGACAGCATGTGACGCGATCCGTCGAGATGCGACTGGAACAGCGCGCCCTCCTCGGTGATCTTGCGGATCTTCGACAGGCTCATGACCTGGAACCCGCCGGAATCGGTGAGGATCGGCTTCTCCCAGCGCATGAACGCGTGCAGGCCGCCGAGCCTGGCGACGCGCTCCGCACCGGGCCTCAGCATCAGGTGATAGGTGTTGCCGAGCAGGATATCCGCGCCCGCGTCCCGCACCTGCTCCGGATAGAGCGCCTTGACGGTCGCCACCGTTCCGACCGGCATGAACGCGGGCGTGCGGATCGTCCCGCGCGGCGTCGCGATCTCGCCACGGCGCGCGCCCCCGTCCGTCCCCGCGAGGCGGTAGCGAAACGTGTCGGTGTCAGCCATCGAATTCCTTGTCGTGGATGGGCGCGTCGGGCTTCTGCCGGTCGAGCGAGGCGCGGTAGTGGATGCAGCCGCGCATGAATTTCTCCCACGGCGGCACCGCAATGGCCGGATCGAGAGCCTCCGGCAAGAGCCCCCACAGCGCCGGATGATGCCAGCAGAGGTCGTGCCCCGTGCTGTCGCGGTGCGCGCGGATTCCGGCGCGCAGCTTGCGAACCTCCTCGACGAGTCCCGCTCGGTCCATCGCCTCCAGATCCTCATCCATGGCTGACCTCCTTGCCGGTCCTGAAAAGAAGCGACGCATCGCCGTACGAATAGAACCTGTACCCCGACACCACCGCGTGGGCATAGGCCGCCTTCATGGTCTCGAGACCCGAGAACGCGGCCACCAGCATGAACAGCGTCGAGCGCGGCAAGTGGAAGTTGGTCATCAGCACGTCGGCCGCCCGGAAGTGATAGCCCGGCGTGATGAAGATCGACGTGTCGCCCGCGAACGGCCGGATGGTCCCGTCCGCAGCCGCGCTTTCGAGAATACGCAACGACGTCGTACCGACCGCCACGATGCGCCCGCCGGCCTCCCGCACGGCATTGAGCGCATCGGCCGTTGCCTCCGTGACCTCGCCCCACTCGCCATGCATCTTGTGGTCGGCCGTGTCGTCGGTTTTGACCGGCAGGAACGTGCCCGCGCCGACGTGCAGCGTCACGAAATGGCGCGCCACCCCCCGCGCCTCGAGCGCCGCAAAGAGGTCCGGCGTGAAATGCAGCCCCGCGGTGGGCGCCGCGACGGCCCCGTCCCGCGCCGCATAGACCGTCTGGTAGGCGGCGCGGTCGCTGAGGTCCGCCGCCCGCCGCCCCGCGATGTAGGGCGGCAGCGGCATCTCGCCGATGCCCTGGATCGCCAGATCGAGGTCGGGCCCCGAGAGGTCGAACGCGAGCTCGACCTCACCTGCCTCGAGGCGCGACGCGACGGTGGCCTCGAGCGCCGACATGAGGCACGCCATGCCCTCGCTCTCCGAGCCGAACCGGACCCGGTCCCCCACGGCGAGCCGTTTTGCGGGACGCGCCAGCGCCCGCCAGCGGCTCTCGCCGACACGCTTCAAGAGGTTGAAGCTTACGCCCGAGCGCAGGTCGCCACGCACCCGCACACCCGAAAGCGCGGCCGGGATGACGCGCGTGTCGTTGAGCACCAGCGCATCGCCCGGCCGCAGGAGGGAGGCGAGATCGTGCACGGCCTTGTCGGACAGCGTCGGCGCTGGCCCGGCCGCGTTCGGATCGACCACGAGCAGGCGCGCCGCATCGCGCGGCTCGGCGGGCCGAAGCGCGATGCGGTCGTCCGGGAGATCGAAGTCGAAAAGATCGGTGCGCATGGGCGCCTGTCATAGCCGCAAGTCGCCCCCGGGAGGAACCCCTGCGACAAGACAGCGTCAATCCCTCTACGGCCCGCCCCGGATCGCGCCCACGATCCCCGCGAGCCCGGCCAGGCTCCACGAGAGAATGAGCAGCGAGCCGCCCATGGGCGCCGCCATGGGAAAGAGCCGCCCCCCGAGCAGCGCACGCGCCACCACGTCGCCGGAAAAGAGCGTGACGGCGAAAATCATGAGCGAGGCCGCGGCAAGGAACACCGCCGGCCAGGGCGTCGCGCCGGCGAGCGCCGAGAGCCCGACCACCGCCGCGCCGTGGAGGATGAGAAACAGCGCGGCCGTAGCCAGCCCAGGATCGGCGACGCGGTGCGCTGCAACCGCGGAGAGTGCTACCCCCGCCGCGCCCAGGAACCCCGCGAGCCCCACGTTCCAAAGCGCCCACGACCCGACCGGCATCGCACTCTCCCGTACCGTCCCCGCGCCGCGGGACCAAATGACTTAGAAGATCCACACCATGAGCGCTCCGAGAACGACCAGCGCGGCGCCACCGGCCCGCCCCGGCGTGATCTCGCGGATGTCCAGGCCGAGGAGGCCATGGTGATCGAGGGCGAGGCTCGCCGCCACCTGGCCGGTGATCGCAAGCGCGATCAGCGCGCCGACGCCGATCCGCGGCGTCAGCACAATGGCCGCCGTGATGTAGATCGCGCCCAAGACCCCGCCGAGCCAAAGCCACGGAGGAAACGACCGGATCTCGGACCAGGCGATCTCGGTACGCACCGTGAGCAGCATCACAGCGACGAGGAAGATGGTCCCCGCAACGAACGAGAACACCGCTCCCGCGAGCGGATGCCCGAGCCTCGCGCCGACGATCGTGTTGATCGGAGCCTGAACCGAGAGCAAAACGCCGATCAGGAAGGCGACGGCGCCGAAGGTCGCGGTCTGCAACGACATGGGACGCCGCCTTATGCCGCGTCGGCCGCGACCTTGACCGAGACCATCCTGTCGGGGTTCTGCACCGGCTCGCCGCGCTTGATCTTGTCGACGTTCTCCATGCCCTCGATCACCTGGCCCCACACGGTGTACTTGCGGTCGAGGAACGTGGCGTCGTCGAAGCAGATGAAGAACTGGCTGTTGGCGCTGTCGGGCGAGGCCGCGCGCGCCATCGAGCACACGCCGCGCACGTGCGGCTCGGCGTTGAACTCGGCCTTGAGGTTCGGATACGTCGAGCCGCCCGTGCCGCTGCCGTTGGGGCAACCCGTCTGCGCCATGAAGCCGTCGATCACGCGATGGAACACGATCCCGTCGTAGAACCCTTCGCGGGCCAGCTGCTTGATGCGCGCCACGTGGTTCGGCGCCAGATCCGGACGCAACGCGATGACCACCCGGCCCTGCGTCGTCTCGATGATGAGGGTATTCTCGGGGTCCTTGATGTCGGCCATGAGTGAGAGCTCCAATGAGATGCAAACGAACGGGCGTTTCGCGGCGGCCGCGCCGTCACACAACGCCAGGGTGTGAGAACGGGTTCAGGGCGCTGCCGGCGCCATGTACATTTTGATGATCGTATCGGGCTTCGGCGGCGGCTCGCCCTTGGCGATCTGATCCACATGCTGCATGCCGTCCACCACCTGCCCGAACACCGTGTACTGGCCGTTGAGATGCGGCACGTGCGTGAAGCAGATGAAGAACTGGCTGTTGGCGCTGTTGGGGTCGCCGGTGCGCGCCGCGCCGAGCGTCCCGCGCTCGAACGGGGTGGCGGAGAACTCGGCCTTGAGGTCCGGATACTTGGAGCCGCCGGCACCCGTTCCCTTGGGATCGCCCGTCTGCGCCATGAAGCCCGGGATCACGCGGTGGAACTTGAGGCCATCGTAGAACCCTTCGTTGACGAGCTTTTTGATGCGCTCGACGTGGCCGGGCGCAAGATCGGGACGGAGGCGGATCGTCACCTTGCCGGTCCGGAGCTCCATGATGACGGTATTCGCCGGGTCGTCCGCGATCGCCCCCGTGGTCACTGCGCCGCTCTGGCCCTGAGGCGCGGGCACGGCGATCTGTCCGTTGGACGAGCTGCACGCGGCAAAGCCGAGCACCAACGCCAGCGCGGCCAGAACCTTGAAACCCTGCATGGGCGCCCCCTGAAGCTTTGGCCGTTGCCCGGCTCGGCCGGGGCGGCGTGGACGTTATCGCCTTTTGTGCCGGTCCCGGCAACCGCGCCCTTGCGGCTAGGCCTTCCTGGCCCGGGCCGTGGTCGCCAGCCTGAGCGCAACCCCCTTGGAGACGAACGGCGTCACGTCGCCGCCCATCAACGCGATCTGGCGAACAAGGTTGGCCGCGATATGCCGGACCTCGGGCGAAGCGGCGACGAACACGGTCTCGATCGACGGCGCCATCTGCCCGTTCATGTTGGCCATCTGCATCTCGTAGTCGAAGTCCGTGCCGTCCCGGAGCCCGCGGAAGATCACGCCCGCCCCGAGCCGGTGCGCGGCCGCAACCGCAAGGTCCGAGAACGTGACGACGTCGATCTCGATGCCCGCCGTCGCGGCGATGGCGCGCGTCTCCGCCTCGAGCATCTCGACGCGCTCCTCGTCCGAAAACAGGGGCGCTTTGGCGGGATGCACGCCGATGCCGATCACCAGCCGGTCCACGAGCCTGGCGGCGCGCGCGATGATGTCGGTATGACCGAGGGTGACGGGATCGAACGATCCCGAGTAGAAGCCTGTTCTGCTCATGATGCTATGTAGCCGGGCCGCAACGCAGAATTCAACCGCCACCGGAGCGGCAAACCGCAGGCGGACGCTTTTCCGCGTCTAAGTGGGCGCGCGGGCGGCGGCGGGGGAGAAAGCTCCGCCATCGCGCAAGATCGCGCGAAAGTTGCATGACCACGGAATCTACAGCGGCCGGCGGCCGCGGGCATTCTTGATCTTGGTCAAGGTGATTCGGCGCGGACCCGCGGAAGAATTAAAACTCTTGGGATCGAAGCCGCTCGCATCCGCATGATGAAAAACGTCGCAGACGTCGTCTCCGGGCCGCTCGAAGCGCATGCAGTTCGCGTCGCTACGCGCAAGCGCCAGAGGCTGGCGCTCGCATTCGAGCCCGACGAAAGCGTGTACCTGATCCGCAAAGGCGTTTTTCTGACGCGCGCGCCAATCCCGCACACGCGCCATCAGGTGCTGAGCCTCCTCTATCCCGACGACTTCGTGCGCGCGAGCGCGCTGCCGCCGATCGAAGGCTTGGAGATCACGGCCGCCTCCGAGACCGGCGAGGTCTGGCGCCTGCGTTGGCCGGCCGTCAAGAGCCTGCTGGACGAAAGGGGCTATTTCGCACACGGGATCGCCGATCGCCTCGCCGATCAGGCGGCGCGGACGACGCTTCACAACGCGGTCGTCGCCGGGCTGACGGGTGACGAGCGCGTGGCCGCGCTGATGATCGAGCTCGCCCTCCGCACCGGCAGGGAGACTCCATCAGGCCTGCTGTTCGAAATGCCGCTGTCGCGCGTGGACATAGCCGAGCACCTGGCTCTCAACGCCGACACGGTCTCGCGCATCGTCTCGCGGATGCGTGCGAAGGGGCTCTACAGCCCCGCCGGTCGCAACCGGCTCCTCTGCGCCAGGTTCGATGCGCTGGTGCGCACCTGCCCGCTCGCCTCCGCCATTGCCCGCATGCACGCGCCTGCCGAGACGGCAGCGGTCTCAGCGCTCGGCTGACGGCGGAGCGGACGCCCGCCAGATGAGATCGGAGCCGATGTCCGCAAGCGTGCGGCAGCCTGAAAGCGCCATCGCGATCTCGAGCTCGTCGCGCAGAAGACGGAGCACGTGCGCCACGCCGTAGGCCCCGCCCGCCGCGAGGCCATACACCACCGGCCGCCCGACGAGGACCGCCGACGCACCGAGCGCCAGCGCCTTGAGCACGTCCGTACCACGCCGGATCCCGCCGTCGAGCAGCAGCGGCACGCGTCCCGCGACAGCACGCGCGACCTCCGGCAGCACGTCGATCGTGGCCGGCAGCGTGTCGAGCGTGCGCCCGCCGTGGTTCGAGACGACGATCGCAGCCGCCCCGGCTTCGATCGCGCGCACGGCATCTTCTGCCGACAGGACGCCCTTGATGACGATCGGCAGCGTCGTCTCGGAGCGGAGCCACGCCACGTCCTCCCACGTCGGCGCCGCCGCCATGAAGCGGTCGAACACCGCGCTCGCGCCGGGCGCGAGCGGCGGCGGAGGCGCGGCTCCCGTGAGGTTTTCCGCCGCGATCCCCGGCGGCAGTGCGAAGCCCGCCCGGTGCTCCCGGTTGCGCACGCCGTTGACCGGCGCATCGACCGTCACGACAAGAGCCGTGTATCCGGCCGCCTCCGCCCGGCGCACGAGCGAGAGCGTCGCCGCCCTCGCGGGCTGAAGATAGAGCTGGAACCAGCGGCACGTGGCGCCGGTCTCGGCGGCCGCCTCGAGCGTCACGCTCGCCAGCGTCGAGAGCACCATGCACGCGTCCTGCGCCGCCGCCGCCGCCGCCGCCGCGAGCTCGCCCTCCGGATGCGCGAGCTTCTGGTAGGCGACCGGCGCGACGAAAATCGGATGCGCATACGCGTGGCCGAGCAGCGTCAGGCCCGTCGTGCCGCCCGGACCGCCGGCCAAAACGCGGGGCATGATGGCGAGCCGGTCAAAGGCTTCGCGGTTCCACCGCGCGGTGATCTCGTCGGCCGCACCACCGGAGAAATAGGCCCACGCATTGGCATCGAGGCGCCCGGCGGCGAGACGCTCGTAGTCCGCGAGACACACCGGGGCGGGCGCGCGGGCCGTCACAGCGTCAGGTCTCCGCCCAGTGGCGGATCAGGTTGTGATAATGCGCCGTGAGCCCCACCACCGCCAGATCGTCGTCCGCCATCCGCGCGCGGATGCTCATGATTGACTTGTCGAGCTCGTAGAGCATATGACGCCGCCAGTCGTCCCGGATCATGGACTGCGTCCAGAAGAACGACGCCCACCGGCTGCCACGCGTGACCGGGGTCACGCTGTGCATGCTGGTTGCCGGATAGACGACCATGTGCCCCGCGGGCAGCTTCACGGTATGCGTGCCGTACGTGTCGTGCACGACCAGCTCGCCACCGTCGTAGTCTTCGGGCGGCGTGAGAAAGAGCGTCGACGACACATCAGTCCTGAGACGCTGTCCGCTGCCCGGCACGGCGCGAATCGAGCCGTCCACATGCGCCCCGAACGTCATCCCTTCGTCATAGCGGTTGAACATCGGCGGCAGCACGCGCAACGGCAGCGCCGCCGTCATGAACCCGGAATTGGTGCCGAGCGCCCGCAGGACGATCTCTCCGAGCTCGCGCGCGACCGGCGAGTCGACCGGCACCTGCAGGTTCCGCTTGACCGTCCCGGCCTGGTCACCCGCCGTGACGCGCCCGTCCACCCAGTCGGTCTCCTCGAGCACGCGGCGGATATGCGCCACTTCCTGGGGCTTGAGCACATCGGGGATGGTGACCAGCATCGTCGACTCCAGAAAACGCAAATTGCCGGGCAAGCCCGGCAATCCTGTCTTTAGGCCATGACCGCTTGGATCCTATCCGTCCGAAGCGTGAATCATAGGTCTCGGTAAAAAGCCGTGCCGCCGGGGCGTAACAAGCACGCCCGGGCCGGCGATGTCGAGATATTGTTTCCGACTAAAGTCAGAATTTAACGTTGGCGTTGAGCCAGTACGTGCGCGGCGGGCCGAGATAGCCCCAGCGGCCGTTCCAGTTGGTCGACGTCAGGTAGAGTTCATCGAACACGTTGTCGACGTTGAGCGAGAGCTCGATGTTCTCGGTGATGTCGTAGGAGGCATACAGGTTGACCAGAAAGTAATCCGGCAGCTTGCCGAATTTTCCGTTCGGAATGACGCGGGTTGCGTCGTCCGGCCGGCCGATCCAGGATTCACCCACGTATTGGAAACCGCCGCCGACAGTAAAGGCATCGGTCACGTCGTACGTCGTCCAGAGCGTTGCGAAGACGTTCGGCGTGAAGGCCAGCTCGTCGCCATTCGTGGTCGTTACGTTTCTCCAATCGGGATGCGTATCTGCACCGCCCTGACCGGTGTAGTCGCCGGCGAGCACGGCATCGACCTCACTGCCGTGTTTGCGTTCGCTATCCAGCACCGTGAGACCGCCAAACACCTTCCACCGATCGGTCAGGTTTCCGGCAATACCCAGTTCGATGCCCTGAACCTCCTGCTCGCCATAGACGATGTTCGTAGGATCTCCGAACGCAACGTTCTCCTTGACGGTGTGGAAGAGTGCCGCCGTCGTCGACAGCTTGCCGCCCAGCCAATCCCACTTCACGCCGACTTCGTAGTTGTGCATCCGCACGGGATCGGCACCCGGAATAAAGCCGGGAAACGAAGCTGTGTCGTCAGCGGGGTTTCCGGGACGCGAGACGTCGGGGTTCGACAGATACGCGCCGGGAGGAAGAACCGACGTACCGTACGAAGCATAGAGACTGCCTTCGCGGACAGGCTTGTAGACGATGCCGATCTTTCCGCCGACAGTGGTATCGGTCTCTTCGACACCGTCGAAGTCGCCCGGAGTGCCATCGTCGAATCTCGCGGTGATGTCAGCATCGTAGTGCTCGACGCGCAGACCACCAACCAACTGCCAGTGCCGGCTCAATTCGATCGTGTCGTAAAGATAGCCGGCGATGGTGTCGATATCGACGTTGGTTCGGCTCGGATCCGTCGGGGAAAAGCGGAAACCGTCAGACTCCTCGTGCGAATATTCCACGCCCGTCGACAGCGTGTGACGGAACGGCCCCGTAGAGAACCTGGCCGCCAGATTGGTCTGGTTTGTGAAGGTCTCGTTTTGACGATCGTAGTAGTTGAGGGCCTGCACGGGAAGCTGGTCACCCTGACCCGGGATGCGATACTCAGCCTCACGATCCACCTTGGCCCAACGGGTCTGGTTGGTGATTGTCACGCTGTCCGACAAATCATGCTCGAAGCGAGCCATGACCGCATCGGCAGTCACATCGTCGAAATCGGACGACATGCCGAAGGCCGTATCGCGAGGCAGGTTCCTGATATAGGGCCTCGGTCCCGCCCCCTTGACGCCGACACCATAGATACGCGTTGCGTGCGTCGACGGATGGCGGTTGAACGCAACACCCGCGTCCGGCACGTCATACCGCTCGACATGCTCATAGGAGAAGATCGCACGTGTTTCGGTGCCGAGACCGAATGCCAACGACGGCGCGACGCCATAGGCGTTTGCCTCGGCGAGGTCGCGCCCGGCGACACCGCCGTCCTCGATGAACGCGTTCAGCCGAACTGCGGTGCTCCCCGAGCTTTGGTTCACGTCGGTCGAAGCACGACGACGCATCTCGGAATCATATTCGTCGAAACCGATGCCGGCTTGAACTTCGACAAAATCCTCGAGCCCTGGGGTCTTGGTGACGATGTTGACATAGCCGCCCGCTCCGCCGCGCCCGTTATCGGCAGCGGGGCCCTTGAAAATCTCGACCTGCGCGACGTTGAACATATCGCGCGGGAAAGCGCCGTTATCGCGCGTACCGTCGACGAACACGTTGCCAATCGAATTGAACCCGCGGATACCGAACTGCAGGCCGCCGGATGCGAACCCATTCTCGCCCGCATCGATCGTGATGCCCGGTGTCTGCTTCAGCGTCTGGATCAGACTCGTCGTCTTGCGCTGCTGGATGATCGTGCCGGGTACGACCGTCACGGTCTGAGGCGTATTGAGCAGCGGGCCCGTTACCTTCGGCGAGGTGACGAATTCGGCGTTGAACTGTCCGGGCGCCACGGGCCCGGCCTGTCCCGGCAGCGGCGGCGTCGTAGGACGCTCGGTCACTGGCGCGACGGCGGGCGGCGCCTGCGGCACCGGGCTCGCCGGCGCAGCCTTCTTCTTGGCGACGGCCTGGCTCTTCTTTTTGGCGGTGGTCTCGACGACGAGCGGAGGGAGGTCGTCAGCCGGCTCGGCCGCCTGCTGGGCCTGCGCCACGGTCGCCGGGCTGGCCGCCAGCACGGCAAAGGCCGTGAACAGCTTCGCCGACGACGGGTCCTTGCGCCCATCCGCTCCCGCGGAAAGGCTCCCTTCGGAAATTTGTGCGCCAAGCATCACGCAATGCGGCGCGTTCGCCGGCTCGCGAGCTGATGTCATGATATTCCCCACCCAAAATCCCTACCCCTAGGGACGCCCTGAAAAAACGCAGGGGGCGAATTCTGAGAAGCGTCCGCCAATCCCATGCAGGATCGAGAAAAATATACTCAACATTTCAAGTCAACAAATGGCAGGGGTTTTGGATGCTCCGCCGTCCCCTCAGGTTGCAGCACGGCCACAAGAGCAGCCCATCAACAAATTCTACAATTCATTGATATAAAACGATTTTTCTATGGGAAGGAAGGGGTTGACGATCTCTTAATCAATACTTTCTAACGAAAGTAAAGAGAAAAGTCCGATTGTATGCCTCAGCACAAACGCACCCGCATAAATGCGTCAGTATAAATACGGATACATTCATCTGCGGTAGAGTTGGAATTGCCGCATTTAATTCGCGAAAGCGCGAATAGCTCTCCGCAAAAGAAGGCCACGCCGGAAACTCGCGTCTGCCGCGCGAGATGCGAAGCCCTTGCGCGGGGCATTACGCCTCCGCGCCGTCACCCTCCTCGCCGTCCGACCCGTCGTCGGAGATGCGCTCGACCGAGACGACGCGCTCCTCATCCTCTGTCTTGAAGATACGCACGCCCTGCGTGTTGCGCCCCGCGATGCGCACATCGTCCACCGGACAGCGGATGAGCTGCCCGCCGTCCGTCACCAGCATGATCTGATCCGAATGCTCGATCGCGAACGAGGCCACGAGGTTGCCGTTGCGCTCGTTGACGACCATGGCGACGATGCCTTTGCCGCCGCGCCCGCTCGTCCGATACTCGTAGGATGAGCTGCGCTTGCCGAAGCCGCGCTCCGAGACCGTGAGCACGAACTGCTCCTTGGCGGAAAGCTCCGCGTAGCGCTCGGGCGTGAGCTCGGTCGCGCCAGCTTCCTCGCCGTCCTCGGCATCGGCGTCGACCTCCACTGTCTCGGGCTCCTCGCCGCCCTCGCTGCGCCGGATCTGCGACGCCTGTTTGAGGTAGGCGGCGCGCTCCGCGGGCGACGCCTCGACATGCGTCAGGATCGCCATCGAGATCACCTCGTCCCCGTCGTCGAGCCGGATACCGCGCACGCCCGAAGAATCGCGCCCCTTGAAGAGGCGCACGCCGTCCTTGATCAGGAAGCGGATGCAGCGGCCCTGCGCCGTCGTCAACACCACGTCGTCCTCGGGTGAGCAGATGGCGACCGACACGATGCGGTCGGCCTCGCCGCCCTCCTCGTGATCGAGCTTCATGGCGATCTTGCCGTTGCGGTTGATGTTCTCGAAATCGGAGAGCGCGTTGCGGCGCACGCCGCCGCTCCGGGTGGCGAACATCAGCTCGAGCCGCGACCAGGTCTCCTGGTCCTCGGGCAGCGGCAGGATCGACGTGATGACCTCGCCCTGCACGAGCGGCAAAAGGTTGATCAGCGCCTTGCCGGCGGCCTGCGGGGTCGCGGCCGGCAGCCGCCACACCTTCATGCGGTAGCACATGCCGCGCGAGGAGAAGAACAACACCGGCGTATGCGTGGAGGTGATAAAGATCTGGGTGACGAAATCCTCGTCGCGCGTCGACATCCCCGAGCGGCCCTTGCCGCCGCGCCGCTGGGAGCGATAAGTGGAGAGCGGCACGCGCTTGATGTAGCCCTTATGCGAGACGGTAACGACCACGTCCTCGCGCGCGATCAGGTCCTCGTCCTCGACCTCGCCCTCGATGTCGACGATCTCCGTCTTGCGCGGCGTCGCAAACTCGTCCCTGATCGCCTGAAGCTCGCCCTTGACGATATCGATGATGCGGAGCCTGGACGACAGGATCGCCAGATAGTCCTTGATCTCCTCGGCGATCTTCTTGAGCTCGTCGCCGATCTCGTCGCGTCCGAGTGCCGTCAGACGGGCGAGGCGCAGCTCCAGGATCGCTTTCGCCTGCTCCTCGGAGAGCCTGTAGGTGCCGTCCGCAGAAATGCCGTGCCGCGGATCGGCGATGAGCTCGATCAGCGGCGCCATATCCTTGGCCGGCCAGTCGCGCGCCATGAGCTGTGCCTTGGCCTCCGCCGGTGACGGCGAGAAGCGGATGAGCTTGATCACCTCGTCGATATTGGCGACGGCGATGGCGAGACCGACCAGCACGTGCGCACGCTCGCGGGCCTTGAACAGCAGGTAGCGCGTGCGCCGCGTCACGACTTCCTGACGGAACGTCGTGAACGCCTCGATGAAGTCACGCAGGTTGAGCTGCTCGGGCTTGCCGCCGTTGAGCGCCAGCATGTTGGCGCCGAACGTCGTCTGCAGATCCGAGTAGCGCCAGAGCTGGTTCAGCACGACGTCGGCGATCGCGTCGCGCTTGAGCTCGATGACGATGCGCATGCCCTCGCGGTTGGTCTCGTCCCAGATGTCGGAGATGCCCTCGACCCGCTTCTCGCGCACGAGATCGGCGATCTTCTCGATCAGCGTCTTCTTGTTCACCTGGTAAGGAATTGCGGTAACGACCAGAGCCTCGCGGTCCTTGCGGATCTCCTCCACCTCGACTTTGGCGCGCATGATGATCGAGCCGCGGCCCTTGTGATAGGCCGCGAGCGCGCCGGCCCGCCCCAGGATCAGGCCGCCTGTCGGAAAATCCGGGCCAGGAATGATCTGCGTGAGGTCGTCGACGGTCGTCTCGGGATGATCGAGCATGAGCATGCAGGCATCGATCACCTCGCCGAGGTTATGCGGCGGGATGTTGGTCGCCATGCCGACGGCGATGCCGCCCGCTCCGTTGACGAGCAGGTTCGGGAACTTCGCCGGCAGCACGACGGGCTCCTCGAGCCGGTCGTCGTAGTTCGGCTTGAAGTCGACCGTCTCCTTGTCGAGATCGTCGAGCAGGAACTGCGCGATCTTGGAGAGGCGTGCTTCCGTGTAGCGCTCGGCGGCCGGCGGATCGCCGTCGACGGAGCCGAAATTGCCCTGCCCGTCGATCAGCGGCACGCGCATCGAGAACTCCTGCGCGAGACGCACGAGCGCGTCATAGATCGCGAGGTTGCCGTGCGGATGGAAGTCGCCCATCGTGTCGCCCACCACCTTGGACGACTTCATGTGCTTCTTGTTCCAGTCGAGCCCGAGCCGCTGCATGGCGTAAAGGATGCGCCGGTGCACGGGCTTCAACCCATCGCGCACATCGGGAAGCGCACGGCTGATGATGACGCTCATCGCGTATTCGAGGTAGGAGCGCTTCATCTCGTCCTGGATGAGGACGGGACGAATATCGCTCGGGCCAGACGCGCCCGGCTGGTCGCTGCTGTCGTTCAATGTGGAAGTCCTGGGTTCAGGCGCATGGCGGGCGAGAGAGATGCGGCCCGTCCGCCGCCGAGGGTGGATTTCGAACTGCCGAAGTGTACCCGACCCGCCATCGCCACCGCAATGCTGGCGGGGGTGCCACAACCTCCCCTCCCCAGAATCGCCCCCCCCCAAAGCCTGCATGCTGCCTGTTGCCCCCTTTCCCGGGAACGAAGCCCCGTTTTCCGCGTTCCCCGTCCCCTGGCAGCCAGCCGCTTGTCAAAAAGTCGCGTTTTCGCCTGCCCCGCCCTTGGCTCATCATGTTTCGCTGCTTGAAAGAGGCCGCGCCGACCCTCACGTTCAGCGCGGATCATCGCCTCCTTAGGAACCGAACCACATGAAACGCCTTTCGCTTCTCGCCGCCCTCATGCTCGCCACGGCCCCCGTCGGAGCGGCGTGGGCCGACACGACCTTCATTCCCGCCCAGTCCGACACCGAATACCTGGCCAAGGACCACCTGATCGGGGCCAAGGTCCACGGCAAGGAGGGCACCATCGTCGCCGACATCGAGGACCTGATCGTCAACGACCAGAACCAGGTCGTGGGCGTCGTCATGGGCACCGGCGGCTACTTCGGCTGGGCCGAAAAGAAGATCGGCGTCGCCCTCTCCTCCCTCCAGTTCGACGAGAAGGACGGCAAGCTCGTGGTGTCGCTTCCCGACTTGACCAAGGACACCATCGACACCGCGCCCGAGTTCGTGCGCAAGAAACCGGCGAAATCGCTTTTCGAGCGCACCCGGGAGAAGGTCGACGAGTTCTCGGACAAGTCGAAGCCGAAGATCGACGAGGCCAAGAAAAAGGCACAGGAGGCGCTCGACGCTGCGAAGGAGGCGGCAGGCCCCGCCCTCGATAAGGCAAAGGAGGCCGTCTCCGGCGCCATCGATTCGGCGAAGGAAGCCGTCGGCGGCTCGTCCACCGAGCCGGCGCCCGCCCCCGCACCCGACGCGCCGCCCGCAACCGAGCCCGCTCCGGCCAATCCGTAAGCGAAGCGGCGATCATCCCGACGGTCGCCATCGAACGAGGCCCCGCCGCAGCAACCCTGCGGCGGGGTTTTTCTTTCTGCGGTTCGGAAAGTCGCGTAGATACGGGACCTCATCTAGGGATCTGGCGGGAGCAGGGCGTGGCAGCGGGCGGTTCGACAAGCGTCGTCGTGGTGGCGCTGGCTGCGAATCTCAGCCTCGCCGCCGCGAAGTTCGTCGCCGCTGCCTGGACCGGCTCCTCCGCCATGCTGTCCGAGGCGGTGCACTCGCTCGTCGACGCGGGCCACCGGGCGCTGGTCCTGCTCGGCCTCCGCCGTGCCGGGCAGCCGGCGGACGCCGTCCGTCCCTTCGGCTACGCCAGGGAGCTCCACTTCTGGGGCTTCGCCGCAGCCGTGCTGCTGTACTCGCTCGGCGCCGGCGTCGCCCTCTACGCGGGCGTCCAGAAGCTGATCGATCCGCGTCCCGTCACCGATCATTTCGTCAACTACGCCGTGCTCGCGGTCGCATTCGCGCTCGAAACCATGGCGGCGGCGAAGGCCATCGGCACGTTCAAACGGCGGCACGGCGTGGCTCCTGCCCTCGCCACCCTACGCGCCTCGCAGGACCCCGCCCTCTTCACCGTACTGGTCGAGACCGTCGCCGCGCTGGCCGGCATCCTCATCGCCGCCGCCGGCATCGCGCTCTCGGACCTCACGGGCTCGTCGACGCCGGACGCCTACGCCGCGATCCTGATCGGTCTTCTGCTCGGCGCCGTCGCTGCCTTCATGAGCGTCGAGATTCGCAGCCTGATCGTCGGCGAGGCGGCGGCCCCGAGCGTGCGCCGAGACATCCAGGAGGCCATCGTCGCGGAGATGGGGCCCGGCCGGCCGATCCGCGCCGTCAACGAGATCCGCACCATGCAACTCGGGCCGTCGGACATCCTGGTCGCCGCGAGCGTCGATTTCGACGACGCGGTGACGGCCGCGGCCATCGAGGCCGCCGTCGCGCGCATCGAGGCGACCATCCACACGCACACGCCGGCCGTGCGCCACATTTTCATCGAGGGGCAATCGGCGCGCGATCACGCCCGCGCCGAGGACGTGCTGGCAGGCCGCCCGCCGAGGATAGCCCCGGCGCCCCCTACACCCGAGCCGGCCCACGTGCCGACACCCGACGCTGCATCGGTTGAGGAGACCCCGGCCTCGCCGCTGGTCACAAACACGCCGGTGCCGCCGCCCGAACCGACCGAGCCGCCGCGCACGCCGCCCCCGGCTCTACGATCGAGCCGCAAAGGCCGCAAGCGCGCCAAACACAAGCACCGCTGATAGCACGCGCGACCTGCCGGTCACCCTGCCTACTGCCGACTACTTAGAACGGGATCTCGTCGTCGAAGGGCTTGTCGAGGCCACCGCCGCCCTTGGAGCCGCCGCCACCGCTGCGCGGAGCCCGCTTCGGCTCGCCGCCGCCGAACCCGCCGCTATCGCTCTCGTAATCGGACTGCCCGCCTTCTCCGAGCCCGCCGCCCGCGCCAGACCGGCCGTCGAGCATCGTGAGCTGACCGTTGAACCCCTGCAGCACGACCTCGGTCGAGTAGCGATCCTGACCCTGCTGGTCCTGCCACTTGCGGGTCTGGAGCTGCCCCTCGACGTAGACCTTCGAGCCTTTGCGCAGATACTGCTCTGCGACCTTGCACAGGTTCTCGTTGAAGATCACGACCGAATGCCACTCGGTCTTCTCGCGGCGCTCGCCGCTGTTGCGGTCCTTCCACGACTCGCTCGTGGCAATGCGCAGGTTGGCGATTGGACGCCCGTCCTGCGTGCGGCGGATCTCGGGATCGCGCCCGAGGTTTCCGACCAGGATCACCTTGTTGACCGATCCGGCCATGTCTTCACTCCCTGTCTGGTATTCGCGCCCTGTCTGGCATCCGCGTCTGGCCCCTGCGCCCGTGTCCGCGCCTGTCCGGCGTCCGCACGTCGGCTGGCGACAGGCCCGACGGCCGTGGCGATGGAGATCTGCCCGGCGCGGCTCCGCCGGCCGGGCGACTCAAGTTGCAGCACCCTACCCGCATCGGCCCCCGGACGCGAACGGGGCCGGTGCCCAGCGCCATCGTTGTCCCAAGCTTTCTCAAAATTCCGGCGCATCTGCACCGGCTTGGCCAGCGTGGCTCATACGTCTCACGGACATGCAAACCTCTCGACACGGCTGCAGGCGCACGTAATGTTCGTGTTATGTTCTACAGCCATACAGCAACGCAAGCAAGCGCGAACGACGAGGCTACCCGCCCCGCGCGATGTCGGCCGCCACAGAGAGATCCTTGAGCACTTTCGGCGCGATCGTCCCAGACGCCGGACACGATCGATCGACGAGCCGATCGTAGACAGCCACGAGATCGCCCTGGAACTCCGGCCGCTGCGCGCGTCGCGCAAGCCCCGTCGCCACCGACCCGTTGCTCCACCGCGGACGGCACGACTGGCGCACGAGATAGTCGGTAAGCCGCGACTTGTAGAGGTCCGGGGAGGTCTGCGCGCCGGCCACGGCGAGGTCGCGCCAGGCCGCGTCGTCCGCCGATCCTTCCCAGGCCGCACTTTCGGAAGCCTCGATTAGCGGCGCGATCGCTTCCCCCACGCGCGCCCTCGTGCGGCGGCCGGGGATGCGCGCGACCGCGGCCTTGAGATCGCCGGCGTCGGCTTCGGTCATGGCAACGATGCGGAGGCCGCTGAGATCGGCGACCGCGTCCGGATCCGGAAGCGGCGCAACCGTCCGCCAGACCTTTGCGTCCCTGAGGTCGGCGCCGGCCACGCTGGCCCCGCCGAGCGCCGCGCCCCGCAGCGATGCGCGATAGAGCGAAGCCCCGTCGAGCTTGGCATCGCTGAGGTTGGCCGCGTCGAGCTGCGCATGGGCCAGCACGGCACCCGTGAGATCGGCGTTCGAGAGGTCCGCCCCCGTGAGCGCCGCGCCCGTCAGATCGGCGCCCTCCAGGTTGGCGACGATGAAGTTCGCGCCCTGCGCCGCGACGCCGCCCGTGAGATCGGCCTTGTCGAGGCGCGCGGACGCGAAGTTGGCGCCGTAGAGCAGAGCGTAGCTGAGATCGGCGTCTTCGAGCCTGGCCTCGTCGAGCCTGGCTCCGCGCAGGTCCGTGCCCGTGAGGCGCGCCCCGTCGAGGCGTGCGCGCGTGAACCGCGCACGCCGCGCCGTCGTGCAATTGAGCGCGTCGCGATCGTCCGTCAGGACAAGCTGCGTGATGTCCGAGCACTGCAACGAGGCGCCGCGCAGGTCCGCACCGACAAACGAGGCCCCGCGCAAATCGCTGCCCGTGAAGTCCGCCTGATGCAGATCCGAACGGTCGAGCGTCGCGAACCGCAAATCCCGGTCGCGCAGGCTGATCGAAGTTTCGCCGGGCGTCAGGTCCTTGTCCGGCACGAGATCGGCATCGACCACCTCGAGGTTGCGCTTGAAGAGTCCGAGCAGCGATCCGTCCGAGCCGAACGTCAGGAACGGAACCGCAAAGCCGGAAACGAAGCGCGGCTGCCCGGTCTCGTCATCGTTGTCGAACCCGAGCGCGCGTTGCGTGAAGCGGTCGGCCATCTCGCCGGGAATGGTCGCGACGAAGAACGAAGCCACCCACACGGCCAGGAGCACGAGAACGGTGGCGAGGAAACTCCCCGGATACGCCGACGTGGCACGCAGGAACGCCTGCCTGAAGCTCGTCTCGGCGCGTATGAGGAAGAGCCCGATGGATACCAGCATGGCGATGTCGACGAGGAGCGCCAAGCGATGCGTCCACGTGATGCGCACATCGTGATAGGGCAGGAACACGACCTGGATGTAGATGAGCAGGAACACCGGCAGCACGACGAGCGTCAGCCAGCTCATGCCGTACAGGAGCACGCTCATCACGCGGCTGCGGGAGGGCCCGGCGATCGCCTGCACGAAGAAGAAGGTATTGAGCTCGAGGCGGAGCGGATGCGTGCGCTTGTCGGTCGCCTCGAGCAGCCGGATGGCATGGTCGAACTCGAGCGTCTCGCGCGCGAGCAGCGCAAGCTGCGACACGACGCCCACGTGCAGCAGCACGAGCACGATGGGCGCGAAGCGGAAGAACTGCGCAAGCGGGATGTCGACCTGGAGGATCGGCAGCGAGACCGGCGTCTCGAGCAGCAGGTCCTTGTGCGTGACCCCCGCCACCGCAATGACGAAATAGGCCATGATGGCGAGGAAGATGAGCCAGCTCGTATGCGCCGTGTCGCTCGAACGGTTGACGGCTTCGAGCAGACTATACGGGTTGACGGGCGTTTCCCCCTCGGGCGCGCCACGGGCCAATTCCGTCATTTCGGGATCCCTCGACACGATCAGAGCGCCCTGACATGCGCCGACATTAAAGGAGAAAGTGTGTCGCGCGGAGAGGCGCGGGGGCGTATCTCACCGCACCCGCCCTTTGTCCGCGCCCTGCCTCGCCCAGGGCCTTGTCGCACGTCGCCCCTATCCTTGACCAAAGCACAGGCTTTGGCATTGCCCCCGGCGGCAATGGAAGCTAACAGAAGCCGAGGGAGACGCGCGGACGGCGGGATTGCCGACGGACCGCGCGCGAGCCTCTCCGCACCACGGCGGACACCGCTGCGAGCCACACCGCGGCGCCGCCGCGAGCTCAGGCTCTGAGCCATATCCTCGAGACGGGTTTGCCTGCGTGTACGATTGCAAGAAGTGTCCCGGTTACTGCTGCTCCTATCCGCTGATCGCCCTCGACAAGCGCGACGTCGAGCGCCTCGCCCGCCATCACGGCATGGCGTTCGAGGAGGCGCGGCGCGCCTTCACGCGGGAGGCCCACGGCCGCAAATACGCCATGAAACGCAAGCGTGACCGCCACTTCGGCGCCATCTGCCGCTTCTTCGATACCGAGAAGCGCTGCTGCACGATCTACAAGGCGCGCCCCGCCGTCTGCCGCTCGTTCCCCGGCAAGGGCCGGTGCGGCTACTACGACTTCCTGTCGTTCGAGCGGCGAGCGCAGGAGGATCCGGAGTGGGTCGCCGTCACCACGCATCGGTGATCTGGGAAAAATAAGGCAAATCAGCTACATAAATTGTATATCTAAGTTGCAAACGCAGTAATTTTAAGTAAATTATTAAGCATACATTATTTATGCTGATTGCCATGTACCCCACACGTGGCGAGGCGCGTCGCGAGCCGCAGCCATGATCCGAGACTCGAGGGAGACGACCATGAGCCTGATGACGCGCGCCATCGCCGCCTGCGCCCTGCTGTCCGTGGCGGCCATTCCGGTGGCCGCCCTGACCGTCCACAACACGTCGTCCGACGAGGTGTCGATCGGCGTCGATACCGGCACCGAGGAGGCCGTTTACAAGATCCCGGCCGGCGGCTCAGTCGAGGTAACACAGGATTGCACTGCCGACTGCGCGGTCACCGGCCCGTGGGGCTATTCGCGCCTCGTCGCACAGAACGCCACCATCGAGACGGACGGCAGCTCGCTCGTGACCGCCGGTCTCCCTGCCCCGGCTCAGGCCGCCAAGACCCAGGGCCTCGTCCCGCAAAACCCCGCCGGCGAGACCGCCGACGCTGCAGAGCCGGTCAAGCCGGCAGCCGCGCCCGCCGCACGGCCCGAGCGGGCCAAGCGCACGTCCCGGCCGCGCCGCCCGGCTCAGCGGCAGGCGAACAAGAAGACTCCTTCCGCCGGCTCGTTCCAGTTGTTGTTCGAAGGGCCCGGCAAATAAGTCGGCCCAAAGGGAGCGTGCCCGAAAAGGTGCGCGCTCCCTGAAGCCGCTCAACCGAGGCGGAGCCCAATCCTGCTCCCCCGCGCGACCTTTTCCGCGTCACGGCCATGGAAGTGCCGCGCTGCGCAGGGAGAGGCGAAGACATGCCTCGCATGGACAGGATGAAAGGGCCGGCTACCGCGAAAGCCGGATGACCGCCGAGCCCTTGCTGCTGGTCAGTCGCACGACCTGGCTCTGCCCGCTGACCGAGATCTGGATCTTACCCGAGGTGTCGAACTCGGGATTGTAGAACGTGCCCCGGTAGGAGCCGCCCCGTCCGCGCACGAACGCCGTTTGGGAGACAGTGCCCGATTGCGTGGCGCACGTTGCACTGACGTCGTAGGCACGTACGCCGCTGGGGCTGAACCGCGCGCGGCAGCGGGCCTGCTCCTTCGCACCCGAGCTGAACGTCACCGTTCCGCCACCCTTCCACGATCCGGCCAGATCCGTATCGGCGGCAGCCGGCGTCAGCGTGAGGGCGGCCAAGAGACCGGCCAATCCTGAAGAGAGAAGCATGCTACGTGTGGCTTTCTGCATCGGTCTCCCCATTTCCTCTCCTCGCACACCGGCCTCGGCCGGCAGTTCCCTAGGTATACGGCCGAATTCATGCGCCGGACCGAGGCCGGCTCAACTATTTCTGTGCACCTTCTCCCGGGCCGCCGGGAGCGCCTCCGATAGAACGCTTTCGAAGATCGCAAGATCCTCATCGCGCCCACAGGAAACCCGGATGCACCGGTCGAGTGGCGCCACGCCCGGCTTGCGGGCGAACACGTCCCGCGCCAGAAGCTCGTCCAGCACGGCGCGCGCAAAGGCGCTGTCCGCACCGCAGTCGATGGTCACGAAATTGGCCGCCGACGGAAGCGGCGCAAGCCCGTGGCGCCGGGCGATGTCGGCGATCCTGTCGCGCGCGCGGCCAATCCTGCCGACCACTTGCGTTAGATAGGGTTGGTCGTTGAGCGCCGCCAGGGCCCCGATCTGTCCGGCGCGGTTGATCCCGTAATGGTTCCGCACCTTGTCGAACACGGCGATCAGATCCGCCTCCCCCATGGCGTACCCGATCCGCGCGCCCGCGAGCCCGTAGGCTTTGGAGAATGTCCTGAGCCGCAGCACCTGCGGGTTGGACACGTCGACCGGCGGGACGGCGCCGGGCGGCGCGGTATCGCAATAGGCTTCATCGAGCAGCAGCAGCACGCCGCCAGGAAGCGCAGCAATCAGACGGGCGATGTCGCCGGCCTCCCACCACGAGCCCATCGGGTTGTCGGGATTGGAAACGTAGAGGATCGATGCGCCATGCCGTCGCGCCGCCTCCGCCAGGGCCTCGAGGTCCTCCCGGTCGCCGCGGTAGGGGACCTTGACCAGCGTCGCGCCTTGGGCCGCAACGTGGAAATTGAAGGTCGGGTACGCCCCGTCCGACGTGACGACGACGGATCCGGGCTCGGCGGCCGCTCGCACCGCAAGCCCCAGGAGCCCGTCGATCCCTTCGCCGATCACCACGTTGTCCGCCCCGATGCCGTGATGGCGCGCCAGCGCCGCGCGCAGATCATGGCTTTCGGGGTCCGCATACATCCAGCTTTCCGCCGCTGCCCCGGCCATCGCGCGGACCGCCGCCGGGCTCGGCCCGAACAGGCTCTCGTTGGCGCCGAGCCGGGCCTTGAACGGCCGCCCGCGTGCTCGTTCCTGCGCCTCCGGCCCGACGAACGGGACGAGCTTCGGAAGCTCGCGAATGATGCGCGTGAGAGGGGGCCGTGTCATGGATCGGGGTACCTCCGGATCGTGGTCGCACCGGGCTCCTGTCAGCCCGAGGTTGATGAGTCTCACCGGAACCCCGGGCGCGCACCGATTCCCTCGGAACCCGACGCGCCCTGAATGCCGCGCCTAAATCAAGCCGAGCTCGATCAGCGCGCGGCGCATTTCGGGTGGCAGGTCGGTGAAATCCCCGCCTGCCTTGCCGAGATCCTCCGGCGCATCGTCTTCGGTAAGATAGCGCCAACCCTGGAACGCGCGCCGCGGAACGGGACGCACGGGCACGAGCGTCCGGTCGAGCAGGATCAGGCAGCAGGGCGAGCCGTCCTCCTTCGTGCCCTCCTCGAAGCCGAGAAGCTTCTGGCGCACCTGCATGACCCCCTTGATCACCCAGTAGAGCGAGCCGCCCTCGAGCTCCGCCTGGCGCTTCGGCGTCTGCAGCGTGGCGTGATAGATGCGCGCCGCCTCGCCCCGCGCCGTCCGCGCGCGGAAGCGCTCCTCCTGCCATTGGGCAAGATCCTCGATCGAGGTGGCTCCGACGCAGAGTTTGACGATGTGCAATTTCATGCGAGGGCACGCGCCTCACTCATCCGTGCAGAAGCCCGTATACTGGCCGAACACGGGGCTTCCGAGAACGCCGCCGTGACGCGAATGCACGGCCGGATAGCGTCCGCTCGCTGCGTCCTTGTCGTAGACCGTCGTGAGGTTGAGGAATCCCTCGTTGACCGCCTCGATAAAGTGGTTGGCGTTGATGGCGCGCACGACGCTGAGCTTTCCGGGCTTGGCGTCGGGCGCCGCCTTGATCGTCGCCGTCTGCGTTTCGAGATCGATGTCGGCGATGCCGAAGCTCAGCGGGGTGGACGGCTTGGACTGGAACTTGCCCGCATCGTAGGTCCACGCTGCACCCTCCTCGAACGAGCAGGACAGGTTCTTCGGAGCCTCTTCCGCGCCGGCCGGCAAGACGGCGACGCCGAGGACCAGGGCCGCTCCAACCAGCGGGGCGGCGGCGCGCCCCCAACCATCGCGGAGAACCGAGCCAAGCTTCATGCGCGCCTCTTTCCACAGGGTCGCCGCCGGAAGGGCCGCACCCGACATCAGGAGAGACGAGGCGTAGCCCGCCGGACGGATCGGGGTCAACTGGAGCGGCTTTGTCGTCCACGCCACGCCGTCGGAAAAAACTTCGTAACGCCGCCTTTTTGCCGGACCGGGTCCGAAATGTCGCCACCCAGCGGGTGAACCTTTATAGACTACGGCCACACAACGATATCCGGCCCTGAATGATACGCCCATCGAGAGCTCTCGGCCTGGCCGTCGCAACGGCGCTGCTCGGCGCCTGCGCCTCGCAGACCGCCAGCATCGCACCGCCGACGTCCTCGGTCACACCTGCCGCGGAGACCGTGGCGCGACTCCCGTCCGCCGGCGGCTACACGCTGAGCCCCGAGGAGCAGGCCCTCGATTGCCGCAAGCTCACGGGGCGCATGGCCGTGCGCATCGTGCAGATCCGCGACTTCCAGACACGCACGCAGGCGACGAGCCTGTCACGCAATCTTCAGGTTGCGGCCAAGCCGGTCTACGGCGGCTCCGGAGAAGGCAGCGACCCTTACGCGCGCTATGCCCGCGACCGCGCCCAGCTCGAAGCCTACAACCAGCGCCTGGCCGAGAAGAACTGCCCCAACTTCGACCTGGAGGCCGAGCTGGCCCCCGGCGCCAAGGACCCGCCGCACACGCGCCCGCTCAAGAAATCCTGACGTGCCGGAGCGAACGCTGTGAGGTCACGAGTCTAGGGCGCGGGAAAGAGCGCGTCGGTCCTGCCGAGCGCGCGATAGGCGAGCAACCCGACCCACTCGTTGACGCCAAGGTCGAGCCGCATGAGTCCCTGCGGAATGCGCTCGAAGAGCCGCAGCGCGTCCTCGGGCCCGCGGGTGCGATAGTCGACCGGATAGGCGATCACGTCGAACCCGGCCTTGCGGAAGAGCCCCATCGCACGCGGCATATGATAGGCGCTCGTCACCAGATACCAGCGTTCGCCCGCCCGGGGCGCGACGAGATCGCGCGTGAAGATCGCGTTCTCGAATGTCGTGCGCGAGCGGCCCTCCAGGATCAGCCGCTCGCGCGCGACGCCCGCCTCCGCCAGAAAATCGGCAACCGGCCCGGTCGCTTCGACGCCGGGAGCCAGGAGCGTGCCGGCGCCGCCGGTGAAAACTACTCTGGCCTCGGGGTGGCGTAGCGCGAGCCGCAAGCCTTCGCTCACCCGCTCCGCCGCCTCGTTGAGGCCGAGCCCGCCGCGCCCCGATGAGACCCATCCGTCCTCGAAACCGCCGAGCAGGATGATCCCGTCGACACGCTCCGAGGCGGCCGGCGGCGCCACGGAGGCGAAGCGCTGCTCGAGCGGCAGGACCAGGAGGTTGCCGACGGACGTGAGCCCGCCCACGGTCAAGACCAGCACGCCGCCCCAGGCGAGCCCGCGTCCGAGCCGGCTCGCCCGCCCGCCGCGCATCATCACGAGACCCGCGACGATCGCGAGAATGGCGAGCGACGACGGCTGCACGAGGAGCGCCAGGATCTTGGCGAGCGTGAACGGCATCCCTATAGGCTCAAGGCGCGCGCAACGCGGTTACGGACACGCGATCTTCCGCATGTTCGCCTTGTCCGCGTAGCCTTCGAGCGACCCCTTTCGAACCGCGCACCAGAAGCCGCGCGGCGTGCAGATGAGCTTGCGCTGCTCGAGGATGTCGCCACGGTTGACGACGCCGATCACCTCGGCCGAGCTGTACGGACGGTCGCGGATGTTGAGATGGCTTGCGGTGACCTTGAAGCAGCCGTAGCTGGCGGCCTGCACCTCGCCCGGAGCTCCGGCCCCGACGGCGAGCGCAGCGGCGACGGCAAGCGCGAACATGGACTTGGTCGTCATGATGTTTCCCCTCCTGATGCACCGGACCGCAGATAGCGCGCCCGGCCTGAACTGCCGATGAACCGCTGATCCCCGCGCACTCGTAATGCCGCTTACGGATAAAAGTATGGCTTTGCCGCACACGAATTTGCCTGGCGGACCCGAGCCCGTTATCACCGGTCGCGAACCCTTGCCGAGATCGAGCCATGACCAGCGCCTCTGAACCCGGTCCCCTCGCCCCGCCCGCTGCACGCCCGTGGCCGCCCATCCTGCTGGCCGCCATCGTCGCGGCCGCTGTCGCCGCAAGCTATCTGGCCCCGCTCTCCTGGCCCGGCCAGGACGACCCGATGGCCCATGTCGCAGGGCTGAGCCTCGGAGCTGCAGGACTAGTGCTCATGGCCTGGGCGGCCTGGACGCTCAAGCGCCACGGCACCACCATCCGGCCCGACGCGGCGGCCGACGTGCTGGTCACAGATGGCCCGTACCGCTTCCGCCGCAACCCGATCTAC
>JRYH01000777.1_pt1 | contig 39134 bp, 24 predicted proteins | sample 235351 | NCBI WGS metagenome assembly JRYH01 (sample SAMN03074221, study PRJNA261480) | activated sludge metagenome | biome: Wastewater Treatment Plant; feature: Wastewater; material: Activated sludge; isolation source: activated biomass of a wastewater treatment plant treating wastewater... ...
TTCCGGAAAAGTGGGAGCCGGTCATGGCGGAGCCATGCACGGGAAGTGTCCGACAAGAAGCACGATCAAACAAAAAGCTTAGAGCCGTTCCTCGATCCCACTAAAACCGGAACGGCTCTAAGGAAAAGCGACGACGCAACGGCCAATCTTCCATCCTCGGGCAGGGAACTGCGCGACAGGCTCGCGCGTTTTCCTGTCCGAGTTGCGGGAGAAGTCCAATGGCCACGCCAACAAAAACGAAGAAGACTGAAACGAACAAGACTGAGAAAAAGATCGAGTTGCCGAAGGCTGAGCTCGAGCGGCAGCTCGACAACGCCTTGCAGGACACGTTTCCGGCCAGCGATCCCGTCTCGGTCGGCGAGGTGACGAAGGATGAGCCCGTGCGTCCTCTGCACCGGCGCCCGGCCGCGATCGACAAGGCGCTCGTGGACCGGCTCGCCCGCGAGGTAACGGAGAAGCGGAAAGCCTGAGGCGGGGCGCGACGGCGATTTTTTTGCCACATCGCGCGGCAGGGCGTCGGCACGCCAAAAACAATGGCGGCAGCCTATCGAGAGCATGCTCTCGTCAGGCCGCCGCGACTTCCGCACCAAGGTACGCGGGACCTCATCCCTGGTGCCTGTTGATCATTAAAGCGCCAAATCCTTTCAACTCTGCAAACGGCCGCCGAAAAATGCGTGCGGCCCGATTTTGCGTGGCGCTGTGCCGCCTGCGTCCGGCCTCCACGGCGCGGCGCGCCTATAAGCTAACGGGCGTTGCGGCGGAAGATGTCGGAGAGGAGCGCGCCGACGATCGGGACCGTGATCCCATGCGGCAGAAGGCGAAGCGCCACCGCGGCCAATGTCGGCAGAAGGCCCGGCACGATCACGCGCCGCCCCAGCATGAAATGCCGGTAGGCGCTGGCCGCAACCGTCTCGGCGGCGAGGGTCGGAAGGACGTAGCGGTAGAGCATCCCGTCCGCGCCCATCGCGCGGTGGAAGCGGGTCTCGACCGGCCCCGGCGCCAGCGCCGCGATCCGCACGCCGCGCCCGCGCATCTCGTAGGCCACGGCCTCCGTCAGCGAGAGAACGAAGGCTTTGCTCGCGTAGTAGGCGGCCTGGTGAGGGCCGGGCACAAAGCCACCGAGAGACGCGACGTTCAGGATGCCGCCGCGGCCGCGGGCCGCCATCGGCGCCACGGCATGCCGCATCAGCCGCGTCGCCGCCGCGACGTTGACGGCGAGGAGCGTTTCGAGATCGTCGGCGCGCTGGGCGAGGAACGGCCCCGAGAGGCCGAGCCCCGCGTTGTTGACCAGCACGTCCGCATAGAGGCCCGCCTCGCGCAGCCGCGTCTCGAGCTGCTCGGGTGTCGTGGACGCGGTGACGTCGAGAGCCAGCGCGACAACGCGGACTCCGCTCGCGGTTGCGATTGCGCTCGCGGCACTTTCGAGCGCGTCGGCCTTGCGCGCGACCAGCACGACGTTCCGGCCGGCCGCCGCGAACCGGGCCGCGATCGCCCGGCCGATGCCGCGCGATCCGCCGGTGACGACGACCGCAGGCGCGAGCCCAGCAACCGCCGCCAGGGCCTCCGCGCGCGGCTCGGCCCAGCGCGAGATCCAGAGATCGGCGAGAGCGATGAACGGGTTCGTCATGGGCTCATCCTGAGGACATGGGGCGCACCGGGGGGTCGGAAGCGCCGCTGAACTGTGGCAGGGATGTGTCGCAATTGTGCCGGGTTGCTGTGGGTAACTTCGCGTGTGATCATCATGGCATCGCGAGCCGCATTCGTGCGAGCCCTTACGGCGGCGAACGGACGAGAGCTCCGGCGAGCCGAGATTTGAGATCCGATCTCGGCATCGCAAACGGTGAACGCCGACAGCAGCGCTTGCATGCGCTGACAAGCCGGCCAGCGGCGGATCTCACGCCGCGCACAGGCGTTCGAGGGTCATGAGCGTTCGAGGGTCATGAGCGGGGAGACATCCGCTCGCGACGAAGCCCACGTGAGACCGAAGTCGACGTGAGCGTGCAAGCGCGAGCGAGACGTGCGGAAGCGCCGGCCGCAGCGCCGGAGACCACTGGTGAAGGAGCGTACCATGAATGCAAATGCGTCCAGATCGCGAGCCGACCAGACCCTGGAGTCCAGCGCCGGCCTCGCGCCTTTCGAGACATGGATGAGCATCAACGGGCCAATGCTCGAAGCCATGACGGAGTTGAACGGGCGGCTGATCGAGCAGATGTCCCGCGCCAACACGGAATGGATCGATTTCGTGAGCCGCCGCTGGAACGAGGACATGGCCGCCTCCAAACGCTTGCTGGAATGCAGGACGGTCGAGGATCTGTTCACGGCCTACACGGAGTTCGTCCAGCGCGCGCAGCAGCAGTATCAGGCCGAGTTCCAGTATTTTGCGCGCCTCAACCGGAAGATCGCCGACGAGACGGCGAGCGTCCTGAAGGCGCACGTGCCCGAGGTCGAGGCGGACACCCGCCACTGAGGCGTCGCTGCGCGGAACGCATTTCAAGGACACCCGGCACGGGATCCGTCGCCGAGACGGAATGCCTTGTCCGTCTCGCGCCGAGTGCTTCCGGAAAAGTGGNNGAGCCGTTCCGCGATTCCACTAAAACCGGAACGGCTCTAAGCGCTCTTCGCATCCGCAGAGCCGGCGACGACGCGGCGCGCCAGAGGCGAGAGGAGCACGATGACCGCCGCCACCGCGAGGCCCGCGAGCGCGAGCACCGAGGAGTCGTCTGCGCCCGATCCCAGATAGCGCACGATGATCGAGACCAGGATGTCGTACTTGAAGACGGCGATCGTGCTCGCCGCGACACCGGCGAGCTTGGCCGCGAGCTCGAGATCCTGGTCGTGCTGGCGGAAGGAGAACAGGAGCAGCAACATGGCCCACGCGCCGAACAGGAAGCTCATCAGCGTGACGATGGAGCGGAAGCCGCCCTTCTGCTGCACGCCGAACAGCGCATCCGCCGACTGCACGTAGGCCTGGCTCATGAGCGGGAAGAACACCATGGCCGCCGCCCCGACCAGCACGCAGACCTCGATCCGGCTGACGCGGTCGGGATAGTGCCGCTTCACGCCCGCATGCCGGAAGGTCAGCATGACGCTGATGGCGAGCAGAATGAACAGGAAGAAGACCTTGCCGGGCAGCAGCAGTTTATGGATGCGGCTCGTGATCGACTGCTGCGCGGGATCGAGATACAGCGCGTCGATGGCGGACTGGTAGCGCTGCTGGGCCCGGCAGCATTCCGCATCCGTGCTGAGGCGGGGCGTGGCGGAGAGCGGCGTCGAGGCGAAGCAGAAGCGGCGCGGCTCCTCCTCGCTCGCGACCTCGATCAGCGGCTCGGGTTGGCAGGAGCGGTAGAAGTCGCGCACGCCGATGCGCCGCTGGCTGACCGCGCGCAGGTTCGCTACGCCCTCGATCAGGGCGATGCGCTCGCAGGGCTGGTCCGGCGCGCCGCAGCCGAGAGGCTCGCTCTTGTCGGCCGAAAGCGTCGCCGGCTTGATGTCCCAGACCGACCGGTGCGGGTTCGAGGAGAGGCCGAGCGCGATGTGGGCGGCCGCCGCGCCGATGGCGAGGAGCCCGACGAGGAAGCGGAGCCCACCGAACCGGACGTAGCGCCAGTACATGTCCACGAAGGCGCACGACGGCAGATAGAAGGCGGCAAGCGCCACCAGCCCGAGCGTGGGGAAGAAGAGGAAGAGGTGGCTGTCGAAGGTCGCGAACGTCATGGCCCGCTCCGGACCGAACTCCCAGACCAGCACGGCCGGGACGGCGAGGAAGGAGAGGCCGAGCAGAAAGTACACGGAGAAAACGAAGACGCGTGCGCCAAGCGACATGGAAGGCCCTGCTGAGAAACTGAACCGCCGCAGTATGCCGACGCAGCAGGGTGCGGCCTAGAGATTCCGTGCCACGGCTGCGGGCTCAAGCAATCGTCTGTCGTCGTGGAAGGCCCACAACGCGCACCGGCAACCCGTCAGGGGACAAGAGCCCGGGCCGACGCGAAGCCAGCCCAGCGATGAAGGGCTCGACACGAGTATAAGCGGAGCATAACGGACGGCACTGCGGCGAGAGTGAGGTCCGCACCTGCGCGCACCGCCGCGCCGCCCCCTCCGACGCCAGCGGGGCGAAGGCGCTAGCCATTTGTTTTGCCGCATTTTTTGCGACGAGTCCGCCGCCTGTCATCGCGAAATGTTTGATGGACAAGCTCCGGGCGGTTGCGGACTATGCGGCGCCGCAGAGAGACCGAGAGCGAGATCCCCTGTCCAACCCGACCCCAGAACCACACGCCCGTGCGCCCGTCTGCCGGCTTCTCTTAATTTCGGACGGCCGCCCCGGACATTACCGGCAGAGCGAAGGCGTGGTGGCGGCCCTGCGTCGGCGCGGGCCGGTGACCGTCCATCGCCTCGATCTCGCGGCGCGCCGGCCGCTCCCCAAGGGGCTGGTCCCCAAGCTTGGCCGGCTCCTGGCCCCGTCCACGTTTCTGCGGGCCGTCCACGGCCTCGATCCCGCGCGCGTCGTGCGCCCGGATCTGATCGTCTCCGCGGGTGGCATGACGCTGGGGGCGAACGTGGCCCTCGCGCGCCTCTGGGGTCTTCCGAACGTCTTCAGCGGCTCGACCCGCGGCTATCCGGTTACGGCGTTCCGTCTCGTCCTCACGCCCTACGTCTCGCACGCCCATCCGCCCGTCGTGATGTTCGGGCCGAAGCCGACGCCCTTCGATCCCGATCGTGTGCCGCCGCCCCAGGCGCTGGGCGCGGCTAGAGATCTCTGCGGCAAGCGCATCAGCCTCCTGGTCGGCGGACCGACGCCCAACGCCGACTTCGCGCCCGATGACTGGCAGCGCCTGGCCGGTCTCCTGGATACGCTCGCCCGCGATTGGGACGCGCGGATCACGGTCGTCACCTCGCCGCGCACCCCAGAGGCCGCTTACGCCGCCCTGACGCCGCTCGCGACACGCCCCGAAGGCGCTGTCACGCTCGTTGATTTTCGAGAGGCCGGGCCCGGCTCCATCGATGCCGCCTTTGATTGCGACCTGGTGCTGATCACCTCCGATTCGATGTCGATGATGACCGAGGCCGCCCTCTCGCGCCGCCCGGCCATTGCGCTTAGCCCGGTCGTCACGCGCGCCCATCGCGATGACGAGGCCGTGGCGGGGCTCGTGAGCGCCGGCTGGCTCGCCGTGCGGACGCTGGCGGAGACCGAGGCGGCGCAGCTTGCGGAAACGGCCGCGGCGCTGACGCCGATGGCCGAAAACCATCTCGACCGTCTCGCCGCCCTCGTGACACGCGCGATCGCGGCATCGTGAGGGTGCTCTCGAGCCGTCATCCCGAAGGCTACGACGCCCGTCAAGCCACTGGCCTTGCAGCCTGCCGTGCGCCATAGGACAATCGGTTTCCGGTTTTGGCGCGCTTTCGGGGAGAGGATCCGCATGGCTGCCTACGATGTCGTCGTCGTCGGTCTCGGGGCGATGGGCTCGGCCACGTGCTGGCAACTCGCCCGCCGCGGCAAGCGCGTGCTCGGTCTCGACCGCTACGACATTCCGAACGCCATGGGCTCCTCCCATGGTGTCAACCGCGTCATCCGCCTCGCCTACTTCGAGCATCCCTCCTACGTGCCGATCCTGCGGCGCGCCTACGAGCTCTGGCGCGAGACCGAGACGCTCGCCGGCGAGCAGTTGCTCTGGATCACCGGTTCGCTCGACATCGGCGTCGAGGGCGGCGCGATCGTCGAAGGCTCGCTCGCGAGCTGCCGCCAGCACGGCCTGCCGCACGAGGCGTTGCGATCGGCCGAAGTCCGCGCCCGCTTCCCAGGCTACGTGCTTCCGGCAGATTTCGTCGCGGTCCATCAGCCCGAAGGCGGATTCGTCGCCTCCGAGCGCGCCATCGTCGCCGCCTGCAATCTGGCAATGGCAAAGGGCGCCGTCCTGCGCGCCCGCGAGGCGGTCCTGGGCTTCGAGCGCCTGCCCGGCGGCGGCGTGCGCGTCGAAACCGAGCGCGGACGCTACGAAGCGGGGCAGGTCGTCATCGCGGCCGGCGCCTGGGTCGGTGCGCTCGCCCCGGATCTGGCGGCCCTTGCCGTGCCCGAGCGCCAGGTCCTCGGCTGGTTCCGGCCGAAAGTGCCGGAGCACTTCGCGCTCGGACGTTTCCCCGTCTCCAACCTGAAGAGCGAGGAGCACGGGCACTTTTACCAGTTCCCGGTCTGGAGCGTGCCGGGCTTCAAGATCGGCCTCTATCATCACCTGCGCCAGCAAGGCGCGCCGGAGACGCTCTCGCGCGAGCCGACGCGGGAGGACGAGGCGGCGCTGCGTCGCGGCCTCGCCGCGTTCTTCCCCGAGGCGGACGGCGACGTCATGGCGCTGCGCACCTGCATGTTCACGAACACGCCCGACGAGCATTTCATCCTCGATCGCCTGCCGGACTTCGAGGAGGTGATCGTGGCCTCTCCCTGCTCGGGGCACGGCTTCAAGTTCTCGAGCGCGATCGGCGAGATCCTGGCCGACATGGCATGCGCACGGCCGAGCCCGCTCGACCTTTCGCTCTTTTCGCTGACCCGCTTTTCCGGCGGCCTCACCGCCTCTTAGAGCCGTTCCGGCTCTAACCTTTTATTGTATCGTGCTTCTCATCGGGCACTTCCTTTGCACGGCTCCGCCATGACCGGTTCTCACTTTTCCGGAAGCACTTTAGCCGCATACGCCGCGGCCAGATGGTCGATGAAGCTGCGCACGGATGGCAGCAGGCCGCGGCGCGACGGGAACACGGCCTGCACGAGCCCGCTCGGCGGCGCCCATTCCGGCGTCAGGTTGACGAGCGTGCCGGCGGCGATGTGCGGATCGACGACCATCGACGGCAGCTTCACCACGCCGACGCCGGCCAGGGCGGCGTGCAGAAGCTGCGCCATGTCGTCGGTGACGAGACGCGGCGTATGCACGATCTCGACCGATGCGCCGTCAGCCCCATGCAGCACCCAGACGTGGCGCGGCAGCATCGGCCCGACGTCGAGGCTCGGCAGCCCGTTGAGATCGGCCGGCACGAGCGGCTGGGTCCGCCCCGCTAGAAGGGAGGGGCTCGCGACCATGCGCTGGGGACTTTCGCCGAGCACCCGCATCACGAGATCGGAGGGGGCGAGCGGGGGAAAGCGGACGCGCAGCGCCACGTCGATCCCCTCGCCGATGAGGTCGACATGCCGCGAGGTCGCGTGCAGCTCGACCGTGACCCGCGGGTTGGCTGCCATGTAGGCCGCGATCATGGCGCCGGCCTCGAAGCAGATGAGCGCAGGCGGCGCGCTCACGCGGATCAGACCTTGCGGACCCGAGCGCGACCGCTCGATCACCTCTTGCGCGGCCTCGGCCTCGATCAGCATGGCGACGCAGTGCTGGTAGTAGTCGTGGCCGATCTCGGTGACGGCAAGCTTGCGCGTGGAGCGCTGCAGCAGGCGTACGCCGAGGCGCTCCTCGAGCTCCAGGATCCGCCGGCTGAGCTTGGATTTGGGAAGGCCGAGCGCGCGCCCGGCGGCGGCATACCCGCCGTGATCCACCACCTGAACGAAGTAGAAGAGGTCGTTGAGGTCCTGCATGCCTCATTGTCCTGTATATAGGACGCAGCGGTCAATATTTATCCCCTAATCCTCAATCGTCCCATGGGCCACATCCAAGTCCAGATGAGCGCGCACGACGACGTCGGCTTACGTACGACGTCCGCTTAGAAACCTGCGCGCTGTGAAAGGAGAGACACCATGAGACGGATCCTTGGCACGTACAGCGCACCCCGCCCGCACTGGGTCGGCGACGGCTTCCCGGTGCGCACCCTGATCTCGCATCATGACCAGGGCCAGCACGTGAGCCCCTTTCTGATGCTCGACTATGCGGGCCCCGCGAAGTTCGAGCCCACCACCGCCCGCCGCGGTGTCGGCCAGCACCCCCACAAGGGGTTCGAGACCGTCACCATCGTCTATGCGGGCGAGGTGGAGCATCGCGACTCGACAGGGGCCGGCGGCGTCATCGGCCCCGGCGACGTGCAGTGGATGACCGCGGCCTCGGGCATCCTGCACGAGGAGTACCACTCGCCGGCCTTCGCCAAGGCGGGCGGCGACTTCGAGATGGTGCAGCTCTGGGTCAACCTGCCCGCCAAGGACAAGGCGGCGAAGCCCGGCTACCAGAACCTGGTCGCCGCCGACATTCCCGCCGTCGATCTGCCGGACGGGGCGGGAACGCTGCGCGTGATCGCGGGCGCCTTTGGGGACACGAAGGGCCCGGCGCGCACGTTCACGCCGATCGACATCTGGGACGTCCGCCTCCGCCGCGGCAAGCGGGTGACGCTCGACGTGCCCGAGGGCCACACGCTCTCGGTCGTCGTTCTTGCGGGAACGGTGGAGGTGAACGGCCAGGAGATCGCGCGTGAGGCGCAGACGGTGCTCCTCGCCCGCACCGGCGGCGGTCTCGCTCTCGAGGCGAACGCCGATGCCAAGCTGCTCGTGCTTTCGGGCGCGCCGATCGACGAGCCCGTCGCCGCCTATGGACCGTTCGTCATGAACACCATGGGCGAGATCAAGCAGGCGATGCGCGAGTTCGAGAGCGGCCGCTTCGGCGCGATCGGCGATGCGACCCACGCATGAGAGAGATGGGCTCCGGCGCCACAGCCGGAGCCTGTTAGCGCGTGAACACCGGCCCGATCGGCCGCAGGATCAGGCGCTCTTCCGCCGTTGCACGGTGGCGGCCTGATCCGGCACGATCTCGCCCTCGCCGCCGGTTCCGATTCCGGCGGCATTCGCTTCGTCGGTATCGATGTGCATCTCGGTGAAGGAATCGCGTCCGATCCGCACGAGCGTGCGCGTGAATACGAGCCCGCGGTGCGCGTCGCCGACCCGCACGTCGACGAACTCGCCGTCCTCGAGCCCCAGCTTCGCCGCGTCCTTCGGATTGGTATGGATGTGGCGCGCCGCGAGGATCAGGCCGTCCGTCGTCAGGCGTCCGGCCGGACCGATCAGCGTCACCGACGGCGTGCCGTCGAGCTTGCCGCTGTCGCGCACCGGCACGTCGATGCCGAGCGCGAAGCTGTCGGTGCGCGAGATCTCGATCTGCGTGCGGTTGCGCAACGGGCCGAGGATCGCGACGCGCTCGAGCCGGCCTTTCGGCCCTTCGAGGCTCACGCGCTCCGCCGCCGCCCAGTGCCCCGGTTGGCGCAGAGGCATCGCGGGCGCAAGCTCGTACCCCGGCCCGAAGAGGCGATCCACGGCCTCGCGCGAGAGGTGCACATGACGCGCCGAGACGGCCACCGGGATCGGCGCGACCACGGGCTCGGGGCGGGCGATCGCCGCCGCGGTCTCGCGCGCGATCATGAGCTGCTCGGCCGTCTCCGTGACGAACACGCGCACGCGCGAGCCGTACGCCTGCACCTCGGGTGCCGCCCCGCCGGAGAGGTCGAGCTTGCGATTGCGGTCGTCGTCGAGCTGGAGGCCCATGAAATCCAGCCCGTCGCAGATCCGCCGCCGCATCGAGGCCGAGTTCTCGCCGATGCCGCCGGTGAAGACGATGGCGTCGAGCCCGCCCATCGCAGCCGCATAAGCGCCCACATACTTGCGGGCGCGGTAGGCGTAGATCTCGATGGCGAGCTGGGCGTCTGCGTCGCCTTGGGCCGCGCGGTCCTCGAGGTCGCGCATGTCGGAGGAGCCCGTCAGACCCTTGAGCCCGCTCTCGGTGTAGAGCGCGGTCTCGATGTCGGCGATGGAGAGGCCGAAGTGCCGGTTGAGGAAGGCGAAGGCACCGGGATCGACGTCGCCCGACCGCGTGCCCATGACGAGGCCCTCGAGCGGCGTCATCCCCATCGACGTGTCCATGCTGCGGCCGCGGTTGATGGCGCAGACGCTCGCGCCATTGCCGAGATGGATGCTCACGATCTGAAGGTCGGAGAGCGGGCGCCCGATCGCCTCGGCCGCGCGCGTCGCGACGTACTTGTGCGAGGTGCCGTGGAAGCCGTAGCGCCGGAGGCCCGCGTCGCGCCAGGCTTTCGGCACCGCGTAGGTCGTGGCGAACGGCGGGTTCGTGAGGTGGAACGACGTGTCGAACACCGCTACCTGCGGTTTGTCCGGCCAGAGCGTGCGGCACAGCCGGATCGCTTGCACGGCGGCCGGATTGTGCAGCGGCGCGAGCGGCGTCAGCGCCTCGATCTCAGCCAACGTCGCGTCGTCGAGCAGGGTCGGGGCCGAGAACGCCGGCCCGCCATGGGCGACACGATGGCCGACGGCGTCGATCGCCGTCAGGCCGAAGCGCGCGAGCACACCCGGGATCGCGGCCAGCGCCGCCGGAAGATCGGCCACGTCCGTCGCCGCGCGCTCGTCGAGATCCCCGTGGCGGAACCGGACATCGCACCGCCCGTCGCGGAAGCGCTCATACGAGCCCTTGAAAATCTCCGTGGTGCGCGGCTCCATGCGGAACACGCCGAACTTGAGGCTGGAGCTTCCGGCGTTGAGGACGAGGATCTGCATGGCGGTTCGTTCCTGATGATGCTTCCGTAGTCTCTTCGGCCGGGAGCGGGAGTGAGGATGTAGCCAGTCTTCGATGTCGGTAAGATTGAGGGAGATCAAGCAGAAGCTGCGGCCGTGTGACTAGAGTCGCTCCGACTGGGACGGCCTCGCGGAGGCCGCCTTCCCCTAGGATGCTGGCCCACCTCGGCTTGCGGAACACGCGGCGCGCCGTGCCATGCCGCGCAACGATGGCAATTGCAGGACGAAGGACGAAAGGGAGAGACGGCACGATGATGGGACGGCAGGCTGAGAGGGAGATCGAACGCGCAACCGCCGAGGCACGGCCTTGGCACGCGGCCGATGCCCAGGAGGTCCTGGCCGAGCTTGCGACGTCGGCGGATGGCCTGACGGCGGGAGAGGTGCGCACGCGTCTGGCCGCCTACGGTCAGAACCGCCTGCCGGAGGCGGTGCCGACGCATCCGATCTGGCGCTTCCTGGCGCAGTTCAACAACGCGCTGATCTATTTCCTGCTGACGGCCGCGGTGGCGGCCGTGTTCCTCGGCCACGTCGTCGATGGCGCGGTCATCGTGCTGGTCGTGCTCGTCAACGCCGTCGTCGGATTCGTGCAGGAGGGAAAAGCCGAGCAGGCCCTCAATGCCATCCGCGACATGATCGCGCCCCATGCCGTCGTCGTCCGCGAAGGCGAGCGCCATACGATCGATGCCCGGGACATCGTGCCGGGCGACATCGTGGTGATCGAGGCGGGCGACAAGGTGCCGGCGGACATCCGCATCCTGCGCGCGCGCGGCTTGACCGCGGACGAGGCGATCCTGACGGGCGAATCCGTCCCGGCCGAGAAGGCGGAGGAGCAGGTCCCGCCCGATGCGCCCCTGGGCGACCGGCGCTCGATGCTCTATTCGGGCACGCTCGTTCCCACCGGCCAGGCGACGGGCGTGGCCGTCGCTACGGGGGCTGCCACCGAGATCGGCCGCATCTCGAGCCTGATCCGCGGGGTCGCGCAGCTCACGACGCCGCTGTTGGCGCAGATCAACCAGTTCGGCACCTGGTTCACATGGTTTGCCATCTCCATGGCGGCCGCGCTCTTCGCCTTCGCCACGCTCGTGCGCGGCTACGCCTGGGTCGATGCCTTGATCGTCGTCGTGGCGCTTGCGGTCGGCGTCGTGCCGGAGGGCCTGCCGGCGGTGATCACCATCACGCTTGCGATCGGCGTCCGCCGCATGGCCGCGCGCAATGCGGTGGTGCGCCGCCTTCCCGCCGTCGAGACGCTGGGCGCGACCTCTGTCATCTGCTCCGACAAGACGGGCACGCTGACGAAGAACGAGATGACGGCGCAGCGTGTGGTGACGGCGGCGAGCCTGGCGGAGGTTTCGGGCACGGGCTACGTCCCGGAAGGCCGCATCGACGGCCGGGCCGGGGCGGACCCGGTCCGCGACGCGCTGATCCGCGCCGCGCTCCTCTGCAACGATGCGCGCCTCGTCGAGCGGGACGGCCTCTGGAGCGTGATCGGCGACCCGATGGAGGGCGCGCTCGTGGCGCTCGCCGCCAAGGCGGCCCTGCATCCGGAAACGGAGCGCGACCGCTGGGAGCGCCTGGACGAGATCCCCTTCGACGCCAAGCACCGCTTCATGGCCACGCTCAATGCGGATCCCTCCGGCGGACGGAAGATGTTCGTCAAAGGCGCGCCCGAGCGCGTTCTCGCCATGTGCAGCGTGCAGGCGGAGGGCGCCGGATCGGGGCCGGTCGATCTTCCCTATTGGCGCCAGCGCATCGATGAGGCAGCAGCAAGCGGCGAGCGCGTACTCGGGTTTGCGGTGCGGACGGCGCCGGCCGACGCCAGCCGCCTCGAATTCGCGAGCGTCGAGAGCGGCCTCACCTTCCTCGGCATCGTCGGCTTCATCGATCCGCCGCGCGAGGAGGCGATCGCCGCCGTGGCCGAATGCCGCTCGGCCGGCATCGCGGTGAAGATGATCACGGGCGATCACAACGGCACGGCGGTTGCGATTGCCCGCCAGCTCGCCATCGCCGACGATCCGAAGGCGATCGAGGGCGCCGAGCTCGACGGCATCTCAGACCGGGAGCTGCGCAAGGTGGCGGAGGAGGCCAGCGTCTTCGCCCGCGCCACGCCCGAGCACAAGCTCAGGATCGTGCGCGCCCTTCAGGCCAACGGCCACATCGTCGCCATGACGGGGGACGGCGTCAACGACGCGCCGGCCGTCAAGCAGGCCGACGTCGGCGTCGCCATGGGGCGCAAGGGCACCGAAGCCGCCAAGGAGGCGGCCGAGATGGTGCTGGTGGACGACAACTTCGCCTCGATCGTGGCGGCCGTGCACGAGGGCCGTACCGTTTACGACAACATCCGCAAGGTCATCGGCTGGACCCTGCCGACCAACGGCGGCGAGACCCTGGTCGTCGTGTTCGCGATCCTGCTCGGCCTCGCGCTGCCGATGACGCCGGTGCAGATCCTCTGGATCAACATGATCCTGACTGTGACGCTGGGCCTCGTGCTCGCTTTCGAGCCACCCGAACCCAACGTCATGCAGCGTCCGCCGCGCCCGCGCAACGCGCCGATCCTCTCGCCGTTTCTGCTCTGGCGGATCGCGTTCGTGTCGCTCATTTTTGCGCTGGGTGTGTTCGGCATCTTCGAATACGCGATGCGCAACGGCCTCGGAGAGGCGGCGGCGCGCACGATGGTGGTGAACACTGTCGTCGTGATGGAGATCTTCTATCTCTTCAATGTCCGCTATCTGCACATGACGTCGTTCAGCCTGATCGGCGCCGCCGGCACGCCCGCCGTGCTCGCCGCGATCGCCGTCGTCGTCGTGGCCCAGGTCGCGTTCACCTATGCGCCCGTCATGAACGCGCTGTTCCAGAGCGCCCCGATCGCGCTCTCGGACGGGATGATCATCATCGCCATCGGTGTGGCCACCATGGTCGTGCTGGAGGTGGAGAAGGTCGTGATGCGGCGGTTTTGGCCGGAGGCGGCCCGCGCCGCGTGAGCGCCCACCATCGGAATGTCGGTACATTTAAAGAAAATGCGACAAAACAACAAACTAGTGGCCGGGCCGAAAGCCTGCTAGATCCTCGCCGGATCATCAGCCCCGCGGCAATACCGGCGCCGACACCGGCGCCGCGTTGCCGAGCCCTCAACGTGAATGCAGTCACCATGACCTTCCCGCCGGTTCACCCCGCGCTCGGGCGCGCTCTTGCTGCGCGCGGCTATTCGGACCCGACCGCCGTGCAGACCTCCGTCCTCGCGCCTGAAATGGCGGAGCGCGACTTGCTCGTCTCGGCGCAGACCGGCTCCGGCAAGACGGTCGCCTTCGGTCTCGCCATCGCCGCGACCCTGCTGGGCGAAGCCGAGCGGCTGGCCCAGGCCGCAGCCCCGATGGCCCTGATCGTCGCGCCGACGCGCGAGCTGGCGCTGCAGGTGCAGCGCGAGATCGACTGGCTCTACAAGGAGACGGGCGCGCGCGTGGTGACTTGCGTCGGCGGCATGGATGCGCGGGCCGAAGCCCGCCAGCTCGGCTACGGCGCTCACATCGTCGTCGGCACGCCCGGCCGCCTGCGCGATCACCTCGAGCGCCAGCGTCTCGACCTCTCGGCCCTCCGCGTCGCCGTGCTCGACGAGGCCGACGAGATGCTGGACCTCGGCTTCCGCGAGGATCTCGAGTTCATTCTGGACGCGACGCCGGAGAGCCGCCGCACGCTGCTGTTCTCCGCGACCTTGCCGCGCGAGATCGAAGCGCTCGCCCGCCGCTACCAGCGCGACGCTGCGCGCATTGAAACTGTGCGGCGCAACGAGCAGCACGAGGATATCGAGTATCGCGCCATCCGCGTGGCGCCGAACGATGTCGAGCATGCCGTCGTCAACGTGCTGCGCTTCCATGAGATGCGCGCGGCGCTCGTGTTCTGCGCCACGCGCGAGGCCGTGAAGCGCATGCACACGCGCCTCGTCGAGCGGGGCTTCTCCGCGGTCGCGCTCTCGGGTGAGCTGACCCAGAGCGAGCGCACCCATGCGCTGCAGGCGCTGCGCGATGGCCGCGCGCGCGTGCTCGTCGCGACGGACGTCGCCGCACGCGGGCTCGACGTGGCCGATCTCGCCCTCGTCATCCATGCCGATCTCCCGAGCAATCCCGAGACGCTCCTTCACCGTTCGGGCCGCACGGGCCGCGCCGGCAAGAAGGGCATGTGCGTGCTGATCGTGCCTTATAACCGGCGCCGCAAGGCGGAGGCCCTGCTGGGCGCGGCCCGGCTCAAGGTCACGTGGGGGCCGGCGCCATCGGCCGACGAGATCCGCGCGCGCGACCAGGAGCGCTTCCTCGCCGACAGCCTCTTCTCCGAGACGGCGACGGAGGATGACCTCAAGCTCGTGCGCGCCCTTCAGGCTGCACGTCCGGCCGACGACATCGCGCTCGCGCTCGTGCGCCTCCATCGCGCCCAGCTACCGGCGCCGGAGGACCTGGCGGAGGACACCGGCCCGCCGCCGCGCGCACGTCCCGAGCGCGGGGCATCGGAGCGCAAGACCTGGGAGCGTAAGCCGTGGGAGCGCGTCCGGCCCGCAACGCATCGCGCGGAGAGGGCGGAAGGAGCCCCCGGCGAGAAGGCGACCCCACGCGACACGCGGCCCACGCGCGAGCACGGCCGCCCGATGGTCTGGTTCGAGGTCGACATCGGCCGCTCGCGCAACGCGGATCCGCGCTGGCTGCTGCCGCTGATTTGTCGGGCGGGCAATGTCACGAAGTCCGAGATCGGTGCCATTCGCATCCATGATCGCGACTCGCGCTTCGAGATTGCCGCCGACGTTGCAGATGCGTTCGCGGTGGCTGCGCAATCCATGAAGTCCAACGAGGCCCGGATCTCGCGCGTCGGCGCGGGCGATCGAGACACAGGCGACCGCGAGTCAGGCACGCGCGCCCCTTCGCCAGAGAACAAGGCGCCGCGCTGGAGGAGCCACAAGCCGGCCTCGCCCCGTCGGGACGATCGGCCTGGCGCGACGAAGCCCTCATGGCGCCCTCGCGCCCCGGAAGCCGCGGATGGAGAGTCCCGCCGCAAGCCCGATCGCGCGCGCCCCGCATCCGACAACCCGCGGCCCCGTCCCGCATCGGCGAAGCCATGGGATGGCGCCAAGGGCCGGAAGCCGGTGTCGAAATACGCCCGCAAGAAAACGCGTCGCGCCCCGCCGCCGACAGAGGCGTGAGGGCGCGACGGCGCTGCCGCCGGAGTCGCACGTATTCCCATCACACTTCACTTTCCTCTCCCGAGAAGGGAGAGGATGCCCAGCTCGCCGAAGGCGAGACGGGCAGGTGAGGGACTTCGCTCTGGCTCCAGCGCAAACGCCCGCTTGCGAAGGGTCATCACCGGTCGGATAACGTCGCAACGAGGGAAGGCCTGACGCCCGCCGGCACAGCTAACGAAACCCGGCGCGCGAAGAAGGGCGCACGCGCTCAGCGGCGCAAGACGCGAAGGGATCGTCCACTCACCCATGACCGCGATCATGTTCCAGGGCACCGGTTCGGATGTCGGCAAGTCGTTGCTCGTTGCCGGGCTGGCGCGCGTCTTCACTAACCGCGGGCTCAGGGTGCGGCCCTTCAAGCCGCAGAACATGTCGAACAACGCAGCGGTGACGGCCGATGGCGGAGAGATCGGCCGCGCGCAGGCGTTGCAGGCGCGGGCCGCGCGTGTGCCGCCCTCGGTGCACATGAACCCGGTGCTGCTGAAGCCGCAGAGCGAGACCGGCGCGCAAATCATCGTGCACGGCCATGTCGCCGGCACCGCGCAGGCGCACGAGTACATGGTGCGGAAGCCCAAGCTGCTCGCCTCCGTTCTCGAGAGCTTTGCGCGGCTCGAGCGCGAAGCGGATCTCGTTCTCGTCGAAGGCGCGGGCTCGGCGTCCGAGGTCAACCTGCGCCACGCCGATCTCGCCAACATGGGATTTGCAGAGGCCGCCGGCGTCCCGGTGGTTCTGATCGGCGATATCGAGCGCGGCGGCGTCATCGCCAGCCTCGTCGGCACTAAGGCGGTGCTGCCGCCCGACGATGCGGCGCGGATCGTGGGCTTCATCGTCAACAAATTCCGCGGCGATCCCACGCTCTTCGCGGATGGCATGACCGCGATCGCGAAGCACACGGGATGGCGTGCCCTGGGCCTCGTCCCGCATTTTGCACGCGCGCGCCACCTTCCGGCCGAAGACTCCCAGTCCCTGTCATGGACGGCGCCGGGCCCCGCGTCCGAACGGCCGCTGGTCGTCGTGCTGGCGTACCCGCAGATTTCGAACTTCGACGATGTCGATCCCTTGCGCCTGGAGCCGGGTGTCGAGGTGGCGTTCCTACGCCCCGGCGAGGCGATCCCGGGGCGCGCCTCGCTCGTCATCCTGCCCGGCTCGAAGGCAACGATGTCCGATCTCGCCGCGTTGCGCGCGACGGGCTGGGACATCGACCTCGCGGCCCACGTCCGCCGCGGCGGCTGGGTACTCGGCATCTGCGGCGGCTATCAGATGCTCGGGCAAGCCATTGCCGATCCCGACGGCCTCGAAGGCCCGCCCGGCGTGACGCAGGGCCTCGGCCTCCTCGCGATCGAGACCGTGCTGACGGGCGGAAAGGTGCTCGTCGAGGTCGAGGGGCGGGATCGCTCCGGCACGCCGATCCGGGGCTACGAGATGCACGTCGGCCGCACCGGCGGGCCGGGCCTCAGCGCTCCGATGCTTCACCTTGCAGACGGGCGCTGCGACGGCGCGGTGAGCACCTCGGGCCGCATCGCCGGGTGCTACGTGCATGGCCTGTTCGCGAGCGATGCCTATCGCGCGCAGTTTTTAGGCGAGCTCGGCGCAGAGACCTCGACGCTGCGCTATGACAGCGAGATCGACGAGATCCTCGATGCCCTCGCCGCGCATCTCGAAACGCACCTCGATTGCGACGCCATTCTGAAGCTCGCTCAGGGCCGCTCGCGCCGCGCGTCCGACGGTGTCGTGCCATAGCGGCGGCGAAAGGCGTGGTTGAAATGCGAGAGATCGCCGAAGCCGCTGGCGTAAGCGATGGCGCCGATCGATTGATGGGCGTGGCCCGGATCCACGAGCAGGCGCCGGGCATGGGCCAGGCGCTCGGCCAGCACGAATTGGGAGAAGGTCGTGCCCTCGCCCTCGAACAGCATGTGGATGTAGCGCGGGGTCACGCGTTGGCGCAGCGCCACCGCCGTGACCGAAAGATCGCGCGTGGTCAGGTGGGCGGCAATGTCGGCCTTGACCGCTTTCAGCCGGGCCGCGCGCATGCCGCGCCCACTGGCCACCACGGCGGCGTCACGCGTGGCGCCAAGCGCCAGCGCCACGAGATCGGTGACGTGGGTAACGGCCAGACGGCAGACGGCGGGATCGGCGATGTTGAAGGTCTCCCGCCACGGCGCGAGGTAGAGCTTCAGAAGCCGCAGCGCGTCATTGGCGACGACGCGCTGCGCCGCCGCTTCGAGATCGGGCACGAGGGGCGTCAGCGCCGCGCGCGGGATCATCAGCGCGACGTCGTCGAGCTGGCGGAACTGAATGCCGCCGGGCTCGCTATGGAGAACGAGGACGCCCTCGCCCGGCTGCACGTCGAGGTCACGGCCGCGCTGCGAGCACGTCACCGCGCCAGCGAGCGGCATGATCAGCGAGACGGTATCGTCCCCGTCCTTCACGAGTGCGTCGGTCCGGCTCCAGCGGGCCGCCATCGGCGAGAGGCACCAGCCGACGCGCACGCCCCCGAGCGCGAGCAGCGTCGCATCGACGTCCAGCGGGCCCTCTGATAGGGGCTCGAACTCGAGCCGGCACATTTGCCGGGCGAACACCTCACGCATGAAGGGGGTGCGCTCGGCATCGGGAAGGGCACGCGTCGCGACGCGCAGGCGGGCAACCTCGGGCGAGGATACGGCCATCGGAAGATCCCTTCCGGTTCAACCCAATAACTCGGGTCTCGACACTATCGCGGTCACCCGCCCCCGGAAAGCGCCCGATTTCCTTTTCAGCCAAATGTCTCTTCGCTTTCACCCCTGGACGGCGTGGACGGCCGGGTTTTAATCTCCCGCCTAATCAGCAGGCGGATTTACGAGTGGATCGAAAGCTCACATCGTCGGCTGCCGCTGTGTCACGGATTGCATTTCTCCCGCACCTTGGTGAACGCCAAGGACTGCGTCTGTGCCTCACGGGAGGCCCGCTGTGGTCGACGATTTGCTCCAGTTGTCCGTGCTGATTGCCGATATCTACAACGCTGCGCTCATGCCGAGCGCCTGGACCGACGTGCTGGCGAAAGTGACGACGTTCGTCGGCGGCACCAGCATCAACCTCTATTCCCGGCTCCCCGCGAGCCCACGCCCCGTCGTGAGCTGCGGGTGGGGAAACGATCCGCACTATCAGCGGCTCTATCTCGAAACGTATTCCGAGCTCGATCCGCTCTCCCCGGGCACGCGGGTGAGGGACGCCGGCGTCGTCTACAGCCAGTCCGACCTCATCCCGCACGAGGAATTCGAGGAGACGCGGTTCTATAAGGAATGGGCCGCGCCCCAGGGCTTTGCCGACGCGGTGGGAGTCAACCTCGACACCGCGGCGGCGCGCACGGCGACGGTCGCCATCCGGCGCAACGCGGCCCAGGGGCGCGTCGATGCCGAGTGCCGGCGCAAGCTTGGGCTGCTCGTGCCGCACTTGCAGCGCGCCGTTCTGATCGGCAACGTCATCGACGATGGCAAGATGACGGCCGCGGCCTTGAATTCCACGGTCATGGCGCTCGCGGACGCCGTCTTCCTCGTCGATCCGCGCGCGCGAATTCTTTTCGCCAACGCCGCCGCCGCCGCATTGCTGCGCGACGGCAAGATCGTCTGTAACCTCAGAACCGGGTTGTCCGCCGTCCAAGCCAACGCCAATCGTCTTCTGCGCGCGGCCATCGCGAGCAGCGAGGGGCAGGCCGGCGGCGCGGCCGCCAAAGCGCTCGCGCTCCCGATTTCGACCCCGGGCCGGACGTGCGCGCTCGCGCATGTCTTGCCGCTGACGGCGCGCACGTGCGAGGAGGCTGCCCTTCCCAAGGCGGTCACGGCCGCCGTCGTCATCCGCGGAGCTTCGCCCGGTCATTCCACCGCGCTCGAGACCGTCGGCAGGATCTACAGGCTGACCGCGAAGGAGATGCGCGTGCTGCAGGCGATCGTCGAGGTCGGCGGCGCGCCACGGGTTGCCGAAGTCCTTGGCATCTCCGAGACGACCGTCAAAACCCACCTGCGCGCCTTGTTCCAGAAAACCGAGTGCCGCCGCCAGGCCGACCTCGTCAAGCTGGTGGCCGGCGCCGCCAGCCCATTTTTAACGATAGCCCCGTCCTCTCGTCCGAACGGATGAAGCCGCCCTGCCGCAATCCTGAGACAGTCGCCGGACCGAGATGAGGTTCAGGACGCAGGGTTGGCATGCGCATGTCCGGGTTGTTGGGCCGAGCCGTAACGGCCATCGCCGTCCTTTTCGCGCCGTTCGCGATCAGCGGGGTCTCGCTGGCCGAGCCGGCGGGCGAGGCGGGCAGCGGGCCCGTGCTCCAGGCCGGCGATCTCGCGGTCACGGGCTTCTCCGGCACGATCCTCGCGACCGATAAGCTTCCACCCGGTGTCGATCCCGTCGATCGGACGGTCATCGATCCGGCCGGCCCCGCCTTGCGGGTCTTCGATGCCTCCAACCTCAACGGCGCGACAGCCGGTCAGCGCGTGCAGGCCCCCGTCCGCCTCGACGTGCCGGCCAAGGACATCGGCCAGGTGTTCGCGCTCGCTGTCGATCCGGGCACCAAGGGCGGGCCGCCCCGGCTCTTCGCCGCGGCGACCTCGGCCTTCGGCCTCAACATCGTCGGCGCGCCTGGTGCCGACGGCACGCCGGTCCGTCTCAAGGCCGGTGCCTCCGACGCGACGTTCATGGAAGGCCAGTTCGGTGCGCTCGCGAGCCACAGCCCGGGCGCCATCTACGAGATCGACGCGGCCACCGGCGCCGTGACGTACCTCGCCGATACGGCCTTCTCCGGCGCGCCCAACAGCGGACCCGGCATCGGTGGCCTGGCCTACGATCCTGCGAGCAACACCCTCTATGCCTCCGACCTCGACAGCGGTCTCGTTCACCGCTTCGCCCTCGACGACAACGCCGCCGATCTCGCCCAGTACGACCACGGCACCGCCGGCCGCCGCGCCAACGGGCTTCCCGAGGTCGCCGACGATGGCCGCCGCGTCGATCTCCTGAGCGACGCCTTCAAACCCGAAGATCCCGGCACCTGGGGCATCACGCAGCCGCCGCGCCGCGTCGATGCGCTCGCCGTCCACGACGGGCGCCTCTATTACGCCGTCGCGGAGGGCCCGGAGATCTGGTCGGTCGGCCTCGACGCCACCGGCGCGTTCCGCGATGACGCGCGCCGCGAGGTAGCCGTCAAGGCGGAGAAGCCGTTTCCGGTGACCGCGATCACGTTCGATGCGAGCGGCCACATGCTGCTCGCACAGCGCGGGGCGGTGAGGAGCCCCTATGACTTCGACAGCTTTGCCGAGCCGGGCGCCCAGGTGCTGCGGTACGCGCCGAAGGCACCGGACGACGCCGCACCGGACCTTTGGAAGAGCGATCCTGAAAGCTACGCCGTCGGAACGGCCGACAAGGGCAATGCCGCGAGCGGCGGCGTCAGCATTCAGTATGACTACAAGCCGGATGGCGCGATCGACCTCGGCACGTGCGAGGGGCCGGCCGTCTTCACGGGCGATACGCTGGATAAAACGGCGCGCGGCGTGCAGATGAACGGCCGCGAGCTGGTGCGCCCGCAGAACGACCCGCCGTCGCAGAGCCTCTACATCGCCTATGACGGGGAGACGCAGGATCAGACCGCGCGCGGCCACGTCGGCAGTGTCGCCGCGGTAAAGGCGTGCGGCGCAGACGCGGGCTTTCCGCTGATCGATGAGGGTGGCGGCGAAGGATTGCCGCCGGTCGATGAAGGCGGCGCCGGGGGCGGAGCATTCCCACCGGTCGAGGACGGCGGCGGTGGCGAGACGCTCCCGCCCGTTGACGATAGCGGCGGCGAGACGTTCCCGGAGATCGACGAAGGCGGCGGTGGTGAGACGACCGAGGCGAACGGCGTGGCGATCACCAAGTCGGCCGTGCCCGGCACATGTACGGAAAAGGGCGGCTGCGCCTTCAACATCGACATCACCAATAAGTCGGGCAAGGCGCTTCCCGAGATCGTCGTCAGCGACGAGATGACGGCGGGCGCGGCGAACCTCGGCGGCGCCAAGATCGAGGGCGCGCCACCCGCGCCGTGGACCTGCACCGCGCCGCCCAAGATGACGTGCAAGCATCCAGGCCCCATCGCCGATGGCGCGACAGTCTCGCTGCCCCTGTCGTTCGCGCCCACCGGAATCGGACAGGAGAAAGAGCTCAAGAACTGCGCGACGCTACAGCCGGGCGGCGCAGATCAAGGAGGCGGAAAAGGCAATCCGGTGGCACTTCCGCAAGCGACCACGAGCGAGGAGAAGGGCCTGCGGTTCGAGCAGGTCCCAGTCACGCAACCGTGCACGGCAGGCCAGGCGTGCGAATGGGAGCTGCGGGTCACGAATAAGAACGCCACTCCTGTTACGGGCGCTCTTCAGTGGCACACGGAGTTCGACTTCGTGCAGGGAGAGACCAAGGCGCGAGCGACGGGGGTGACGATCGAATCGGTATCGGCGGCGCCGAGCGCCGCATGCAGCCCCGTCGCCAACAACGATCTGCGGCAGATGACCTGCGCCGTGGATCTCGTGACCATTGGTGCCAATCAGACCTTTTCCGTAAAAATGAAAGTCAAGGCGGACGCGCCGCCAAACGGGCCTTCGGCGGCTCTGCAAACCACGGCATTCGCGAGTTTCTTCCATGCCAATCAGGATCAGACGACCGGCAAGACCAGTTCCGCTGTGGAACTGGCCTCTCCGGGACAGGCCGGCGACCAGGGGAAGGGCGGAAAAGGCGGGGCTGCCGGGCCCGTGTGCGCGAGCCTTCCCGTCACGGCAAACCCGGACGGAGGCGGGGACAAGGCCCAGGCCCAGCTCACGATCGAAAAGATCGCGGCGGTCACCTCGTGCTCGGCGCTCGGCGGCGGATGCAGGTTCAAGATCCTGGTCAAGAACCCGGGCCCCGGCGACGTCGACGGCGAGATCGTGATCGGCGAGGATGCAACCCTCCTCGATCAGCACGCCGGCATGGACGTCACCCCGATGTCGCCCGGATGGACCTGCAAATTCGACAAGCAGGGCGGAGGGAACTGTTCGCATCCCGGCCCCCTGAAGGCGGGCGCTCCTCCGCTCGAGCTTATCGTCGACCTGAAGCCGACCCAGGCGACCCAGGCGGCCAGCATCCGCAATTGCGCCACGCTCTCCGGCACGGCGAAGAAGGCGTGCTCCGAGATCCCGCTCCTCAAGGACAAGAAGCCGCTGCTGCGCCCAACAAAGCAGCTTGTCTCGGGCACCTGCGCTCCCGAATGCGAGTTCCTGATCACGGTGCAGAACGTCGGAGAGGGCGTCTCGACGGAGGACTTCGTCGTCCGCGAGGAGGCGATGAAGATGCCTTCAGTCGCGAACGCGCCAATGGTTCCGCTCAAGGCCGAGTATTCGGTCATCAGCCTCGACAAAGGGTTTACATGCGCGGACGGCGACGCCAAGGCGTGCAAGTTCTCGGGTACGGTGAAGCCGGGCGAGGCGGTAAATATCCGCATCAAGATGGTTGCGATCGATCGCACCTTTGTCGGCGTGAACTGCGCGTCCGTTGCCGCCCAGCACCCCGACAACGAGCAAACCGGCGAGCGGTGCGTGGAGATCAGGCGCGACGGCAAGAACGAGAAAGCCTTTCCCAACCTCGCGATCGAGAAGCGCGGTGTCGGCCCCGCGGTCGGCGGAGACTTTCACTGCGAGCTCAAGAAGGAATGCCTTTACATCATCACGGTGAAGAACACCGGGACCGCCGATTATGTCGGGCCGATCAAGATCACCGATACGGTGACGCTCGGCGTTCCCGAGGTGATCGAGCACGGTCCGTTCGGCAACATCGGGTGGAACTGCACGACCGCACGCAACGGCAAGGGCTCGATCGCGTCCATAACGTCCATCGACTGCACGATCCCCGGCGCTCCCGACCCGCTCAAGCAGGGCAATTTCCTTCCTCTGGCGCCCGGCAAGCAGATCGAGCTGGGCCTCTCGGTCAAGCCCGGCAGCACCTGGCAAGGCAGCAACTTCCTGAACAACTGTGCCGAGCTCGTTGCCGACGGCAAGGACATCGGGCCGCAAAAGAAGGATAAGGTCGCCTGCGCGCGCGCCAAGCTCGATCCCTTCAAGCTCAAGATCGCCAAGACCGGCGATCAGTCCTGCCGGCCGGGCGGAGAATGCCGGTTCGATCTCGACATCTTCAACGACGAGCAGATCGTCCACGACGATCCGGTCACCGTCGTCGATAAGCTGTCCGGGCTTTCCTCGGCCGAGATCGTCTCGATCACGCCCGTAGGCAACGCCCAGGCTTTCCCGTGCCAGCCGCAGCCGACACGGATTCCCTTCACCTGCTCGGGGCACATGAGGCTCAAGCCCGGCGATCACAATCATTACACGATGGTTGTGCGCCTGCCCGCCGATGCCAGCGCCGCCGCGTTCTCGAACTGCGCCTCCGTCAGCGACGCGCGCTCGTCGGACGCTCAAGCGACGGACTGCCACGGCGTGCGGATCGCGCCGCCCGAGAAGGCCAGGACCTGCCCGTCCGAGCGGCCGATCGGCACATACCCTGACTGCTGCCCGCGGGGCACGCACTTCGCAGCCGGCGCCTGCCGTGGCCACATCGACACGCCCCTTCCGCCTCCGCCGCCGCGCCTCTGCGAGGGTCGCCGTCCGGTCGGGACGTATCCGAACTGCTGCCCGCTCGGAATGCACTTCGAGCGTGGCGCCTGTCGGCCTGATGCTCCGCCGCCGCCATCCGTCTGCGAGGGTCGCCGTCCGGTCGGGACGTATCCGAACTGCTGTCCGCTCGGAATGCACTTCGAGGATGGCGCCTGCCGGCGCGACCGGCCGCCTCGGCCCACGGTCAGCGAGGGCCGCCGCCCGGTCGGCACGTACCCGAACTGCTGTCCGCTCGGGATGCACTTCGAGAACGGCGCCTGCCGGCGCGATAAGCCGCGCGGCGACGACACGACGACTCCATCGACGCCGACGGGTGTCTGCAAGGGTCATCGTCCGGTCGGGATCTACCCGAACTGCTGCCCGCGTGGAATGCACTTCGAGAACGGCGCCTGCCGGCGCGATAAGCCGCGCGGTGACGACACGACGACGCCATCGACGACAGGCGTCTGCAAGGGCCATCGTCCGGTCGGGACCTACCCGAATTGCTGTCCGCGGGGAATGCAGTTCGAAAACGGCGCCTGCCGGAGGAAGTGTCCTTCGGGGACGCATGCGAGCCGCTCAGGGCAGTGTGTGCAGGATGCCTCGCCCAATGACGGGCCGAAGACGGAGCCGTCCAAACGTCGATGCTCGGGCGGCCGCGTCGGTATCCCGCCCCACTGCTACTGCCGCGGCGGCCGGAAGTTCATCGGCGGGCAATGCCGCTTCGGCCCGAGACCGCGGCCACACAAAAAGAATGACGACATCATCGTGAAATAAGGAGCCCGCGATGACGTCCCTCCGCCAATCAACGGTCGGCGCGGAGAAAGCCGAGCCGATGCATGGCATGGAAATCGTGAGCGACACCTCCATCAGGACCATCCCCCCACGAGGGGCGTGTCGGCGACCGATCAACGACGGTGGCTCAGAGCCTGATCATTTGAGATGCGAGCGGTCCGCTCGCATCGAGGGCGTGACTCAGACTCTCAAACAACAACTTAGAGTGCGTTCACGCTCAAATGCCGGTTCCAATAAGAGTGAACGCGCTCCAAGGGGCGAAGAGCGCGTTAGCCTCCGTTTGCCACCTGCCCTTCGACACTTCGTTCTCGGCAATCGCATCAACTTCGGAGCCGCCTGTCATGAAGCTCGCACGCCTCCTCCTCTGCTCTGTTTTCATTGCTTCCGCAGCCTCTGTCTCGGCCGCACCGCTCGACGGAAAAAGCACGGCACCCGATTGGAGCCGCGCCTCGCAAATGGAAAGGGATGCCTGGATCGCAGCCTTCAAGTTCAAGAATCCGGACATCGACAGAGCGGAGGTGGCCGCCTGTCTCGACAAGCGCGCCGGCGAGCCGCTCTTCGCTCAAAGCAATCTGGCGGGGGTTACGAAGATGTGTGAAACCATCGCCGCCTTACCGTGACGACGCAGCCAAATCGGCGGCCGCCAGCAGAGCGAGCCTCGCGGATCCGCGCCCAACGACGTCCGCATCTTGGGATCGAACGCTGGTTGCCGCTTCGAGCGGAGACCTCAGTCTCCGACGTGCATCGTTCTGTTCTGAAGGAGACCTCTTCAACCCAATCGATTGGATGCCTCGATCATGCAGGTACGAAACGTTTTGCGACACAGACAATCTGTCCCCCGGGCGAAGCAAGTCGCCGGGGGACAGAAGGGCGGCACTGGTCTGGGAGATGCGTGGGCCGCCCGGTTGACACAGAGGAATGCGGTGTCAGGGAGAAGGTATGCGGCTCGTCACGGATGACGTAAAAGTTCACTCTAACGTCACTTGGGGGACTCCAACTTCACTTGGCGACATGACGTGCTCACGGCGGGGAGTTCAGGTCGAGCATGGTCCGCGACTTGCAGCTTGTTGTAAGAAACCGGCGCTTCTGACGTCGCGAAATTGAGCGTTACCGTCTCAGGCAATGTCTTCTGCGAAGGGTTCACGCCTTTTGCGACGTTGTAGGGGTCCGTGAATACGCCATAGGTGCCGGGCTTCATCTTGTAAGTGACGCTCTTGGATCCCGTGCCCGCGTTAGCCAGGTACTTGAGCGGATCACTCCAGTCACGACCGTCGAGATTGCTGTAAAACTTGATATCGACGAGGACCGCGTCGCAGAGCGGGGGGACCTCCTCGTACTGGGTCGGCCAGCCGGAGCCCCCACTCGTATCCGGATATCGTCCCCAATCGCCACCCTTCAGCGGGCAGGCGCCACCGCCGCCGAATACCGCGCGATCGGGGTGATGTACACCGTAGATCGGAAGCCCGACCGCAGCTTTCGCAGCGCTGTCGGCGACCGAAAAACGCGGCGAATGCGTGAGATCCGTCTTAACGTCTTTCGCACGGTCCCCAAGAGACTTGTAATAGTCTCCGTCCGGACGGACGTACTCTAGATCGGCATTCTCCTTATTGGAAAACACTGCGGTGACGAAGAGATAGGGCTTATTGAAGAATGGGCGCTCCACGACGTAGTACTCGGCGTCGGTTCGCGAGGTGTCGATCGCTTCCCAATTCACATTGAGCTCGTCCTTGCCCTCGACGCCGGTGTTCACCCAAGCGCGTGCATCGGGGAACTGGTTCACGCGCAGGACATTGGTGTAGTTCTCGCGCACATCCAGGCCGGCCCGCCGCCCAAGAGGGCCAACGACGTTCGCACCCGGCTGCTGGAACGCGAAGCGCATCACGTCGAAGGCATACGGAAATTCCGCCTCAGACATGGTGCAATAGAATTGTGAGAGGTCGATGGGGTCATGAGCATCGTAGCGCCCGGCATACTTCGGGTGCGTGATGGGCAGGTCGACGTAGTTGAGACGTCCATCCTTGGACAGTCGCTCATCAGGGTACTTGTACCCTTTCCAGCCGTCTTCCTGAATGAACGCCGCATAATCGTTCTGCAAAGTCTCAAGGACACGCGCATCGTTGATGTCCGCGCTTGCTTCGAGACCTTGCGCACCAGCCTTCCGATACTCGCGAATGAAGCCGCTCTCCTGCACGCGCCAGAGACCGTGCTTGCCCTCACCAATCAGCGTGAAAACCTGCTCAGCAACATTCGCGAAGCGATAGGTGTAGTTGGTGTTCATATAGCCGGAGTACACGGGAAGATGTGGGATCTTCGAATGCGTCGTCGACGGGCGGCCGACTCCCACCAGCGCCTTTTGGCTGTCGCTGTCGGTGATCATCTGGTCGCTGGTATAGAAAAAAGGATCTCCACGCGTGACATCCTGAACCTTCGATTCGGTCGCGCTCGCGCCGTGGAACGGCACAGACATCAGCACGCCCACCACCGACAGGCCGTATAGATACGGGACCTTCATGGCACTTCCCCTACATTTTTCCTAAGGCGTTAGAGCATCCGAGGCATGCGCTGCCTCGACGTCACTCGCTCGGCCTTTGCCCGCAAGCAAAAGCAAGACCTTCGGAAGGCGTGGAGAAGGTTATCGTCGCGCCCTTCGGAAACAGCAGAACATCGCCCTTGGTCGCGGTGACGGTCGACTTACCGTCCGTGACGGTGATCTCACCATCGAGAATGATCTTGGCGTCATCGTAGTCGTAGGCGTACTTCAACGGCTCCGACTTTTTGATCCGAAACAGCGCACAGCTGATCGGTGCCTTCGGATCCTTCGAGGAGACGATGTCCTCGAAGAACGCCTCGACACCCGGCTCGTTCATCGATTTGATGTTCTTCGCAGTCGCTCCTTTGACGTACGTCATCTCCTTAGAAGATGCCGAGTCCGGATCGGGATGCGCCAAAGCCGACGAAGCCATCAATGCAATTGCGGCAACGACTGCAGCACCGGTTGCGATATATGTCATTTTGTTTCCACCTCTGAAGACTGGGTTTTTTCCTTATCTTGAAAACCGTACACACGGCCCGTGAAGCGGAACTCGTCATTGCGTTAAATGGCGGGTAATGTTGTAAAGAAATTTCACAATTGCATGTGCGTGCAATTGACGGGATGCCCGAAACCGAGGGGAGAATGTTGGTGAGCCTGTAGGACGATAAACGAGCTCCCCGCCGCAAGGCTCTGATGGCCTGATCGACGATCAGGCGTCCTTGCAGCATCGGTGGGGCGGTAAGGATGCGTTTCTCGCGATCGGCAGCAGGCTCTATGCGTAAATAGTCGGCCGAGACGGCTATTCGCTTGTCGCACAGCCAGTCGCGAAGAATGATTGCCGCATCCGCTGGGACCGCACGGCCGGCGATGTCGTTCAGTCCGGAACTCCCATCGAGCGCTTCTTCGACGACGCCCCTCTCGTGCTCGACAGACCGATCGCAGCCTGCTGCGGCTCATCGCACAGGCGCGCCGCTTCAACGAAATGGTCATGACGGGCGCTGGACTGACAATCACCGAGTTAGCAATCGAGGTCGGCGTCAGCAGATCCTACTTCTCGCGCATCCTGTCGGCGTTCTCGCGCCGCCAACGGTACCACTCGAAACCCGATGGAGACTCTGGCGACCAGGGTGACGCGGCCCCGGCACCAGAATGGTCTCTGCGACCTGTCGCACGTTCCACACCGACGTAACTCGCGGCAACGACGGGCAAAGTCCAAACCCTACCTCGGAAACTGGAAAAACACTATAATATCAATAGATCATGGCGGGCCGAGAACGACGAAACAGAGAACTACGTCTACGCTATACCCCGCTAAATACAATCTGAGTATCGGACGGGCGTTTAGCCGATTTAATCCCGATATGCATTTTATGTCTGGTCGTACAGCACGCCTAAAACCCGGCGCGCGGAAACCATCGCTGGCGTGCCGGCCGCATTGTCCAATACCTCGGTGGCAACCACCATCGACGACCCAAGGCCGCCGATCGTCTCGAACTGACGGAGGTGTGAGAGGCTGCCGGAAAGGCTCGCGCCGACGCGCTTGAAGATGCTTGTCCCATCGTTGAGCGTCACGGCGACGAGTTTGCCTTCCCATGTGTTGAGTTCGCTTGGGGTCAGTTCAGCTCCGCCCAGTATGATCTGGCCGGGTAATGCGAGGGGTACGGCACTGTCTTCGCGGACACGATAGGCGACCTCGATCCGACCGAGTTCCGGCGCCGTGTCGATTGCTGTCGCTTCGCCACCACCGGATGGTGGGGCCATGTCGGTGAAAATGGCGCCGACGATGCGGAACAGCCGAACCTTACTCTCATCATAGGTCATCGTCGGACGCGGGGTTCTAGGATCGGGCGTTTGCGCGGCCAGCGAAATTCCGAGCGAACCGGGCGCCTTGAGCAACCGGCGCGCCAACACATTGCCTTGGTGCCGAGCAATCACGAGGTTGCGGTCGCGACCAGGATAGGCTTCCGCCTCTACAATGGCGACCGTCCCCGAGGGAACAGCGAAGCCCAGTGTCTCACCTCGAACGTAAAACAGAGCCTTTCCGCCGAACCATTCGCCGTTGAGTTGTTCGGTGGCCATGTCCTGGGAGCCGCCGGCCGGGACCGAACGGGAAAAAGCTGCAATGTCGGGGCAGATCGGCACCGAAAATGTCGGTCGCGCCATCATCGGCAGCGACACGACGTTCGTCTCCGAGGCATCGCTCGGCGCGAGCGGTTCACGCCAGCGATGCAGCCGGAACTGCTCGTGCACCTTCTCGATTCCAGTTCGCAGGCGGACGAATGCAGGTTCGACGTCTTTGACATCGACATATGTGATGGATGCCCGTTCACTATGATGGGCCTTGTTGAGGACGCGCCGCGGAGCCGCCCCATCGACAAGCCCAGGGTCATCGACGAAACGCCGCAGTACCGGATTGGAGAACAACTCGCCGCCGCCATTGGTTATCAGCGCGCGCAGTCGATCAAGCAGAGGGAAGAGGGTGAGCGCCTGCGTCGATGTCGCGTGGGCCGGCTCCGCCAAATCATCGAACAGATCGCCCAAACGCGCTTCGATGAAGACGCGCAGGTCTGATGCATAATCCTGCGCCGTGACCGCTGAATCGGGATTGTTGATGAATGCCTGCCGGCGCCGGTCGACCTCCTCGATGGTTGGCGACAGGCTCAGAGTCGGATGCACGCTGTTGACGGCGTGAACAGAGAAATGCTGGACCCGATCGGCCGCACGATTCTCCGCAACGACCGAACGGGCGAAACGGCGGTCATGGGTGGTGACGAGCAGTTGGGCGCCCGCCTCGGCAACTGCAGCAAGCCCATGCGCCAGTCTCTGACGATTGTCGTGATCGAGCAACTCCTGCGGATCGTCGAGAATGAGCAGAGAAAGCCCGCCACGTGTTGCAAGTACATGTTCCCGGAACGCGAGAAAGAAGCCGAACAGTGCACCGCGCAGGGCGGAGGCGTTGGAAATGTGCTGCGCTGGCGCGGCGACACCCTCGCGGCCGACTTTGAGGTCCAGCACGCCTCGCGCGTTCATGTCCGTGCCGATGAGGTCGGGCGCAAAAATCGTCGCATTACGATAAATCGCGCGGCGCCAGTGCTCGGACCGATTGTAGAGTTTGCGGCGCAGCGTGTCGACCTGTGTCTGCGCCAAACCGCCGAGAGGGACGAGAAGGTTGAGCGCCGCGACCGCCCGCCCGCAAGCCGCGATACGCCCTTTTTTGGCGTCATGGTCTTTGCGCGCAGCTTCCATGCGTCGAACCTGTTCGCTCGCTGAATTGAGCGGGGCGACGCCTTCCACGATCCGAAGAAGCGAGGTTAACCGCCTGCCGATCGCCCGAGCCGCGTCTGCGTCTCCATCGTCGCCACGTCGCACCGTGTGCACAAACGTTGTCAGCACCGTGCCGTTCTGCTCCCGCCATTCGGCGAAAGCCAAAGCACGCACGGTGCGATCGATCATCTGTTGCAGCCGGACAGAACCTGCCCGCAAAGCGGCAGGCAGTGATCGACCAGCCGGTTCTTGAAACTCTGGAAGTGCGGCGAGCCGTGCATCGATCAACGCAACGGCATCAGGGCGTAACGTCGCCAGGGTGCCGAGGAACGGTTCCGTTGCAAAAAGATCGTCAGCCAGACCAGCCCGAAGCAGCGCGGCAGGAGACGTGGGTAGGTCATTGCGTACTTCGCCGCTTATCGCCGGCGGGAGTTCCTGAAGGAGGCGCCCGCACCAATGCGCCGACCATTCGGCAATCGTCCGGGCGATCACCTCCCGGTCGCGTGCCGCCTCGGCAAGATGGTCGGCTACGGGCGCACCTGTCACTGGATCGCACGCGCCGTGAAGTTGGCCGACGCAGACGGGGCAAGTGCCGTCGTCGACATGAGCATGGTCGTGCATCCATGCCGAGACCTTGGCATAGAGTTGAGCACGACGCGCCCGATCGGGATCGGCAGCCAACGTCGATAGCGTCGTGGCTTCAGCCTCCACCTGCGCCAGCAATGTAACGACTTTGGCGGTCTCGGTAGCATCAACCTTCAGCGCGGAGAGGCGGGCGATCGACGGCAATTCACCGATGACCCTGAGCCCTTCGATTGCCGGGCGGATGCTCGCTTCCAGATCGTCGCGGGCCTGCTTGTTCTCCGGGTCAAACCCTGTGCCGAGCACCTCCTGCGCTTCGCGCAGGGCCGTTGCTTTGAGTTCGACGAAATGCTTTGCGATTTCAGCGATTCGTTCTTGTGCTCCTTCGGCATCTACCGTCGGTCGGTCTCCATCGAATGCGATACTCGGTGTTTCGGTGAGGATCGCGGCAAGGTCGTCGACCGCTTGTTGATAGCGGCCCGCGATCTCCACCCTCTGCTTCTCAAGCTCGGGCGTCGCGGTCTTGGCGACGCGGCCGGCCATCTTTTCAGCGTGCCGCGCGAGATCCACCAGGTCAGCTAGGCCAGTTAGTCGCGCGACCGCCTCGCCCAACTGCGATGTCGACCCGACCGAAAGGAACGGTAACAATGCGGGCATGATCGTAGCAATGCGCCATGCGATCGGGTCGATGCCCGTAGCGTCCAGATCAGGAGGCGTTTCGTTGATCTTGCCGCGAGCCGTGCGGGTCTGTGAACGACGAAGCGCCGGCAATGGCGTGCCAGTCGAATCCAAAAATGTAAGTTCGACCCAGCTATCCGCGGGGATCGGCTGGCCATCTGCGGGAAGCTCGGCCGATTTGGGCGGCAACGGGGTGATCGCCGACATGGGGTGCGTCGTGGTCGCGCCATCGTCACGCACAATCTCACATGCAAAATCCAGCGGCCCCTCTTCCGGCGGCCGCTGTGATCGAATCAGGTGGCCGGTCAGGCACCAGACAATCGCATTGGCGATCGAGGTCTTGCCGGAACCGTTTACGCCTTCCAGAAGCGTCACGGGCTTTCTAGGTTCAAGTACGAAAGATGCCGGCGGCGCACTCGGTCGTCCATAGGCGTGTAAGCCTGCGAAGCGGTGCGCTTCGACCTTCGCCAGTCGCAAAGTCTTGATGACGCGGATGCTATCCGCCTCGGCTGCTGCCTCGACAGTCGGCGGTGGCGTGCCGATCATGTCTATGATTGCCTCGGTATCTCCGGCCGACAGGTTCGCCTGCCATCTGCCACGATTTTGCCGATACCAGTCGAGGACCGCCCGCGCGTCATCCGAAGCCATCGCGAGTTCGTCACCACCGCCGAGAGCCACAGCACGCCCACCAATGAGATCAGCGAGCAAGGCGTCGATCGTTAGCAGATGGATGTCGCGCGGTGCTGGCGCAGCGTCGGCCATAATTCCCCCTCGTCGAGCTATACTACTGGCTGATTCTTTTTACCGCATCACGATCCGGATTGCTTATATAAATATTAGACTGGCCATGGATCTCGCTAAATAATAGTTCGCCATTATTATGATTTCTGCGAAATAGGCTTGGCAGTGGCACCATGAAGCCAGTTGACCCAATTTCCGAGGAAAACGCGATAATCTTTCATCGTGATTTGAAGAAAATGAAGGCCGACAACGGCTCTATTTTTTTGCTTTGTGCTAACAAAGCAGAACCTCGTAACCGGTGCCCCTTCCGTCGTTTGGCCGTGGCTGTCGAGGTAGAGGACGCCTCCGTGAGCCAACCCGTTTCGTAGAATGCTGCAGAATGTTTCCGTGGCCAGCGCGCCTGCGGCAGTCAGCGCGAGGTCCGCGGCAAGCGCTTGTTGAATGTCCGTAGGCAGACCTTGCTTGGAAAGATCGGGTAATGCCGCGCCCTTTGGTAAATAGTGATAGCGCCACGCGCCCGCGTTAAAGAAAGGTGCCTTGGCGACAGTGCTCTGACCGATATCCGCTTTTACCGCTCTTGCTAACGAGGCGTCGAGGACGGAATCATTGAGATGGCCAACCGCTCTACTCTTCTGCGGCTTCCATATCCTCTCGATGGGCAAATTCACCATCGGCGTTGAAAGCGCCAGGAGGAATGAGGCGTTCAGCGGAAGCAGCCGTCCATCGGCCTTGTTCGAGACTAAAGGCCAAAGATGTTCAAGAAGTATCTGGCATCTGCGAGGAACGTCGATGCTGAAATTTTGCGGACTACCCATATTCCTCAACCCAATCATTGTACTATCGAATAAAGATAGCGGTCCCTCTTAAAGCATGCGGTCAGCGCTAATCGTCACCAAAGAGATTGGCTTGCGGTGAAACGTCTTTCTGAACCTGCTCGGTCATCGCCTCGGCGGATGCGATAGTTGCGCTAAGGTTCGATTTCCATGCATTCGCGAATCGTTGACGATCGACATTTGCATAGTCGAGAAGTGCTCCGAGCATCGATTTGGTTTGGACGCTGAGGCCGTCAAACGTCGGCAGCGCGATGTGGTAGCTTGCCATTTCAAGCTCGCGCCCAGTCACGAAAAGCTGGTCCGATTTTAGGAGCCTTACCGCTTGATCCGCAACGATTTCCGCCGGGATTTGATCCAAATCCCGCTTTAAGCTGGCTTCTACTGCCATAGCGGTTCCCCTGCCACCGGGCGCGTACTTTTCGACCAGCGCCATAGCCAAGCGAAGCGTCTGCTGCCCATCGTCATTGCCCAATGCACCCAGCCGCACAGCCCGCAGGATCAAGTCCCGCCTCTCGTCTATTGTTCGAAATGCCGCACCGACGCTGACGTAATCGAGGCTCTGGCAAGCGATGGCTCCAGCAAGGTAGGCCAAGCGGCCAGCTGAGCGAGCGGCCTGTGAGTCCGGATGGTAAGCAACGGCGGCCGTCGCCAACCGGGAGAAGCCTTCCAAAGCTCTGACCGCTGACGGAGCGCCAAAACCCTCCGAGAGCGCCGATAGTATATCAACTCGTGCGTCTTGGAGGTTCTTATTTCGGAAGCCTTTATCGACTGCCTGCAATTCAGCGATCAGCTGCTCATCACCCATTCGCTCCGAATATAGTACCGCCTGGCTGTTCTGAATGCGTTGAATGTCTGTGCCGTCAATCAGTTGTAGGTCCAGCTTCTCTGCGACAGACCGTAGACTTTTGCGCTTGTCGGTCGTCGCAACATAAGCTCCGTCCACGTCGAGCGCATCGGCCAGCCCACTCGTCCAAAAGATGCGCTCAACTGCCTTTGGGCGTTGCTTGTATTTTATGTCGCAAATCTGCACCCGCCGAGACGTGCCGGTCGGGCGCTCATATAACCAAAGGTCGACGTCAGTAAGGTCTTCATCGGCAAAGCGAAATGGAACCCCGCGAATGACAAAGAAACCGGCACGCAGAAAGTAGGCGCGCAGCACCTCCTCCAAGACAGCCCCCTTGGGCGTTTGCACCTTATCGTTCATCACAGCACCCGCCCGCCACGAACGGCCTCTAGCACATCCCGCGTCGCTCGCTTGCTCAACGGGGATTGGTTCTTACGAATTGAGGTGCGGCTCTCTTCGGGTCCGATGTATCCGGCCATCGGCGCGCTGGGCAGGTCGGCTAGAGATTGGGCATAAGCGTTCCCTTGCGTGAGCACCTGCAACGCAAGCTCTCCCACCTCCCTTTTGAGCAGCCGCAGATAGTAACGGTTGGCGTAGTTCGCGTCACGCCTGAGCTTGACGACGCCATTGACTTCAAGAACCCGATAGTCCTGTCCGATGGAAGTCGTTGGCCCAACCTCGCGGCCGGAGATCAGCTTGTTCACAAGTGCAGGAAGTTGGGTGATCCGGCCTTGGGAGGATGACCGAGAAACCATGCCGTAGGTGAGCGCCGCCACGAGAGACTTCGCCATGTCGAAGCAATCATCCACCATCGGATCGACAAATTTATGAAAGGCGGCGGGCGCGGTGACGTAGACATGGCTGCCCTGCTCGTTCGTGACCTCGTTGAGATCATAGACGGCTGCCGCAACCAGCTTCTCAAAGAGCGGCTTCGACAGAACGTGCTCAACGTGCTGGACACTCAAGCATCCGCTCTTGGATAGTTGTTCTGCGACCTCACTGACCAAACGCTGTTCGGCATCGGTGAGGGAGTTTAGTACCTTCTGGGTTTTGACGACGGACGATCGGCGGAAAAGGTTGCCGTTGAACAGCAGCCGGTCGTTTCCATCCCCCTCCTTATCGACAAATCCGATGCCCTCGGCGCGATCGAGGAAATCGCCGACCTGGGCATTCGTGAGTTTATGCGTATCGCCGATCCGTTGCGAGACATCGGCGCGCCGGATGGGCGCTTCGGACGCGACTTCCGCCAAGGTGATTGACGCTTCTTCGTAGGTGCTCGGCTCGGCCTCGTTGTAGATGTCGGTGGCATGCCCAAGCGAGCCGCGCGTCGTGACGCCCAGAATAGAGATGTCGTCCTTGGACTGGTCGATCAGGCGCTTCCGCTCAAGCACCTGGAGAAGCCCATTCAGCTCCAAGCGCGGATCGAGACCCGAGGCCACAGCGATAGCGCGCGCTTCAACCTTGGTGACGGTTGCCTGGTTTGTTTGGCCGAGTTTCGTAAGCAGGGTCGCGGCCTTCGCCGCCTCGTTGATAGCGGGAAACTCCGCTGGTCCGTTCACATCCAGAACGAGCTTGCGACCGTGGTGGATTACCCACGCGCCCTTTATTTCCTTGTCGTTCGCCGTTCCCATAAATCCCCCCCCCTCGTATTTTGTTCGTATCTTTTCAGTCTATTCCGAGTTTATTGAAGAATATCTTGTTTCGCATTTCTGCGTCCCGAAGAAGCTTAGTCCAACTCAAAACCTCCATATAAAGACTGTTATTGCCGAACCATCGAAACCATCCAAGTCCATCGGGCATAGGTGTAAAGTCTTTCTCGAACTCAAGCCATTTCCTGACCTTGGCGGTCAGGTCGCAAACTACGTATCCGTAAAATGGCGTCGTGCCGTTGACGATAATGTCCCGTCCTGCGGGGGTTTTGAACTTCCCCTCTCTAATTTGGTTCACATAACGAACGATCTGCTGAATGGGGTCTTCCTTCGAAGACGGGTCAGCGAAATTGTCGCGCTGCGGTTTCTTGAACTCGAAAATCGTGATGGGATTGCTGGCCTCATTCTCACCACGAAATGCGACACGCCGGTTGTAGATGGTGATATCTGTTCGGTCGCCGTTAGGTCTATTCAGCGGCTTGTCGGAAGACACGTAGGAGGAAAAATTCAGCCGCTCATCCAGCATCCAGAGATTATGCGCATCGTAGTCGAGGTCTTCTGAATCTTTCTTGCGCCGCATGATGATATCATGCACGTCGCCTTCCGATTTGTGCTTTCCATCGGCGTCGATTTCCAGAGATTTAGAAAAGAGGTCGAGAACGCACTTCCTCATGGAAACGTAGTGGATGAGATCGTTCTTGCTGGTGTCGGAAATGCTATCCATAAGGTGAATGATCTTCTCGCCCAACTCATCGGGGTTTTCTGATTTCAGCAGCGCGGCCACCTGTGAGCGCGTCTGGATTTCCTTTTCGTACTTCTTCTTTTGAAGATGAAGCTCGATATCTTGGTTGGACGGTCGCATGGGCAGGGCGTCGAAATCGACCTCGTTCGCTAGTGTCCGGTGCCAAGGCGCATCGGCCGACACATAGTCGGCGATGCGCGCCTGCTTGCGCCTCTTCCGCTCGGTAATTTCCGAGCCCAACGCCGACTGCGCGATCTCGGCGGCCTTCTGCTCGATCTCGCTTTGGGAAATGCCGCTCAGCAGGTCGTTGTCGGTCTGGAAGCGGAATTCGCCTCTCTCGAGCGACACATTGTCATTAAGGTAGTCGCCGAACACATAGGATTTGATAACGAAATTGCGCCCCTTGGAAAGATCCTGGTCGGGGCCGGCCTCATAAAACTCCTCGGCGAATTCAGGTATATAGGCTTGAAGCGGATTGTCGGTCACCTCGCGCCGGTGCGCGACAAGGCTAACTTTGCTCTTGGCCGACCTCGGCGCATAAAATTTAAAGACGCGCACTTGAAAGTCTTTGGCCTCTTCGTTGGCCGGGAGCGTGAACGTGCCCTGTTCAACTTGCATCTCGACAATCTGGCTGTTCTCCTTCCCCAGATAATCGTTGAGAGAGACGCCGCCGGATGGCTCGTTCGCTTCCCGGATCAAGATGCGCGGACAAGCCCGCTCATTGTCCACGAAATAAGGCAGCAACCGTTCCACGATAACGCGGCTGACGGTATCGAGGCGCTTGTCCGGGAACTTGACCGACTTGATGCCAGAAATCTCGACTGCCGTACCCGTATCCCGTTTTTCCGAAGCAGACGTTTCCTCGTCAACGATGATGTCTTTATCTAGGCCCATCCTGAAGGATCGATCGTGTAACGCATCGCCAACGGAGAAGGTGCTATGCACCTTCACATGGTTGAAATATTTGAGGCAGGTGAAACGGCCGAACCCTTTGCCGCCATCAGCGATCTTTTGTTCGGAATAGAGTGTATCAAAGGAATCACGGTTGCTCTTCGTGAAGCCGATCCCGTTGTCCTTGACGATAAAGCCGTCAATATCCTCAAGACGGTCGATGATATCCGCCTGTCCGCTTCGCAGGATTTCGATCTGAATCAAACCGTTCTTGACGCCCTTTTGGTCGATGGCCTGAATGGCGTTTACCACTAGCTCCACCAACGGTGTATAGACGTTAGTGCCGGCTCGGATGTTCTCGACCAGCCGCCTGACGTTGACATTGCTCATGCGAACTCGCTCGCATCGGGCGGGCTGTCGTCTAGCTTGTCTTTGGATGGGCTCGCCGATGTCATTCTTCGTTCCCTCTCGATTCTCGCTGTGGATCTCTGACGGCAGAGGACGCGACACTTTCGCGGACGTACTCGCGCATAAACTCTCGAAGCACCTGTGCCGCTGGACGATCATGGACTTGGCATGCGGCGACGAATTCGTCCCGCAGATCCCGATCCAACCTGATGCGCAATCCAACATCTTTCTTGGTCATATCGGAAGTGTACCCAATGGATACACTTTTGACTAGATAGATTGCTCTGGAACGAACAATGGTCAGGATGTCCGGGCTTACAGCCCTGTGCGTCCTCATATCCCGATCAAGATCTCCCTCCGACTCCGCTTCGGCTGGTTGCTTGGGGGCGCTGCCCCCTGGCGCGGCGCAAGGGACCGCTGACGCTCGACCGGGACGGTTTCCCCGGCCTTCCTCCACTTCGTTCCTCCGTTCCGTGCAGGCCGGGTGATCCCCCTCCATCCCGGTCGCCCTTGCACCTTTCACCCCCCGGTCTCGCCGACGGGCAAGGGTTCAGGAGCGCGCGCTTCGCTGCTCTGAACCCCAAACCCGAAGGATTAGAGACATGACCAACAGCACCCAAGCCCCCCGCAACGTGATTTTCAACGGCGACTGCATCGAAGTGATGCGGTCTTTCGACCGGGGAACGGTGGATTTCATCCTGACAGACCCGCCCTATGTGACCAACTTCCGCGACCGGCAGGGCCGCACCGTCGCCAATGACGATAACGGCCGCTGGCTTCGCCCCGCGTTCAACCAGATGCACCGCGTTTTGAAGGACGGCGGCTTTTGCGTCAGCTTTTACGGATGGAACAAGGTCGATCTGTTCA
>JRYH01000247.1_pt1 | contig 39042 bp, 55 predicted proteins | sample 235351 | NCBI WGS metagenome assembly JRYH01 (sample SAMN03074221, study PRJNA261480) | activated sludge metagenome | biome: Wastewater Treatment Plant; feature: Wastewater; material: Activated sludge; isolation source: activated biomass of a wastewater treatment plant treating wastewater... ...
TGGTCTGAGAACATCAACGACATCTACTTCGATACTGTTGGCACGGTGACTGGTGTTGGTGCTGGTGTTGACTTCACAAACATCACTATCCCCTGGGGCGCGAAGCCATCCGTTGTTATCCCCACCATGGGTTCCATCAATGACAATCGCTCCAATGGGGACATTACATCGTACCCATCCGGATACGTTGGTGGCTTTGCCTCTGAGTCCACCGCGTCTGGTCGTAACGCTAGTCTTGGTAGCTGCCACAAGTTCGTCAATGCCGCTAGCGAAAACCCTGGTGTGATGGCAGTAGCCACGTCTGCCTGCGTTGGTAACAGCATAGTGGTCCGTGGTGGTCCTGTAATCATTCTCGCGCAGGTCAGTGAGAGTGTATCTGCCAGTGAGCAGGTGGGTATAGCAGTTGACAAGATACTGGTGCTAGCTGAGTCCGTTGAGTCAGTAGAGGATGCTGCTGCTGCGCTCACCCTACTCCGCATCTTGGCAGAGGAGGAGCAGAGCAGCGAAGGCATTTCGTTTGTGCCTGGTCGCGTCCATGTGGTGGATGATACTGTACAGCTAGCTGAGGTCACTGTGTTTGCGAGAGCGTTGGCTTATGTGCTCGCGGAGAGTGTAAGCACAGTAGAGGGCATCGTCAGTGCACTTGTTGCTGTGCGGCTGCAGTCTGAGGGAGTTGAATTGCCTGAGACTGTTGAGCGGTATAGCTCTATAGCACAGTGGCTGAACGAGACGGCTGCCTTGTCTGAGGCAGGTGCTGTTGTCAGATCGCTGAACCGACTGGTCTCTGAGACCGAGACGTCTGATGAAGTGACAGTTGTGTATCGCGCGCTGCTAAGGTTGCTGGACGAGACTAGCAACGTTACTGAGGTATCAATATTCTCCAGGACTATAGCGCGGGTCCTGAGTGAGAGTGAGAGCGTGGAAGACACCACGGTTGTATCTGTCGGCCTCCTTAGGCTACTCAGTGATATCCTGTCTGTGTCAGAAGCAGACGCTGTTTTCCGCGCTAGGCTTGTCCAATCTGATGATGCTATCCAGGCTTCCGAGGCGAAGGAGCACTACAAGGGCATCGCGCACGATACGAGTGACTCTGTGTCAATGTCAGAGACTATTGACCGTTCCCGTATGCTGGCAAGGTTGCTGGTAGAGGGAGTTGCTGTCTCTGAAGCTGCCCCTCGATATCTTGGTTATGTGAGGCTGCTTACTGAAGTTCAGCAGGCGGTTGAGAGCCTAGCACTCATGCGCAACCTGATCAGGCTGCGCAACGAGACGGTGCGTGCAGTTGAGAACGTTGTCCGTCGTCGTGAGCTGGCTCGTAGTGTAGCGGATGCTGTTAACCTCATCGACGTGCCTCGTACTCACATTGACCTTACCAGGTTGGTGTCTGAAGTACAGTCGATCGCAGAAGCTATCGACGAAGTGGTGCGTGAAGTCACCAAGGCTGTGCTAGACTATGCTACAGTGGAGTTGGTTGCTGCTGTCGAGATAGCCATCGGGGTGAGTAAGGCAGTTGGTGGCACCGCCTCGGTTGATAAGATGGTTGAAGTAGAAATTGAGATAGATAATTAGGTCACGAGGAGAAAGCAATGAAGAGCCTGATGTCAATCGTTGGTGATGGGTTCATGCAACTCCACCACAAGGTTCGGGCCTATGCTGTGGCAGTCGGCTCCGGCGACATCGACCTGCAGAAGATAGCGCGTGAGAGCGCTGAAGCTTCGTTCGCCTCCATGTTGGATGAAGTCCGCACGGAGGTCAGCAAGATGCACAGCGCGCCGGAGGCTGGTTCCAACTCGCAGGAAAAGGTCGGCGAGACGGTGAGTGCTGTCATCAACGGCCCCAACGGCAAGAGCACAATCCGGAGGCACTAAGCCATGTCCTGTGAAGTCATTCTGATCTCGAACGACAATCTGCTGAAGGTGACTGGGCTCAAGGACATCAAGACCGACGAGTACCAGAATGACGCCGCGGTGACTGCTGTCCTCAAGGACATGTCGGGCAATGAGGTAGACGGGCAGGACTGGCCCACTACGTTGAACTACATCGCTGCCTCCAGCGGTGACTACGACGGTCTTCTGGAGGACACCTTGGAGCTGAACGTCGGCGCCCAGTATAAGCTAGAGATCACCGCCACATTGTCGGGTGGGGTCAAGATGTTCGTCGAGAAGACGGTAACTGCTGTAACTCGTGACAACTAGGAAGGGGTAAGAACTATGCTGATCAAAGAGCGCCTGTCTGGCTTCCGGAACCGCGTGCTGCGCAGCGCGTCTGGTCTCTGGTTCCCCGACTTCGATCTGATGGTGCCGAAGCGCCGCAACGTGCTGGGTGTGTTGCGCAGCGACGGCGAGCGCCTGCCGCTGATGATTCCAGCATCGAATATCGTCACCAACGCTGGTGACATCTACTACGCCCAGCGCAGCTGCGGCGAGACACCGACCAATGCCTTCGGCATCCTGGAGCTGGCGTCGGCTGGCACTCCTGGCAAGGCCGCTGACCGTGACGACTTCACTCCGATCGGCAGCACGCAGAAGGCACATGATGCCACCTATCCGCAGACCGACGACGAAGACGCCGACAACACCGGTGCCGGCACCGACATCGTTACCTACCTGACGTCGTACGCGAAGGGTGACTTCAACGCTGCCAGTATCACGCACGGTTTCATCACCAATACCGGCGCCGGTGCTGGTGCTCCTCTCCTCACCGGCTTCGCCTTCGCGTCAGGGTTCGCCAAGACTGCGAACGACACGCTGAAGGTCTTCACCAATCACACCATGAATGGTGTCTAAGACACCTAGCTAGGGTTGATGCCGATGCTAGACAATCTCCGTTTCACGATGGCCTACATGATTGCGCCGTCTGGTCTCAAGGAGGCCTACAACGGTAATTTCATGCAGGCCATCCTCGGCGCGTCAGGAGGCGGGTTCGGCAGACGCTCGCTCTCATCCACGCCCGAGCTGCTTGAAGCGTACAACCGACAGCCGTGGCTACGTGCTGCTGTGCACAAGATCAGCTATTCGGTCTCTACCGTGCCGTGGCGTGTGTTCGTTGCACGTGGCAGAAACGGTAAGGTCTACGACGGCGTTCGTAAGCTGCAGAAGACCAACGACTGGCGTCAACGCCAACGCATGATGAAGTCGATGACGAAGGAGGTCGAGTTCGTTGAGATCGAAGACCACCCGATCCTCGACGTGCTGTCCAGCGGAACGGAGCTGTTTCCTGGTACGCTGAACACGCAGCTTTCGCAGGCCTACATCGACCTGGTTGGTGAAAGCTTCCAGCTCAAGGAGCGCAACGGCAGGCTCAACAACCCACGCACGCAGCGCGGTGTGGTTGGTGGTCTCGTACCTGTTCCCCCGCACTGGGTGAGTGAACTACCAACACCGGGGAAGCCGTTCTACGAAATTCGGTTCGGCTCCTCTGGTGTCGGCGAGTTGGTGCCGAAGGAAGACGTGATCTTCTTCCGGGACCCCAATCCGCTTAACCCCTATGGTCGTGGCTCTGGTATCTCCCGAGCCTTGGGTGATGAGCTGCAAGCAAACGAGGCAGCAAGTCGGACAATCCGAAGCCGTCTGGAGAACAACTCCATCCCTCCGTTCATCGCCATGCCGGAGGCCGAAGGTTTCGTCCCCGATGACGTACAGCTTGCTCGCGTTCGTGAGGAGTGGCAGCGCAGGCTTCGTGGTCCAGACAAGTCTGGTTTCGTTCACTTCCTAAAGACCAAGTTCAAGTTCGAGAAGCTGGGCAACACTTTCGAGGAGCTGTCGCTGATCCCGCTGCTTCAAAACCAGCGCGACACAATCATGCAGGTGTTCGGCATCCCGCCGGAAATCCTGGGCATCCTCACCAACAGCAACCGTGCTACGATCGAAGCGGCCGAGACGCTTTACGGCATGCACGTTGTGAAGCCCCGGATGGAGTTCCTGCGTTCTGGCTATCAGCGCAGTCTGGTGCCTGAGTTTGATGATCGGCTGATCCTTGAGTTCGACAGCCCGGTTCCCGAGGACAAGGAATTCGAGCTCCGTGTCATGCAAGCAATGTCCTGGGCGTTCATGGCAGACGAGATCAGAGAGAAGGGTGGTCAAGAGATACTGCCCGACGAGAGTGGCCGGGTCTTCGGCGTACCTGCTGCTGTTATCCTCCAGACTTCGCTGGTTCCTGACGAGACCGAGGAGCCTGAGCCTGAGGAGCCGGAAGACGAGCCCGAGGACGATCCGGATGATGAGGAGGACCCGGAGGACGACGGCGATGGTGAGGACGAGCCCGAGGAAGAGCCCGAGGGTGACGATCCAGCCGAGGAAGGCAAGCGTCTGACTGGCGCGGCTGCTGATCTTAAGGGTAAGATCAAGTTGTGGGGTGGTGTTCCTGTACGTGTGAACGAGACACCGAACGGAAAGATTGATCACCTGAGCATTCCATTTGCTAATGGCGGCGTCGTTAGGGGCGGAAGCTATTTGGTTGGCAGCGATACCCCTGAGCTGTTCGTTCCAATGCGGAGGGATGGAAGCGAGGCTGCACTGAACAACATTGTCAACGTGCTAAGCGACGAGGCAACCATCAAGGTTGTGATCCCAATCCTTCGTGACATCATCAAGGAGGAAGGCGAGCGGCAGATGAGTCAGCTGCTCAAGCCTGGCCGTCACGCGAAGGATGAAATCTCGATCGCGTTCGACGTGCAGGACCCGGCTGTGCTGAAGTATCTCAGCGAGGAAGCCGGGGATCGGATCGTCGGCATCAACAAGAAGACCCGGAAGGCTGTGAAGGCAGCACTCATGGAGGGTCTGAAGAACGGCGAGAGTGTCAACCAACTGGCTCGCCGCTTGCGCAGCACCTACTCTGGGTTCAAGGGACGTCGGTCGGTGACTATCGCCCGCACTGAGTCGATTGGTGCTTTGAACGCTGGGCAGGTTGCTGGTACGAAGCAGGCGGGCTTCGAAGGCAAGCAGTGGTTGAGCACTAGGGACGGGCAGGTGCGTGACACGCATGCACCCGGCACTGGTATGGACGGGCAGATCGTTGGCATCAACGAGAACTTCGTCTCGCCGTCTGGTGCTGCTGGTCCGTTCCCCGGTGCCATGGGTATGGCAGCCGAGGATATCAACTGTCGTTGCACAACTCTGGCAGTTGCCAAGGTGGACGACGAGGCTCGTGGCTGGCCTAAGTGGCTGGACACGGAAGACAAGCGTGTGCAGTATTGGCGCGCCATGGAGCGACAGCGGGTGCCGATCGAGCGCAGGCTTCGTAGGGTGTGGCGGCGTGTGTTCGAGCTGCAAGAGCAGGAGCTACTCCGAGCCTTGCACCGGCTGATCGACTAACAGAAAGGACTAGACTAATGTCTCTTCGCAACAAGCTGTTCACCGGCACCCGTCTGTGGACGTGTGATCCGGAAACCAGGAGCCTGATCCTGGAAGGTCCCGACGCCGTCAAGGGTGCGCTGATCCAGCACGCTCGCACGGCCGACAGCGTCATCGAAGTCAAGGCGGAAGGCGACGACAAGAAGAAGGGCTCTCGCATCCGTCGCTTCCGCATCACCACCGAGACGACCGACCGCCACGGCGACGTCGTGCGCACGCGTGGTGGCCAGCTGAAGAACTACCGCAAGAACCCGGTCGTGCTGTTCGCGCACGACGCCGGTTCGCCTCCCATCGGCAAGGGCAAGGTCGACAAGGGCGAAGGGTTCATGGACGCCGACGTGGATTTCTTCGACCGCGACACGTTCGAGTTCGCGGACACCATCTTCCGCATCGTCAACGCTGGTGGCCTGAAGGCGACGTCTATTGGCTTCATGCCACTGGAGTTCGATCGCCTCTCCTCCGAGGACGGCGAGAAGCTGAACGGTATCGACTTCAAGAAGTGGGACCTGCTGGAGTTCTCCATCGTCCCAATCCCCGCCAACCCCGAAGCCGTCGGTCGGGCTCTCAAGGACGGCGCCGCGATGCGTCCATACCTTGAGTGGCTCGACAGCGTCCAGGACAACTGGGACGAGACCAAGCATCTGCTGGCCGCGTTCGACGTCAACGAAGAGGCGCTCACTGCAACGCGCAAGGCAGCGTCGGCGGAGAAGACCAGCGTCCAGATCAGCAGCTTCGTGTCGCGTGAGACGCAGGACGACATCCTCCAGCGGAACCTTGCGGCCCAGAAGAAGGGCAAGGAGGTCGAGGCGCAGACGGAGGAGCAGGAGGAGACTACGGAGGAGTTCGGTGAGCTGACCTTCTCCAAGACCGACGCCGGCGTCGTCACCTGCGAGAACGATCCTCCGAAGCGTACGAAGATCAGCCTGGACGTGATCGAGTTGTCCCTTGGTCTGGCCGATCCGAAGATCGAACGTGTCGGCGATCTGATCTCTATCGAGACCGACGACATAGAGATCAACTACACGGTCGACGAGGAGGACAAGGACGCCAAGGTCGTGAGCTGCACGCTGCTCGGCTTCGAGCGCAAGGCTCCGATCAGCTACAAGGAGGCGCATCCGTCTGGCACGCCGAAGCAGGAGAAGGACGCCGGCTGGAACGGTGCTCGTGAGGTGAACGCTGCCTCTGTCAAGGACCTTCTTATCATGTCGGCCTGGCGTGCTGACAAGGAGAAGGACGATCTGGTGAAGGCGGACTTCCGTTTCGCGCATCACAAGGCTTCGTCGGAGCACGCTACCAACTTCCGCGCGTGTGTAGCAGGCATCGCCAGCCTGAACGGTGCTCGTGGTGGCTCTGATATCCCGGCCAACGAGCGTCGTGGTGTCTGGGCGCATCTTGCCCAGCACATCTCCAACGATTTCAACGAGACGGTGCCTGAGCTCCGCTGGGTGAGCATCGAGCCGCTGAAGAACCATCCCGAGACTTTCGTGTTCGACTACGATGCTTGTCAGCTGCTGGCGTGGAAGGATGGTGTCCTTATCGACGCCAAGCACATCGAGCTGATGGCTCGACGCGATGACAAGAGTCCGGTGACCCTCAGCCTCAAGGACGATGATGCTGCCAAGAAGGAAGCACTCCACGTCCAGGAGGTTGCTGGCCGGAAGCAAAGCTGGCAGAGCCTGGATGCGTTCATCGCTTGGGCGAAGGAACGTGGCTTCAAGACCGATGACATCAACACGACCAAGAACTACTGGCGTCTCGAGCAACGCAAGGCCGAGAACTTCGACGGCACCCGCACGCTGTGCATCAATCCGTCGGACGAGCTCCCTGGCTCTGCCGGCATCAAGGTGCTCGCCACCGTTGGCACTCTGAAGGAAGAAGAGAAGGACGAAACGCTCGACAAGCTGGCGGCCGACAAGAACCCCGTCAAGGTTCTCGCTGGCATGGTCCGCAGCATCGCCGAGGAAGCCGGGCTGGATGTCGACGAGGACGCCATCAAGGCAGCCGAGGAATATGCTGCTCAGCCGGTGTCCCTGGCGACGGTTATGCTGAGTGCCTTCGTCAGCGGTGCGTGCTTGCAGCAGCGTGCCATGCAGGTAGCCAACGGCGTCTTCGGCAAGGACCTCACTGAGGCCGACAGCCTACGGCTCTGTGACACCAAGCGGTTCTTCATGATCGAGAACGGCAACGGTGAGAACATGCTCGATGCTGACATCGAAGAGCACATCGAGGAGGGCCTTGTCAGCGGAGCGTGCAAGTTCGCTCGCTCCTACCACGACCAGAGCACCGGACACATCAAGGTCCGTGGCATGGATGTGGACACGCTGCAGGAAGCGGAGGAGAGCACTCGGGAATTCCTGGAGCTAAACCAGGACCCGGACCAGGTGGTCTTCCTCGCAGTCGCCGTCGGCCAGATGGACGACGAGCCTGTCTACCAGGATGAGGTTGCTCTTCGCTACGTACCGGAGCGTGGCGTCGTGCGTCTGGGTCTGGGCAAGAGGGTCTCGGACCCGCTCGACCACCTGGACGTACTCGCTCGCTCGCTCGGCGAGGAGGCACGCACCTATACCGACGAGGAGGAGCAGAAGCTCACCGATGTCGTGGCGCTGTTGTCGACCATCCTCGACGACATCGCTGAGAGCAAGGGTGCTGGTGAGGAAGACGAGGCCGGTGACGACTTCGACCTTGCCAAGCTCTTTGGGCTCGATGAGCCCACCAAGGAACAGACCAGTGAGAAGAAGTCCGGTGAGACGACCAAGGATGAGGAGGGCGAGTACGACTTCCTCAAGGACGTCACCGAGGAAGACTTCTCCGAGCTGGTCGGCGACATCCTCTCTGAGGAGGCTCCCAAAGCGACTGCTGCCGCGCTTGAGGACGCAATGTCGAAGCTTACGGGAGCACTTGACTAGTCTCCACGGGACAACGTCTGGGCCTACGTGCTGAGGCACGAGGCATAGGTCTGGGCGTTCGTGGTCGGTCGTTAGCGTATATCATCTTTTCTCAAACCAAGCATAGCAAAGGAGATTTGACTATGCCACTTACTCAGGAACAGAAGGACCGACTGCGCAAACAGCTGGTCCCCATCGTCGGCGAAATCATGCAGGAAGGCCTGTCCAAGTCCATCAAGGAGGAGGTCGGCCGTGTGCTGGCGGAAGCCAAGGACGACGACGAGAGCTACACGAGCAAAATCCTGTCGAAGTCCGATGTCCGTCACCTCAAGGAAGGCGAGGACAACGGCATCGGCGTCGCCCGTCTGGCTCGCTGCCTGGCGATGTCCAAGGGCGACGTGGAGCGTGCGGCGAGCATCGCCGGGAAGCTCTACGACGATGCGCTCGGCACGGCTGTCGTGAAGACCCTGAACTCCGGTGAGGCCGACGAGGGCGGTGTCTTCGTGCCGTCGGTCTTGGCGTCCACCTTCATCGACGCGCTGCGTGCGAAGGCCGTCGTCCGGCAGGCCGGTCCGGTCGAGGTCGATCTGACCGGAGGCAACCTGTCGGTTCCGAAGGTGACCACCGACCCGACGGCTGGGTGGGTCGGCGAAGGCAAGAAGCGCAAGGCTTCGAACCTCCGCACCGGTTCGCTCAACTTCGTGTCGAAGACCCTCCAGGGCAAGTCGTCGGTCACGCAGGCTCTCCTGCGCCGGTCGTCCCAGAACGCCGAGAACATCATCCGCAACGGCCTCATCCGTGTCATGGCCAACGTCGAGGATACGGCACTGCTCCGCGGTGTCGGCTCCGAGGCGGCGCCGAAGGGCATGACGCACTGGGCGGCTGCGGGGAACAAGTTCAACGCGACCCAGGCCGGTGCGGCGGCAACGCTGACGGAAGTCCAGACGGACTTGCAGAAGGCGATGTCGAAGCTGACCGACAACGACGTCGACATCGACATGGCGGCGTGGTTCTGGTCGAACCGTTCCCGCAACTACCTCGCGTTCACGCTGCGCGACACCGAGGATCGCCCGACGTTCAAGGCGGAGCTCACCGCTGCGAACCCGATGCTCAACGGTCAGCCTGCGTGGAAGACCAACAACGTCCCGAACAATCTTGGTTCCGGCAACAACGAGTCCGAGGTCATCCTCGCCGCCATGAACGAGGCGTGGATCGCGGACGAGCAGGGTCTGCGCGTGCGGGCGTCGACGGAGGCCTCGTTCACCGACGAGAACAACAACGTCGTCTCGGCGTTCGACCAGGGCCTCATGGTCATCATCCTGGAGCGCGACCTGGACTTCGCCATGGCCCACAGCCAGGCGGTCTCGGTCATCGAGCAGGTGAAGTGGGGCGTCTAAGGGCAGCTGCCTGACGTCTACCCGAAACTGAGTTGAGGGTCCTGGATATCTATCCAGGGCCCTTGCTCGTAGAAGAACAAGGAGAACGAAATGAGTGTTGCTCGCATGCGAAACATCGGTGCCTTCATCATGGCGGTGTTCGCAGACATGATCCCGAACATCGTCGCTGGCTCCGGCACTGACAACGTCGAGTCCGACGGTGAGTACATCAACCGTGTAGGCTATGAGTCGGCGCAGGTCGTGATCACCTGGACGGCTACCCTCGCGGAGGCTGCCACTCTCAGCATCGCGGCCAATGTGCAGGATGACAGCGAGGGCGACGGCGCTGACGTGGCGGACTTCGGTGACGCGCTGGCGAACACCGTGGTCGCTACCGGCGGTTCCGGTGGCTCGACGGAGACGGGCACGACTGTGCTCAACGTCAATCTCGAGGAAGCCAAAGCCTACATCCGCACCCAGGTCACCGCTGACCTGTCGGCGGCCAATACCGACACTGCCGAAGTCGCCGTCACGGTGATCCTCGGTGGTGCCGTCGAGGTTCCTGCCGCCTAGCTTGCAGCCGCAGCGAAGCAGCAGGGATGACGGTGTGGGCTGGGTTCTCCTCGTGCCCAGCCCACACTATGGTAGCCTGCCCTAAAACTTGGATCGGGCTGGCTTCGGTCATCCCGATCCCTTTTTGCGGTAGGCTGCAGGCGAAATTGCGCGTTTGAGCCCCGGAGGCCCACGCAGGGTCGCGGACCAAATGCTGAGTGGCCTGCGGGCTGCTGGCAAGTGGATTAGCGGGGCGGAAGGAGGGAGTATGAAGTCCGTAAGGATCGTGAACGTGCCAGGCTACAGGAAGGGAGAGATCAAGTCCTTTCCTGACAACAAGGCAATCACGTATTGCCAGAACGGCCAGGCAGAGCCCGTTGGCTGGACTCCGGAGAAGCACGGTGCTCGTGAAGAGCCCAAAGTCGGACAGCCGATGAACCGGATGCTTGACACCGGCTCTGAAAAGGTCAAGGCGAAGAGGCAGAAGGACACCGACTGATGAGCCTCGTCATCGCGCGCGAAGAGCCCACCACACGGAACCTGACTACACTCACGCAGGTCAAGTGCGCGCTGGGCATTACTGACAACACAGCGGATGCGCTCCTCCAGCGCTTGATTACATCAGCCACGACCCTGATCGAGCGCCACACGGACCGTGTCTTTGCCAAGCGTCTGGTCACCGAGCAGTTTGGTGTGGATGAGTCCGGCGTGCCGGAGCTCAGTCCGTTCCGGGTGTCGCTGTCTCAGCTGCCCGTTCTCATGCTGGACGCTGCGCGCCTTGACGACGCCGAGTACGACATCACGAATGTGGTGATCGAAAACGATAAGGCTGGGTTCCTGTTCAGTAGGGACGGGTTCTCCCACACCAATATCCGCGCCCAGGGTATCGAGACTATCCGGACGCGGTTCATCAACCCCATCTGGGAATTTGACTATAGCGCTGGTTACACGCTGCCGTCCTTCCCAGCAATCAAGAAGGCGTTCACCAACGCTGAGGTAGACGCTGACGCTGACACCATTGGCATCGTCAACCATGGGATGTCCAGTGGTGACACCGTCAAGTTTACCACCGAGGGAACTCTCCCTGGTGGTCTGGTATTGAACAGGCCGTACCTGCTGCGTGACGTCACCGACGACACGTTCAAGGTGACGACACGGCCTGGTGGTGCCGCTGTTGATCTTACCAGCGTTGGTGACGCTGGACCACATTCCGTACAACGGCAGGTAACGCTGCCTGCCGATCTGGAGAACATCGCGGTGGACCTTGTGTCCACCATGTACGCAGCGTCGGGCAGGGACCGTACTATCAAGTCCGAGAGGCTTGGTGACTGGTCAGCTACTTACGCAACTGGTGCCGACATGCCTGGAGGACTGCCCGACTCGGTCAAGTCACAACTCCAGGCTTGGATAAGGTACTGAGCAATGAAGGGAATTATCATGGCTACTCTGAAGTCCGCGCGGGCACGCCTGTCCACCGGCAACACGAAGAAGGCGGAGGCGAAGAAGACCCCGCTTCACAAGATGAAGCCCACGAAGGCTGAGCGCATCTGCTCCATCGCCGAGGAGATCAGCAAGATGTGCATCGGCATGGGCAGCGAGAAGAGCCGCGCCATCCGCGACAAACTCGACGAGATCAAAGCCTTCGCGCAGGGCAAGTAGCTCATGCCTTCTATCACCCACCTGCTGAACAGGTCGGTGACCGTGAAGCGCATGACGCGCACGTCTGACGGACAGGGAGGATACACGGAGGCGCTCGCCACGGTATCCTCCCTGAAGAAAGTCAAGGCGCGGCGCAGTCCCGCGTCCGGCTCCGATCGCTTCATCGCCGGTCAGGAACAGGCGGTGGTCACGCACATCTGGTACTTCAACGGCTCTCCTGCCATCCTCTACAAGGACGTCATCGTGGATGGCTCCTTGAGCTATGAAGTGCTGGGCACCCTGCCACCGTCTCGTCCGGACCACTTGAAGGTCCAAACTCGGGAGATACTGCGCGGTGGCTAAGAGTAGGAGCACGGTCAGCGTCAAGATCGACCCGAAGAAGGTCGTGAAGCTTACGGCGGCTGAGCTAGAGAAGAACATGGAGGTTGCGACGGTTGTCCTCCGTGATGCTGTCAAGCTGAAGCTGAATCGTGGGCAGCCGACACGCACCACGGAGGGTGGTAGGGTGATCGGCCTCGATCCTTCGAAGCCAGGCGAGCCTCCGAAGAAGGTGACTGGCCAGTACCAGAACTCGATCACCAATCAGGTGATCAAGCAGAAGGGGGAGATCGTTGGTGTCGTTGGCACCAATCAGAAGCGTGGTCCGGCTCTTGAGTTCGGCAACCGTAAGGGCACGCTGAAGGCTCGTCCCCATTTCCGTCCAGCGCTGCGCGAGAATAGCCGCAAGCTGCTAAACATCATCGCTAAGGGGATAGGAGCCGTCTAGTCATGGCCGTCAATGAGATACTAGCTCACCAGGTGGTGCGGTTCCTGAACTCCGCGTTGGCGCATGACGCCAAAGCCATCAACGAGCTGATAGCAACGCGGGTGCCGTGCGGAAAGGCAATCGCTACGCATCCCTCGATCCAGGTCCAGGTCTGCAAGGACGATCCGGACGCGATCTACCGTGTCGGCATGCTGGGCTTGCTGAACGGCATGGTTGGCAGATATGACGACGGTCCTAACAAGGGCCTCGGTGCCATCATCGCTGATCTGGACAAAGGACAGATCGTGCGGTTCCGTGTTCTGCACAATGTAGGGGATGTCGAAGATGAGTAAGGCCACTAACGTGGAGGCGCTCCGTATCATGAACGGAAACAAGCTGGAAGCAGTCCGTGCTCATCCCGGAGCCTTTTACTACTACATGAAGGAAAGCTTTGGGGAGGGTGCTGGCATCGTCCACTCGTGTCCGTGTGGGTGTGGGCAGCTGTGTGCTCTCAACCTCGACCCTTCTGAGGAAGGCCGTCCGTGCTGGCATAACAGCGGCACCGAAGACAGGCCAACGCTGACTCCGTCCGTCGGCATCCGTCCATGGAACGACCAGGTGGACGTTGAGGCTGACGGCTATCACTGGCATGGTTGGTTGCGCAACGGTGTGTGGGAGAGTTGCTAACATGGGCGAGATCAGGACACAGCCAATAGCTGCGCAGCATGTCCAGGAGTGGGAGAAGTTCCGTAAGGAGAGTCGCCCTGGTGTTGGCTTGATACCAGGCTCGTTCCGCATAGACGGGCCGGATGAGGATGGGGACTACGACTTCTACTACTGCTGCCCTTGTGGTTGTGGTAGCATTGGTCTGCTCTTTGTCGGGAAGAACGTGAAGCCTGCTGTCAGTCCCTCGTGGACCTGGAACGGTTCTCTCGAGAAGCCTACGCTCCACCCGTCTGTGCACCACATAGGTCATTGGCATGGGTGGCTGAGAGACGGCGTGTGGGAGAGTTGCTAACATGGGTGCCTTTACGCAAGCCTTCTTCAATAGGATGTCTGGTGACTCCACGCTGACTGCGCTGCTCGGCACCTATGGTGGAGTGCCGTCCATCTTCACCAAGACACCGATCCCGGCTGACTACGACTTGGCCACGGACGGCGCCTACATTCTGACGTCTGGGCAGGCCATCGATCTGCCTGGTGAAGCTGATGCGAAGAACTCTGCTGGTCGGGAGATTAGCAGGGACATCAAGTGCTATACCGACATCAAGGAAAGCCCAACCAAAGTGGAGGCGATTGCCGAGCGGGTGTTGGTGCTGTTCCAGCGACACAAGCTTACCGTGACTGGCTTCACGGTTGACATAGCAGAAGCTACCGGCCCTTTGGAGCTAGACGAAGACGATGCTCTAGGCCGTGTGGTTACTGTCCGTCTCGTAATGCGTGCAACCTAAGGAGAAGATAGCATGGCCAATCTGACCCGCCAGGACGTTTCCAAGTCTGGCCTCAACACCAGCTTCGCTGCTGCCTCGTCCGGTGGCGACAGCTTCCCCAACGACGATCGCACGATGTTCGTCGTGAAGAACGGCGACGCCGGTTCCCACACCGCCACCATCGCCGTCCAGCGGCCGACCCTCAACATCGGTAACCTCGGCGACATCACCTTCGAGGCGATCGCCGTCGCGGTTCCGGCCGGTGAGGAGCGCTGGGTGAAGGTTCCCCCGGCAGCGTACAACGACGGCGACGGCAAGGTCCACGTGACCTACGACGCCGTCACCAGCGTCACCGTCGCCGCCGTCCGTCTGCCTCCGGCGTAACCCTACGCCGGAGTTCTTTGAACATCTGAGGAAGCAAAAGGAGTAAGCCAATGAATGGCGCGGAAGTTCTCATCCTCGTCGACACGGATGGTGCCGGGACCTTCGTGGCTGTCGCCAGCCAGCAGAATGCGTCCATCAGCGAGACCAACGCCGTGATCGACGAGTCCTCGAAGGACCAGCGTGAGCGCAAGGTATCGGCTGGTCGCTACGAGGCCACCTACAGCTTCGATGCGCTGTACGTCGTCGGCGACGTCGCCCACGCTGCCCTCAAGGCGGCGATGCGCAACGGCACGAAGGTGAAGCTGCGCGAGCAGGAAATGGGCGTGCCCATCGAGGAAGTGCTCGCCGTCATCACCGACATGACGCGTGAGTTCCCGGACCAGGAGAGCGCAACGATCTCCCTGGAGGCAGCGGTGGACGGCGCCATCACGCCGATCTAAGCCTCTCCGTTTCAACAACTATAAACACGAGGGTAGTGCTATGGGTAATCCGCATAGGGGTGATACCCCAATCGAGGTTGGCGAGGGCAGCAACAAGCAGCAGTTCACGCTGTGCTATGACCTGAACGCTTGCGCGATGGTCATGAAGAAGCTTGGCGTCAACAACCTCAGCAGTCTGTCGAACGGGACGCAGCTTTCGAGCGTCGCCCTGGACGACATCATCTACGTCCTCTGGGCAGGCCTGCAGAGGCACCACCCAGAGCTCACGGAGAAGGAAGTTGGTGCTCTCGAGTGGGACCTTGCCGAAGCCACCGGCAAGATCGGCGAGGCTTTCGTGCTCGGTCTCACTCGGAACACCAAGCCGGAGGGGCAGTCGCAAGAAAAGGCGGACCCTCAAAACCGTGGGACTGGGAACGCGCCCAAGTAGCTGCCTACGAGGCTGGCCTCAAGCCAGAGGAGTTTTGGCGGCTTACGATGAAGGAGCTGTCGCTGTATCTCGAGGGCTACCAGCGACGGATAAAGGCAACCAGCGAAGTCTCGACGGTTAGTGCCTGGCTGAATGCCAAACTGTCTAGGTCGAAGCGGTTGCCCTCCTTGTCTCGGCTCCTACGGTTCAAGAACGAGCCGACTGTCCTTTCTCCTGAGCAGGCGCGCAAGGAGAAGGAGCGGCACGAGAAGTTGGTTGCTAGGCTGGCTCCTGATGCCAAGGGTACAGAGGCTGACCTTCTGAAGTTCATCGAACGACAGGAGGCTCTGTACCGCGAGAAGCATAAGGACAGGTTAATTCAGCAACAGAAGGCTGACGAAGAGGTATAGGTATGGCTGGTGGCGTCAATTTGGGTGAAGCCTTCGTCCTTGTGAAGGCCAACCTAGAGCAGCTCGAAAAGGGTCTCCAGGGAGCGACGAAGAAGATCACGTCCTCGCTGGAGAAGGCAGCTAAGCAGGCTGATAAGGTCGGCGACACGCTCACCAAGAACCTGACCCTCCCTATCGTTGCCCTTGGCGCCTTGGCTGCCAAGAACTTCGATGAGTCAATCAGAGCACAGCGGCAGCTTGCCGCTGTTATCAAGAACACTGGAGGTGATGTAGAGGCACAGCTCGAAGCCTACAAGCAGTTTGCTGGCGCGATGCAGTCTATCACGCTGGCTGGTGACGACGCCACTATCCAGAACATCCAGGTCGCACGAAGCATGGGCCTGACGGCTGAGCAGGCCGCCAGGGCTGCTAAGAACGCTGTGGCTGCCACGGCGGCGTTCGGCCTGAATGCAGAGACCGCTGTTCGTATGACGGCTGCTCTCGAGCAGGGTGAGACGTCGATGCTCACCCGATACATTCCCACGCTGCGTGCGATGGAGGATGAGACTGCTCGGGCTGCGCTCGCTCAGAAAATCCTGGCCGACAACTTCGTGCTGGCGCAGGAGGAAGCGTCAGTTGGTCTCGGTCCGCTGAAGCAGCTGTGGAACAGCCTAGGTGACCTTAGCGAGCAGTTTGGTCAGGTGATCCTGGAGGGTATCAATCCCACCATCATCCAGATCAGGAAGTTCGTCGACAGTATCACGTCGCTGGATCGACGCATGGTGATCGCTATTACCAGCATCGCTGGTGCGGTTGCTGTGCTCGGACCTGCCATGAAGTTCCTGGCCTTCTCCTTCAGCGGGTTGTCAATCATCCTCAAGGTGTTTCTCAGTCGTTTGTTTCTGATACCGACGGCGGTGATAGCAGGTGTTGTAGCGTTGGACGCTCTCGGAGCGTCTACGCAGAACAACACCAAGTTCTGGGACGAGTACGCAGATAGGGTTGGTGCGGTTGCTCAAACCATCACCGACTTGGGCGTCGAAGGCTTCGGTGTCCTGATTGATGCCTTCATCGAGACCAGCTCTGCTGGTGAGACCATGACCGATGGCCTGGATGCAATGAACCAGGCCATGGAGCAGTTGAAGCTGCTCGGCCGTGGTACTGGCAGTGGTGTCGGTGCATTGACTGATGCCCAGAAGGAAATGAACAAGGCCATTCAGGATGCCCAGTTTGAGTTGGACATTCTGACTGGAAAGTTCGCCGACGTCAATGAGGACGCACTCCGTGCCGCCTACGCTGCTGGTGTGCTCGGTGAGTCCATTAAGGTGGTCGGCGAGGGCGCTGAGCAGGTCATCATCCTGGACGAAGCCTTGGCTAAGCTGGCCGAGACCTTGGACAAGGTCAAGAAGAAGCAGAAGGAAGTAGAGGAAGCCGAGGAGAAGTCCAAGGACATGGCCAACGACCTTGGCATCGTGATGGAGTCCGCGTTCACGAAGGCTGTGGTGGCTGGTGAGGACCTTCGTAGTGTGCTACAGGGATTGTTGGAGGACCTCATCCAGATCGCGTTGAAGAAGCTGATCCTCGCGCCGATCGTCGGAGCGCTGTTCGGAGAGGGTGGGTTCCTGACTGGCATCATCCCTGGGTTCGCAAAGGGTGGTCACGCAGTAGGAGGCCAGCCAGCTATCGTTGGTGAGGAGGGCCCAGAGCTGTTCGTGCCGAGCCAGAGCGGCACGGTGGTTCCGAACGGCCAGCTTGGCGCGATGAACTACGGTGCTGTGACGGTTATCCAGCAGGTGCAGGTCTTCGCTCCTCCGGGTTCGAATGTAGAGCAAGAGCAGTCGCAGGACGGCGACATCGAAATGCTCAAGATATTCATCACCGAGACGGTGGCCGGTGATATCAGCCGAACGGGCTCTTCGACCAACAGAGCCCTGAACAACACCTTTGGTCTGAGCCGACAGCTGACTACTAGGTAGGAGAACGAGGATGGTTACCTGGCCGGCAGAGTTGCCACAGAAGCAGTTCATCGGGCTGACCGATGAGGCTCAAGACGCAGTCATCCGCACGCCTATGGATACTGGACCCAACACGCGTAGGTCTAGGTTCTCGGCTGTGTCCAGAGACGTGGATGTACCCATCGTTGTGACTGGCGCTCAGCGGCAAGTCTTCGACACATTCTACAACGACGACCTGCAGAACGGCGCGCTGTCGTTTGACTGGGAGGACCCGGTTACGGACACGACCGTCGAGTTTGCCTTCCGTCGTCCAGTGAAGTGGTCGTTGGCTTCTGGTGGTGACACCGATGAGCGGAAGTGGTCGGGCACACTCATGCTAGAGATACAGCCCTAATGCCTATTACAGACACACTCAAGGGTGAAGCCTGGCAACCAGCGAGCAGGATGCCGCTGGTGCTGTTGGAGATCACCCAGGCTGATCTGTCGGCGCCGGTGCGCGTGGTGAACGACAGGATACCGATCACACATAATGGGGATGAGTACATAGCGTTCCCGTTCGATATTACACTGCCGGACGACCAGACTGACACTCCTCCGCGCGCGAGGCTGCGTATCGATAACGTGTCACGTGAGATTGGCCAAGCCATCCGGCTGATGACTACGGCGGCGCTGGTCCATATCCGCGTGGTGCGCAGACCTGCTCCGGACGTTGTGGAGATGGAGTTCCCCAACATGGTGCTCACCAACGTCATGGTGGATGCACTAACGGTGGAAGGGGAGCTGCACTTTGAGGACCTGTCGCGAGAGCCGTTCCCGGTCATGACGTTCTCTCCCGCTGAGTTTCCTGGGCTTGTCAGATGACACCTTTCGAGTTCGCTGACAAGATCATCACGGACGCGTTGTTCGTTCCTAAGGGCAGGAGCTACAACGCAGTGGACTGCTGGGGCGTGGTCTTCTTAGGCTACCGAGACGTGCTAGGGATAGAGCTGCCCAGCTATGACGAAGGGTACGATAAGAAGGACGTGTTAGGTACAGATCATCTTGGCAATCTGGTTCGCGAGAACATGGGTAGATGGGTGAAGGTAGAGAAGCCAGAAGCCATGGACGTTGCTCTGTTCTTGATTGAGGGCCGCCCGGTGCATGTGGGCTTGATTATTGACACTCGTATCCGGCGTGTGCTTCACGCTGAGAAGATCAACGGTGTCTTCGTAGAGCGTTTGGATATTCCGCTGTGGGCCAATAGGCTAGAGGGTATTTACCGCTATGAGCGCTAGGGTACATGACGGCGACGACGTGCTGGTCACGTCAGTCCCTCATCCATTCAAGGTTGCGCACGAGGTCGTGCGGATGGAGGAGGGACTCACTATCGCCGAAATGGTTGAACGGGCGCAGCCCGATCCGTTCCTGCGCGAGCACGCGGTGGCATGCATCAACGGTGATATCATCCCGGTTCGGCATTGGAAGAGGGTGCGCCCGAAGAAGGGCACCCACGTAGAAATCCGCGCGGTGCCTCATGGCGGTGGTGGCAGCAAGAACATCCTCCGCATCGTTCTGATCATCGCCGTCATCGCGGCTTCTATCTTCCTCGGCCCTGCCCTTGGTGGCGCTCTGTTCGGCGCGGAGTTCGTGATCGGTGGTGTCACTGCTGCGCAGCTTGGCACGGCGATCATAGGTATGGTTGGTATGGTCCTCGTCAATGTGCTGGTGCCAGTGAAGCCACCGAAGATCGGTGGTCCCTCTGGTGTCTCCAGTGACTCGAAGGACAGCCCGACCTACTCCATCGAAGGTGCACGCAACCAGGCTCGTCCGTTCTCTCCTGTCCCCTTCATACTCGGGCGCCATAGGATGGTCCCTCCTCTCGGTGCGCAGTCGTACACCGAGGTAGTTGGCGACAAGCAGTTCCTACGCATGATCTTTGTGTGGGGCATCGGTCCGTTGGAGATCGACGAGAGCTCGTTGAAGATCGGTGAGACGCCGCTGTCCAACTTCACTGGAGTGGAGATTGAGCACCGCGCTGGCTATGCTTCTGATGGTCCACTTACACTCTATCCAGACACCGTTGCCGAGGAAGCCTTCAGCATTCTGCTGACCAGTGCTGGTGGGTTCACGCAGCGCACGTCGCAGGACAACGCGGATGAGCTCTCGGTTGACTTCTCGTTCATCCAGGGCTTGGTTCGGTACGACGATCGTGGCAAGCGCAACAACCACTCGGTTGCTATCCAAATCCAGTACCGCAAGGTAGGAGACGTCACGTGGTTGACGCCTACCTTCACGGCCAAGACGGTTCCGGATAACTGGGTGTCTGGTGACACCATTACCTTCACGCACAAGAAGGCGTCGCCTGTCCGCCATGGCTTTACGTGGGCGGTTGCCGAGCGCGCGCAGTACGAGATACAGGTCCGGCGTATTACCAACGACACGGACGACTCGCAGATACTGGACGATGTGGCCTGGGTTGTACTCCGCACCATCACGGATGAGGACCCGATCCAAACTCTCATCCCGGTAGCGAAGACCGCTCTCCGCATCCAGGCCACCGATCAGCTGAACCGCGTGATCGATGAGTTCAACGGCATCGTGACCACCATCGGTATGAGCTGGAACGGTAGCACATGGGACAACGACACTCCGATTACCAACCCAGCGGCTCTGTACCGCCACGTCCTCCAAGGCAACGGTGTTGCTGTTCCGCTTGCTGACGAGCGGATAGACCTTACCACTATCCAGACCTGGCATGAGTTCTGTGATAGCTTGGCGTATGAGTTCAACCAGGTCCGTGACTTCCAGACTTCCGTGCTTGAGGTTCTGTCCGATGTAGCCTCCGGTGGTCGTGCCAGTCCTACACTGCTCGATGGCAAGTGGTCGGTGGTGATTGATCAGGTGCAGGAAATCCCGGTCAGCCACATCACGCCCAGGAACAGCTTCGACTTCCGTATGGAGAAAGCGTTCCCAGACATTCCGGACGCCTGGCGCATCCCCTTCGTCAACGAAGCTGAGGGGTATAGGCAAGACGAGCGTCGTGTCTACAGGGATGGGTTCAGCAAGGAGAACGCCACCAAGTTCGAGAGCATCGAGTTCCCGGGCATCACGAAGGCCGACCTCATCTTCCACTTCGGTCGGTTCCGCATTGCCCAGGGCTTGTATCAGCCAGAGCGGTGGACGTTCCAGCAGGACCTGGAGTACATCACCTGCCGGCGTGGTGCTCGTGTGCGCATCACGCACGACGTCATCCTAATCGGCCTTTGTAGTGGTCGCGTAAAGACCGTGACGGTTGATGGCAGCAACGACGTCACTGCAATCACGGTTGACGAGTACTGTCCTATGGAGGCGGGCAAGACGTACAACATCGCCATCCGTACGGTGCTAGGTGGGAACATCACTGCTCAGGTGGTGACTAACGCTGGCAATCAGAAGTCGTTGACGTTCGTGACTCCGATCGTGAATACTGCTGGTCAGCCTACGGTGGCAAGAGGCAACGTCTTTGGCTTCGGCGAGGCTGGGCTGGAGACGGATGACGCAACCGTGTTGGGCATTGTCCCGAGCGCCAACCTCAAGTCCGCTCGCATCGTCACCGTTCCCTATCGCCCGGTGATCTACGACGCCGACGTCGAGCTGGCCCCACCACACGTCACCAACATCACTCCGATCCCTGTGCTGCCTGCACCGACGGTGGTGAACGTGGTGTCCGATGAGTCCGCGCTGATCCGTGGTCCCGGTAACTCCCTGCTCACGCGCATCATCGTTGAGCTGCAGCCGTTGACCGACCCGAGGCTTGACAACGCCAGGATCGAGATACAGCGCAGGCCGTCTGATACCGGTGAGCCATTCTCCGCTGCTGAGGAGGTATTGCAGGACACCTATCTCATCTCCATCGGTGATGTGAACGAAGGAGAGATTTGGGACCTGCGCCTCCGCTTTACTGTGAGTGGTCGGCAGCCTGGCCCATGGACCGAAGTCAATGACCACGTGGTGGTAGGCAAGTCCAATCCACCGGCCAACGTCACTGGCACGTTGGTGACGCTGACGCAGACCGGCTTCCGAGTGTCCTGGAACGAGAACGTCGATCCAGACCTGCGCAACTACGAAGTGCGCAAGGGTACGGTATGGGAGTCCGCTGAGCATCTTGCCTTTGTAGACGCCACCGAGTGGGTTGGCCTCGTGGAAGGCACAGGCACGCTGACGTTCTTGGTGAAGGCTAGGGACACCTCAGACAACGAGAGCCTGGTGGCGGACTCTGACTCCATCACTATCGAGGTTGCTGTTGTCAACAGCGTGACTGCGCAGGTCATCGACAACAACGTGCTGCTCCGTTGGACCTATACCGCTACCTCTTGGCCGGTGTCTCACTTCACCGTGCGTCGTGGTGATCCAGGCAATCCCGGCTTCTCGTTCGCCACCGAGATTGGCGTAGCCGACGTCACGTTCCATAACGTGCAGGAGCTGACGTCTGGGTTGAAGACCTACTGGGTTGCTCCGATTGATATCGCCGGCAACCAAGGCACGCCATTCAATCTGGCGGTTGAAGTGGATGCTCCCCCGGACTTCGTGCTGCGTCGCTCGTTCCTCTCGGACTTCCTCGGCGTCGCTAGGAACGACGTCCTGCGCTTGCCAGACCCTGCTGACAAAGACGCGTCGGCTAGGTATGGTGCTGCTAGGGACCGCATCTGTCTACTGTTTGACGGTGTGGATGATCTGGTTGATCTACCAAGCACTGCGATCAACGGGCTGACCGACTTCACCTTCGAGGTTGATGTCAGGCCCATCGACGACACGCACGAGCACTGCGTGGTCTCGGCGGCTAATGCTGCCGAGGACGATGAGTTCAACGTTATCATCCTCGATGCCACGTCCGTGTCGGTGTCGGTGAAGGGAACCGCAAACACGTTCCCCAGCTTGCCAAACCTGTTCGACGACAACTGGCACAAGCTGTCGGTCACTCGTGTGTCTGCTACTGGAGCGATTGAGCTCTACGTGGATGCTGCGTCGGAAGGCACCGCTGTGTTGCCAACTGGCGCCTTGAGTGTTGACGCCAGTGGCTTCGTGCTAGGGCAGGAGCAGGACGCAGTTGCTGGTGGGTACCAAATAGACCAGGCCTATGAAGGCTACATGGATGAGGTTCGTCTGTGGAACGATATCCGCAGCAGCACCGAGATTGGTGACTTCATGGACCTGCTTCTGACCGGTGACGAGACTGGCCTAGTAGCCAACTGGCACTTTGGTGCTGGCGAGGGTGTAGTGGTTGAGGACCCGTTGGACAATGACGGGACTATCGTTGGTGCGTCGTGGAACGTCCCAGTGATCGCTGCGCTGATGCCCTTCCCAGTTACCGAGACCGTTGCCGACAGAGAAACTGTTCATGGGTTCGTCTCACCACAGGACCAGATCGATGGTGGTTACCCCTACGTGGCGCAGCCAGTGCCATTCAACCCTAACGATAGCACTTTCCAAACTGTGCACGATATGGGTTCTGTGGTGGAGGGGACTCGCATTGTTGTGTCTCCAACTGTCGAAGAGATAGTTGCTGGCTACACCGAAGTCACGCAGATCGAGACGCGGGAAACTCTGCTAGACGCGTGGACTGTCCATACGGTTGGCAACGAAGCCTTCGCTAACAACTTCCGCTACGTGCGTGTGACGCGCACGATCGAGAGCACGGACGGGCACGGGTTCACCAAGCAGCAGTACCTGGACGTGGTTGGTCGCGTTAAGGAGAAGACGGACGCGGGCATCGTCAACGTGACTGCCAACCCGACGACCGTCAACTTCAATGAGGACTTCCTGGACGTGTCCTCGATTACCGTCACACCACAAGGCACGACGGCACTATTCGCTGTTGTAGACTTCAATGACGTAGCCAACCCGACCAGCTTTGATATCTACTTGTTCAATGGTACCGACGCGTCGCCCGCTACTGGCAACGTTCGTTGGAACGCACGAGGCTTCTAATGTTGCACTCCTTCTACGTTGAGGTCTTCCCAAAGGCTGGCTCCAAGCTGAAGGTCACGCAGGTAAGAGACAAGCTGGAGGGACTCGCCAGTAGAGTGGGTGGTGAGAAGATGGTGCATCACCGTCGTCAGTCTAAGCTTGAGGCTAAGCCTCGGCCTGGGCGTGTAAAGAAGATGATTGGTCTGCACCGCTTCGACGGCTCCAAGAGCAAGGATGAGCTCCTGGCTGAGTTGGAGAAGAGCGTCAGGGAGCTCGGCGACGTGAACGTCCGCATTCAGTATCATGCCTGCATGCATGATGAGCGCAAACCATGCCAGAAGTGGCAAACACTGGTGGATGACAGATAATGGTTGACTGGTCAAATCCAACCCTCTCGCAGCTGTGGTCTAATTTCGTAGACGCCATCAAAGGCAGGGACGTGTCCGCTGCTAAGATGGACTTTGGAACGGACACCAACCTGCCTACTGGGGCGCTGCGGTATAACCGCACCACCGACGAGTTCCAGGAGTGGAATGGGTCTACGTGGACAGTGGCCCCTATCAGTGTCACCACGGTTGCTGGTTCGCTGCCTGGTGCCAACATCGCGGACGATGGTGTCACCAACGCCAAGTTGTCCAACATGGCGCAGGCTACTATCAAGGGTCGCGCGGCTGGGGCTGGCACTGGTGATCCTCAGGACCTGGATGCTGCGTCGGCACGCACTGCCCTCGGGCTTGGTGCGGCTTCGTTGGAGGCGGTAGCCACCGGCGGCTCCGGTGCTCTCCTTCGCGCTGACGGCAACGGAGCAAGCCTCACCGGCATCGCTCCGTTCCCAACTGGCACCAGGATGGTATTCCACCAGACGGCGGCGCCGACCGGATGGACGAAGGACACGACGGCCAATCTCAATGACACCGCTCTGCGCGTTGTAACTGGCACCGTCAACAGTCGCACGAACCAAAGCGCCTTCTCCACCGTCTTTGGGAAGTCTGCTACTGACGGCCATGCTCTTTCCATTTCTGAAATGCCGCTGCACGGCCATCCGTATCGTAACCGCAATGCAAATGAAAATGACCCCAACAATACGGGTGCTGGTGGCCCTATTCTCACCAGTCAGCCTGCTGCTTCTACATCGGTCACACAGCCTGCCTACACTGGGGCTCCTGACACCGCAGCTGGACACTCTATTGGTGGAGAAGGTGGTGGTGCTGCTCATACCCATGGGATGGATATCAGGATAAACTACCACGACGTGATAATTGCTGCCAAGGCGTAACAACAACGAGGACCTATTATGGCGAAGACTCCTGAGTGCCCGTTCTACAAGAAGCCGTGCATCGGCCATGACTGTTCCCTCTTTGTGCACGTGACCGGGCACCACCCACAGACGGGAGCACATGTTGACCAGTGGGACTGTAGCTTCCGTTGGCTGCCGTTGCTGATGATCGAGAACTCTCTGCAACAGCGTCACACCGCTGGAGAGATTTCAGCCTTCCGCAGTGAGATGCGGCAAGACAATGTTTCCCTCGCCAAGATGTTTCTGGCGAACCAAGCGCAAGCCGAGGCTGATGCTGATGGGCAGCAGGAGCTCCTGCTGGTTTCCGTCGATCGAGACAAACCAAGAGGGTAAATGGAATGAGGTTGGTGTTGTTACTTGCTTGCCTGTTGTTGCTGACTACAACACCAGCCTACGGACAGAAGCCTATCGAAGATGGTAGGAAGTGCCTGCCGAGGGAACAAATGCTGAGCTTCCTAAGTCACCAGTACCAGGAGGACGCGCAAGCTATGGGGGTGGTAAACGACAACGCTTTGGTTGAGCTCTTCGTGTCGAAGGATGGCAAGACGTTCAGCGTTGTAGTGACCATGACCAATAAGTGGTCGTGTCTAGTAGTGACAGGTAGTCATTGGCGATACAAGAAGAACCCCTTTACTGATGAGACATAGAGCAGCAGTCAGGGGGAAGTGAAACCGAGTAAGGAGAAGAAGATGAAAATCCTCAAGTACACCAAGGCGCTCGTTCCGGCGGTCGCCACCGTCATCGCTGTGGGTGTCGTCTACTCTCAGAGTGGTGAGCTCACGGACGTGGAGACGCTGTCCACCGCGATTGGTGGCGCCATCACCACTTTCCTTACCTTCCTCCTGCCGAACAAGCAGGGGTAGGGCAGCCCCAACAACCAGAAAAGGAATGGGTCTATGAAGTGGCTACCTACCTTAGCGGCAGCCGGTCTGGCGCTTGCGCTCGCTGGCTGCCTTGAGACCGTACCGGAGCACGTGCGGACAGAGGTCGCAATGGCCTCGGCCTGCCAGTCGTTCTCCGATGTGCTCGAGACGGCGACTGTCTTCAAGTCTCAGATGAGCCCGGAGACAATCGCCAGAGTCAACGAAGCAGTGGAGGTCGCTCAACCGGCTTGCCATGCCTTCCGGTTGAGTCCCGACACGGCAACCGAGACGATCCTCAACCAGGTGCGTGACGCGCTCCGGACTGTGGTCCTCGCTAACCAGGAGAGGCGAGCATGAACGAACAGAAGATAGCGGCAGTGGCCTTCCTGCTGAGTGAGGTTCTTGCTGCCGGCGTCTCGATCGCCGCCATCATGAACCAGGCGAAGGCAACCGGCATGGTTCCCCCGGAACGTTGGGATCAAATCCTGTCGGACCTCGACACCAATGTCGAGAACTGGAAGAACGCTCCTGGAGGTTGACCACAAGCAGCGGTTCTGATCTAGGGCCAGGTAGGCCCTTCTTTCTGCAGTAGGGGATTAACAGGAGGAGTGAGTGATGTTCAATGGACACGCGAACGGAAATGGGAACGGAAGCAGCCCCAAAAGGTTTGTGGAGAGCGCTGCCGAGTCAGTGTTCATGCGTGGGCTGACCAGACTGATAACGATCGGCGTGACTGGCCTAGGCTTCCCGGCGATGATTGCCTTTGGCGTCTGGGGGCTGTCAGAATACTCGAAGAAGGAGAACGCCAGGGACGCCATACACCTGGCACAGACTAAGGCGCTGCAAGAAGTGAGCAGCACCATGTCGTTGGTGCAATACAGGCTCTTGCAGGTGGAGCACAAGAACGTTGAGCAGGACAAACGCTTCGAGTCAACAGACAGAAGGGTAATTCGCCTTGAGCGGACTATACCCATCCGTCCAAACTCCAACTGGCCTTACAACTACGAAGGTGATGACCCTCAGTAGGTCACAAGCAAGTGGTAAAGAATTCGCAGGGGTTCCAGCCAAAGTACTTCTGCAATCCCCACCCGATGAGACCAGCCAGTGTTCCGTAGAACACCAAGCCACCGATGAATTTCAGAGTAGCTACCCGTTGCTGACGCTTGCGCTCAGCAACTACTCCTGGCTTGAGTACCCAGCCGATGGGCTTCCCGTGTTCGTCGTACTTCATTTCGTAGTTGTCTCCAGCTTGCCTGAGTAGGCAGGGGATAGCGTCCGTTGATTGATCCATTGATTCATCCTCCAAAGCAATCCCCCGGCCACGATGGCCGGGGGATTTTCAGCACATCTGCGACGCCTACTTCTGCGCCGCCTTCTTGATGCGAGCCAGCGGCGTGGCCTTGACTCGCATGGATGCCGGCCGACCCTTGCTCGGTACGAGCTCCGGAGAGCCCGGCCGACGGACCATGGTGCCCTTCTTGATCGCCGGACGCTCCTTCGTCGTGAACTTGACGACGCCGGGCAGCATGAAGTTCCCAATACTACCGGGCTTCACACAAGCCACAATGAGCTGGGCGAGGTCTTCCAGAACTTGGGCGACGATCTTCTTGGCGCTCATGTCAGGAGGCAGCATCCCAGAGTCGTCCAGGCTGGTGGACAGATTATCCATGATGTCACGCTTGCTGAGTTTGGTCTTGCCTGCTGCCTTGACAGCCTTCTTCGCAGCTGCCTTCTTGGCAGCCTTCTGCTTCTTGCTCTTACGCTTAGCCATTACATGTTCTCCAGTTGATGTAGGCTCACTTCACTCAGCACAATACAGGGGTTGTAGGGGATTTAGTAGGATCCGCCAAGGGACCTACTCAGGAAGCCCAGCAGCGAAATTGCGCGTTGAGGCGGGAACCGGCTGGCTGGGCTGCAAGACCCAATGCTGATTGGGCGCAGTAGGCGTGACTTTCGGCATATAGGGGGAGTGTCCTCAGGCCGTCTAGGGCCGTGCGCGGAGCCTACAGGGACGCAGGTGCATTTGGACAAAAAGAAAGGCCCCAGAGCACGCCGGGGGATTAGCGGCACTCTGGGACCTTGGCTTGGTAGTTTATGCTGATGAGACATAACGGTGGCAGTTTCCTTTAGGGCCAGTGGAGTAGGGGGACAACTCCAAAGCACCCTGTTTAGTTTTTGCTTCTGTCGACATCCCATAAGGCTAATGAGGCCACAGGATTTTCGTCAACAGATTACCACGACCGAACGGTTTCACCGCTGCCTAGGCGGCTCGTCAGGTGGCTTACCGTTGTCTCAGCAAAGACCGATCCTCTCCTCCTCAGGTTGTTATACGGTGGGTTGCGTGCTGGACTGCAGCTCGAACCCATAGCCCTTCATGCAGGAGTAGTACACCTGACGCATCTGAGTACCGTCGGTGATGTACACCCCACGCATGACCTCCTGCTTGGGGACCTCGTGAGCCTTCGTCCTGCATAGGGCGTCGGCCTGCTCGAAGCCACCGTCCGGGTTCCAGTCCGGATTGACGTTAGTAAGTGCCGGCGGCTCCGGACGGGTGCATCCTGCAATGAGTAGCAGGATGACAAGCGTACATGCTCTGATCATTTTCTCCTCCTGAGTTTGGTTTACCTCATCAGGCAGCGGGGGACCACCCCTACTGCGACTGCGTGAGGAAGGATGGGACTCCCTAACGCAGTTTCGGTGATTAGCCGAACTTCATTTTCTCCTCCTGTGTTAGAGGCAGAGCGATAGCGCTCACAACGCTACAGCCCCTAATACAGCAGGTCAACTCACAGCCTTCAAGGCTGACTGTAACGCACCATTGCCTCATGCCCCAAGTCTGTCAAAGCGAGGGACGAACTTCAGCCCGTAGGCCGTGTCCCGCGTGGTAGTGACGGTGCTGGCGATGGGCTTGAACTCGAACGGCGCCGAGCGAAGTGCCGGCACCTTTTGGCAGGTGCCGATCTTTTTGAAGCGGTTCTTCCTGTTGATGCCCTTCTGGGTCTCCATCACGTCGTAGTGCTTGAAGACCTGTGTCACCCTTTTCTTTCCCATGTTTTCCTCCTAGTTTGTAGCCTGTCTCATCAGTGGTAGGCGGCTAACCCATACCAGACCCTGACTACCTGTCAGGGTTTCGGCTTACCGAAAGTCCTCGACGTTCAATACATCGCCGAACGGAACCTTGTCACGGGTGCCGTCCACCAGCCACAGGACCTTATAAAGCGGCGGCTCCGGGAAGTCGCTGCATTGCAGGTCCGTGAGGTACACCAGGCCGGAAGGGATGATCCCCTCGCGCTCCAAGTGTTCGAAGACGGGGCTGAACCGCGTGCCACCACCTGCCTTTACCTGGCAGTCGATCGGTAGGTCAGCTTTGGTGTAGGTATCAGCCCTACGCACCGCCGTGTCGCAGAACAGCACATGGAGTGTCTCGAAAGGCAGGTCCTGTGCGATCTTTGATATGATGGATGCGAAGTGGTCGTACATTGGTTGGTTGACCGAACCAGAAGCGTCGACTGCGATGACGAACTCGCGGATGCCTTCGCTCTGCATTCCGGGCAGATACATGCCGTGGTTCAGGAACCGGCGGTCCGGAGACAACCACGAGAAGTCGTCAGCAGCACACTGCTCCATGAACTGTTGGAGAACCTCCTCAGGCCTGATCTTCGGGTTGAGGAGTTCCTCCACGGCACGCTCCATGTCACCAGGCAGGAGACCTGCCTGAGCATGGGCGAAGTCACGAGCCTGGCTAACCTCCACGCGGATGTCAGCCTCACTCTGTCCGATGGATGGGGTGGCAATGGGTTGTTGCCCATCGGACGCGGAGCCGTCTGGCTCCTCACCGTCACCCTCACCGTCGCTGTCTTCGTCTCCATCTTCGTCGTCGGTGCCGGGGAAGTGCATCATGTCACTCCCGTCGGCCCCGCCGTCTTCATCTCCCTCATCGCCTTTGCCGGACTGGCCGACGGAGGGATGATCCTCCAGGCCACCACACTCGCAGGCGTCGTCCGGTTGCTCTTCGGGATGCTGGTTGAGAAAGTCGTAGACCTCCTCTTCCGACATGCCGTCGAACTGCGGATCGTACAGCCAGTCGGCTCCAAGGGTGAAGCCTGCTGACTTGAGGTGTGCGTTGATAACGTAGTCACACGCAACGTTCCACAGCCGCTGATCCCGCTGCCCACGACGGAAGTTGTGGAGCAGAGCCTTGTGCTCGCATTCGTGAGCCAAGGTAGTGCAGAGGATGTCGTCGTCCTCGTCCAGAACGTACTGAGGGTTGTACTTCAGGTACGCACCGTTCGTGACGGTCTTTCGCACCGACGTGGTCTCCTCGATATTGAAACCGAGGAAGAGCGATCCCCAAAAGGGATAGCTCATCAGCAGCCGCGTCGCTGCGCGGTCCACTTTCATTCTAGCGTCCATTTTCTCCTCCTGTAGTCTGTCTCATCAGCGGTAGGAGACTAACCCTACCGGACGAGGCTACCTGCCTCGTTTCGACTATGGTGTCTGTAGCCCTTGTAGATAAAAGTCTCTAGCGTCCGGGTCCGTGCAAAGCGAGAAGTAAGCGCACAGCCTGTAGAGAATTTCCTCCAAGTCGTTACCCTTATCAGTGTGTAGTACAAATAGCCCATGGTGTGAAGTGTCTGGGTGCGTGACCTCTTCAATCCTGTAGTGGGTCTCCTTATCCTCCACTTGCACCACTGGGCCTTCCCGTAAGATAAAGTCATACATCTTGTCTTCCGAGATTTCTTCAAATCCACGTGGTGGGTTCATTATAGAAAGTGCATAGTAGGTAGTCACATTCTCCTCCTGTTTAAGCTGTCTCATCAGTGCTGGTAGCTTATCCCCAGCAGACGGGACTACCTGTCCCGTTTCGACTGTCAGGTGTCGGTCTCGGTCAAAGCCACGATGCCGTTGTCGGCAATAGCTTCGATATTCACGTCGTCGGTGATGCGCTTGATCGCTTCGAAGGCTCGGAGCGCAAGCGTCCTGGAGGCCTCTGAGATCACCACGACTTTCGGATTGATATTGGCCTGCTTGACGGGAGCGACATCCACGTTGCGACCGATTTCGGCCATCATCCGCCGCCGTGCTGCCTCTACTTCCGCTTCCAGCATGTATTTGTAGTCCAGGATATAACTGCCGGACGTAAAGAGGTAGAGGTGCTTTTCTGCTGTCATGTTCTCCTCCTGTTGATCTGTCTCATCAGGTGCAGTAGATCAGCTCTGCACGACCGCGCCTACCTGGCACGGTTTCGACTTACCCCCAATGCTCCCTTATCCGTAATTCAAAAAAGCGGTAGTGCCCTGACTTGTCTTTTATTGGGAGTAAAAAGGAATGGGTGGCAACATTACGGACCTCAACGGTGTAGTCATGTTCGTCAGCGCTTATCCCATTCTTTTCAAGCGCCAGTGCCGCTTGTCTGAAGTGCTCAATGACTGCTTGTTTTAAAGCATCATTGTCATTCATGGATGCCTCCTACATCATGTAGGACTGGTTGTCACGAGCCCAACCGATGAAGGCTCGTGTCTCCAGGAACTTGGTACCACGGTTCTTGACCAGCAGCATGCCGAGCACTTCGACAGGCTTATCGAACTTCTTGAGAAGCTTGACGTAGTGCAGCATCTGGTTCGGCTCGACGACGTCGGCCGCTGAGGTGACGAGCGCGAAGGCGACGTCAGGACGCTTGGCCACCGAAGTAGTACCAAGTGACACGACACCGCCTTTTGCTTCGTCCCAGCCGTACTGCTCGAACATCATCCGATCGATGATATCCGGGTCCTTTAGGACCTCCTCGGGATCAGGCAGGTGGGCGTGGACCTTCAGGAACGCCATCAACTCCGTGGCGAACCCACGGCCAGCAGCGCCGCTGATGATCTCGAAGGCAGTGGTCTCCGTGACGGCACCGGCTGCCAGTATCTGGCCGACGTGGTGGACCGTACGCGGAGTGGGAGTGTTCTCCAGTCCAGGCTTCGGCTCGAAGCCATAGAGCAGGGAACGCTTCCAGGCGATGAACGCAATCAGCGCCGGAGGCATCGGCTCGACCTGGTTGAGCAGGCCGATGTCGTCCACCGTCCAAGCCCAGTCCAGCCACGCGTCCACGTCCGGATCAAGGTGGACGATGGTAGCGAAGCGAGACTTGACGTGCTCCAAGATGGGGCTGACGCCCGACTTGTCCTGAGCTCGGTTGGTGGCGGCGCAGATACGGACGTGGTCGCTGATCTTGTTCTCGCCGATCTGGCGAGCGTGGATCAGGTGACACGTTGCGTTCTGCGTCGCCGTCGAGCCCTGGCCGAAGTCGTCCATGAAGAACACGGTGGGCTTCTTGGCGCTGACTAGGCGACGAAGATCACCGATGGGAACGAAATCCCACTCGGCGTCCTTCTTCCCAGCTGCAGGTTTGACCTGTGCCGGGATGCCACCGTAGTCGATCGGGCTGCGGACCGCTGGATGGGTGACGATGCAATCCATGCCAGCGAGGTTCGCAGCCAATTCGATCAGAGCGGTCTTCGCCATACCAGGCTGACCCTCCACGATGAAGGGCAGGCCAGCCTCGAACATCTTCTGGGCGAACACCAGAAATTCCTTCGACTTCATTTTCTCCTCCTGTGTTGTAGTCTGTCTCATCAGTGCCGGGAGACTATCTCCGACAGACGGCGCCTACCTGGCACCGTTTCGACATCAGCAATGACGATGTTCCAAGTGGTAGTCCCACGCGTCTGGCTCTGCGTTGGCAGCGTGGCACGCGTGGTACACTCTCCGAAGCCGCCATACGAAGTCTCGGCGACCACAGATCAGGCAGCGAGCGAAGAGCCAGGGCCCAGTCATTGACCGTGCCCAGGCCAGCAACAGCAGGATTGCTCCCACTAAGAACCAGTAGTCTTCTCCCATGTCGTCTCTCCCTGGTTAGCGTCGGAGCGCAGCAGCAAGTGTCGGCCGCTCTGCGTTCCGGGGGCCGATGATGGTCAACCACCCATCTGGGTTGATCGTCACCGTCACGTCACCACGCTGCAAACAGCAGAAGCCATACCAGACGGCTGCTGGTTGAAGAGCGTGGTTCTTCTCGATCCAGCCCTGCAGCTTGAGGTCAGCCTTGAGGCGGCTGGTGATAGCTGCCCGAACCCTCGCCTGCAACGTCTGGTTGTAGGAGCGAGGGTTGTTAGGGATGGTGTCGCTCATGACCTGCCCGTCGTACACCTTGACGATGTCCTGGCGCGCGATGGCTGCAGTCTTGATGCGAATGCTCATTGATTTCTCCTCCTGTGTGATCTGTCTCATCAGGTACGGGGGGATCAAGCCCGTACGACCAGCGCTACCTGCGCTGGTTTCGACTACTCGTTGATGCCGTGGTGGACGCCCATCGGGTCAGCGTTGTCGTAGCCAGACTGCCAAGCCCGATGGCGGAGGCCGGGTGGATAGGGGTTCTGGCGCAGACGCGGTGGTAAGCCTTGCTCCCCGAAGATCGCCAAGGCCTCGCCCTCCTGGTAAGCCTGGTAGACTGGATGGCTGACACCAGCCTTGCGCTCTGCTCGCTTCTCCTTGCGTGGGTCATTGAAGAAGTAGAGCGAGATCTGGCCAACGTGGTAAAGCGAGGCCTTCGCCATCCGACGGTATGCCCGACGGCGGTTCTTTGCTTTGCTGCTCGTGCTCATGATACCCTCCGTTGCTCAGTTGTTTCTCTCGAACTGGCTGTAAAGCCGTCCGATGTGCTGGGCGGCCAGGCCGCTGTCGAACGCTTCCTTGCGCCGAGCAGCGTCTGCCTGCGCCCGACGGTACTCCTGCTTCTGCGCTTCGGTGAAGTGCAGAGGCGGACAGCTCCTTCCGTTGGGGAAGTCTAACTGGGCCCACTCGGTGGGTGTAAGTCTCTTTGTCATTCTCTCCTCCTGTTAGTCTGTCTCATCAGCGGTGGGTGACTAATCCACACCGGACCAGCCCTACCTGGACTGGTTTCGACTTAGGACACGTAGCCCTTTATCTTGCCGAGGATATCGGCCGCAGACTTCGCTACTTGCTGCCTGTACTGTGGGTCCTTCCGGAGTGCCTTCATGTCAGTGATGCCGGCGATCTCCTTGTTGGTCTTGGTGAGCAACGCTTCCAGGTCCTTGTTCCCGGTGATGTTGAGGTCCGGGAGTATCTCCATGAGCTCCTGGACGTTCTCGATCAGTGAGTCACGGAAGACTGCGTCCTCGTCGGCCAGCTTCTCGTGGACCTTGGTGAGCACCTTGTGGAGCCGGAAGAATGGCACCTTCAAGGCTTCGGAGATATCAGACTGATAGTCCTGGAGCATCTGCTCCCGGAGCATACCCTTCTGCTCTTCGCTCATCTGGACGCGGAAGTCGTTCGGGTTGGTGATCGGGAACACCCGAACGCGGATACCGAACTTCGACCGGACGTGCGCAGGGTCTGGGTAGTCGCTCTCGTTGAAGAGCGAGCCGAGCACCTTCTTGTAGTCGCCCATGCCGTTGTTCCATTGCTCGGTATACTCCTCGACGAACTTGTCGATGAACTTCTTGGCTTGACGACGCTTTTCTTCCATCGCCTCGCTATATTTGAAGTACATCGTCGACGGGAGCAGGCCAGTGCCTTCATCCCAGGGCAGCGTCATGTAGCGGTGAAGCTTGTAGGCCTCGCGCGCTACCTTGCGGAAGTCTTCCCTTGCCTCGCTCTTGAGCAAGATTTTGGTGTACTTCCCCATGGCTGCTTCTGCCTTGTGATTGTTGGCCACTTCCTGTGCCACGCTGCTGTCGTTGCGCTTAGCACCCCAACAGCTGATGTTGAGCCGGACGAGCATGGCTCGCTCGGCCAGGGAACCAGGGGCGACGGCTTCTTGCTCCTGCTTGTTTGGCTTGCTCTTCTGAGCAACCTTCTTGGCTGGAGCCTTTGCCTTCTCCTTCGTCACGCTTACCTTTGTCTTCCCCTTAGTAGTAGTCATACTTCTCTCCTCCTGGTAGTAGCCTGTCTCATCAGTGGTGGGTGGCTAGTTCCACCAGACGGCACCTACCTGGCACCGTTTCGACATCAGTCCGTTGGGACGATCTTCGCTGCCGCCTTCAAGACCGCCTCGTAGCCGAACTTGGTGATCAGCTCGTGGACCTCCTTGTCGGCCTCCTTATGGCCGAAGATGGTGAGGCGGTCGGCGTCGAGCGCCACTTCGGCGACGATCTCAGCATTGCCCCGGTCCTCGCGCTCCATGTCGGGAACGCAATCGGAAGCTACCTGGATGATCGCCACTTTGGTCTTCTGGCTGAAGACCGGCTCGGTTGGCTCACGCTTGGAAGGGAAGTCAATGACCTTCCCCATCTCACCCTTGGCGACCTCTTCGACGTAGGTCTGGTACTCGTCGGACTCGACGACGTCCGGGTAGTTGCGAGCCACGAAGGTCTCGCAGTACTTCCGGCTGTCGTAGTTGATGCAATTGTCGATGGTGTTCCAGGTGCGCTTCCCATCATCACCATGGTGCAGGAAGGTAGCCCGCCACGGCGCGTTGTCCGCAGTGGCTCTCTTGATCTGCTCCTCGATGTAGTGCGGGGAGGAGCCCATCATGGCACCCCAAGCACGGATGTACGGGTATTTGGTCTGCATCATTTTCTCCTCCTGTTGGTCTGTCTCATCAGCGGCGGGAGACCATTCCCACCGGACCAGTCCTACCTGGACTGGTTTCGACTTATTTCTTCAACTTAGGACGCTTCTGCTTCGCGGCTGGCTTCTTCAGCCTAGGCCTCTTCTGCTTTGTGTTCTTCAGCTTGCCTGGCACCAGACGCTTCCGCTTGACCTTCTTGGGTTGATCGGCCAACCCGTTCTCGTCGTACTTAGTCTTAGTGACGTATCGCCGTCCACTGATCTTGACAACCTCGCCCTTCTTGATGAAGTGACGGATCGCCTGCCGAACGAGCCTCGTCTCCATCTTCAGAGCCTTGGCAATCTGTCCAGTGGTCTCTCGGCCGTGACCCAAGGCGGCAAAGACACGAGCTCGCTCTTCTGCCTTTTGCTCCTTGTTCTGCTTCCGCTGCGCCTTGATCGCTTGGCGCTCAAGCCGCCGGTGCTGTCGTAGCTTCTTGATCTGCTTGTGGCGGTGGACCTTGCGGAAGATTTCGTGGTCGCTTATCACGCGACGTTGAAGGTTTTCGGCGTCGAGCTTCCGCCAAGCCTGCCGGTGAGCCTCCCACTGTTCTTCCGTCCACGTACTACGGTCAAGCAGCGGACTGAGTTTAGGCATTGGTGCCCAGGCCATAGGGTCTTCTAGTGGAGTGCGGACTATCTCCGACACCCAACTCCTACCCCGCCAATGCTGCAATTCACGTTCCAGGATTTGCTTACCATCGACGGTGATGATCTTGGCGTTGTCGTTGATCGAGTACCGAACGCCGTCAACGTCTATCTCGCGAAGACCACAGAGACCATGCTCCGCGCTAATCACGCGCACCCGTTTGCCGTTGATGACTTGATCACTGATCACGCCGAGCCTGGGGCGCGTCTTCTTCGGTGGCTGTTTGAGCCTCCGACGCGTTTGTCCCTCAGTGCTAGCTAGCATACTCTCCTCCTGTATTGGTTTGTCTCATCAGTGGAGTGGGAACCACCCAACTCCAGACGAGGCTACCTGCCTCGTTTCGACTAGTCATTGAAGATGACGAGCCGCATACCCTGCTGTACAAGCATCGGGTCAGCCGGGACAAAGTGCCATGCGGTCACTCCGTCCTCTGGGTTCTTCTCTGTACGCTTCAATACATAAAGATGTATCGTGCCGAAGTCCCCACGCAGCTGAAAGCCCTGGTCATCACTGCCCTTCCAGACGCGACGAACCAGGTCAGTCATGCTTTCGATGCCGTGGCACGTCAGTGTGGATAGCTCAGTGACGTACACCTTGTCGTGATAGCTGAACAGCTTGGTGTCCAACGTCACCATGCCAAAGTCTGGCTTCTTCAATGTCTCCTCCTGTTGATCTGTCTCATCAGTGCCAGGTGATCAATCCTGACAGACGATCCCTACCTGGGATCGTTTCGACTAGTAGGGCATCGCAACGTGCGCCCAGGCCGAGCCGACACACTGGTCGGCAAGGCTGCGGGTCACGCTGGTCGACCTGGTCGGCGAGCGCATTTCCTGCAGCGCTCGCCGCCGCGCCTCGTCCATGATCTCCTCGTTGGTGAGGCCACGGCCCCACAGGTCGAGGATGTCGTCGGCGACGCGGAGCTCGGCTGCCTTCTGGAAAAGGTCCTCCGACTGCCCCATCGCGTAGATCGGGTCGCCGACCAACGTCTCCAGGAACTTTGCCTTGAGGTCCTCGTACTCCTTACCGACACGGAGCAGCCGTTCGATCTTCCAGGCGAGCTCGCGCTCACCGTCTGGAAAGCCGACGGAGTTGTCGTATACCTTGCGAGCCCACTCGCGAGGGTCGTCTCCACGCAGAGTCTTGATGCTCTCGTGCCTCTCTTGCAGCTCCTGCTGCTTGATGAGGTTGATCCGCTTCCGCTCCCGCTGTTCGTAGTCGTAGGAGCAAGCCTTGTGGACGACTGCACCGTTCTCCATTAGCTTCACCTCACGCCGGGCGTAAGGCTTATCGCAGTGTGGGCAGTTGTCATGCTTGAAGCTGGTGCCAACCTTCCCACTGTTGAGGATGGTGATGTGCGTGTTGTTCTGCTGTAAAGTCATTCTCTCCTCCTGGTAGTAGCCTGTCTCATCAGCGGTAGATGGCTAGTTCTACCGGACCAGTACCTGCCTGGCGCTGGTTTCGACTAGGGTCGGGCTGGAGCTCAACGTCTGAGCCCCAGCCACACGCCTACCATCCATCAGCGTCACTTGCTGGACTGGATGGTGATGAAGCCTTCCTTGGCAGCCTTTCGGAGCAGGATGCGCCGACGCTTGAAGCCACGCTGCTTCCAGGTCTCCAGCGCATCGCCGACCGTCTGGCCGGTCTTGAGCAGCGAGTGACGCTTGGCGGCCTGGGTGCCTTCCTCGTAGGGCTTCTTCTCGACGACCTTGATCTTGTCGCTGTTGGAGAAGTCACCCTTGCGGCCGGTGCCCTTCGGGTTCCGACGCTTGGTGCTCTTCTTGGCAGCTGCCTTCTTGGTCGTCGCCTTCTTGGCCACAGGCTTCTGACTCCGGTGAGGGTTCTTGATGTCCGCCGAGGACTTGGAACCCTTTGCCTTCGCAGCCGGAAGCTTCGTGACCGGAACCTTTCGGTCACTCGCCGCCTTCGAGGCACGACGCTTGGTCGAGGTTGCCTTCTTGGCCGGAGCCTTCTTGGTGGTGGTCTTCTTAGCAGTATCTGTGGTAGCCATGGTATTTCTCCTCCTGGTTGTTTTGAGCAGTCTCGTCAGTGCCGGGTTGCTCAAGCCCAGCATACGATGCCTACCTGGCATCGTTTCGACTTAGCGTAGCAGCACCACCTTGCGAACATCATGCCGGTGGCGCTGCCCCTCACCATCATCATACACGACCTTGTCCATTCGGTGGTAGTCGGAGTGCGTGACTTCCGCTTCCTCTACCTCGTCAACCTTCTGGGCGACGGTGGTGTTCCAGTGGTCGCCGTAGTTGTAGCCAAACTCGACTTCCATGTCTTCGTCGAACCCACTTAAGAGTTCAATCAGTTGACCTACGTTCATTTTCTCCTCCTGTGTGATCTGTCTCATCAGTGCCAGGGGATCAAGCCTGACAGACGCTACCTACCTGGTAGCGTTTCGACTAGTAGTTCTTTCCGTGGTGGGCACCCATTGGGTCCATCTGGCGGTAGCCCGTCTCGAAAGCTTCGTGGCGACGGCCAGGTGGATACGGGTTCGCTCGCAAGCGATAAGGCATGTGACGTGGCCCTAACTCCGCCAGTGCTTGGCCTTCGTTGTAGGCGTCGTACACTGGGTCCATCATGCCCGCCTTGCGCATGGCTCGCTTATCACGACGAGTTTGGAAAGGGGCATAGGGACCAACACCACCATCTACGAATTGCTTCGTCGCTCTTCTCCTGGAGCGGAGACGGTTGCGTGTTTTGCTTTTGGTGCTCATATTCTCCTCCTGTGGTTTGTCTCATCAGTAGCGTGGGAACCACCCTACGCTATACGCCGACCTCCATCGGCGTTTCGACATTACTCTGGAATGGCGCACCCTTCTGGCACGAGCCAGCAGTCGCCGTCATGCCAGATGGTATAGACGATGCCGGTCTTGGTATCCACGATCCGGGTATTGTCTTGGAACATTTCCCAAGTACCCCAGTAGTCCTCGTGGTCCGGTCCGGCTTCCAAGATTTGGAAGTCTTCGTCGTCCACATCACCGCACACGTTGTAGAGCGTGGTGATGGTTTCGGCGAATTGCTTTGGGATGTATATGCCACGGTTGGCATCTACAAACAGGACGGCGTCCTTCTCGAAAGTAAATTCGGTCATGCTCTCCTCCTGTGGTTTGTCTCA
>JRYH01001845.1_pt1 | contig 38988 bp, 35 predicted proteins | sample 235351 | NCBI WGS metagenome assembly JRYH01 (sample SAMN03074221, study PRJNA261480) | activated sludge metagenome | biome: Wastewater Treatment Plant; feature: Wastewater; material: Activated sludge; isolation source: activated biomass of a wastewater treatment plant treating wastewater... ...
TGAAGGACAGGATGGGCGCCATCAGCTTCAGCAGGGTCTGGGTGATGTGCCACAGCGCGGTCTGCGCGGCGCGGCGCGCCTGGCTGTCGGCGCCGGTGGTGTACAGGCGATCCTTCAGGATGTCGAGGTAGAAGGCGCCGAGGTCTTCGGCGCAGAACACCTGCAGCGCCTGCACGATGCGGTGGAACTCCATCCGCGCGTAGTCGGCTTCGGCCTGCTGCGCCAGCTTGCGGGTGAAGGCGAGCGCGTAGCGGTCGATGTCCAGCCATTGTTCCAGCGGCACCGCGTCGCGGCCGATGTCGAAGTCGGCGGTGTTGGCGAGCAGGAAGCGCAGGGTGTTGCGGATGCGGCGATAGACTTCGACGACGCGGTCGAGGATCTCCTTGGAGATCGACAGTTCGCCGGAGTAGTCGGTCGAGGCCACCCACAGGCGCAGGATTTCGGCGCCGAGCTTGCCGGTGACTTCCTGCGGCACGACGACGTTGCCGAGCGACTTGCTCATCTTGCGGCCCTGGCCGTCGACCGCGAAGCCGTGGGTCAGCAGGCTGCGGTAGGGGGCGTGGCCGTCGATGGCGCAGCCGGTCAGCAGCGAGGAATGGAACCAGCCGCGGTGCTGGTCCGAGCCCTCCAGGTACATGTCGGCGCGCGGGCCTTCGGGATGGCCGTCGTCGTGCGAGCCGCGCAGCACGTGCTTGTGCGTGGTGCCGGAGTCGAACCAGACGTCGAGGGTGTCGCTGATCTTGTCGTACTGCGCGGCTTCGGCACCGAGCAACTCGGAAGCGTCGAGCTTGAACCAGGCTTCGATGCCTTCCCGTTCCACGTGCTGGGCGACTTCTTCCATCAGTTCGACGGTGCGCGGGTGCAGCTCGCCGGTTTCCTTGTGCAGGAAGAAGGGGATCGGCACGCCCCAGTTGCGCTGGCGCGAGATGCACCAGTCCGGCCGGTTGGCGATCATCGCGTGCAGGCGGGCCTGGCCCCAGGCGGGGAAGAAGCGCGTGGCCTCGACGCCGCGCAGCGCGCGTTCGCGCAGCGTGGAGCCGTCGGCGACCGTCCTGTCCATGCCGACGAACCACTGCGCGGTGGCGCGGTAGATCAGCGGCGTCTTGTGGCGCCAGCAATGCATGTAGCTGTGGGTGATCCTGGCTTCGGCGAGCAGGCTGCCGACTTCGCGCAGCTTGTCGAGGATCGCCGGGCCGGCCTTCCAGATGTTCAGCCCGCCGAAGAAGGGCAGGTCGGCGGCGAAGCGGCCGTCGCCGGTCACCGGGGTGAGGAAGTCGTCGCTCTGCATGCCGTTGGCGCGGCAGGACTGGAAGTCGTCCAGGCCATAGGCCGGCGCGCTGTGCACGATGCCGGTGCCCGCCTCCAGCGTGACGTAGTCGCCCAGGAACACCGGCGACTCGCGGTCGTAGAACGGGTGGCGGAAGCGCACGTGCTCCAGCTCGGCGCCCTTCACCGAGGCGACGATGCGGCCGTCGAGGCCGTAGCGCTCCAGGCAGGCGGCGACCAGGTCGTGGGCGAGCAGCAGGTAGCGCTCGCCGGTGTCGACCAGCGCGTAGTCGAACTCCGGATGCAGGTTGAGCGCCTGGTTGGACGGGATGGTCCATGGCGTGGTGGTCCAGATCACCGCCAGCACCGGCTTGGCCAGCATGCCCACGCCGAAGATGTCGGCCAGGCGCTCGGGCTCCGCGCAGGGAAAGCCCACGTCGATGGCCGGCGACTGCTTGTCGGCGTATTCCACCTCGGCCTCGGCCAATGCCGAGCCGCAGTCGAAGCACCAGTTCACCGGCTTCAGGCCCTTGAACACGTAGCCGGCCTCGACCATTTCCGCCAGGGCGCGGATTTCGCCGGCTTCGTTGGCGAAGTTCATCGTCAGGTAGGGATTGTCCCAGTCGCCCAGCACGCCCAGGCGGATGAATTCCTGCTTCTGGATCTCGACCTGCTCGGCGGCGTAGGCGCGGCACAGTTCGCGCACCCTGTCGGCGGGCAGGTTCTTGCCGTGGGTGACTTCGACCTTGTGCTCGATCGGCAGGCCGTGACAATCCCACCCCGGCACATACGGCACATCGAACCCGAGCATCCCCTTCGAGCGCACCACGAAGTCCTTCAAGCACTTGTTCATCAGGTGCCCGAGGTGGATCGACCCGTTCGCGTAGGGAGGGCCGTCGTGGAACACGAAACGCGGACGCCCCGCGCGGGTCTTTCGCATCGCGGCGTACAGCCCCGCGCGGTCCCAACGCTTCAGACTCGCCGGCTCGTTCTGCACCAGGTTCGCCTTCATCGCGAACGCGGTCTTCGGAAGGTTGAGCGTGTCCTTGTACGAACGGGTCCCGGCGGCGCCGCCGGGGGTGGTCGATCCGGTCATCGAACGGCTCCTCGTCAAGCCGGGGACGCCGGCTCGAGGTGGGTGATCAAGGTGCAAGGGTAGGAAGCGGACGGGCGGCGCTCGCCCCGCCGACCACCGGACGAGCCGGGATCAACGGGGCGTCAGAATTCGGGCTCGGCGGCAGGACCGAACGGACGCCATGCCCGCAACATACCGCCGATCCGCCCCGCGTCAAGCCCCCGCGAACCCCCGGCGTCGAGAGGTCCCGACGCTCACCGCTGCTCGAAGATCGTTTGCGTCTTGAGCACCACCCCCCCGGGGGCCAGAAGGTGGTAGGCCTGGGCGTGAACCTCGCGGCTCTGCCGCTGCACATCGATCATCGACATGCAGGGGCCCGCCTCCGTGTCCCACCGGTACACCAGCGCGTTCACATCGCGGGCGAAGTCACGCATCTCCTCGAAGGTCGCAAGGAACAGGTTCTCCGTCAGCTGCTCCGACTGGATCGTGGTGATGTACCCGACCTTGTCCCGGGGGAAATGCTGATCCAGATCGTGCTCGCCCAGGCAGGGAAACGCATTGACGACATTCGACTGCGGCAACGCCGCGTCCGCCGGGCCCACGACCTCGCTGTAACACGCCGGCCCGTGCTCGAACCGCAACGCGTGCCCCCCGGGGAACACCCAGCACTCGAGCTCATACCCCTCGTGCCGAACCACCCGGCGACCCCGAAGGTCGAACAACTCAGGGTGAAGCGCCCGGTGGTAGAGGGCAAACTGGAACGATTGCGCAATGTTCGGTGAGATCGAAGGGTTCGTCGTCATGCTTTCCCCAGTCTCCGGACGCCTCGTCGCGCCCGCCGACCCGCCACGCCCCCCCGCCCGTTTGTGGGCGCGCACGACGCGGCGAGCCGAATCAAACCCTGAGGTCGAGGCGGACACGCCAACGCCCGGCCCCACAAGCCCCACGCCCCGGGGTGGTTGTTCAGTTTTTGAACGCCCACCCCACGATGGCCACAATATATGACAACCCCCCGAGGGCGATCCACAACAAATTGGGCAAAACACCTAAAGATTTTGTGGATCACTCGCTCTGCTTTAACAGTTCGTTGATTTCCATGGAGTTACACGCCAAAACGAGCCCCGGTTCCCTCCCTTGCCCGGCCGACGCGGTTCGACGACTTCCGCCCCTTCTACGCTTCGCCGCGCTCCGTGATACGATCGATTTATGTTCAGATGCCGAACTTGAACCAATCCTTCTGCTGCTGCTCGAACTTGCGTCAACCGCTTGCCTATCCAATCAAAATACGATCAAACCTCCCGGGGCCCGCCTCGTCCGCCTCCTCCGTGAGCCCCGCGAACGCGAGGCGCGCCGCGCCGCGCTCGCCGCCCAGCGGCTCCTTCTCGCCAATTGGCATCGCCTCACCGGGCCGTCGCGGGGCCTCGCCAGGGCGATCCCGGGCGTCGACTGGCTCGCCCTGGCCGCCGAGACGATCCGCACCGGCCCCAACGCCGCCCCGGGTGTGCTCGCGTTCGCCGAAACCGCCGGCCCCGCGACGCTCCTCCCCGACCTCGCCCCACTTCTCGCCCACCCCGATCGACGCACCGCCGACCACGCTGAACGCCTCCTGATCCGCGCCGCCCTCCGCTCGATCCCGACTCCGCTCCCCGACCGGCCCGCCTCGCTCGCGTCTGTTGAACCCGGGCTCGGACCGGGCCCCCTGCCCCCGCTTGTTGAGGCGCTTGCAGTCGCCCTGGACACGCACGCCTCCCACGAACGCTCGGGGCCCATCCTGGCCGCCCTGCTCCTGCTCGACCGCCCGGCCGGGACACCGGGGTGGTCCGACCTCGAACCGATCCGCGCAAGGCTCGGCGAGGCACGCCACCCCGCCTTCGCCACGGCCCGCCGCCTCCTCCGCCGCGACGAGGCGCCGGCGATGCGCCGCCTTGCGTGGCGTCTGCTCACCCCGGGCCCCCTCGCCATGGCGGCCCTCGAGCGCGTCGCCCGCGCCGCCTCGACCGCCGAGCACGAGGCCCTGCTCGCCCACGCCCATCTCATCCTCAACCCGCGCCGAGCCGGCCTGACCGCCCACCTCGTCACTGCCTCGGGCAAGAACGATCGCGCCTCCCCCCTGCCCACCTCTCCCGCCCGCCTGTCCACCACGGCCCGCCGCGGGCTCGCCGTCCTTCTCCCCCACCTCAACGCCGACCCGGATCTCCGCGCCCGCCTTCATGTCGAGGCCCTCGTCGACCCCGACGAGCGCACGCGCCTCGCCCATGCCCGGCGTGCCGGCGGGCCCGAACTCTCCGATTTCTGCCTCGACCCCTCCCCCGAGATCGCCGCGTTCGCCGCGAGGCGGTGGTCGCTCGCGGGCGTTGGGGACACACGCCACCTCGCCGCGCCGCCGCCCACCCACGCCCGCCTCGCCGCCGCCCTCGACCGCAGCCCGCACGCCGCCGTTCGAGCCATCGCGGCCGAGGAACCGGGCGCCCCCTCGCCCCGCGGCGTCACCGCCCGCCTGCACGCCCTCGCCCGGCGCGACCACGACCGGCGCGCCCTCGCCGACCAGTGGCTCGACGCCGCGCGGTCCGGGGCCCCCGCCGATCGCGTCGCCGCGATTGTCAACGCCCGCCGCTACCAGCTCCTCGCGGGCTGGCACGACCCGCTCGCCGAGCTGCTCATCCCGGATGTCTCCGAGGGCGCCGCACGGGTCGCCGCCACGGCGGCATCGGCGCTGGGAGACCTCCCGGGCGAGGTGCCGCCGGCCGCGCTCGAATCCGCCTTCCGCCACCCCGACCCGCGTGTCCGCGCCAACGCGATCGAATCCGCCGAGCGGCTCGCCCATCGCGCCCAGGCACCGACCGGCCTCCACGACCGCCTCCTCGAATTCAAGACCAGCGCCGCCCACCGCGCCCGGGCCAACGCCCTCCGCGCCCTCGCCCGGCGCGACGATCCCCGCCGCCCGGCCCTCGACCCGGTCGCCGAAGAACTCGACCGACTCCTCACCGACGACCGCGTCACCCACCGACTCGCCGGTGTCTGGCTCGCTGAACGCCTCCTCTGCCTCAACACCAACCCCGCCCGCGACCCGACCTGGCAACGCCTCACCCGCCGCGTCGCGCAGGTCGCCCGAAACGAGGCCGACCCGCACATCAAGGAACGCGCCCGCCGCTGCTCGCGCCGCCTGCTCGCCGAGCTCTCGCGCCCCGTCGCGCTCAACGCCCCACGCCCCGCCGCCGAAGACCCCGCCCTCGGCCGCGCCCGCGAACGATTCGCCCAGTTTGCCCGCGCCGGAGGCGACGCATGACCGCCATGCGGCCCATCGAACTTGTCAAGGCCCCGCCACCCGACGCCCCCACGCCGTGGCCTATCACCAACTGGTGGATCCTCGCCCCGATCGTCGTCCTCGGCACCCTCGCGATCGCGGCCGTCCAGGTCCGGCACGCCCGCCTCCGCCGACTCACCGATTCCGAGCGGGCCGCGCGCCGCCTCGCCTCGCTCCTCCGCCTCCCCTCCCGGTTCCGCCTCATCAACCGGGACCTCGCCGCCGCCCACGGCTCGGCCTCGCCCGCCGCCCTGCTCCTGAGCGACCACGCCACGCGACAGGCCGCCCAGAGACTCAACCCCAGGCCGGGCTCCGCCCAGTCGAAGGTGCTCAACGAATGGCTCGCCGCGCGCGGCCTCGCGTAACCACAAAACCCCGCCCGCTCAATCCGTCGGGGGCTGCGACGCCCCGCACGACAGCGGCGTCTCACCCCGAAGCCGCAGCGCGATGTCCGCCACGATGCGGCGATTCGCCGACACCGTGAAGTGGCTGCACACCACCGACCCACGCGTCCAGTGCATCCCCTCGCCCGGCGGCGCCGTTCGCGTCGCGCCCACCCAGGTGTCGTTCAGCACGGCGTACGGATACACCTCGAGCGGGTCCCGGGCCCAGGATCGGTCCAGCGATTCGAGGAAGGGCGACCCCGCCCGCATCTCGCGGGCGGCCTGATCGGGCCGGATCCACTCCGCGAGGCGTGCCCCACGGTGCGGGCTCGCCAGCGTGAAGAGCCGGGCGACGCGGAGCCGCCGACCACCATCGCCCCGGTCCGCCGCCGCCCGCCGGGCGACCAGCCCCCCCATGGAGATCGCCACGACATCGACCTCACGCGTCCACCGGGCATCGTCCGAACCAAACGCCCGGTCGACGCGGTCGAGCGTGATCGCGACCGCGTCGTCGATGCGTCCCCGCAGCGTGTACGCCACGCTGAGAAACGAAGCCCTGTCCCGCGAGGTGAGCGAACAAAGGTCGTCGCGCAACGCCGACGCCATCACGGGCCACGACTTGTACCCGCTCAGCACCACCACCGGACGCCGAAGCGCCGCGGGCTCGGACCGCATCCGCCGCCAGACCCGGTCGAGTTGAGCCCTCGAAGGATCGAACGCCGGGTTCGCCCGGCCCGTGGGCAGCCACTCACTCAGCGCCACAAGCGGCGCCGTGGCCGCCACATTGACCCCGAACAACGCGTGATGGGCGATCGTCGCCAGCAACACCCCACACCCCGCCTCTCCCCAACGCAACCGAATCCCGGGCCGACTGAACACACATCGGGCCACACTCGGCAATGATTGCCGCGGCACCGCCAAGGAGCGCCCCATGATGACCCGGCTTCTCATCCTCGCCGCCTCGGTCGCCCTCGCACCCGTCGCGACCGCGGCGGATCCCTACATCCGGATCGCCGAGGAAGACGACGCCGTCGCGCTCCAGATCGCGCTCCGCACGCTTGAACGCGGGCCGGACGAGCCCCGCATCACCCTCGTCGGCGTCGCCCATGTCGCCGACCGGGCCTACTACGACGAACTCCAGGCCCACCTCGACAGCCACGACCTCGTCCTCTTCGAGGGCGTCGGCCCGCTCTGGGCCCGCCTGCCCCACGACGCCTCCGATGCCGACCGCGCCCGGGCCACCCGGGCCCGACTCCGCGCCCTCGCTGTCGAGATCGAAGCCAGACGCCGCGACCATCTCACGACCGAGTCGATCGACGACCTCCTCGACGAACGCACCGGCTACGACGCCCGCCTGCTCCGCCAGGCCTCCGTCGACGCCTGGTCCCGCCCCTTCATCCAGTCCCGCTCCCCGGACGGCTCGCTCAGCCTGCGGAGCCTCGGCGCCGACAACGCCCCGGGCGGAACCGGCCCCGCACGCGATCTCTCCAGCGGCGACCTCGCCCCCCTCACCGACGAGGAACTCGAACACGCCGAAGGGATCCAGGCCACCCTCGCCAAGGCGGCCGGCCTGGTCTTCCAACTCACCGCCATCGACTACGACAAGCCCCACTGGCGCAACAGCGACACCACCGCCGAGGCCCTCTCGTTCGCCCTCGCGGGCCTCGACCCCGCCGACGCACGCCCCGGCAGCGGCGAACCCGCGGCAGGCGGCGGGGGTGACCCGCTCATGCAGACCCTCCGCGGCGAGGGCGCGTTCGGGCGGCTGGCCGGCGGCATGCTCAGGCTCATGGGCTCGAGCCCGCGCTCCAGCGCATTCCTCCGCTTGATGCTCGTTGAGACGCTCGCCCGTGCCGACGATCTCATGGACGCCGCACAGGGAATGGGCGTCAAGGGCCTCGACCGGATGATGCAGGTCCTGCTCACGCAGCGGAACGCCGTCGTCCTCGCCGATCTCGAGCGAGCGCTCCAAGAGGACGCGGGCGACGATCCGAACAGGACCATCGCCGTCTTCTACGGCGCCGCCCACCTCCCCGAAATGGAAGAAAATCTCGTCGCGATCGGATTTCGGCCCACCGCGACGGCATGGCTCGACGCCATCCGCGTCGCCCCCGACGAGACCGGCGTCTCAAGGGACCAGATCTCCCAGGCCCGCGCCATGATCGCCCGCATGCTCTCCGTTCAGGCCGCCCCGCCCAACGACCGCCCTACGCCGCCGTGACCGGCCTGCCCATCTTGCCCGACCCCGCCTCGGGCTCGAGCGCCGGCGCATGCTCGTTCGCCGCCCAGCCCGTGTAGTTCAGGAATCGTCGACGAAGATCCTCGGCGATCTCCGCCGACGAAAGAGGCGAATCGGCGTAGTCCACCACCTCGCGGAAGTGCACCACCGATCGGCTCGCCCGCCACAAACTCGACCACGCCGGGTCCACCTGGGGCGTCCCCTCGATCGTGACCGTCAGCACCCGCGCCCCGCTCTTGCGCACCAGCATCCCGATCCCCGGCATGAACGGGAGCACCTGCCTCGGCGGACGCTCGAGCGCCCCCTCCGGGAAGATCCCGATCACCCCGCCCGAGGCAAGGTGCCTTAGCGCCACCCGCATCCCGGACGAATCGCGCGTCGCCCGATCCACGAAGATGACCTCCCACCACCGCCAGAACCACTCGAGCCGCGCCTCGCGCATGTCCTGGGCCATCACCCACCGGATGAAGAACGGGCACGCCGCCTGCACCAAGATCGGGTCCACCCCGGCGGTGTGATTGCACGCCACGATCAACGGGCCGCACCCGCCCGCCCCGGGGATCCGCTTCCGCCCCCGAATACGGAGCGCATGCATCGCACCGACATAGACCCGGCCGGCCAGAAACGCGAAACCACTCTCAAAATCGCCCCGCGGGTTGCCAAAAATGGCGCGACCAACCCACCCAAACAAGGGAAGGGCGACCACAACCAGAATGGCGACAAGCAGGGTCGTCACGGCTCAAGAATGTTAGCGGTCGCAAATCTGTTTGTCGGTTCTCGGGCCCGGGTTCCGTCGCCATCGACCGCTTTTCGTGCAGATTTCCGCGAGGCACCACAGGACCGATCCGAGCGAATATCGAACACCCCGTCCGGCCGCACGGATACAGTGTCCGGATGACCGACCTCTGGGCAGCCCGCCGCGAGGACGCCAGGCGGGGCGTCGAACCCCTCGCCGTGCGCATGCGCCCGCGCTCCCTCGACGAGGTCGTCGGGCAGACCCACCTGCTCGGGCCGGGCAAGCTCCTCCGGCGCATGATCCAGGCCGACGCGATCATGAGCCTCATCCTGCACGGCCCACCCGGAACCGGGAAGACCTCCCTCGCCGAGGTGATCGCCCGGGCGACGAACCGCCGGTTCGTCCGCGAGAACGCCGCGAGTGTGGGCGTGAAGCGGATCCGCGAACTGATCGAGGAGGCCGACAGGAATTTGGGGGACACCGGGCGCCGGACGATTCTCTTCCTCGACGAGATCCACCGGTTCACCAAGAGCCAGCAGGATGTGCTCCTCGGCGATGTCGAGCGCGGGCTGATCACGCTGATCGGGGCGACGACGGAGAACCCGCTGTTCAGCGTGAACAGTGCGCTCATCTCGCGATCAACGCTCTTCCGCCTCGAACCGCTCACCGAGCAGGAGATCGTCGAGACGCTCCGGCGGGCGATCCGCGATCCAGACCGCGGGTACGGTGGGCGGGGGCTGGAGGTGACCGACGGGGCGCTGCGCGTCTGGGCGCTCAAGAGCGAGGGGGACGCCCGGCGCGCGCTGACCGCCCTCGAGATCGCGGTCCTATCCAGTTCCGAACAGGGGGCGGGCCCGGCGCCCGTGATCGATGAGGCGATCGCCGAGGCCTCGATCCAGCAGAAGGTCGCGTGCTACGGCGACGACGGGCATTACGACGCCGCCAGCGCCATGATCAAGTCCGTGCGCGGGAGCGACCCCGACGCGGCGGTCTACTGGATCGCGCGGATGCTCGACGCGGGCGAGGACCCGCGGTTCATCGCCCGGCGGCTGGCGATCCTCGCGTCCGAGGATGTCGGCAACGCCGACCCGCGCGCGGTCGTCATCGCCCAGGCCTGCTGGGATCTTGTCGAACGCATCGGCATGCCCGAGGCCCGGATCACGCTGGGGCAGTGCGCGACCTACCTCGCCTGCGCCCCCAAGAGCAACGCGGCCTACCTCGCGATCGACGCCGCGCTGGCCGATGTGCGCGAGGGCCGGGTCATCCCGGTGCCGGTGTACCTGCGGGACAAGAACTCCTCCCCGGTGGCCGACGCGACCGGGAAGGGGCAGCGTGTCAAGGGGGCGGCGGAGGAGCCGTACGAGTACAGCCACAACGCCCCGGGCGGCCTCACCGGGCAGGACTACCTGGGCGTGGACCGGGAGTACTACCGGCCCACCGAGGAGGGCGCCGAGCGCGTGCTGCGCGAACGGCTGGAGGAGGTCCGTCGGCGGCGCCGGGCCCGACGGGGTGAGCCGTGAGCGGCGGGCCCTCGCTCGACGAGCAGAAGCGGTCCCTGCGGGCCGCGATGAAGGCCGGGCTCGCTGGGATGGCGTCCGACCGGGCCCGCGTGTCCGCGAGAATCGTCGCGCACCTGCTCGCGTCGGACGCGTGGCGGGAGGCGTCGATCGTGCTTGCCTTTCTCGCGATGGCGGACGAGCCCGATCTCGACGCGCTCTGGGCCTCGGCGGTCGGCCGCGTCGTGACCGCCCCCGCGATCGACTGGCGTGGCGGCGGGATGACCCCGGTCGGGATCTCCAGCCCCGATTCAGGGGTCCGCATCCGGTCGCACGGGGTCCGTGAGCCGATCGGCGGGGAGCCGCTGTCTCCGGACCGGCTTGACCTGATTCTCGTCCCGGGCCTGGCGTTCGATGCGTCGGGAGGCCGGCTCGGGAGGGGAGGCGGGTACTACGACCGATTCCTGCCCCGGGCGGAACACGCTTGCCGGATCGGCGTCTGCTTTGCGCGGCAGGTTGTCGAGCGGGTGCCGGCGGGCGGGGACGACGCCCGGGTCCATATGCTCCTGACCGAGAACGGCTTGCGGGCCTGCCCGGCATGAGGCGGGCGGGGGGCGGGGGGCCTTGCCGGGGCGGAATCGGCCTGACTCTTGGGCGGAGCCCGGGTCAGCCGATGGATGAATGGACCAGACCAGGGAGGGCTTCGATGAGCTTGCCGAGCCAGACCGCGCGGACCAGCCCCGCAGGGCGGCCCTATGTCTACCGTCGCCGGAGTCGGCGGAACCCGCCGCCGCTGGCGCTGATCGCCGCGACGGGGGCTGCCGTGGTGCTCGGGGGCTTGGGGCTGGTGATCTTCCTGCCGGATTGGGGCGGGCCGTCGGAGGCCAAGGCCGAGACGACGGCGTCGCAGACGCCGGTCGACCCGCTGCTCGCGTCACCGCTGCCCGCGACGAATCGGGAGCCCCCCGCGCTCGTGATTGAGCAGGGCAAGCCCCGTGCCCAGCCCGAGACGCGGCGTGAGCCGCAGCCGACGAAGACGGCGGCCGCGGGTCCGGGGACCTCCAACGACCCGGCGGCCGACCCGGGCCTTGCCCCCCCGCCGCTGGCGTCGAACCGCGGGATGTTGGACGAGGCGTTCGGCGGCGCCGGCGCGGAGACGCCGGCCGAGCCGGTCCGCCGGGCCGACCCGGTCCGCCCTCCCGAGACCCCCGTGCCCTCGGTGACGAAGGACTCCGCGCCGGTCAGCGCGACGCGCATGCACCTGGACGCGGCGGACGCGCTGCTCAAGCGGAACGACCGTCTCGCGGCCCGGCAGGCGCTGTGGGACGCGATGAAGGTCCCGGGCCTGGATGAGCTGGAGTTGTCGGTGCTGCGGGGGCGGCTGACCGAGTTGAACAAGGACCTGGTGTTCGGCCCGAGCCTGATCGCGGGGGACCCCCTGACCGAGGTGTACACGATCAAGGCGGGCGACGCGCTGGCGCGGATCGCGCGCACACGGGGGCTGAGCACCCACTGGAAGCTGATTCAGCGGGTGAACGGGATCGCGAGCCCCGACCGGATCCGGGTGGGGCAGAAGATCAAGCTGGTCAAGGGCCCGTTCCACGCGGTCGTAGACAAGAGCGATTTCCGGCTTGACCTGTACGCCGGCGCGACGGAGGAGCCGGATTCGTGGGTTTTCATCCGCTCGTTCGAGGTCGGGCTGGGCGAGGGCGACTCGACGCCGACGGGGCACTTCATCGTGCGCGCGAACGGGAAGCTCGAGAACCCCGGGTGGGTCAACCCGCGCAACCCCGCGGAGAAGTACGGCCCCGACGACGCGGGCAACCCGATCGGGGAATTCTGGGTCGGGCTGGACGGGCTGGGCGACTCGGCCGCGTATGCCGGGTACGGGATCCACGGCACGATCGACATGGACTCGATCGGGAAGATGCGGTCGATGGGGTGCGTGCGGCTGCGGCCGGACGACATCGCGTTGATCTACGAGTGCCTGGGCGAGGGGCAGAGCCTGGTGCAGATCAGGCGTTGAGCTCGGCGTGGCCCGTGCGTAGCAGGCGACGGCGGGCCATGCGGGCGAGGGCGAAATCGGTGAGCCCGGGCATGGCCACGCTCGCGGCGAGGGCGAGGCGCGTCAGGAGGCTGGTCCAGATCTCGCCCGCTTTTCCCTTGCGGAGTCGGCGGACGATCGCGTCGGCGACGCGCTCGGGGGGCTGCATGAACCGCTCGGAGGCCCGGTCCGCGAGGCGGAGCGCACGGCCCGAGTGGGCCTGGGCGGTGTCGAAGAACTCGGTGCGGGTGCCGATGGGGTGGACGGTGGAGACGAGGACGCCCCGACCCGCGAGTTCATGCCGCATCGCGCGGCCGAAGTGGTCCTGGCAGGCCTTGGTGGCGCTGTAGGCGCCGTAGGCGGGCAGCGTGATCTTGCTGAGGCAGGACGAGCAGAAGAGCAGATGCCCCCGGCCGCGTTCGAGCATGCCGGGGAGCGCGGGGCGGATGGTGTTGAGCGAGCCCCAGAAGTTCACCTCGAAGATGCGGCGGAGCTCGGCCTCGCTCGCCTGCCATGTCGGCTTCTCGAAGCCGTAGCCGGCGTTGGCGAAGACGGCGTAGAGCGGCCCGAGTTCGCGCTCGGCGTGCTGGATGAAGTGCGAGCACGCCTCGGGGTCGTCGACGCTGCCCGCGAAGGCGGTCGCGCGGCCCCCGAGGGCGCGGATCTCTCCCACGACCTCGTCGAGCAGGTCCCGGCGGCGGGCCATGACGGCGACGAGCATGCCGGCCCGCGCGCAGGCGATCGCGGTCGCCCGGCCGATGCCGCTGCTGGCGCCGGTGACGGCGATGGCCTTGGCGTGGAGATCGATCACGGGTGCCTGTCCGCCCCGGCTCGGGGCCAATGCGGGTCTGGAGACGCCGCCTCGCGGCGAGCAACCCGGGTCCGGCTCAATCGCCGTCGAAGGCCTTGTCGATCGCCTTGGCGGTGTTGTCGCTGGCTTCCTGGAGGTCCTGGCCCGCGCCCTTGACGGTGTTGCACCCGACGAGGCAGGCGGCCAGGGCAAGGAAGAGGACGGCGCCGATCGCGTTGCGCTTGGACATGGACGAGACTCCTTTCGCGGCGAGGATAGGGCCGTCAGTCGCGGGCGGGGTCGTCCCCCAGGGCGGCGGCGGCGGCGTGGTCCCCCCAGAAACGGGCGCGGTCGGAGATTTCTTCCGAGGTGCAGGCGGCGAGCAGCAGGGGAATCGCGAGGAGGCCCAGGAGCCCGAGTCGGCGGAGGGGGGCCCTGTGAGGGGGGGTCATGGGGCGTGCTCCAGGTCGGTGTCGTGGCGGGCGAGGAGCCAGCGCAGCTCCGGCGCCCCCACCAGTCGGGCCGCGGCGAGGTAGACCACCCCCCCCGCGGCGACGCAGACCGCCAGGGCGAGGGCGTGGGATCCCCACGAATCGCGAGCGGGCCAGGCGGCGGCGATTGCCCATACGGCCAGGCCCATCGCAATCGTCGTGCCGAGCGTGCGCACGAACGACCGGCGGGTGTCGTGGTCGAGCACGGGCTCGGCGAGGAGCCTCCTGCCTGCGATGCGGGCGAGCAGGATGTACTGCACGATCGAGGCGATGGCGGTGGACCAGGCGAGGCCGGCCTCGGCGAGGGGCCAGATCAGGAGCATGTTGAGGGCGAGGTTGAGGGCGACGGTGACGAAGGCGAGGCGCATGGGGGTGGTGGTGTCACCGGCGGCGTAGAAGGCGCGGGTGGCGACATGGACGAGCGAGTAGGACCAGACGGCGACGGCGTAGCCGAGCAGGACGGCGGCGGCGCGGTCGGCGCCGGCGTCGCTGAACCCGTTGCCGGCGCCGGTGAAGACGGTGCGGATGAGGTCGTCGCGGACGAGCGCGAGCCCGACCGAGGCGGGGAGGGCGATGAACAGGCTCAGGCGGAGCCCGTGCCGCAGGGTGCGGGCAAAGCCGGGGCGGTCTTCGGCGCGCCGGGCGAGCTCGGGGAAGACGACGGTGGCGACGGCGATGCCGAAGACGCCGAGGGGGAATTGGTAGAGGCGTTGGGCGTAGAAGAGGATGGAGTTGGAGGCCGGGTCGAGGGGGTAGGGCATGCCGGCGATGGTCGGGCCGACCCAGTTGGGCCACATGGCGATGAGGGTGTCGAGCATGGCGTTGAGTTGGAGGGTTCCGAGGCCGACGAGGGCGGGGAGCATGCGCGCAAAGAGGGCGCGCGTCTCGGCGGCGGCGTTGCGGACGCGGGGCGTCCAGTGCGCTCGCCCACGGAGCATCCAGAGCGACCACACGACCTGGACCACGCCGGCGGCGACGACTGCGAGGCCGATGCGGAAGGCCCAGCCCGCGGGGTCCGGGTTGTCGGCGGCGAAGAAGGGGAGGGCGACGGCGAGGATGCAGGCATTGAGGATGATCGGGGCGGCGGCCCACGGGGCGAACCGGCCGTGGGCTTGCAGCATGCCTCCGAGGATGGCGCCGACGCAGATGAGCGGCATGTAGGGGAGCATGACGACGATGAGGAGGAGGGAGAGCACCCGCTCGCTTTGGGGGGGAAGGGCAAAGACGAGGGCGAGGACGCCCGCGCTGCCGGCGAGGGCGACGGCGCCGGTTCCGGCGGCGAGCAGGCCGACGACGAGGGTCGCGAGGGCGTGGGCGAGGCCCGGGTCGGCCTTGAGGTGGCGTGCGTAGGCGGGCAGGAAGGCGGCGGTCAGGGCGCCCTCGCCGAAGAGGCGTCGGAAGAGGTTGGGGATGGCGAAGGCGGCGGCGAAGGCGGAGCCGATGGCGGTATCCCCGAAGACGCGGACGGTGACGAGATCTCGGGCGAGGCCGACGATGCGTGAAAGAACGGTGAAGCCGGAGACGGTGCGGATGTCGCGTCCGGTGGCGTTTCGTGCGGGTGCGGGTTCCGGGGTGGTCACGGGGGAACGGTACCACGGGGTGGGGGAGCGCGGGCGGGGCGGGTGTAAGCGGATCGGTCGTTGATGAAGATTCGGCGAATCCGCGAGGCGTCGTCTTCGCGCTGGTTTCACGCGACTTTGACCGGGGGCTTATCCGACCGCTGGGGTGGAGCGCTTAATTTTGCTTGTCTCCTCCGGGCGCGGCCTCTGCGGCGGCCCCGGCGGAACGCGAAGGGAGGCACGATGCCGCGTCGGAGCAGAACAGACCTGGATTTGCGGGCGTTCACGCTGATCGAGTTGCTCGTGGTGATCGCGATCATCGCGTTGCTGATCGGGATCCTGCTGCCCGCGCTGGGCTCGGCGCGGGAGTCGGCGCGGCGGATGGTGTGCGCGGTGGGGCAGCGTGGGGTGGTGCTCGCGGCGTCGATCTACGCGAACGACAGCAAGGTCGGGGCGTTCAACCCGACGATGACCTCGGGGGACGACAACCTCTGCTACCTGACGGACTACCTGGAAACGCCCGAGGCGGCGGTGTGCCCCTCGACGAACAACTCGGTCGACCCCTCGCTGACCTGGGCGGCGGACGGGACGGTGGACGGGTTCCCGGTGCGTCGGAACCCGCACGGGCGGGATGTACCGTTCGACCTTTCGACCAACGCGATCGAGGCGTCGATCGAGGGGGCGTACGACTTCCTGGGGGACAACAACTCGGGGGCGACCCAGCGGGGGCACAGCTTCGAGTTCTGGGCCTGGTACGGGTACAGCAGCAGCGTGGTGGGCGGGCTTGTGCGCTGGCCGGACGGGTCGTTCCGCCTGCGATATCCGACGACGCCGCCGACGATCCCGCAGATCGTCAGCGACATCAACTACGACCGGGGGTACAGCGACCCGAGCCAGCCCGGGTGGGGTCGGCAGGCGGAGTTGACGGGGGATTCCGAGCAGTTCGATCCGTCGATCGGGCAGTGGGACCGGTTCCTGAAGCGGCTCGATAGAACGGACTTCCCGGACAAGATGCTCTTGACGCTCGACGGCGACGAGGACCACACGCAGCAGATCCGAAGCCGATACGCGGAGGGCGCGGTGCTGGGGAACTGGCCGGACGAGGAGACGAACAACCACGGCGACGCCGGGGTGAATGTCGGGTTCTCCGATGGTCATGTCGAGTTCCGCAAGCGCGGGGCGCCGCTGCTGGCGACCTACCTGCGGAGTCGGCATGTCGGGCTGAGCGGGATCAGCGGGGGCCAGTACGCCCTCGAGATCCTGGAGAACACGCCGGGCATCGAGCTGGTGGAGGACTACACGAGCACCGGGGGAAGGCCGCAGGTGGTCACCACCTTCAAGATCGAGGGCGTGGACTGAGTATGTTCCGCCGGCGCGGGTGCCGGCGGGGTCGAAGGTGAGATCGGGCCCGCGCCGGGACGCGGGCGGTGCGGGCTTGGCCTGCTGAGACCATCACGATCGATCGGCGGATCCCGGGGCCGGTCGGCTATCCAGATCGGAGTTGGAGATGCTTGAGAGAGCGAGCGCGATCGTTCTGTGCGCGGGTCTTGCCGCCTCGGCGGGGGCCCAGATCATCGTGTCGGAGGTGTTCTACAACCCCTCGGGGGTGGAGCCCGAGACGGAGTGGCTCGAGATCGCCAATGTCGGGACCGAGCCGGTGGATGTCAGCACCTACATGTTCGCCGACGAGGACAACAACAGCCCGTCGGACCCGATCGGGGCGGGGGCGTATTTCGACCCGATGACGCAGAGCATCGTCCCCGGGGCGCAGGAACTGCTCGACTGCGACTTCGCGAACGAGAACTGCAACATCGTCAACCAGATCATCCTGCAGCCGGGCGAGGCGATGGTGGTGCTGAGCCACTGGGAGTACCCCGCGGAGTTCCAGAACCTGCCGGGGAGCGGGGACTTCCGCGACGGCGAGGTGAGCACGATCGAGGACTTCATCGCGTCGTGGGGTGAGGACACGGACGGCGACGGCGCGGGCGACACGGTGGGCTACAAGATCCTGCTGCTGCCCAACCAGATCACGATCGCCAACACCGCGAGCGCGACGAACGAGGTGCTGCACATCATCGACGGGTTCGGCGAGGTTGTGCACTGGTCGAACTACGAGGTGGGCAACACGGAGAACCAGTGGCCCTACTCGTCGAACGGGCGGTCGATCTACCTCCAGCCCAACTTCTTCACGAGCGGGGGCCCGACGGGCTTCGGGGCGGTCGGCGCCGTGGACCAGACGACGGTGCTGCCGGGCGAGGCGTGGGCGCTCTCGGTCAAGGGCGTGGACCGCACGGTGGTCGGGCGGCTTCGGGAGAGCATCGACGAGGACAACGGGGCGACCTTCACCCTCTACGGCGACGGGGACATCGCCAGCCCCGGCACGATCCCGGATCTGGGTGAGTCGTTCACGGACTTCAACAACAACGGGCGCGACGACGCCGAGGACATCATCCTCGGGTTCAGCGACGACTGCAACCGCAACCGGATTCCGGACGAGGCCGAGCCCGACGGGAACAACAACGGCGTGCCGGACGACTGCGAGATCCAGAGCGACCCGGAGCTGGACTGCGACGGGAACGGGATCATCGACCAGTTCGACATCGCGAACGACCCCGCGCTGGACGCGAACGGGAACGGCGTGCTCGACCTGTGCGAGAACACGCCCGGCTACGGGTCGATCGTGATCACCGAGATCATGTTCAACCCGTCGGGCACGGAGCGCGAGTGGATCGAGATCTACAACGGCGGGAGCGAGGCGGTGGACCTGGAAGGGTGGTTCTTCCAGGACCTCGACCAGCCCGTGTTCGACGGGCCGGAGCCCCCGTTCCCCGCGTTCACGCTCGAGCCGGGCGGGGTCGCGGTCATCGGCGGAGAGACGCTGGCGAGCTGGGAGGCGGGCTGGGGCCCGGTCGTGGGGTACCAGTATCTGCAGGTCGGCGGGCTGAGCCTGGCGAACAACGCCGATGTGGCGAACGAGGTGCGGACGCTGATCGCGCCGGTCTCGGTGGGCGACGGCACGGTCAATATCCGGATCGATGTCGCGAACTACCAGGGCACGACCTCGAACGGCGTGCCGCAGGGCGGATGGCCCGGGGACGACGGGCGTGGCTCGTTCTATCACTTCAACCCGCAGGGCAACGGGATCAACCGCACCGCCAACAACAACGGGCGGAACTGGGCGCTGGCGATCCGCGGGCTGGACGGCGCGGTGCAGGCAAACCAGACCAACCGGTTCGACGGGCGCGATGTCGGCTCGCCCGGGTTCGTGAACACGGGCGCCCCGCAGCGCGCGGAGGGCTCGGTGATCATCTCCGAGATCATGTTCGCGACCAATTCGGACAACCCCGCCGACGCGGGTGGGCCCGACGGGGCGCCGGGCTTTGACGAGTGGGTTGAGATCCTGAATGTCTCGGGCCAGACGGTCGACCTGAGCGGGTGGTACCTGGCCGACGAGGACGGGGAGACGACCCGCCTGCCCCAGGGCGCGACGCTGGCGCCCAACGAGGCGGCGGTGATCATCGGCGGCGACCGGGCCGCGGCGGCGTTCGTGGGCTATGCCCCGGTCGAAGAGTTCTACGCGGCGTGGGACTGCGGCTATCAGGTGTTCGCGGTCGAGCGCTGGTACACCGGCCTGCTGGGCGCGGGCCTCAACCGCCTGGGCGACACGGGCGAGGCGGGCTCGGCGAGCAACCCGAGCACGGGGCGCGAGATCCTCACCCTGCGGGACGCCAACGACGCGCCGATCGATGTGGTCAACTACGACGACGACGGGTTCGTCTGGCCGCTCGTGCCCACCAACGGCAACCGGAGCGTGCTGCACCCGGCGATCTTCATCTTCAGCACCGGCGACCTGAACGAGCAGGCCAACGACGACGGGCTGAACTGGGGCACCGTGCCCCCCGGCCCGTTCGGCGCCCGCGCCAACGACCAGACGACGACGCTCTTCAACGGGCGGATGTCGGGCTCGCCCGGGTTCGTGCAGAATGTCACCGGGGCGCTCAACTTCAACAACTGCCCCTCGCCCGAGCCGTGCTATGTCGACTTCGACGGGAACAACCTGCTCGATCTCAACGACATCACCCAGTTCGTGGATGGGTTCTCGAACAACCGCGCGACGAGCGATCTCGCCGCGCCGTTCGGGCTGCTGGACCTGACCGACCTGACGACTTTCATCCAGCTCTTTGTGGCCGGGTGCAACTGATCTCCCTCCGTCTTGGTTGACGGACTCCGGTGGGGGCCGCGTCCCGCGTGGGCGCGGCCCTCTTTTTCGTCTCGCGCGGGGCGAGCCCGCGGCCCGTCGAGCGCGGATGCGAACGCGGACCCGCGTCAGGGGTCGGGCAGGGCCTCCGCGGCGGCGAGGCGTTCGCGGGCGGTGAGCGTGCGCGCGTGGTCGGCCCCGAGCGAGGCCTCGAGCACGCGGACCGACTCCCGGAGTTGCTCGACGGCTTCCCGGCGGTTTCCGAGCGCGACGAGGCACTCGCCGAAGTTCGAGCGGAAGATGCCCGTGAAGTAGTGCTCGCCCCCCACGATCGCCTCGCACCGGGCGAGAAGATCGCGGTAGACGGGCTCGGCCTCTTGCGGGCGGCCCGCGCGGACCAGCAGGCTGGCGAGGTTGTTGATCGGCGCGAGCATCTCGGGGTGGTCGCGGCCCGCGGTCCGCTCCAGCGTCGCGATCGTCTCGCGATAGAGGGGCTCGGCCTCGTCGAGGCGGCCCCGGTCCTCGAGCAGGTAGGCGAGCTGGTTGGTCGCGCTCAGGGTCACGGGGTGCTCGCCGCCGAGGTTGTGCCGGCAGATCGCCAGCGCCTCGCGGAGAAGGGGCTCGGCCTCGTCGAGGCGGCCCTGGGGGATGAGCACGCCGGTGATGTTCAGCAGCGCCGTCGCGGTGGCCCGGTGCTCGTTCCCGAGCACCTCCCGGCGCAGGCGGAGCACCTCGCGCAGCATCGTCTCGGCCCGCCCGGGCTCTCCGAGGCGTTCGAGCGTCGTCGCGAGGTTGTTGAGCGAGGTGATCGTGTCGGGGTGCTTGTCGCCGAGTTTGCGGCGGCGGCGTTCCAGGACCTGCTCGTTGAGCGTCGCGGAGTCCTGGAGACGCCCGGCCTGCGCCAGTGTCGAGGCGAGGTTGTGCATCGCCGCGAGGGTCGTGTCGTCGTCGGGCGCGAGCTCACGCTCGCCGTCGGCGACCACGCCCTCGAAGGCGGCGACGGCGTCGTCGACCCGGCCCTGGTCGATGAGCGCCCGCCCGATGTCGCCGCGGGCGGCGATCGCTTCCGGGTCGTCCTTGCCGAAGAGCCGGGCGAGATGAGACGCCGCGTCGCGGGCGACCTGCTCGGCCAGGTCGGGGCGGCCGGATTCGGCGTAGACGAAGCCGAGCTGCCGCCGTGCGGCGATGGTCGCCCGGCTGTCCGGGCCCTCGGTGGCGTTGTAGAGCGCGACGGCTCGGTCGAGCAACGCCTCGGCCTTGGCGTATTCGCCGAGCATCGAGTAGGTCTTGCCGAGCGTGTAGCGCACCTCGGCCTCGACACGCATCGGGAGCCCGGCGCCGTCGACCTCGGCCGCCGCCTGGTCCACGACCTCGCGGACGGTGAGCTCCTCGCCCTGGGCGATCATCGGGTCGGCCGAGGCGAGCATCTTCTGGAGAAAGGCGCTGACCTGCTCCGCGACCATCGCCTCGGTCTCCGCGACCCCGCGGGCGTGCGTCGCGGCGACGGCCTGCCAGCCGGTGCCCGCGGCGCCGGCGACCAGGGTGAAGACCGCCGCGGCGAGGGCGGCGACGAGCGGCTTGTGTCGCCTCGCGAGCTTCGCCAGCGAGTAGGTCAGGCTCGGCGGGCGGGCCATGATGGGCTCGTCCCGGAGGAATCGCTCGATGTCGCGGGCGAACTCGTCAGCGGACTGGTACCGCCGCTCGCGGTCCTTCTCCAGCGCCTTGCCGATGATCGTCGCGGCGTCGCCCCGCAGACGCATGTCGATGGAGGACAGCGGCTTGATCTCCCCCTCCGCGATGGTGCGCACGCTCTCGATGACGGAGCGGCCGTCGATCGCGTGGGGGAGCCGCCCGCTGAGGAGTTCATACCCGATGACGCCCAGCGCGAAGACATCGCTCCGCGTGTCGAGATCGGCGGCCGACCCGCTGACCTGCTCGGGGCTCATGTAGGCGAGGGTGCCGATGAGCTGCCCGGTTTCGCTGAGCGTGGCGGCGGGGTTGTCCGCGTCGGCGAGGCGTGCGATGCCGAAGTCGAGAACCTTGACCGCCCCGTGCTCGTCGACGAGGACATTGCTGGGCTTGAGGTCGCGGTGGATCACGCCCTTGGCGTGGGCGTGGTGCACCGCGTGGGCGACCTCGGCGAGCAGCGCGAACCGCTCGCGTGCGGACAGGTCCAGACGGGAGGCGTACACCGTGAGCGGCTCGCCCTCGACGAGTTCCATGGCGAAGTAGGGCACCGGCTCGCCGGCGCCATCGATGGGCGCCTCGCCCGCCTGGTAGATCTGCCCGATCCCCGGGTGACGCAGCAGGCCCAGCACATGCGCCTCGCGCCCGAACCTCGCGGCCGCGGCCCGGCTGACCAGCCCGGCCCGCATGACCTTGAGCGCGACGGTCCGCTTGGGGCTCGCCTGCTCGGCGCGGTAGACGACGCCCATGCCGCCTCGGCCGAGTTCCTCGAGGACACGGAAGGGCCCGATGCTCGATGGGAGGGGGCGGGGCGGGGCCTCCGGGCCCGATGCGTCGGACCGGGTCGGCATCTCCGCGAGCTGCTCGGGCGTCAGCGTCTCGTGGTCATGGGGCGTCTGGTGGTTCGGCGGCATGACCGGGCGAAGGTACCCCGGCCCGCGAGAGCGCCAAGGAATCGAGCATGAGCACCCGCCAAGAACCGAGGCGGCCCGCCCTCCCAGACAGCGCCACCGGCTCAGCGATCACCGGCCGCAGCGCGTCGAGGTCCGCTTCGTCGAGCCCCCTCCCGGTCTTATCGGTCAGGAGCCAGTACGCGACGCCCCCCATCGCGTCGCGCGTCACGAGCACCGGCGGGATGCCTCCCGAGATGCAGAGCGTGGCGCAAGCCTTGTGCCCCCGACCCGCCCCGGGCTTCATCGCGCCGAGGTAGCACTTGCTGTCGACGATCTCCCCGGCGAGCGTGACCGGCTCGGGCGCGGGACGCATCTCCATCCGCACGGCGGGGGTCTGGGCGGCGAGGACGCGGACCGAGGGTCCGAGCGCCGGGTCGTCGGGGTCGATCTCGATCATGCGACGCCCGTCCCGGCGGAGCTCCCGCCCGCGGATCGCGACGGGCGCCCCGTCGAGGCCCGGGGCGCCGTCGAACCGGTGTCGGGCCCCGAACTTGCCCATCTCGACGAGGAGCCAGGCGTCGGCGACGCCGAGTTCATCGCGCCGGAGCAGCATGGGGTAGGGGTCGAGGCGGAGCGTTCCCTCGAACTCGCTCGCCTCGCCGGCCTGCCAGACGCCGCTTCCCCACGGCGGGACGGACCGGGCGAGCCCCGCCGCCCCCACCGCCATGCCGAGCAGGGCGACGGGGAGGGCGATGAACAGGAAGACCCGGTGCGCCCTCGGGATAGGGAGGTAGCCGACATAGAACCCGTTCCTGTCCCCGCCGTTCGTCATCGCCGCTCCTGCCCCGGGGGGGTGAACAGCCCGCTCTGGGGCGGCAGACCGAGTGAGGACGAGGGGGGGAGCGATTCCTCGAAGAGCGATTCGTCGTCGGGGCTGGCCTCGAAGAAGACGGGCTCGACCTCAGTGCCCGGGGGCAGGGCCCGTGGATTGAGCAGCACCGTGCGTCCGACGATGCGGACGCGGTAGGTCGGGATGCGCTCCGTGTAGGGCGGGGGCGACTGCCCGTTGTGCGGGAGGTACTGATACCCATGCCAGGGGCAGGTGACGCACCCACCGACGACCCGCCCCTCGCCGAGGGGGCCGCCCTGGTGCGCACAAACATTGGTCATGGCGCTGATCTTGCCGTCGTGCTTGAAGACCGCGACGCGTTCGCCCTCGGTGATGCAGACGACCTTGGCCCGACCCTCCGGGATCTCATCGACGCTGCCGACCTCGAGCCACTCCTCGGGATCGCCCGGCTCGGCCATGGGCTTCCAGCCGGCGCTGTCGCGGGCGACCTCGCGGAGCCCCGTCGCGAGGTGGAGCGACGCGACGACCACGACGCCCAGCACGAGCAGGACGCCACGGAGCGAGCCCGGCTGGTCGAGCAGGGACCCGAGGGCGACATGAGCGACCAGCAGGGCGTAGGCGGCGTAGACCGCCATGTGGATCGCCTTCCAGATCCGGGGGGAGAGGACCTCGAGCCAGAAGTCGTGGCTCGTCGCGGCCATGAGCGCGAGGATGACGAGGGCCCCGAACCCGAGCAGTTCGAACGGGAAGGCCCGGAGGGAGCCGAGTTCTCTGCCGGCGAAGAAGACCGCGTGGACGGGCCCCTCGGCGCCAAAGCCGCCGTAGTACCCCAGGACCAGGGCGGCGTGCACGAACGCGACCAGGCACATCGAGACCCCGAAATGGCGGCGGTTGTAGAGCAGCGGGGCGAACCGGGTCGAGAGCCTCGCGAGGGGCCCGATGCAGAGAATGACATGGAGCATCAGGAACGAGAGCGCCCCCGTCGCTCGGATGAGCACGACCACGGGGTCTGGCGGGGCGTCGCCGAACGCGAAGGCGGCGAGCGCGTAGACCGCGAGGAAGCCCGCGACGGACGCGAGCAGCACCGCGTCGTACACGCGCTTGTGCCGGTTCCACGCGACCCAGACAAACCGGTTGGTCACGGCTCGCGCCCCCCCGTGGGCGGGGCGTCGCCCGGGCCGGCCTGCGGTCCCGCCCGCGAGGCGAGCACGAGCACCGCGACGAGGAGCGGGGCGATGACGAGCCAGAGCACGGCGTGGGCGCGGCGATGTCCCCGGGTCATACGCTGGTCTCCGCTTCGGAGTCGGAGGGGGACTCGTGAAGAGCCAAGGGCCCACGCGTCGCGGGGTCGGGGCCCAGGATCCACCTGGCGGCGAGGAGAGGCCAGAGCATCGCCGCCCCGGGGATCAGCATCAGGCGGAGGGCCCAGCCCGCGCCCCGCGCGGCGCGGCTGACCCGCCCGGCCCCGATCGTGACAAAGACCACCGCAAAGAGGCAGCCCGCGGCGAGGTACGCCCCGAGGAGCGTGACGCACTGTTCGATGACCCCGAGCACGCCCCAATCCTAACGCATCTCCCGCTCGGATTTCACGGACGCGACCGGGGCGGGACGCCGGCCTACAACACCCCGCCATGGCCGACGACGCGCTCCGCCTCGAGAACCTCGGCTTCCGCTACCCCGGACACGCGGGCTGGCTCCTGGACATCGCCGAACTCGCCCTCGCGCCGGGGGAGCAGACGCTCCTGGCCGGGCGGAGCGGGATGGGCAAGAGCACGCTGCTGCACACGGTGCTGGGGCTGCTCGAGCCGCAACGCGGGCGCGTGCTCGTGGCGGGGCGGGACATCCACGGGCTGCGGGGGGCGGCGCGGGATCACTTCCGCGGGGCCCACATCGGGATGATCTTCCAGACCTTCCATCTGCTGCACGGGTTCACGGCGGTCGAGAATGTCATGACGGCCCTTGCGTTCAGCGATGTGCCCCGGAGCGAGCACCGGGACCGGGCCTCGGCGCTGCTGCGGCGGCTCGGGATCGAGCGTCCCGACGCGATGCCCGATCGGCTGAGCGTGGGGCAGCAGCAGCGCGTCGCGGTGGCGAGGGCGCTCGCGTGCGACCCCGAACTGGTGCTCGCCGACGAGCCTACCGCGAGCCTCGACCCGGAGAACGCGGGCGAGGCGATGGACCTGATCCAGGAGGTCTGCCGCGAGCGCGGGGCGGCCCTGCTCTGCGTGAGCCACGACCCCTCGCTCGCGTCGCGGTTCGACCGTCGCGTCTCGCTCGCCGAGCTCAACCGGGCCGCCGCCGCGCCCGCGGGGGGTTGACCATGTCGATCACGGACACGACCTTCGTGGTGCGAAGCCTCTCGGCCCGGCTGTTCTCGACGGTGACGACGGTGCTGATCGTCGCGCTGGGCGTGGCGTTGATGCTGGTGCTGCTGGGCATGCGCGACGCGGGGGAGCGGGCCTTCAGCCGGGGCAAGGGAAACATGCACATGCTCATCAGCGGGCCCCAGCAGGACCCGATGGTGACCGTGCTCAACAGCGTCTTTTACACCGGGGCCCCGAGGAACGCGCTCCCGATCGCCGCGCGGGACGCGTTGGCTTCCCGCTACCCGCTCGAGTGGGCGATCCCGACGCAACTGGGAGACTCCTACCGCGGGCTGCCGGTGCTCGCGACGACGCCGGAGTTTTTTTCGCGGTATCAGCCCGCGGAAGGTTCGCCCTGGGTGTTCGTGCAGGGCGGGGCGTTCGCCGGCCCGTTCCAGCTCGTCGTCGGCGCCGAAGCCGCCCGGGTCACGGGCCTCGCGGTGGGCGACCGCGTCAGCCTGACGCACGGGACGCCCCGCAAGGGCGAGGCGGCGCATATCCACAACGAGTTTGTCTACGAGGTCGTGGGCCTGCTCGCCCCGACCGGCACGCTGCACGACCGCGCCCTCTTCAGCGACCTCACCAGTTCGTGGATCCTGCACGCGCACGACCGCCGCCTGCGTGACCTCGGGCCCGACGCCTCGGTGACGACCGAGGCCGACCTGATCGAGGACGACCGAAAGATCACGGGGATCTACGCCCGGGTGCTGACCCGCCCCGGGATGTCCGTCACCGCCGTCTTCCAGCAGGTCTTCAACATGCTCAGAGGGGACCCCGCCGTGACGGTGGCCGCCCCGGACCAGGAGATCGGCAAGCTCTTCACGATCGTGTCGAATGTCGACCGGATCATCGTGGCGCTCGCCGCGACCGTCCTGCTGGTCGGCGCGGTGACGATCATGCTGGTGCTCTACCAGGCGATGGAGCAGCGCCGGCGCCAGATCGCCGTGCTCCGCGTCCTCGGGTGCTCGCGGGCCCGTGTCTTCGGGCTGGTCGTGACCGAATCGGCGGTGATCGGCGCGGCCGGGGCGGGGGCGGGTGTGCTGCTGGGGTTGATCGGCGCCCGGGTCGTGGCCGATGCGCTCTACGCCAGGCTCAACCTCGTGGTCGACGCGGCGATCGAGCCGCGGATCCTGCTCGGGGTCGCGGTCGCGACCATTGCGCTGTCGTCTCTGGCGGGGATCGTGCCGGCGATCGCGGCCTACCGCACGGGCGTGATCCGCAACCTCCGCCCGATCGGCTGAGGCCCCTACCCTCCCGGGCGATGCCGAGCGGGCGGGTGCTTTTCAACAAATGGAACCGGAGGCTGCACCGCTGGGGGGCGATCGCGGTCGGTCTCCCGCTGCTGCTCGTCATCGCGACGGGGCTGCTGCTCCAACTCAAAAAGCAGCTCGATTGGGTCCAGCCCCCGGAGATGCGCGGCGTCGGGGGGGAGCCCTCGATCTCGCTCGACGACATGCTCGCCGCCGCCCGGTCTGTGCCCGAGGCCGGTGTGGCGTCGTGGGACGACATCGACCGCGTCGACCTTCGCCCCGGCAAGGGGATGGCGAAGATCCGAACCCGCAACGCGTGGGAGGTGCAGGTCGACACGGCGACGGGGGAGGTGCTGCACGCGGCGGTCCGCCGGAGCGATCTGATCGAGTCGCTGCACGACGGGTCGTACTTCGGGGAATGGGCCAAACTGGGGGTGTTCCTGCCGTCGGGCGTGGTGCTGGGGGTGCTGTGGATCACGGGCCTTTGGCTGTGGTGGATGCCCCACGCCGCCCGCCGCCGCCGCGACATCCCCGCGCGTCCATAGGATCGCCCCATGACGACCTGCCCGGACCGCGTGAATGTGCTTCTGATCGGCGCCGGCGGGCGGGAGCACGCCCTCGCCCGCGCCCTCGCCCGCTCCCCCCGACTCGGCACGCTCTGGGTCGACCCCGACGCGAACCCGGGCATCGCCTCCCTCGGGCGCCGCGCCGATGTGCCCATCGACCCCAAACAGGCCTACCGCACCCGACAGTTCTGCGACAAGCACGACATCGGGCTCGTCGTCATCGGGCCAGAAGACCCCCTCGCCGCGGGAATGGCCGACGCCCTCGCGACCCGGGCCGACGGCTCGCCCCGCCCGGTGCTCGGGCCCTCGGCCCGGGCGGCGCGGCTCGAGGCGGACAAGGGCTACGCGAAGAAACTGATGCGTGACGCGTCGATCCCGACGGCGGAGGGGCGTGTCTTCGACGACTACGAGTCCGCCCGCGCGTTCGTGGAGTCGCGGAGCGAGCCGCATGTCATCAAGGCCGCCGGGCTCGCCAAGGGCAAGGGCGTGATCGTCCCCGCCGACACCGACGAGGCGCTGCGGGCGCTGGACCGGGTGATGAAGGCCCGCGAGTTCGGCGACGCGGGCAAGCGGGTGGTCATCGAGGAGAAACTCGCCGGGAAAGAGGCCTCCGTGCTCGCCCTGGTCGACGGTCGGAACATCCTCATCCTGCCCCCATGCCAGGACCACAAACGCCTCCGCGATCACGACGGGGGCCCCAACACGGGCGGCATGGGCGCCTTCTGCCCCGCCGGAACGATCGACGACGCGACCATGGCGCGGATCGAACGCGAGGTCTTCGTCCCCATCGTCGATGCGCTGCGCCGCGACGAGGCCGATTTCCGAGGCGTGCTCTACGCGGGGATCATGCTCACCCCGGCCGGGCCCAAGGTGCTCGAGTTCAACACGCGGTTCGGCGATCCCGAGTGCCAGCCGCTGATGGCCCGCCTGGAATCGGACGCGATCGCGCTCTTCCACGCGTGCGCGACGGGCTCGCTCCACCACGCCGAGGTCCGCTGGTCGGCCGACGCCGCCGTCACCGTCGTGCTCGCCGCGGAGGGCTACCCCGAGAAGCCCCGCAAGGGCGATGAGATCACGGGCATCAGCGACGCCGAGAATGTCCACGGCGTGGTCGTCGATCAGGCCGGGACGGCGATGATCAACGGGAAACTCGTGACCAACGGGGGACGCGTGCTGGGCGTCACCGCGGTCGGCTCGGACCTGGGCGAGGCGCGGTCCCGGGCGTACGAGGCCGCGTCGAGGATCCAGTATCGGGGCAAGACCTACCGCCGCGACATCGGCGCCTGATCGGTCCGGGTCTTCTCAGAATTCCGAGAGCGCCCGGGCGACCAGGGCGGCGGCTCGGTCGATCTCCTCGGCCGTCGTCAGGATGTCGGGGCAGAGGCGAATGTGCCTCGTCCGCCCGCTGGGGCATGGCCTCGCGTCGGTGTTGACGCCGAGGGTCTTCAGCCGGCGCGAGACGGCCGACGCGTCCAGGTGTGGAACGAGCAGGAACGCGCCCCGCGGCTCGATGAGCCTGGGCTCGACGCCGTGCTCCCGCAGGGCCGACGCCAGCCGGGCCTGTTGCAGGATGTTGTACGCGCGCAGGCGATCGACACCGATCCCGAGCGTCAATTCCAGGCCCGCCTTGGCGTGGTAGGCCGCGAGCACCGCGGGCGTCGATTCCATCCAGGCGTCCCCGCCGGCGGAGAGTTCGGGCGTGGGCGTCCGCTCGTAGGCAAAGGTCCCGCGTTTGGCGAACCAGCCCGTGTCGAGCGTGAACAGCCCGTCGGCGGGGGGCTCGCCCTCGCCTCGCAGATGCCGCGGCGCGACCGCCAGCCAGCAGGCGCCGGGGCCGCCCCGGGTGTACTTGTACGACCCCCCGATCGCGAAATCGACACCGAGTGCATCGAAGCCAACAGGCATCACGCCCGCGGTGTGGTAGGTGTCGAGCAGCACCAGCGCCCCGTGCCGCCTCGCCGCGGCGACGATGCGGTCGATTCCCTCGACGAGCTGCCCGGTCGCGAAGATCGCGTGGCTCACGACGACCAGGTCGGTCTGGTCGGTGATCCTCGCGATGACATCGTCGGCGTGGAACAGCCCTTCCCCGTCCGGCCGCGCCCACGACACCCGCGCCCGCCCCTTGTGCGCGTAGGTCTTGAGGGCGAAGTCGATCGAATCGAACTCCCCGGTCGTCGCGACAACGGAGGGAACCGCCGCCGGCAGCGCGTTGAGCACCGCGCGCAGCCCCTGCCCCGCCGCGGCCTTGGGCACGACCGCGTCGTCCCTCGCCAGCCCGATGAGCCGAGCGATCCCCCGACGAAAGGTGTTGATCTCCGCGACCCAGTCCTCCCACGCCCCGTCCATTTCGCGGTACCACAGATCGACCCCGCGGGCGACATCCTCCGCCGTCCGGTCCAGCGGCCTTCCCAGCGAGTGGTTCGCCAGGTAGATCTCCCCGCGCTCGGCGCCGTGCTTGAGCACCCGCGAGAACAGAGGGAAGATGTGCGCGCGCAGCGCGTCCTCCGTGAGCGGCGCCTCGCCCAGGGCGCCAACCGCGGCCGCGATCGTGTCGTCGTGCATGGGCCCAGTGTACGGCCCTGGCGCGCCGGGGCGTGGCGGGATCAAACGCCGATCGGGCCCGTTGTATCGTGCGGAGACTCCCGATAGGCTCGCGTGATGCAGACCGCCGCACTCCTCCTCGCCGCGTCGCTCGCCTCGGCCCACGCGGGCGTTCCCACGCCCCGCTATCTTCAGTGGATCGAGCTGCCCGAGGTCATCGCCGCGGGCACACCGGCGTGGCCCGCCGACGAGATCAGCGGGATGGCGTTCAGCCCGCTCACCCGCGAACTCCTGATCGTCCCCGACGACCGCTCGCAGGAAGGGCCCGCGCGGGTCGGACGCCTGAGCATTCAGAGGATCGAGCCCGACGGCTTCATCCACCTCGGCCCGATCCGCTGGTCGCCCCTGCTCGACCGGAACGGGAGCCCGTTCGAGAAGAACACCGTCGACCCCGAGGCGGTCTGCATCACGGGCTACACCACGGGCGTCGGACGGGCCATCATCATCGCCTGGGTCAGCGAGGGCTACGCGAAGGGCGGCGTCGACCAGGGCGTGTACACCCAATCGCTCCCGGGCGACCGGGCGGAGGCAACCGCGCTGCCGGAGGCCTTCCGACACGACCGCCCGGTCGAACCGACCCGCGGCGTCCGCCACAACCGGGGCTTCGAGTCGGTCGCGTTCTCGACCCACCCCGAGACCCCGGGCCTGTACGCCGCGGTTGAGCGCCCGCTCATCCAGGACGAGGGGTCGGGCGTCTGCCGCGTCCTGGTGCACAACCAGGGCCGGACCCACACGATCGGCTACCCGCTCGGCCCCGCGCCGGAGGGGACCGAGGCGGGATCGTCCTCACTCGCCGAACTCGTTGCGCTCCCGCGCGGCGGGTTCTTCGCCCTGGAGAACGCCGACCGAGGCGACGGCACGGTGGTCTCGACGCTCTGGTGGACGACGCCCCTGGGGGCGACCCACCTCGACGGCATCGCCTCCCTCGCCGACCCGGTGGCCCGCGAGCCCATCTTCATGGAGAAGCGGCTCGTGCTCGACCTCTCGACCCTGTCGGAGGGTGAGAGGCTGGGCGACCTCGAAGCGATGGCGATCGTGAACGACACCGACCGCGATCTTCTGCTGATCGCCGAGGACAACGACGGCAAGGGCCCGACGCGGTTGCTCGTGTTCGAACTGGCTCGCTAGCCGGCGGTCCGGTCAGTCGTTCGACCGCAGCTTCGCCAGCAGGCGGAGCACCTCAATGTAGATCCAGACGAGCGTCACCAGCAGCGAGAAGCCCGCGAACCACTCCATGTGCTTGGGGGCGCCGCGCTTGACGCCCTCCTCGATCATGCGGAAATCCAGCACGAGGAAGAGCGAGGCGAGCACGAGGCAGATCGCCGTGAACCCGATGCCGAGCGGGCTGGTGGAGGTGTACAGGTTCGGGATGCTCGCGCCCAGCAGGAAGTTGCCCACCAACAGGGTCAGCCCGTAGAGCACCAGGCCGATCAGGCCCGTCATGAGCACCGCGGTGAAGACCTTGCCCCCGCGGACGATCCCCGCCCCGTAGGCGAGCAGCATCGCGACCGCGATGGCGAAGGTCAGCACCACCGCCTGGAAGATCGTCCCCATCGCCGCGGGGTCCTGCGCCCCGCCCAGCCAGCGCTCCGCGACGACGACGCTGAAGCCCGCGATGAACCCGCCCTCGAGCACCGCGTAGACGGGCCCGAGCAAGGGGGCCGACTTCGGCGCAAACGAGACGATCAACGCGACCACGAACCCGCCGAGCCCGCCGACGAGCAGCGCGGGGAAGGGCGAGATCGACACGCCGAACAGCCCGACGGTGATCGCCTGCCAGGCGAGGACCGCCGAGATGGCGCACAGCGCGACGAGCACCGCGCTGGCGATGACGGTGCCCTGCATGGTCATCACGCGCGCGGGGCGCCCGGCGATCGACGCGGGGCCGTCCGCCAGGTTCGACCACTGGGGCCGCTCGAACGCGTTCAGCGTGGGGTTTCCGCTGCGGGAAAGCTGCATGTCCGTTGCCCTCCATCGAGACCCGTCCGGGTCCGTTTTTTCAGGAATCCATTCGCAGGAAGGCTACGCCCCCGATGCACGCCGGGTTCGGGGCGACGGGGCCCGCCGGTTCATTCGCGGGCGCGGGCGCCGGGGCCAGACTCGACGGAGTAGTTGGGTGATTCCTTGGTAATTCGGATGTCGTGGGGGTGATTCTCAACGACGGTCGCGGCGCTGACCCGGGTGAACCGGGCCCGGGTGCGCAGGTCGTTGATCGTCGGGCACCCGCAGTAGCCCATCGCGCTGCGCAGGCCCCCGACGAGCTGGTAGACGAACTCGGCGAGCGACCCGCGGTAGGGCACGAGCCCCTCGACCCCCTCGGGCACGAACTTGAGCCTGGCCTTGTCCCCGTCGAGCTTGTCGGCCTGGGCGTACCGGTCCGCCGAGCCCGACATCATCGCGCCCTCCGAGCCCATGCCGCGGTAGGCCTTGAACCGCCGGCCCCCCGAGATGACCGTCTCGCCGGGGCTCTCGTCCAGCCCGGCGAACAGGCCGCCCATCATCACGCACTCCGCCCCGGCGGCGATGGCCTTGGCGATATCGCCCGACTGCCGGATGCCCCCGTCGGCGATCACCGGGATCGAACGCCCCCCGGCGGCGGCGAAGGCTTCAACGCCCGCGACCGCGTTCATGACCGCGGTGATCTGCGGCACGCCCACGCCGGTCACGACACGCGTCGTGCAGATCGAGCCCGGGCCGATGCCGACCTTCACCGCGTCCGCCCCCGCCTCGGCGAGTTCCCGCGCCCCCTCCGCGGTCGCGATGTTGCCCGCGATCACCTGGATCTGGAAACGCCGCTTGATCTCACGCACCGTCTCGATCACATTGCGGCTGTGCCCGTGGGCCGTGTCGACGACGATGACATCCGCCTCGGCCTCGAGCAACGCCTCGACACGGTCGTACTGGTGCGGCCCGACCGCTGCCCCGCAGCGGAGCCTGCCCCGCTCGTCCGTGCAGGCGTTGGGGTACCGCGCCATCCGCTCGATGTCGCGCATCGTGATCAGCCCGACCAGACGCCGCCCCGCGTCCACCAGCAGCAGTTTCTCGACCTTGTTGCGGTTGAGGATGTCCTCGGCCTGCTTGAGGGTCGTGCCGGGCGGGGCCGTGATCAGGTTCTCCGAGGTCATCACCTCGCGCACGCGCGTCGCCGGGTCGACCACGAACTTGAGGTCGCGGCGGGTCAGGATGCCGAGCACCTCGCCCCCCGTGCCCCGCTCGTCGCCCGCGCCGTCGGCGGTCACGGGGAACCCCGAGACATGGTGCTCCCGCATCAACTGTCGAGCCCGGCCCACGGTGTCGTCGGGCCCCAGCGTCACCGGGTCGGTGATGACCCCGTTGGCCGAGCGCTTGACCTTCGCGACCTCGCGGGCCTGCACCTCGACGGGCAGGTTCTTGTGGATGACGCCGATGCCCCCCTCTAGCGCCAGCGCGATCGCCAGGCCCGATTCGGTCACGGTGTCCATCGGCGCCGAGATCAGCGGGATGTTCAGCCGGATCCCGGTGGTCAGACGCGTCGAGGTGTCCGCGTCGGCGGGGAGCACCTCGCTCCGCTGGGGGATGAGCAGGACATCGTCGAAGGTGATCCCGTCGGCCACGATCCGCCCCGCACCGGGCGGCACGCCGCCGGGAGCGTCGGCCAAGGTGGAAGGGGTGTCGCCGGTGTTCTTTGCGAGCGTCGCCATGGAACAGTGTCACAGGCGCCGGGCACGCCGTCAAGCCCGGGCCCGCCGCGATCCGCCCGGATCCCCTCGGGCGTGCCCCCGGGAGCGGCGCACGCCCCCGCTCCCGGCTACGCTCCCCCGCAGGACGCGCCGGGAGCCCGCCATGACGAAGACCCTTCCCACCTATCCCTCCAGCCTCGCCCCAGCCACGAACCCCTCGTGGGCCGACTGGCTGCTCACCAACGGCCTGGGTGGGTACGCCATGAGCACCCCGCTCGGGCTCAACACCCGTCGGTACCACGGCCTGCTCGTCGCGTCGCTCCACCCCCCCGTCTCCCGCGTCGTCGCCCTCTCCGCGGTCGCCGACACGCTCACCCTCGACCCGGGAGGCCCCCACCACCGCGAGATCAACCTCACACCCTTCCATTTCGCCACCTCGCCCGACCGGGCCGAGGCCTTGCCCGTGGAGGCCCGGTTCACGAAGTCAACCGAGGCGGAGTGGGTCTTCACGATCCCGACGCCCGCGGGTCTGTGCACCGTCACACGCACGCTCCACCTGTTCGACCGGCGGAACGCCGTGGCGATCTCCTACCGGGTCGAGTGCCCGGGCCCGGCGAGGCTGGTGCTCAGGCCGCTCACGGCGCTGCGCGATTTTCATGCGCTGCTCCGGGGCGACGAGATCGTGACCCGGTTCCAGGCCCGCCCCGTCGAGAACGGCGTGCTCTGCGTGACCCGCGAGGCGGGCGTGCACCTCGCCTCCCACGACGCGGAGTACCAGCACGACCCCGACATCTGGCACGATGTGTATTACGCCTGGGAGGAACGCCGCGGGATGGACCCGCGCGAGGACCTGTTCTCCCCGGGGCGTTTCGTCGCCGAGCACACCGACGCCCGCCCGGGCGAGATCGCGGTCACCCTGCACGCCTCGATCGACGCGATGCCCCCGGGCCCGGTGGAATGGGACCGGACCGCGCGCACCAACCGCGTCGCGGGCCTGATCGAGCGAGCCCTCGACGCCGCCCCCAACGCCCCAGAGGCCGACCGCGTCGCCCTCGCCCGCCTGACGGCGGCGGCGGACGACTTCGTCGTGCAGCGCGGCCCGTCGCACGACCAGATGGCCAGTGTCATCGCGGGCTACCCCTGGTTCGCCGACTGGGGGCGTGACACGATGATCTCCCTGCCGGGCCTGCTGCTCGCGACAGGGCGGCACGAGGAGGCCTTCAAGACGCTCTCGGTCTTCGCCGCCCACCGCCGGCACGGGCTGATCCCCAACCGCTTCGACGATTTCGCCGGCCCGGCCCATTACAACACGGTCGACGCCGCGCTCTGGTTCCTGCACGCCGCCGCCGAGTACCGCCGGATCACCGGCGACCACGACGGGTACATGCAGCGCCTCGAACCCGCGTGCGCCGAGATCATCGACGCGTACCGCGTCGGCACCGACTTCGGCATCCGCATGGACGAGGACGGGCTCATCGCCGCCGGCGACCAGAGCACCCAGTTGACCTGGATGGACGCCAACCGCGACGGGGTTTCGTTCACCCCGCGCCACGGCAAGGCGGTCGAGATCAACGCCCTGTGGTACCACGGCCTGCTCGCCACCGCGGCGGCGATCGAGGGGGACTTCCGCCGCCGGGCCAACGAGAAGCGTTCGCTCGCTGAGCAAGCCGGGGCCTCGTTCCGCAAGAAGTTCGTGCGCCCGGACGGGCTCGGGCTGATCGATCACCTCGAACCGGTTGAGGGCGGCGGGTGGAAGCCGATCCAGCAGATCCGCCCCAATCAGATCTTCGCCGTCAGCCTCCCTCACAGCCCGCTCGGGCCGGATCAGCGGGCCGCCGTCGTGCGCACGGTGCGGGACCGACTGCTCACGCCGATGGGCCTGCGGACGCTCGACCCGGGGGACCCCGCGTATGTGGGCCGGCTCGAGGGGGACATGTTCAACCGCGACAAGGCCTACCACAACGGCACGGTCTGGCCCTGGCTGATCGGGCCCTACGCCGAGGCGGTGCTCCGCGTCGGGGGCTTCTCCGCCGACGCCAAGGCCGAGGCCCGCGCCGCGATCACCCCGCTCCTCCGGGCTCTCGAGGGCCACGGCCTCGGGCAGATCCCCGAGATCTACGACGGGGACCACAGCCGCGAGGCCCCGCAGCGGCCCGACGGGTGCCCGGCCCAGGCGTGGTCGGTCGCCGAGCCGCTCCGCATCCTGATGATGCTCGACGGGGGCTACGGCGCCTGACGGGACCCCTTTCAGGCCTCGGGCGGCCCGCCCCCGGCGCGGAGCAGCCGCTCGCCGTCCTGCGGCGTCATCGAGCCCTCCGCGACATACGCCGCGATCTCTCGGCGGGACTGCTCTCGCTCGCGTGTCTCCGCTCGCCGGCGGATGTCCTTCGAGACCGAGGTGATGATGCCCGCGGTCACCCCCGCGCAGATCGCCACGATCGGGATCAGAAAAATCAGTTCGCCCGCATTCAGGTCCACGCCTACCCCCTCAGCACTTTCTGTCAAGATCACGCCCGGCCCGCATCAGACGCTCGCCGTCCTCTGGGGTGATCGACCCCTCGGCGATGTACGCGGCGATCTCGCGGCGGGACTTCTCCCGCTCGGCCGTCTGCACCATCTGCTTCACCGTCCCGAAGATGATCGCGATCACCGCGATCCCGCCTCCGATCGCCATCGCGATGACCGGGATCAACTCCCCCTGAATCTCTGCCAGCGTCAGGACCCCGCCCATGCTCGCTCCGTTTCTCTCGCCCGGATCGCCCAAGGGCTCACCCGCAGCGGTTGGTTTCGTTCTTCCCGGCCTTGACCAGGCGCTCGCCCTGCTCGGGGGTCATCGACCCCTCGGCGATGTACGCCGCAATGTCCCGTTTCGTCCGCTCCCGCGCCATGGTCATCAGCGTCTTGGAGACGGCCGCGAGGACCACCCAGATCGTGAACACGCCCGCGCCGAGCACCAGGAGGAGCCGCTCTTCCTCCTGAAGCAGCATCATGATGACCTCGTTCCCGTTCATCGCGCCATCCTCCGGGGCCGTCGGCAATGGCCCCCATTCATGTTCGGAACCGGGCCCTCCCGATTTCTCCCCGCAGACCATGCTACCTCGGGAACGCCGGGCGGCCAAACATCCCGCTGACGCCATGACCGCGCAGGACACCGAACTCGTGCAATCCCTCCTCGCCGCCTACGCCGAGGGCGTTTTCCCCATGGCCGAGCCCGGCGGGCGGGTGTTCTGGTACGACCCCGACCCCAGGGGGGTCATCCCGCTCGAGGAGAACGCCCTGCGGATCAGCCGGTCCCTCCGCCGAACCCTGCGGTCGGGGCGGCTGCGCCTCTCCACCGACCTCGCGTTCGACCGGGTCATCCGCGCCTGCGCCGCCCCCCGCCCCGATCACTCGGGCGGGAGCTGGATCGACGACCGCATCATTCATGCCTACCGGGCCCTGTTCGACGCCGGGCATGCTCACTCCGTTGAGGCATGGCTCGAGACCCCTCCGCCCGCGACCGGGCCCCACGCCTCATCGGAGGCCGCCCTCGTCGGCGGCCTCTACGGGGTCCACCTCAACGGCCTCTTCGCCGGCGAGAGCATGTTCAGCCGGCCCGACCTCGGGGGCACCGACGCGAGCAAGGTCTGCCTCGTCGCGCTCTGGCACCATCTCCGCGCCCGCGGGTTCTCGCTCCTCGACACCCAGTTCATGACGCCCCACCTCGCCTCGCTCGGGGGGATCGAGATCAGCCGCGACAGCTACCGGGAGCGACTCACGGAGGCCCTCGCCCGGCCGACGCAGTGGCTGCCGTTCACGCCTCCGCAGACGCCGAGCCCGCGGCAAGATCCTCCGGCGTGAGGTCCAATTCGCCCAGCAGCCAGAGCGTGCCGCACTCGGGGCAGCGCGTCCTCGGGCCGGCCTCCGCCGATTCCACCGGCAGCCCGATCAGGCTCTGCCTGCATTGGGCGCAGCGCACGAGCTTGGTCTTTCGGCGGAGCGCGCGGCGGATCTGCCAATCACGCGCCAGCAGCCCGGCGAGCCCGGGGAGACCGACGGCCCCGAAGGCGTTCACCGCGGCGAGCACCGCGTCGCCGAGCGAGAACCCGCCGCCCCAAGCCCGCTCGCCGACCCGCACCCGGTCGAGAGCCCGCATGACCCCGGCGAAGCCGTGGTCAACCAGGAACGGGACGCTCAGCCCGGTGAGCACACACGAGAACGGGACCGCCACCACAGCCACGGCCGCGGGCACCCACGCGCGGATGTGCCCTTGCCTCCGCATCACCCACAAGTAGCGCGCGCACGCCTCGTCCGTCATGCCGTCGAACTCGCGGAACGCCCGGTACGGCCTTCCCATCGGGATTCTCATCGTGCTGCGCTCCGCCCCGCCAGCCACCGCCACGCGCTGTAGAACTCGAACAGCGGCCAATCGTCCCGTGTGCGCACGATCTTCGATCCCGTGACGGCGGAAGCCGTCCGCAGCACATCGGGCGGGCAGCGGAACTCGCGGAACCGCAGGTCCACCTCCGCGCCGGGGCAGGCCTCCCCAAGCAGCACCGCGAGGCGGTCCATCCGCTCCTGCCCCGAGCGCAGCCGCTCGTCGTCGCCCGCCTCGAACCGACGCCCGTCGAACCGGAACCGCCGGCCGTCGTGCAGTTGCACCTCGACAACTTCCTCGACACGCATCGTGCCAGACCGCTTCCCACCCGGGGTGTCCATCGCCGTGAGCGCCACGGCGCCGAGGCCCCCGGCGATGGTCAGCCCCGTCCCCCATTGATCCTCGGTGTCGCGCGTGTCGAAGGTCACCCGGGTCGTCGCGATCGTGGCCCGGACCACCGCCCCGACCTCATTCGGATCGAACTCCACCGTCTCCCCCCCACCGCCGAGCCCCCCGCTCCCGCCGCGATCGAAGAGCCCCACCGCCAGGTGATCCGGCCGCGACCGGGGCCGGCCAACTCGCACGCACCGGATCGCCGCGGGCAGGCCCTCCATGGCCGAACGCGAGGGCGCCGCGGCCCGGATGCCCCGGGCCCGCAGAACACGCACGACCTCCGGGGCGATCAAGGCGTCGATCAGGCACACCACCTGCGGCACACCACGCCGAGTTGCCTGTGTCGCGAGGTACGGATCAAGCCCCGCCGCCGCGACCAGCGCCTCAACACAAGCCGCCCCGTCCGCCCCCTCGGGCCAGGCTAGCACGGACAGATACGCCCGGTCCTGACGATCGTTCCCGTCCATCGCCGGAGTCTAACGAACCCCCTACCCGGCTCAACCGCCATTCGAACGAGACGGGCCCGCCTCGGCCCCCGCCCCCTCGGCCCGCCCGGTTGACGACGCAGCGCGGCGCTGCGATCGCCAGCCCGGAGATCACCAGGCTTGCCCGCGCCGATTCACCCCGTCCTGGAGACACCCCCGGCTTCCGGAGCGGCCACACGAAGATCGCCTGGGGCGCGGGCGGCGCCGGCAGCGCGGGGGGGGGGGGGGGGGGGGGGGGGGGGGGGGGGGGGGGGGGGGGGGGGGGCGGGGGGGGGGGGGGGGGGGGGGGGGGGGGGGGGGGGCG
>JRYH01000014.1_pt1 | contig 38793 bp, 33 predicted proteins | sample 235351 | NCBI WGS metagenome assembly JRYH01 (sample SAMN03074221, study PRJNA261480) | activated sludge metagenome | biome: Wastewater Treatment Plant; feature: Wastewater; material: Activated sludge; isolation source: activated biomass of a wastewater treatment plant treating wastewater... ...
AGGGACCAAGATCTCCCGCGGTTACCCCCGATCTTTGCGCCTGCCCGAGCAGTTTCGCACGGATAGATACACGAACAAAGCCTTCCCGTAAGTATCCTCTCCGCCGAATCTTACGTCTTGTGCCGTGTTGCAAGCCATCAACGCCACACCATCCGCGAACTGACTTCATGGACGGCGTCGAACACGCCCCTCCTCCTCACCGATGGAACGCAGCAAAGCATCCTGGGGGCATTTATCCCGCGGCGCGCGTAAGGTCGCAAATCTACGCGCGGAGCGAACCCAGGCTGGGACACGTTATCTAGAATGCTGGATGCGCAGGCATGTCATGAAGGTGATGGCAAGCGTGGCCATGGTCTCTCGCCGGGGTGAACGAGCTGTTTCGGTGACGTCCTGTCCGCAGAGACACAGCTAAACAACTTGGCGCGGCGTCGGCACGCTGCCCTCGACCACTATGCTCTCAAGGACAGGACGCTCATCAAGATGGCGACGGACAAGGGGTGAGCGCACGGCCTTAGGCCCATCTTCACGCAAACTTTTGCAAGGCAGGCCGCTGCCGCTCGGGCCATATCGGGGCCAGCGTGCAAATCGTCGATCAGGCCAGTTCTCAACGTTGTTCGGAACCGGAACGTGAGGTCCGCGTTGCCCAGACAGCCGGCGGTTCCTCTCTGCCGGCCGACGCCTGAGCGCTCTCGGTCTTCCCCTTCCACGCCGGGAGCGCTTCCCTTGCTAAGCGCGTCGGAGTCGTCATTGTGAAACAGCCGGCATCGTTCGAGGAATTCTGGCCAGGCTACCTGAGGGCTCACAGCAGTCCCACCACCCGCGCGTTCCACATCGGCGGCACGGCGGTGGGATTGGCGTGTGCGGCACTTGCCATTGCAAAGGGCCAGCCTCGTTTTGCGGTGGCGGGCGTTGTTACGGCATACGCGGCAGCTTGGGCCGGTCATGCGCTCGTCGAACGCAACGTGCCAAAGACGTTTTCTCATCCCTTGTGGTCGCTGCGCGGCGATCTGCGAATGCTGCGCCTCGTCCTGAAAGGACAGCTCGGCAGAGAAGTTGAGAAGGCAAGCGCCTCTTCGTAGCGCAAACCCAACAGTGCGCCCCCCTCACGTTTCCCATCTCTCAGGTGGAACGATTCCGGCCACAGAGTATTGCGCCTCTATCAAGCCTGAAGCGGTGCAATATGAAAGCAGTGGTTTGGCATGATAAGAAAGACGTGAGATGCGGGCACGTCACCGCTCCGGCAGCAAGGAATTCGAAAGACGCTATCATCACAGACACGCTGGGCTGCCGCGCCAATGCCGGTTTTGCCCGAGGCCGCTCTGATGTTCCAGTGCGCGCAGCCTTACCCGGCAAGTTGCTGGTAACTACTTTCGTCCTTCTCATGCCCCTGGCACTTTCTGCCTGTTCAGAGGCGACTTCACGCACCGAAGAACCCCATGCGCACGCCAAGAGCCTGATGACAAAGTTCGGGTGCGGCGCCTGCCACTCCATTCCCGGCGTTGCCGATGCCGACGGTCGTGTCGGCCCACCGCTCGACGGTGTTGCGGACCGCATTTATCTCGCGGGCACACTCCCCAACACACCGGAAAACATGCAGCGATGGCTCCGCGATCCGCAGGCCGTTGTCGCCGGCAATGTGATGCCGAACGTCGGGGCTACAGCGGAAGAGGCGCAGGCCATGGCCTCCTATCTCGCAACCTTGCACCGATGAGAACCGATAGGATCGATTGTATCTGCGCGGCACCTCGCGCATGATCAATCTGGAAGCACCCGGTCGAGCTCCAGCTCCGGGGCGCCGTAAAGTCCCCCTGCACAGTGCTCCAGACCCCGGCGATCGAGAATGTCGATTTCGCGGCGCGCCGTGGAGATAAGGCCGCGCGAGGCGAAACTGTGCAAGGTGACGGTAACACCCGCCCTTCGAACGCCGAGCATCAAGGCCAAAAACTCGTGCGTCATGGATAGCTCGTTGCCGCACACACGATCCTGCGCCATGAGGAGCCATCGCGCCAGTCTCTGCTCTATGGTGCCTCTAGCATTGGCCAGGGCCGTATGGGCCGCCTGCATGGCGAAGACATGGACGTAGCGCCCAAACGCGGCACGCAGTGACGGGCTCTGCTCCATGGATCGGCGCAGATCGCAAGCTGCAATCTTCATCGCGTCGCCTTCGATCTGCACGAAGGCGTCACAGGGCATCGTTTCGGAACCCATGATCACGGCCAGGCCCGTCATGCCGTCACGCCCGATCAGACCGACCTCTGACTGGTGCTGCCGATCGGCGGACACCGCGACGACCGACACCAGGCCTCGATAGATGAAGTAGACGTCGGTTACCGGCCGGTTCGCCGCCTCGAGACGTTGTCTCAGATGAAGTCTCACTGGGCGAGCGTACCGGTCCAGCAAGGCCAGGTCAGACTCGGACAGGCACCTGAGCACGCGATTCAGCCGGGCATTGACCAAACGCTCCATGGATAGACTCCCGCGGGCGGCAAGGAGTTAATCATCACGGTTTGGGATTGTTCCTCAACACGCTTGCGGCGTAAGTCCGCTCCCGTCCGTCGAGCGACGCGCGTGGAGGCGGCAGCATGAGCTGCGATCAATCGGGATGGCCATCGCAGCCGATGAACTCGACCGTCTTCGCTCGGGCGATGTGATCGGGCAGCTGCTGCGGAGGAGACTTCATGAAGTAGCTGGAGGGGCCGACGAGCGCGCCCCCGATCTTGCGATTCAGCGCCAGCTTGGCACAGCGGACGGCATCCACAACCACGCCGGCGGAGTTGGGCGAATCCCAAACCTCGAGCCTTAGCTCAGCGCTCAGCGGAACGCCGCCGAATGCCGTGCCTTCGAGACGGATGTAGGCCAACTTGCGATCGGTCAGCCACGGCACGTGATCGCTCGGACCGATGTGGACACTCTCCTCCGATGGAGCATCTCCAAGCAGCGACGTGACCGCACGCGTTTTGGAGATCTTTTTTGACCGTACCCGCTCACGCTCGAGCATATTGAGGAAGTCCGCATTTCCCCCGAAATTCAGCTGGTACGTCCGATCCACGCTCACGCCCCGATCACAAAACAGCTGCGCCAACGCACGGTGGACGATCGTCGCCCCGACCTGGCTCTTGATATCGTCCCCGATCAGCGGAAGCGACCGCTCCTCGAAGCGCCGACGCCAAGCGGCATCAGACGCGATGAAAACTGGAATACAGTTCACGAACGCGCAACCCGCAGCCAGGGCCTGCTCCGCGTAGAACTCGGTTGCCTTCTGAGACCCGACAGGAAGAAAAGAGACGACGACATTCGTCCTGGACTGCACCAGTTTCTCCGCGACATCGACCTCCGGCTCTTCGGATAGCGGTATGTGCTCGCGAACGTAACGGCCGATTCCATCGAGAGCAGGACCGCGGCACACGCGACATCCAGTATGGGGGACTTCCGCAAAATCGATCGTATTGTTCGGATCGATCCGGATCGCCTCACTCAGATCCAAACCGACCTTGCCCGCATGAACATCGAAGGCGCTTGAAACTTCGATGTCAGCAATTTGGATGCCGCCAATATCGGGGCTCATCAGGCCGGGCATTGGCACGTTTGCGTGGCGATCCCGATAATAGCTGAGGCCTTGGACAAATGACGAAGCACAATTGCCGACTCCCACAAGGCCTACGCGCACTGCCCGCTGGTTCATTGTCATTGGCGACCGCCTTATTCGCAAGAAAAGCCCCGAGCTTTTTCTGCAACGTGACGACGCCAGCTAAGTTCCTGCAACTTGCATCCCTTATTTGTACAGGCCGTGTGTTTTCTCTCCCGCCGCCACTCACGATATTTGTGCGATATCGCACCATCGGCATCTGTTTCGTCCCCATTCGTTGTACGGAAGCGTACGTAGCTTTCGATGATTTTTGCCGCCCTCATTGAACATCGGAATATTTGCGCATTGTTTTCAACTCACTGCGGTGCGCGTTCTTTGCCGTTCCGCGCCTTCAAGCCGGCAGGAACTTACCTTGCCATTACGGATTACGACTCCAACCCCACGCGCATTCTGGAGCATCACCCGTGGCTAAAGAGAGAGTTTTGGTGACTGGTGGAGCTGGGTTTATAGGACGGCATGTCTGCCGCGCACTGCTCGAGCGCGGCCATAGCGTCATCGTTCTCGACGATTTCATTGAGCAGGTGCATGGCGAAAGTGACGGGACGGGACTTTCGCGCGACATCGAACTCATTCGAGGCGACATTCGTCATTGCGAATTGGTGAGGCGCGCGCTTCGCGGCGTCGATGCCGTCATCCATCTGGCAGCCGAGGTTGGCGTTGGGCAAAGCATGTATGCCGTCGAGCGCTACGTGAGCGTAAACGACTGCGGCACCGCTGTTCTGCTCGAGGAGCTGGCCCGGTCACCCGTGCGCCGCATCGTGGTCGCGTCATCGATGAGCATCTACGGAGAGGGCCTCTACCGACGCACCGATGGTCAGATCTGCGAACGCGTCGATCGCCAAGCCGAGGCGCAGCATGTCAACGGCCAATCGTGGGATCCCGTCGATCTCGACGGAAGTCCGCTGGAGCCGCTGCCAACACCCGAAACCAAACCACCCACCTTGGCATCGGTCTATGCATTGACGAAGTTCACGCAGGAGCGGCTCACGCTGTTGCTCGCCCGCGCTTACGGCATGGAAGCGTGCGCGCTCCGGCTGTTCAACGTGTTCGGACCCGGCCAGGCCCTCTCCAATCCATATACGGGCGTGCTCGCGATTTTCGCTTCTCGTCTTTTAAACGGCGAGCGTCCGATCGTGTTCGAGGATGGCCGACAACGACGTGACTTCGTTCACGTCGAGGATGTCGCCGACGCCTTCGCCGCATCCCTCGAGAGACCGGAGGCCAACGGCAGCATCCTCAATATCGGAAGCGGGCGAAACTACGCGATCGGTGACGTTGCGAGACAGCTTGCCGTGTCGATGCGCCGGACGGATCTCGCACCGGAAATTTTGAACAAGGGGCGTTTCGGCGACATCCGCCACTGCTTCGCAGATATCAGCAGGGCACGGCGGGTGATCGATTACCAGCCCAAACGATTTCTCGAGGACGCGCTCGCGGAGCTGGCAGCCTGGGTCCGGTCACAACGGGCGCGGGACCGCGTCAACGAGGCAAGAAGCGAACTTGAGGCGCGAGGGCTCGTGGCATGACGCAGACCCGACGTGCTGGCCGAACGAGATGCAAGCCCGTCATTATCACGGGCGGTGCCGGCTTCCTGGGATCGAACCTCGCCCACCGCCTTTTGCGTATGGAAACGCCGGTCCTGATCATCGACTCCCTCGCACGTCCCGGCGTGGAGCGAAATCTCGACGAGCTCAAACGGCTCAAGTCGCGACACCTCTCGATCCATATTGCCGACATACGGGACGAGAGCGCAGCGCAAGCAGTAGGGGAGGCATCCGCGGTCGTCCATCTGGCGGCGCAAGTCGCGGTGACCGCCAGCATCTCGGATCCGATCACGGATTTCGAGGTCAACACGGTCGGCACGCTGCGTATGCTCGAGGCTGCACGGCGCTGCAGCGATCCGCCCACATTGCTACTTGCCAGCACCAACAAGGTCTATGGAGACCTGAGCAATCTTTCTCTTGTGCGAGCCCGCACCGCTTATCTGCCTTTCGACGCGGCGATCCGAACGTTTGGCATCGGCGAAACCTGGCCCCTCTCCTTCCGCACGCCCTACGGCTGCTCGAAGGGCGCCGCCGACCAGTACGTCCTGGATTATGCGCGAACGCTCGGCCTTCCGGCTGCCGTCTTCCGCATGAGCTGCATTTATGGGCCCCGCCAGCTGGGCACCGAAGACCAAGGATGGGTCGCCCATTTCCTGAACCGAGGGCTGGAGGAGCAGCCGATCACGCTCTTCGGAGACGGTAAGCAGGTTCGGGACATCCTTTTCGTCGACGACGCGGTCGAGACGTATGCGCGCGCGCTCGCGGCGCCTCAAGCCGTGACGGGACGCGCCTTCAATCTCGGTGGCGGACCGGCCAATGCCGTCAGCCTCAATGAGGTTTTGTCCTTCATCGAAGGCGTTATCGGCCGGCCTCTTACGATTATGCACGCTGACTGGCGCCCAGGAGACCAGCTCTACTACGTCTCGGATACGCGCAGCATTCGCAACGCTCTCAAGCTTCCCGCACCGACGCCCTGGAAAAGCGGCGTCGCCAAACTCGCGCGCTGGCTCGTGGAGCAAGGGCCAGCCTCGCGCCATGAGCCGGTCGCCGTCGGAGGTGCAGCGTGAAAGTGGCCGTGGTCAACCCGTCGTGGCGCTTCAAGGGCAGCACTTACTTCGGGTGCACCTCGCCTCACTTGCCGCTCGAGCTCGGATACTGCCGCGATCGGCTCACGCGAGCGGGCCATGAGTGCCTCCTGGTCGATGCGCACCTCCTCGGTTTGCGGAACGATGACGCAGCCGAGATCGTCGCGCAGTTCGCTCCCGATATGACCGTCACCACCACAGCGCCGTCCTATCTTTTCTGGCGCTGCGCACCCCCAGAGCTCACCGTGCCGCGGGCCTTCCTCGATCGGCTGGGCGCACGCGGCGGCAGGCGCGTGGTGGTGGGGCCGCATGCGTCCGTAACACCGCAGACAACCCTGCGTAAGCTCAACGCCCACATCGCGGTGCGTGGCGAATGCGAAGAAACGGTGGCTGCACTCGCGGAGCGGGCTCCGACCGAGGTCATTGGCGTCGCGATCGCAAGCGGGGATGATATCGTTGTGACGGGCCCGCCCCAGTCGGCACGCTTCACCGATACGCCGGCATTGCGGTGGGAGCGCGCGCTCATTGACCGCCATCGCCATCACCACCACCGCTTCGAAGCGCCTGCCGAAGGGCCTGGTGCCGAAGTCGAGGCATCGCGCGGATGCCCGTATGCGTGCACGTTCTGCGCCAAGCTCGATTTTCGTGATCGCTATCGGAAACGGGACCTCCACCTTCTGCTCGAAGAGATCGACGCGCTCATCGAACACGGCGTGACCTACCTCTATTTTATCGACGAGATCTTTCTTCCCGACCGAGCATTGCTCGAAGCACTGGCCACTAGATCCATCGCCTTCGGAATCCAGACCCGCATCGATCTCTGGAAATCCGACATGCTGGCTTTGCTCGGCTTGGCCGGCTGCGTCTCGATCGAGGCCGGCGTGGAAAGTCTGACCGAGAGCGGGCGTGAGAGTCTGGCCAAGAAATGCCGGCTAACCACGGAGCAACTGACCGAGCTGCTAATCATAGCGCGCCAACACGTGCCGTTCGTACAGGCAAATCTTCTCAGCATAGCCGGGGACGATGCTGGAGCCGTCGCCCGCTGGCGGCAAGAGCTTGAGCGGCGCGGCGTCTGGGCCAATGACCCGGTGCCACTTTATCCCTACCCGAGCTCCCCCGACTATCGCCGCTTGTTCGGCGAACCGGACGATCACGCGTGGGAACGGGCGCATGCCTATTACCTCAATCAGTTTTCTCGCTTCAGCGATGTGCAGGACGAGCATCCGCTTCCGCTCGATGAATTGGAGGCACAATGTCGCTAGCAACCTCCTTAAGGCGACCGAAGCGCATCATGCTGACCACAGACACGGTGGGCGGCGTCTGGCACTACACGCTCGAGCTCACGCGGGCGATGAGTGCCGCAGGACTGGACGTCGCCCTGCTCACCTTGGGACCCACACCACGCACCGCACAGCTCGATGAGGCTTATCGCTCAGGCGCGCGCATCGTGGATATCACCGACATGCCGCTCGATTGGACGGCCGGCGCGGAACGCGACCTCGACGAAACGTCCCGCGCGCTGAGGCAGCAAGCCCAGTTATGGCATGCGGATCTCGTGCATCTCAATGCGCCAGCCTACGTCGGCCTCGAGCCATGGCCCTGCGCGGTCGTCGCCACGATCCACTCCTGTGTCGGAACGTGGTGGACCGCCGTGGAGCAAGGAGAAATGCCGCACACTCTGGCCTGGCGCGCCGCGCGGACTGCCCTTGGCATGAAGGCCGCCGATGCGGTGATCGCACCGAGCAGGTCGTTCGTCTCCGCACTCACAGCTTTGTATGGACCTGCGGTCGCCGCGACCGTGATCCACAATGGGCGCGGCAGTTCGAGCCTCGCTCCTGCAATACCGGGCGAGACCGTGCTGACGGCGGGGCGCCTCTGGGATCGGGGCAAGAACATCGTGCTTCTCGATGCGGCGGCGGAGATCGCAGGCCTAACGATCTTCGCAGCCGGTGCAGATACTGGGCCCAACGGCGAGCACGTCACCCTGCCCCATCTCAAGATTCTCGGCTCTCTCGACGAGACTCACATGGCGGCCTGGCATGCGCGTGCCGGCATTTTTGTCAGCCCGTCTCTTTATGAGCCGTTCGGGCTGGCCGTGCTCGAGGCCGCACGCGCGCACACCGCCCTTATCCTCTCCGACATTCCAACGTTTCGCGAGCTGTGGGATGGCGCAGCGATGTTTATCGATGGGGCCGATGCACAAGGCTTTGCCGATGCAATCCGCCGCCTGCAGGAAACCCGTTCCGAGCGGCTTCGCCTTGCGACCGCAGCAGCCCACCGTGCGGCCGAGTATACGCCATCCGAGATGGGGCGCCGGACACTCGCAGTCTATCAACGCGTTCTGGCCTCACGGCACGGGCTTCAGCTTGCAGGAGGGCTGAGCGCGTGAAAATCGTCTATTTCACTCACTCCCTCGTCTCGTGCTGGAACCACGGCAACGCGCATTTCCTGCGCGGACTTCTGCGAGCCTTGAAAGACCGCGGGCATACCGTTCACGCATGCGAGCCTCAGGACGGCTGGAGCCGGCGCCATCTCGCCGCCGAACTCGGCGCCGATCCCGCCGAGCGCTTTCTCGCGCGCTTCCCGGATCTCGATATCGTCTCGTCCTACACCGCGCTGCACGATGCTCAAGCGCTCGTAGACGGCGCTGATCTCGTCATCGTGCACGAATGGAACGATCCCGCTCTCGTTGCCGCACTTGGTCGAATGAAAGCGCGCGGCTCCGCACGCTTTGTCCTTCTCTTCCACGATACGCACCATCGTGCCATCAGCAGCCCGGACGAGATCGCAGCGCTGGACCTCTCAGGCTATGACGGCGTACTGGCGTTCGGCCGGTCGCTCGCCGATGTCTATCGGCGCGCCGGCTGGGGCTCCCGTGCATTCGTGCTGCACGAGGCGGCGGACACGGCGCTGTTCCATCGACCTGCGCGGCCCGAACCAACCGATCGCCACGGTGTCGTGTGGATCGGCAACTGGGGCGACGGCGAGCGCAGTGAAGAGATCGCCAGCTACCTGTTGAGACCGGCCCGCACGGCCGGCATCCCAATCGACATCTATGGCGTGCGATACCCGGAAAGCATCATCCCTGCCTTGCTGCATCACGGGGCATGCTACCGCGGCTGGATCGCCAACGACGAGGTTCCCGCCGCCTTCGCGCGCCATCTATTTACAGTCCATGTTCCGCGGCGCCACTACGCGGACCGCCTGCCGGGCATACCGACCATTCGCGTGTTCGAGGCGCTTGCCTGCGGTCTGCCGCTGCTCTCGGCACCGTGGGACGACAGCGAAAGTCTCTTCGATATCGGAACGGACTTCCTCATGGCTTTCTCGGAGGAAGAAACATCGCGGTGCATGCGCGCGCTTGCCGCCGATGCCGGCCTTCGACAGACCCTGGCCGAGCAGGGGTTGGCGACGATTTCGCAGCACCATACATGCCAGCACCGCGCCGATGAACTCCTCGCGATCGTCACACAAGTCAGTCGCAGCCTCGAGGGAGTGGCATGATGCATATGGCATTCTTCGGCTCGAGCCTCTTGTCCAGCTACTGGAACGGCGCCGCAACCTATTATCGCGGCATTTTGAAAGCGATGGCAGACCGCGGTTGGAGAATCACCTTCTACGAGCCCGACGCCTTCGGCCGCCAGCAGCACCGTGACATCGATCCTCCCGACTGGTGCGAGGTGATCGTGTTCGAGGCCACGGCCGAAGCAGCACGCAAAATGCTGGCACGCGCGGCCGAGGCTGACGTCGTCATTAAGGCCAGCGGGGTCGGTGTTCTCGACGACGAGATCCTTACCGGAACCGTAGCGCTCGGCGGTCTCGGCAGGGTTGCGCTCTTTTGGGACGTCGATGCCCCTGCGACCCTCGCTGAGATCTCCCAGGATCCACAGCACATCTTACGAAAGAGCGTACCTCGATTGGCCGGGGTGTTGACGTATGGCGGCGGAGAGCCGGTCGTCAGAGCCTACATGCAGGTGGGCGCAAAAATCTGTGTGCCGATTTATAATGCGCTCGATCCTACCACGCATCATCCGGTCGCGCCGCAAGAACGCTTCCGCGCCGACATCGCCTTCCTCGGAAACCGGCTTCCGGATAGGGAAGCGCGCGTCGAGACCTTCTTCTTCGAGGCCGCCCGCCTCCTCCCGGAGCGCACATTTCTTCTCGCGGGATCGGGATGGGAGCCGGACGCCCTGCCGGCAAATGTTCGTCTCATTGGCCACCTGCCGACCGCAGATCACAACGCATTCAACTGCTCCGCACGCGCCGTTATCAACATTTCGCGCAGTTCCATGGCCGCCACGGGCCATTCTCCTGCCACCCGTGTCTTCGAGGCGGCCGGCGCGGGAGCCTGCCTGATCAGCGATCGCTGGGCCGGCATCGAGCAGTTCCTAGCTCCCGGAGAAGAGATTTTGGTGGCTGACGACGCCCGCGAGATCGCTTTCCTCCTCGAGACGCTGAGCGCCGAGCGCGCCGGAGAGATAGGCGGGAATGCACGCCAGCGGGTTCTCAGTGATCACACCTACGACCAGAGAGCCAAGACTCTCGACATGTTTCTCGGCACCCTCCTCTCACACAACAGAGTGAGCGCGATCGCATGAGGATGCATCTCAATATCGTGGTTTTCGGCCTTAGCCTGTCGTCGTCCTGGGGCAACGGGCATGCGACCACGTACCGATCCCTGCTGCGGGCGCTGGCCCAGCGCGGCCACAACATCGTGTTTCTCGAGCGCGACGTTCCCTGGTATGCCGACACGCGCGATCTCCCAGATCCGGACTACGCGACTCTGCTGTATTACAGCGACGTTGGCGAACTCGAGCATCACCGCAGCCGTATCGATTGCGCCGACCTGGTCATCGTTGGCTCCTATGTTCCGGACGGCATCGCGGTCGCAGATTGGGTGCTCAAGACGGCGACAGGAACGGTCGCTTTTTACGATATCGATACGCCCGTGACTCTGGCCGATCTCGAGCGCGGGGCGTGTGCCTACCTCTCTCCCCCACAGATCTCGCGCTATGATCTCTATCTCTCCTTCACGGGCGGGCCGCTCCTCAAGACGTTGAAGCAGCGATGGCGCGCGCGCACGCCCGTGGCATTCTACTGCTCCGCCGATCCCGAACTCCACGTACGCCAGCGGCCCGCGCGCCGCTGGGCGTTGGGCTATCTCGGAACCTACAGCGCCGACCGCCAGCCGGCTCTCGAGCGCCTGCTGTTCGAGCCAGCCCGAAACGCCCCGCATCTCCAATTCGTCGTTGCCGGCGCACAGTATCCAAACACCATCTCCTGGCCCGATAACGTCATGCACGTCCCCCACGTGCCCCCATCGGAGCACGCGCACTTCTACGCAAGCGTGGATTGGACGCTCAATATCACGCGCAGTGACATGCGAGCCGCCGGATATAGTCCGAGCGTCCGCCTTTTCGAGGCGGCAGCATGCGGAACGCCGGTCATCTCCGATCCATGGCCGGGCCTCGAGAGCTTCTTCGAGCCGGGCGTCGACATCATCGTCGCCGACGATGGCGACGACGTGCTAGCGGCACTGTGCAGCTCTGAAAGCTTTCGCCTAAACGTAGGCGAAAGAGCCTGGAGTGAGGTTACGGCGGCGCATACCTCCGCACATCGCGCCGCGCAGCTCGAGGCTCTTCTCCTCGGAGACACGATGCAGGCTCGCCCGAACGCGCTTGGCCGGGAGGAGCGATCGCGATTTTGACCGAACTCGTAGGAACTGATGGAGACGAAGAAATGCAAGGAAGGGCTGCAGATCGGAGGGTTATCGTTGCCGGGGCGGCTGGCTTCATCGGTTCGCACCTTTGTGATGCCTTGATCGACCACGGATTTTCCGTCGTCGGCCTAGACAATTTTCGCACCGGCCAGGCCGAGAATATTGCGCATCTTCTCAACAGTCCCGGCTTCCGCTTCGTAAACGCGGACATCATCGATCCACCGCCTCGATCCCTCAGAGCCGACATTATCTTCAATCTGGCGTGTGCCGCCTCGCCTCCCCATTATCAGGCGGATCCGATCCACACGATGATGACGAGTGTCGCCGGCACGCGCAACCTGCTGGCCCTTGCGGCGGATACGGGCGCGAGATTCGTCCTGGCCTCCACGAGCGAGGTCTACGGCGATCCGCTGCGCCACCCGCAGCGGGAGGATTATTGCGGCAACGTCAACCCTATCGGCCCGCGCGCGTGCTATGACGAGGGCAAGCGAGCTGCCGAAGCTCTCTCGTTCGATTATCTGCGCTCAGGCCTTGTGGAGACGTGCGTGGCGCGCATCTTCAATACCTACGGCCCGCGCATGCGCGCCGATGACGGGCGCCTCATCTCCAATGTCGTCACGCAAGCGCTGAGCGGCGACGATATCTCCATCTTCGGCGACGGAACACAAACGCGGTCCTTCTGCTACGTCGACGATCTCGTAGAAGGCCTGTTGGCCCTGGCCCTGACGGGCGCTCCGCCCGCCAGCCCGATCAATCTTGGCAATCCAGCCGAGATCACGGTGGCGGAGGTGGCCAGGCTCGTCCTTGAAATGACAGGGTCGCGCTCACAGCTTGCGGCTCTTCCCCTACCGGTGGACGATCCACGCCGCCGCAAGCCCGATGTCAGCCTCGCGAACCGGCTGCTCGGCTGGAGGCCCACGACACCGCTCCGCGAGGGTCTCGCAAAGACCATAGAATGGTTTTCCAGAACGCAGAACAGGTGGGGCAGAGCCGAGCCGGTTCGAGCCAGCCGGCGAGCCCGGTCTCACAAGCCGACAGACGTCGCGCGAGTGATATAGACCATTACGCGCCCCGCGGATCGGAGCCAAAGAACTCCTGCGCCCAGGAAAATTTAATTCCTGCCCGGTTTGCGGCTTCAGCATCAATCCGCTGATCGCCCACGTAAAGGGCTTCCGTGCACGACACCGAGAACTTTCTCAGAAGCTCGGTAAGCATGCCGGGATTGGGCTTTTTCCGGCTACACTCGGCCCCGTCGGGACAAATGCACATTTCAATCTCGAGGCGCGCGGGCGGTGCGATACCAAAAGCCTCCTCGATCGTATCGACGATCATGCCGCGTGCCTGCGCCTCGCTAACGATACCAGCTCCCACGCCGGGCTGGTTGGAAGCTATCCCCAGCCAAGGGGACTCGACAGACCAAGGAATTGCACGAAGCACTTGAGCGACGTTCGGCATCAAGCTCCAGTCTCCGACCGCAAGCGGATAACGCCGGCCAGGCGTGTGCATCCAGCGAAGCGTGCCATCGACATCGAAAATGAACAGTTTGGGACGGGCGGGCATCATCGCGTGTTCTCACCGATGACAGCCAACTCGCGCTCCAGCCGGCCGCGATAGAACGCGACGGCCTGGTCGCGATTGCTCTCCGCACCGCAGAGCGACGCGACACCGGCCCGAAATGCCGCATAGGCGGCCCGGTAGCAGGCAAGAGCCGTTTCAAAACATCCCGACAGCTTGACGCAGGCAAGAACCTCGGCGGCCTGATGATGATCCAGCCGCCATTCAACCATCATGCCCGCCACATCCCAGAGAATGCTTTGAGGCCCGACCACCGTATGATCGAAGTCGTGTCCCGCGGCATCGGTCTTGAGGATCCGGCCGTCCGCAGTTTGTATCCATTCGTGAGGGGCCATGCGACCATCACCGTAGGCTGGCATATTGGTTTGGTGGAGTTCACGCGCCAACATGCGGCCGATCGGCCGCGCCGCCTCGCAACCCCTCGGACCGAGAAGGCATTCGGAATTTCGGCAGAGAATGTCTGCAAGACGCCGACGCGCCGATGCATCGGCGTCCCGGGTGAGCGGAGGATTGCAGCTCTCGGCAATGTAAGCGGCTACCTGCCCAAGAACGCGTGGCGATCCGTCCTGCGGAGTAAGCCTTCTCCCCTCGATCCAGGGCACGGCAATCCATCCCTCCTTGCTCCCGTTGGGTTTCGGCGTCAGCCCGCGTTCTCCGAGACTGCAGAGCCTTGTCTCCACCGCTTCTGCAGAGGTCATGATTGGCCCCTCGCCGGGCGACGGCATCAACGTGAACCCTGCGAACTTCCAAAGCGTGGAGCCTGAGGCGCCGCGCGCCAGCAGCTTCGGGATTTCGATGCGCGGGGCAAAAGCCGGCGGCAGTGTGCCGGCAAGGCCAGCCATGGAAAGCCAGCCACCCAAACCCACGCCGACAACGTCGCTCGCGCCGTGAAAGCTGGCCATCGCATCAACCAGCGTTTCACGGCCCATGCGGAGAGCTGAGAGTTCGGTGGTGTAGGTCGCCGTGCTTTGCCAGCGCCGCCGGACGTCCATGGAGGCTTGTTGCCCTGGGCCGTTCCTGTGCGCGGCAAAGAAAGAAATCGCGCGTGCCGGCACACCGCGCCGTTCCAAGGCATCGGCCACAGCGGCCATGGATGATCCTGATAGGCCCGGGCCCTCGTCGATGACGATGGCAGCGTCCGGCTGTCTCGCGATGGGCGGGATCTGGACGACACGCGCGAAAGGATGGCCATGCGGCCGCACCGTCATAACGCGCACCTCACAGCCGCGCCTCCTAAGCGTAGCAGCGACGACAGCCGCAAGCGTCGTTCCAATGCTACGCAACCCAATGGCGAGAACACGCTGCCGACGCGGGCGCGCCGAAGCCCATTCTAACGCGGCGCCGATATAGGCATCCGGGTAAACCGCGTACCACGCGAAGCCCTCCGGGATTCGTATGGAACACGGCGTTGGCGCAGCGTCGATGGCCACCTCGAGTTGCTCTGCCGCGGCCTGGATCTCGGACAAACCGGTCGCACTCCCTTTTGTCGATAGGGAGACATCGACGAACGAGCGGGCGCAAAGGGCCGTGAGGTGATGGGCATCACCCGTCCATTCCGCGTCGGCGTCGAGGGCTCCTTGCTCGATCTGCCCCACCAAAACGAGCAGGACGCGCAGTTCGGAGAGCGTCATTGCGGAGTTTCGCTTCAGGCGGCGCTTCAGCGTGCGAAGCATCTCACCTGCTGAGAGATCCGACCTGCGATCGGCGTACACAAGCATGGGAGAGGTGCTCCCGCTCTTCGCAGGCGGGCGTTTACCGCTCGACGAACTTGTTGAAGCGGCTTTGTTCACCGCCCGCTGTGGTGTCCTGATAGAGGAACGCCAGATTGCTGGCGTCGAAGATCTCGAAAAACTTATCCCATGAGATCTCCTGCAGCGTGCTGTCGGGCTCGCGAAAATCCACCCGCAGCACCCCGCTCCCACCGTGCTTGGTCTCCTTCACCAGGGCGGGACGCCCCTTGCGGCTCTCGATCCATTTGCGGATTTCGTCGTGATCGGTGGTCTTTTGGCTCGTGGTCATGGCCACACTCCATTGACGCTCTCACATTCCAATCAATGCAGCTTGCAACGGTTCCCTCAGTCTCCGACGAGGAACAAAGGCCGTAAACGTCACGTTTCTCCCTGGTCTGGTTGCATGCACCGAGGCTTTAGAGCGCCAGGCTGGGAATGCGAAATGCCCACTTGCTTGCTTGTCAGACATGCGGCCACGAACGATGGCACCGCGCGCCTCTCCGGCCGATCCAGCTCCTCCCTTTCCGACGCGGGACGCAACCACGCCGTTATGCTGGCACGGCGGATACCGAGAACCGTCGATGCGGTGCATTCCAGCCCCCGGCCACGATGCCTCGAAACCGCGTCCCCCTATGCCTCCGCGGTCGATCGGCCAATCATCGTTGATGAAGCACTCGACGAGATCGATTTCGGCCGATGGGCCGGGCGGCGGTTCTCCGAGCTCGCGGAAGAGCCTGCCTGGCGGCTCTGGAATGAGCAGCGCAGTGCAACCTGCCCGCCCGGTGGGGAAACGATGGCAGACGCGCAAGGCCGGATCCTCCGCTACCTCGCGGATCTTCGCCACACGATTGAAGGCACAATCGTCACCGTCACCCATGCGGAGCTGATTCGCGCCGCCATCCTTCACTGCCAATCGCTGCCGCTCGACGCGTGGAACTCAGTGGATGTGCCGCTCTGCTCTGTGACGACGTTCGTCATTACACGAGGCGGAGGAATAGTTTTGCAAGGCCAAGGGTGCCCTGTCCGCGAGCTGCTGCACGACCGCATCGAAAGCGATGGAAGACGCGCCGTCTCAGAGGAAGGATTGCGATGAACCAGCATTGTCTGACGCCTTACGGAGGCAGGGATGGAGCCAGCGAGACGGAAACAGACGCGCTCGAACGTGAGATTGCAGAACTCGGACAATGGTTCCATAACATTCGTCTGGGGCAGATCCAGACGGCACCGGACCATCCGCTCGGCGATTACCCGGCGATCAAATGGCGTCACTTCAAGCATGCTCTCGCAGATAGAGTACGAAACCGTACGGTTCTGGATATCGGGTGCAACGGCGGCTTCTATGCGATTGAGATGAAGCGGCTAGGGGCCCAGCGCGTAGTCGCGATCGATTTCGATGAGCGCTATCTCGCCCAAGCTCGTCTCGCCGCTCGTGTCAGCGGAATCGATATCGAATTTCGCAAAATGTCTGTGTACGATATTGAACAGCTCCGCGAGCGGTTCGATATCGTCCTCTTCATGGGGCTTCTTTATCATCTGCGCCATCCTCTGCTTGCACTCGATCTCATTCACGAGCACGTGGCTGGCGACCTCCTCATTTTCCAATCGCTCCAACGTGGCTCCGTTGAGAGCGAGCCGGTAGCAGCGGACTACGAGTTCTCCCAGAACGAGCATTTCGATCGGCCGGGCTACCCCAAGCTTCACTTCGTCGAGCATAGGTATGCAGGGGATCCAACCAACTGGTGGGTGCCCAATGCGGCCTGCTCCGAAGCCATGCTGCGGAGCGCCGGGTTTGAGATTCTGGAGCGCCCGGAAGCCGAGGTTTACATCTGCCGCCGCCACACGGCCGGAAAGGATCTCACATGTGCTGCACGCCGAGGTCAGCCATGATCGAGGCCGCAATGATATGGAACGAACCCAACAACAAGTCGCATTGGGATCTCGAGCTCGATCCCGCGTGGGAACGCTTTGCCGCTATGGCCGCCTTAACCGGCCGTGCCATCGGGCAAGCCAATCCCCGGCTCAAACGGGTGCTCGGCGGCATCTCTCCCATCGATCCGCAGTTCCTGCGCAGGATGGAAGCCTTCGGCGCACTCGATGAGGTCGACATCGTAGCCGTCCATGGCTTCCCCCTGGACTGGAACTTATGGATGATCGACGAATGGCCGGAGAAGCTGGCTGAGATCAGGGCAGTGACGCGGCTTCCCGTCTGGGTCACCGAAGTCGGGGTTTCTTCCTTCGGCGCCGAGGAGGTCCAGGCCTGGGGCCTCAAGCGAACGGCCGAGCTGTTGATCGGCAGTGCCGAGCGCATTCATTGGTACAGCCTCTTCGATCTTCCCAAGACTTGGGAAGCGACGACACGGCACAAGGAGGCGGAAGGCTCCTCTTACTATCGCCACTTCCACATGGGGCTTCTTGACGAGCACGGACGCCCGAAGCAGGCGCTCAAATCCTTCCCGGCGTTCACGCCAGCGCTCGGGATCTGCCAGTGGTTTCATTTCGAAGATCACCGCTTGGAAACCGCGATCGACTGGATGAGACGTCTCGGCGTACGTCACGTGCGCACCGGACTATCATGGGCCGATAGCTTCCGTCCCGGCGCGATGGATTGGTTCGACCGCCAGATGGCCGCCCTCGACGAGTTCGACGTCACTCTCACCTTCTGCTTCACGCCCGAGCACCGCGGCCTTGCACCCCATCATGCAAGCCCCCCTCAATTCATCGAAGAGTTCGCCGACTTTGCCGCCGCGATGGTCCGTCGCTATGCGCCGCTGGCTGGCTGCGATGCAGCCGCCGTTGCAGCGGCGAGCACTCATAAGCCCGCGACGCAACCGAGCGGCTTCGCACTTTCGAATGCGAGGCAAACGGCAACACAACCACCGCGGAACTAGCGCGACCTCGGCGCATTGCCCAAAGTGCAGGAACCCTCGAGGATCGCGCAACAATGGGGCAGGCACAAAAAATCGGTGTTCTTACTTTTCACCGATGCATCAATTATGGCTCCTATTGGCAGGCCCGCTGCCTCGTCACGGGCCTCCGCGCAAGAGGCTACGATGCAGTGCTCCTCGATTACACATGCCGGGAAGCCACCCGCGCGGAGTGGCGATGCGCTTTGCAGCCATTGTTGCCGGAACGCTCTCCGCCCTGCGACGCCAGATCTTACGCCGACAAGACACGCAAGTTTCTGGCGGCCATCGACGAGATCCCGCGCGAGCAAGCGTTCGAACTCGGCGATCCAGCATCCATGCCCGACTATGATCTCGTGCTCGTCGGCAGCGACGAGGTGTGGAACTTCAACCATCCATGGTATGGCGGACGTCCGATATTCTTCGGAAACGGCCTCAGGGCTCGGCGCCTCGCATCCTACGGCGCAAGTTTCGGCAGCTACAGCTCCTCAGCCGGCCTGAACGATTATTGGTCCGCGCTGTTGCGCCGCTTCACTGCGCTCTCCGTGCGTGACGAGAACAGTCGCTCTCTCATACGCAATGCGCTGGCCCGCGATCCCGCCCTCGTTCTCGACCCGTGCCTGCAGTTTCCGTTGCAAGTACCGACGAACGGCGCACGCCCCCAAAAGCCTTATGTCGCGCTTTACGGACATTCGTTCCCAACCTGGTTCGTCGACAGGCTTTGCTCCTGGGCTTCTCGCACGGATCACCGCATCGTGAGCATCGGCTATCGCAACCCATGCGCAGACGAGCAATGCATTGCAGCCTCTCCGGAGGATTTTGCGTCGCTTCTGTCCCATGCCGCGGCGGTCGCCACCAACTTCTTTCACGGCTGCATCTTTGCTCTGCTGAACGCCAGGCCGTTCGCGTGCGTACGATCGCCCTATCGCTTGAACAAGGTCCGGGATCTCACGGTGCTTCTCGGCGCCAGTCATCATCTCGTGGATGAACGAACTTCGGCGGCAACCTTCTCTCATCTGCTCAGCCACGCGCCGGATGACGCGATCTCGGCAAAGATCGAAAGCATCCGCACGACCTCCAATTCCTACCTCGATCGGATCCTTTGCGCATGACCCGCACAGGCGCGCCTCGAATCACTCCGGAGGCAATCGTTTCTGCCGGTCTCTGCATTGGGTGCGGCGTATGCACGGCCCGGGGCCCGTTCGATGGCCACATGCGATGGGACCGTTATGGCCAGCTCAAGCCGGATCGGAACGTCCACGATGCTGCCGGGCATGCCGACTTTGCGGCCGTGTGTCCGTTTTCTCCTGCAGCCCCTAATGAGGACCACATCGCAGCCGTCCGGTTTCCCTCCGCGGCCGAGCACCACCCCCTCCTCGGCCGCTTCGACGCCGCCTACGTGGGCCATGTCACGGAGGGGGACTATCGCGCCAATGGCAGTTCCGGCGGCATGGCGACCTGGGTCGCGGCAGAACTCCTGCGACTTGGCCTGGTCGACGGAATTGCGCATGTGGTCCGCAGCGAGCAACCGGGCGATCCCCGCTTCTCCTATCGGATTTCGCGTTGCCTCGAGGATCTCCGCCGCGGAGCGAAATCGCGCTACTATCCGGTGCACCTCGGCGAGGTCCTGCACGAGATTCGCCTCCGTCCCGGACGCTACGCCATCGTTGGCATCCCTTGTTTCATCAAAGCCGCCCAGAACCTGAGACTGCAGGATCCCATTCTGGCGGAGCGTATCGCTTTCACATTGGGCCTCTTCTGCGGCCACATGAAAAGCACGCGATTGGTCGACAGTTTTGCGTGGCAGCTGAATGTCGATCCGGCGGCGGTCCGAGATGTCGACTACCGCCTCAAAGACCCACGAAAGCCAGCCAACTGGTATACGGCCCGCTTGACGCTTGACGAAGGCCGCCATGTTTCGGGCGCGTGGTGGGATTTTGCCGACGGCGACTGGGGCGCCGGCTTCTTTCAGAACGCAGCCTGCAATTTCTGCGACGATGTTGTGGCCGAGACCGCGGACATTGCCTTCGGCGACGCCTGGCTCGAACCCTACTCGCAGGATGGGCGCGGGACCAACGTCGTCATCGTCCGCATGCCCGCTATACGGGCCATCGTTGAGGCGGCCAACGAGGACGGCAGGTTGGCTCTTCGGCGCGTCGATGCGGAGTTCGTTGCCGCCACACAGGCGGCCGGTTTCCGTCATCGCAGGGAAGGTCTTGCCTACCGCCTGACCTGGCGTCGGCGGCAACGGCGGACACGGGTCGAACCGAGGACCAGGGTTGCGCCGAGCGCCAAGGGGCTGACATTGCGCCGTCGGCTACTTTATCGCGCGCGTGCGTCAATCAGTGCCTGGAGCCACCGGATTGCGCTATTTGCGGCCCGCATCCATGCGCCACAGGTTTACATCCGCTGGGCTGCGATAGCGCTCGCAGGCTATCAGGCCCTCGCCCACTCGCGCGGCCGCCTCGGCCGGCTGGTCGATGCCGCCGAGCGCTCTGGAGCACGTCGGCCGACGGCGCGGTGGCGTTAACAAATAAGCGCGACGCGGACCGACACGCATCGACACAAACAACGAGCTGGCTGGGGCCGGACGGAATGGCAAGAACCATTGCCCTCGGCGGGCACTTTGCCCGACGTTCCTGTGAGGCATTCATTATATAGCTGATGCGTACTATAGTGCCGGCCCAAGCTATGACCAGGGTCTACGATGAACCTGCTTGCGCATCTCATTGCTCGGCTTGTTGCCGTGGTTTTTCTATGCCTGATCGGCGCCATTGGCTGGATCATGCTCGACGCCCACAGCACCATCGAACGCGAGACCGCGGCATCGGCTGATCGGATGGGGCAGCACCTGCAAGCCCTCTATTGGCAGAAGCTAGTTTGGCGTGGCGGGATGAGCAGGGACACAATCTTGCCCCTGCCGGACTGGGAGACGCTGGCGACGCTCACGGTCATCGCACCCGGCGTCTGCGTTACTTTCGCACCGCCGGGAAATGAGCCGCGCCAGCTCTGCAGCCAGATTGAAGCTCTCGGCCCGTCACCTCCATCCTGGTTTGTTCACGTCTACACCTCACTATTCGGCGCTCACGAACCGGTCGTTCGTGCTGTATCGGTGCGCGATCAGAGTGGCGGCACCTACACCACGATTGCCGATCCGGACGCAGCTCTTCGCCAATCCTGGAGTCGGGTCTCTGTGATTGCCGCGATCGCGAGCGCGCTGGCCGCCGGCATTGCGGTCTTGGCCGCCCTCATGATCGGGCGCACGATCAAACCGGCGGGTACGATCATTCAAGGATTGCGAGAGCTGCAGAAGGGGAACAATACCTTTCGGCTGCCGCGGTTCCGGGCCGCGGAATTCAATCACATTGCCTACGCCGTCAATGATCTTGCAGAAAATCTTTCCCGGACCAACGCGGCACGTGCGGCCTTGACGACACGATTGCTGCAAGTTCAAGAGGACGAGCGACGCGCTCTTGCGCGCGACCTGCACGACGAGTTCGGACAAAGCTTGACGGCAACCGTCGCGCTTGCGGCTCTCATCGAGAGCAGCGCACCCGCCGGGCAAGAGGACATTGCGGAGGATGCCCGCAAGATCGCCGCGGTTCAGAAGCGCATGATGGAAACACTGCGCTCCACCCTGGTCCGCTTGAGGTCGCAAAGCATCGAGGAGATCGGGCTCGACGCCAGCCTTCGTCAACTTGTTTCCGACTACAATATGCAATCGGCGTCACAGACCGCGTTCCGGTTGAGCGTCATCGGCCACATGGCGGCCGTGCCGAAGCAGGTGGCGATCGATATCTATCGTATTGCCCAGGAATGCCTGACAAACGCCGTTAAACACGGAACGCCGACGGAGGTCCGTCTCAAGGTCGAATATATGGCACACGATAGCCAAGCGATCGCTCTATCCATCGAAGACAACGGCGGCGGAGATGCCAGACGCATCAAGAAAGCCCAGGGACACGGATTGCTTGGAATAGGAGAGCGGATCTCTGCGCTCGGCGGAAAGTTGTCGATCGGCAATGCTGCGTCCGGTATCCGCATCGCGGCCATCATTCCCATTGCGGGCCCGAATGTCTCCGGCTTCGACACGGCCCTCGCATGACGGGCGTGACAATCCTGCTCGTCGACGATCATCCAATCGTGCGCGAAGGTTACCGGCGTCTTCTGGAGCGGCAGCCGGGATTTACCGTGTGCGCCGAAGTGGACAACGCTCAAAGCGCCTATCAAGCCTATAAAGAGCACAATCCGGATATCGTCGTGATGGACATCACGATGCCGGGCACGAGCGGTATCGAGGCCGTCCGCCACATTCGACAGTGGGACAAGAACGCTCGCATTCTCATCTTCAGCATGCATCTTGGGGCGGCGATGACGCTCAAGGCGTTTGAAGCCGGCGCCTTGGGCTTCGTCACGAAGAGCAGCGCGCCTAGGGAGGTCATACGCGCGGTATCGGCGGTGGCATCGGGGACGCGCGTGCTGTCCGAGGATGTATCACAAGTCCTTGCTGCGGACCGTCTGGCTGGAACATCGCATCTCGTCGAGAGCCTGAGCCCCCGCGAAGCCGAGATTCTTCGTCTCCTTGCATCCGGAAACTCGAGCGAAGACATCGCAGAGCTATTGAAACTCAGCCACAAGACCGTTCGAAACCATCACTACACGATCAAGAGCAAGATCGGAGCACGCAACGACGCGCATATGGTCTGGCTCGCTGTCGAGGCGGGACTGGTTCAAATCAACGATGTGAAGATCGAGCTATCTCAGGATTGAACCTAGAGCCTGATCGTTTGAGTTGGGCGCAGCACGCGACCACCGAGGACATGAATCAGTCTCTCAAACAAAAACTTGGAGTGCGTCCACGTCAAAAGACGAGGCCCATGAAGCGTGAACGCGCTCTAGCTCACCGAGGTGAGTACCTCCCGAATTCGCCCGGCGGAATCGGGCAAATTGCCCGGCTTCCTTGGGCTCCGTGCCCTCCTTCTGTGCCTCGAATACCCTTAACGTCGTAGAGCTCGCCAAGTGCGGAGCGAGAGCGAAATACAGGTGGTCAGGAATGCTGGATACCGTTGAAAGTCGTGCAACCGCTATTCGTAAGGAGGATAGCCGAGCAATCGAAGCTGCCGACCCCGTGCTCTCCTGGCTGATCTTTGCGACCGTGAACCTGCTCACCTTCGTATTACTGTGGTTCTACGGTCTGGCAGAGAAGGCGCTGACCTCCGACCCCACGTACATCACGCTTTTCATAATGCTCATCTATGTGGCGACGTCCTTGCACTGCCTGTCACGATGCCTGGCGATCTCGCGCGAAGCGGAGGCGGAGAAACGGCTCGCGGCGTCCATTTCTAGTGCGAACGACAAGCACAGTCGCATCCTCGAAATCGCGCAAGGATCCGATTCAGGAGGCGGGAACTTAGACAACGGGCTCGTCGCCGATCATATCCGCAATCTCGTCACGACCTCGAAGCTGAGCGATCCAGATCGGAAGTTCGATCAAACGCTTCTGCTGCGTGTTCTGGCTGAGCGGCTGAGCGGTTCAAACAGTTTTGGTGCCTTTGCCAGTGACCTTGCCATGAAGCTCGGCCTCTTCGGCACGATCGTCGGGTTCATCATGATGCTCGCGCCAATCGCGGGTTTCAATGCCGAGGACCAAGCCGCTATCAAATCGTCCATGCCGCTCATGGGCGAGGGCATGGCCGTCGCCATGTACACGACGCTTGCCGGTCTCGTCGCGTCGATCCTTATCAAAATCCAATACCAGTTCGTCGAAAACGCAACGGCCAGGATCTTTACGTCCGCCGTCGCGCTGACGGAAGTCCACGTCGTGCCGGTCCTAGAGCGGCAGGCGGGTCGGGCACGATGATCGCAGATTTCAACCTGCGCTCGAGCGAGCCGCCGTTCGATCCGCTAAGCGTCGTGTTATTCAAGGCGCTTCAGGTCGTGGCCTTCCTGTTCTTTATCGCTTTCCTTGCCATCTCGCAGCAGAAGGAGGCGGGCAAGGTCGACAGCAAGGCCGAGTTCTTGATCTCGATGACCTGGCCCGACGATCATCCCGACGATTTCGATCTCATCGTGCAGGATCCTATCGGCAATATCGTCTGGTATCGGCGGCGCGACATCGGCTTCATGTCCCTCGAGCGCGACAACCGCGGCTCCGCCAACGATTTCATGATGGTCAACGGCGAGAAGGTTCGCTCATCGGCGCGCCAGGAATTGGTCAGCATCCGGGGCATCGTCGCGGGGGAATACACCGTCAACGTCTATCACTTCACCGCCCAAACTGGCGTTCCGGTGCCGGTCACGGTGACGATTGAGAAGCTGAACCCACGCGTCAGCGTGGTTGCTAAGGAAACGCTCGAGATGGGGCAATCGAACTCGGAGAGGACGGCAGCCCGCTTCACGCTCGACGCCAGCGGCGAGGTCGAGAGCACCAGCCGGGTTGAGCGATCGATCCTTCAGACTTTCTTCGATCCCACCCTAACCAGCCTCAACGGCACAACGGAATCTATGTACGGCGGCAGCAAGCAATGACGGTGCAAATGCATGTCCTGTATCTCACCATCGCCTATGCGGCGCTCGCATCGGTGTTGCTGCTCATCCTTGCACGGGTAGCGCTTCCACGGCGCATCAAGATCGCCGCAATTGCCGCCATGGGCGCTTTCAACATCGCCGTCTTTTTCTGGTCGCAGAGCCTGCTCGGATGGTCGGCGGCAACCGCTATGCCGGAACGCTTCCAAGTGTTGTGGACCCGCGTGCTCGAGCCGAACCCGTCGAAACAGTTTCCGGGCGCGATCCATCTCTGGGTCGAGGCGCTTGACGAGCGCAACATTCCGAGCGGCGAGCCGCGTGCCTACGTCGTCCCCTATTCAGCCGCGCTTGCCCGAAAAACGGCTGAGGTCCAATCGGAAATCAGGAAAGGCAACGCGCAGGGCGGCAAGGCCGGCGCTGTTGACCTCATCCCAAATGTCGGGTTGAGCGCAACAGAGGGCTTCAATCAGGACATCAACATCAGAATGGTTTCGCAGGGAGCCGTACCCGGCGGCGATCCATCGGGTGGCGGCGTTCTCGATCCGTCCTTCTTGGGTGGGCAAACGAGAACCATTGATCTCATTCCGCTGCCAAAGCCGTTGCTGCCCCCGAAGGATATTCCGGAATTCTGAAGCACGACGGTCGACCTCTTCTTCAACGTACAATTCGATCGACATCGCCGGCAATGTACTCGGCGAAAAACGCCACGCGCTTGTTTAAGTGACAGCAGGCAAGGCAGCTCTGTTATGGGGCGTAAGTCGAACAGATATCGACTTCATGCATGACGCCGACGGATCAAAAGAAACTTGCTGTCAGTTGGACCGCAAGATGTTCTTGAAGATTTTCCCGTCCTTCATGATGACGACGAGGTTCTTGGCCGGATCCTCAAGCAATTCGATATCGGCGATGGGATCGCCGTCGACCAGCAGAAGATCGGCGAGCGCGCCTTCTTCGACGACACCGAGCTTGCCGGGATATGGATTGCGCTTCCCAGACATCGCCAGCAACTGGGCGTTGGTTCCGGTTGCCATGATGAGCGTTTCAGCCGGTGTGTACCACTGCGTGAATTTGACCAGCAGTTCGCCCTGACGCTGCGCCAGCCTTTTGGAAAACAGGATATCGGTGCCGAACGCCGTTTTGAGATTGTACTTTTTCGCCAGCGTTATGGTCTCGTTCGTGCCCGCGAACACCGCAAACGCCTTGGCGCGCTCTTGCGACCCCGGCGGAAACGCATCGGCCATCTCGTCCGGAAACGCCTGGGTGCTCAACCAGATGCCTCTTTCAGCAATCAGCCTGGCGGTCGGCTCATCCATAAGGTGTCCGTGCTCGATGCACTTTACTCCGGCCGCGATGGCGCGCTGAATTGAAACCGGCGTGTAAGCGTGGACTGTAACGTACGTGCCCCAGTTTTCCGCCGCCTCGACTGCAGCGCGCAACTCCGCCTCTGTGAAAGTGGAGACATCAAGAGGACTGTTGGGCGAGGCCACGCCGCCGCCCGCCGTGAGTTTGATCTGCGTCGCGCCTTGCATGAGTTGCTCTCGCACGCGCACGCGAACTTCATCCGGGCTGTCCGCAACCATGGAGGCTCCAGTCTGCTCTTGACGCGTCACGGGGGCGCCTAGGACACGGGGCACTTCGTGTGAATGGCGAAAGTCTCCATGACCGCTGGTGACAGTGATGATCGCGCCGGACGGGTAGATACGTGGGCCGACGGCAATCCCCTCATCGATAGCGCGCTTAAGTCCAAACGATGGCCCGCCGACGTCGCGAACGGTGGTGAACCCACGCATCAGCGTATCCGCTGCCTCGGCTCCCGCGACCAAATTCAGATAGCCCACGTCGTCTGTGAGCAACGCTGCCGGTGTGGGCCGCACGAGCATCGCGTGCCAATGCGCATCGATGAGGCCCGGCATAAGCGTGCGCCCGCTACCGGCTATGATCTGAGCCGCGGGACGGCCATCCATCGGAATGGGGTCTTTGGAGATGATATCGATCGTGTTACCGCGCACGAGAACATGCATAGTCCCGCTGAGCGTACTGCCCTTTCCGTCGAAGATACGGACATTCTCAAATAATGTTAGGACGGGCGGATCAGCAGCGTGCGCCGCCCAGGTGAGGCAAAGGAGAGCAGCAACGATCGAAGTTCGGCAAAACATTGAATCCTCCTGAGGAGTTCCCCTATTGCGCTCAACCCATCTAGAACCCTGCCACGCTAACGGAGGGTCCGTGGTTCCGCCTAGTAGGTTAAAATTTTCCTCACCCGTACAATGTTGGCGCCAAGGTGCGTCGGGTGGAGGACGGCCCGCCAATTTCAATCGCGGTTGGTGATCGACGCCGACGCAAGCACGCGGGGCTCAGGGCAAGGAAGCCTACAAGCCGCCGTAGGATAATGCGGTCAACCGGCTTTGGCGGTGCTTATCCTTTAATCACCGTGATGAGGCCGTGCGCGCAGTGCGCGGGACGCTTATACCGCAGGCTTGATACGGAGTGGGCTCCTCCGAAGCTTCTCTATTCCTGACCGGAAAATTTCACATCCGAGGAGAGGCGCTTCACACAACGGCCTAAGATTCTTCGCGAATTGCTCCTATCCGCCCATCAAAAGTCATTGTCTAACCATGATGGGCGGATAGGTCATTGCCGAGAGACAAGGGGCAGACCGCGTAGGGTTCCGACGCGTAGGAAATCAGAGCTTTGAAATTGATATTTCCCTTCGTGTCCGCATTCGACGTCGCCGTCCGGCGGATAGCAAAGTGAACGATGATTATCCGCATTACTCCGGCAAAACGGTAAGGGTGGGCGTTTCAAAACCAAAATGCTTTCTTTGCTGAGCATCCCAGGAAGCGCAGCGGCGGCGCGTGACCCGCTCCGGCCATAGTGGGGAATTTGAAGCCTTCCGGGAACAGGCAATGGCAAGTAGTCACCAAATCACGATCAACGGGAATACCTTTCTGGCGCGCCGCGGCGAGTTGCTGCTGGACGCTGCGCTGAGCAACGGCATCGACCTGCCCTATAACTGCCGCGCCGGGCACTGCGGCACCTGCTGTGTGCGGCTGGTATCCGGCGAAGTGAGAGGTGGCGAAGGCTCCGAGGTGGGCATCGTTCATGCCTGTCAGTGCCGGATCGTCGGGGATGCGGTGATCGAGAGGGGCGAGCCGTCGGGTGTTCGCACTGTTGAGGGCGTGCTGAGCTCATTGCGCCCTCTATCGCCCGAGATAATGGAAGTCGGCATCAGAACGGACCGCGCGCTGCCCCATCATGCGGGGCAATACGCGCAGGTGCGTTTCAGCGGCTATCCGAGCCGTCCCTTCAGCATCACCCATCCCTTGCACGGCGATCCGAACAGCAGCTCGGTATGGTTCCATATCCGGCGCATGAAGGATGGGCGTGTCACCTCATCGCTCGGCAAGCGCATCACGCCGGGCCATCGGGTGAAGCTGACTGGCCCCTATGGCTCAGCGCATTTCAGGCCCAATCCGAACGGCCGGTTGATCCTCGTCGCTACCAACACCGGCTTTGCGCCGATCTGGTCGATTGCCGTCGCCGCGCTCCACGAGAACCCGGAGCGCAGGATGATGATCATCGCTGGCGGCCGCACCATTGAGTCACTCTATATGGGCCCGGCTCTCGTACAGCTGGCCCGCTTCCCCAATATCCTCGTGGTGCCTGTCTGCAGCACGCCGCAGACCCTCAGCCCAGCGGTGAAGCTGGGGCGGCCGACCGACTGTCTGCCGCGCCTGCTGCCGACCGATGTGCTCTACGCCTGCGGTGCGCAGGGAATGGTCGATGCGATCAAATCGATCGCCGCGCTCAACGGCGCGGTCTGCTACGCGGATCCGTTCCTGCCCACCACCGACAACACAGCCAAGGAAAGCATTCTGGCCCGGGCGAAGTCGTGGCTCCCCGTGCCGGCCAGACGGCAGATGGGCCAGCTCGCTCTCCATCGCCCCCCGCAACTCACGGCAACCACCGATGCAGGGGTATAGCGTCGCTGAACCAAGGGTGAGAAATCATAGTCGCATCCACAGTGCATAGCCTTTGGTCCATCGGGTTTGGACACAGGGCTCTTTTCCAGTTTAGCGCGTTTTGTCTCTGCGGCTTGCTGATGGCCCTCGGCTTTGCCGCGGACGGCGCAGTCGCGTCCGATCCTGCCAAGATCGTCGGCCCGAATGCCTGCACCGAATGTCACAAGCAGGAGGCCGAGGCCTGGAAAGGCACGCATCATTTCAAGACCTTCCGTGAAATGCCGCGCAACACGAAGGCGAACGACATCGCGAAAAGAATGGGGGTGCGCCGCATCAAGTCTGAGAGCTTGTGCCTGAATTGCCATTTTACGGTGCAGCAGAAGGACAACAAGCCGGAGCCAGTCTCGGGCATCTCCTGCGAATCCTGCCACGGCTCTGGACAGGATTGGATCAAGCTTCACGGCGGGTTCAGCGGCAAGACAGAGAAGACCGAAACTAAGGCCGAGGAGGAAGCGCGCTGGAAGATGGCCGATTCCAAGGGAATGATCAGGCCGCACTCGCTCTATCAGCTGGCGAAGAACTGCTACGGCTGCCACGTCGTGCCGCAAGAGGATCTCGTGAACAAAGGCGGCCACAAGGCTGGCAGCGCCTTCGACCTCGTATCCTGGTCACAGGGCGAGGTGCGTCACAACACCTGGTATTCCAAAGGCAAGGACAACGTACCGGCCAGCGCCGCGCGCAAGCGGATGCTCTATCTCGTCGGGCTCGGCGTCGAGCTGGAGACAGGATTGCGCGCGGTCGCAAAGGCGACGGTGAGAGGGGCCTACGCCTTCGAAATGGCCAAGCGCGTCGATCGCGCGCGCAAGCAGCTCGCCGCTGCTGCGAAAGCGGCGCCGAACGTGCCGGAAATCGCAAAGATGGTCGAATTTGCGCACTCGGCCGGACTGAAGCTGAACAATGAACCTTTTCTCACGGCTGCTGCCGACGGCGTCTCCAAGCTGCTCGCGAGCATCAGCGAGACGTATGACGGCAGCACCCTGACCGGGCTCGACGGCCTGATTCCCGAACCAGACAAGTTCGTTGGCACGGCGAGAAAACCCGGCACCATTAATTGATCCCGGTCATCTGGCAAAGACAACAACCTGAATGGTCTCGATGGAAACAGCCATCCCGATGGGTGATCTTGGGGATATGTCGTGAGATCGCGTGCGTCTAACGCCTCGATTGGCGGACGCGGCCAGGGCTCGGCGAAGTATGCTATTAGCCAGACGGTTCAGGGCCTCCTGATAGCCACCATCTCTGGCGGCCTGTTCTGGCTCGTCTGGATTTATGGCAACGGGCTTCGCGACCCGCGCTACCTCGACGGCTGGATTCTGGCCGGCGGCATGGCCTTACAAATCTATTTCCACATCGCCATCAAACGGGCCAGCCTATCGCCGAAATCCGCCATGCGCTGGCGGAAAATCCATATTTTTATCGGCTATCTGCTGATCGCCGCCTTTATCTCGCATTCGGATTTTTCCTTGCCGGACACGGCCTTCGAATGGGCGCTGTGGACGGGCTTCGTGCTGGTGACGCTGAGCGGCATCTTGGGCACCTATCTCGCCTGGTCGCTGAAGGCCAAGTGCCGGATCGACGAGGCATTGAGCTATGATCGCATCCCCATCCTTCGCGCCAAGCTGGCGCAGGATCTCCATACCGCCGTCACCGAGATCGATCCGGCCGCTTCTGCCATCGCCTTACCGAGGCTGCCCCATGACGCCTGGATCGTGGACCTCTACATCAACCACCTGCGGAATTTTTTCCAAGCGCAGCGCAATTCCGCCGCGCACCTCGTCGGCTCGCAGCGCCCGCTCAAGCGGCTCACCGACGAGATCGACAGCCTGTCCCGCTATGTCGACCAGCAGGGCCAGCAGAAGCTCGCGGCCATCAAGAATCTCGTGATCGAGAAGGACCAGCTTGATTTCGCGCGTGTCTATCTCGGGCTCACCAAGGCCTGGCTGTTTGTGCATGTGCCGGTCACCTATGCACTGATTGTGCTGACGGTTCTGCACGTCCTCGTCGTCTACGCTTTTTCATCATCGGGGACGTGGTGATGTGGGGCCTCGGATGGATCACATCTGTTTGGCCGTCGAAGGCCGAGAAACAAGCGCCCCCCGGTTCCCGGCGCGACCGTCTCGCGGTGCTGCTGGCGCTCGTGACGATCGCCTGCCTGGGCTCAGCCTTCTTTTTCTCCAGGGGCACGCAGTTCCTGATGCCGGGGCCGCTGACGAGCGCTCACGGTGGAATCGAGAATTGCAGCGCCTGCCATACCCACAGCGGTAGCGGCAAATTGAGCTGGCTTCACGGCCTTTTCCCCGGTGATCCGCTCGCCGACAGCAAGGCCTGTCTCGCCTGTCACAAAATGCCGGACACGGCCTTCAACGCGCACGGCGCTACGCTCGAGGTGCTGAAGCAGAGCACAGATCGCCTGACGAAGATCGCAGCGTCGACTCCTGCCCCGCGATCAGCCCAGGCGCAGAACGCCGCCTTCCCGACCCATGACATGGCTGCACGCGGCCTCTCTTGCGCGACTTGCCACCAGGAGCATCAGGGCGCCAATTTCAATCTGAACAAGATTTCCAACGAGCAATGCCGCTCCTGCCACGTAGTGAAGTTCGACAGCTTCGACGGCCATCACCCGCAATTCGAGGCCTATCCATTCCGGCGGCGCACACGGATCATCTACGACCATGCTGGCCATTTCGGTAAGCACTATCCGGACATTGCGAAGAAAGATCCGGCGAAGCGCATTCCCGATACCTGCTCGACCTGCCACAACAGCCGCGAGGACAAGCGCGTCATGGCGGTAGCGCCATTCGAGCAAACCTGTGCCGGCTGCCATCTCGACCAGATCACCGGCAAGGAGCGGGTCAGCGGCCCGAAAGGCGTTGCCTTCCTGAGTCTGCCTGGCCTCGACCTGGCAACGCTGAAGAAGAAGAACGCCTCCATCGGCGAATGGCCGGAAATGTCCGATGCCGCGCTCACACCCTTCATGAAGCTGATGATCAGCCGGAATGAGCGGGGCCGTGCGGTCATCAAGACCGTGGACGGCCTGAACCTCCAGGATCTGACCACAGCGAGCGACGACCAGATCAAGGCGGTGACAAATCTGGTCTGGGAGATCAAGGGGCTGTTTCACGGGCTGATCAAAGGAAAAGCGTCGGATGTGCTGAGCGATCTCAATATTACCGCCGGGCAGAAGCTGAGCGCACCTCTCGTTGCCGATCTGACCGCGAGCATACCGCGCGATGTGGTCACCGGCGCGCACCGAGAATGGCTCCCCAATCTCGCAACGGAAATGGCTAATCGTCCGGCAGCGAGCGATCAGGAGCAAAGCGATTGGAGCACGGAGATCAAGGAATCGGAATTGAACGGATCGGCATCTCCCGCCGAACCGTCTGACTTCTCTGCGCGTCAGGTCGTCCCTAAGCCCAATCCACAAGCCGCGGGCAGCGGAGCCGCGAAAGCCAATACGACGAAGGCCAGGGCCGATGGCAGCAAGAAAACACGCTCCGCAAACGACCTGCCTCCCCCGATGAGGGCTGGCGTCATGGACGCTCGTAAAGCAGACGAGCCTGCAGGAGCGGCCCGCAAAACCCGCACGGCGAACGCCGACGCAGATGACGGCACCGCGTCCGGCACGGTGAAGCGTTGGCAGTTGCCAAGCGGCACACCTCGTTCCATCGAAGCCGCGAAAGCAGCCCAGCGTGAACGAGCGACCGGAAAATCCGATACCGCGAACACCGACGCCGACGCCCGCAAGGAAACGCCCTCCCCCGACGAGCATCCTCGTGCAATCGAACCTGGTGCCAAGGACGCCGAGACGGCCGGCGAGCCTCAAGGAGCGTCCGGACCAGCCGATACATCGAAAGCCAAGACTGATGGCGGCAAGGAAACGCGCTCCACCAACGAACCGCCTCCGGGCAACGCGACGGATCAGACTGACGATCTGCTTTTCCTCACGGAAGAGGAGCTTCGCGCGACGAACGCAGGCTCATCCGAAAAAGTAGCCGAGCCTAAAGTAGCGACTGGAAAAGCCGCCACCGCGAACGCCAAGCCCGATGGGGTCGTATCCGGAGATGCCGCCATCACGACGGATACAGGTGCGTTGGCCGTCGCCCCGGCAGATTCGGGCACTGCCGCAGTTGAGCCTCAATCAACACCTGCGCTCGCGCCGAGCATAGAAAGCGACGTGGATCCGGAGAGCTGGGCGGAGCATGGCGGCTGGTACCGGCAGGATTACGCGATTTTCTACCGTCCAGCCGGCCACAAGGACAAATTCATCTACTCTTGGCTCGTTCTGACCGGTCCCCACGCGCCGAAAGGCGATACCAGCCCGGCGGCAGCGGTCTTCGACGATCTCACCAGCAAGGACGCTCAGGGATCATGCACGAAATGCCACAGCGTCGACGAGATCCAGGGCAAAGGGCGGGTTGTCAATTTCTCCCCGCCCTCGATCGAGAGCAAGACAGGACGCTTCACGAATTTCATCCATGAGCCGCATTTCGGCGTCGTGGACAATCGTGACGGCCTCCAGGAGAAGCGCGGCTGCCTGACCTGCCATGAGCTTGAAAAAGGCCGCCCTTACCTGAAGAGCTACGAGCAGGACGATCCGCAAAACTTCAGCTCCAATTTCGGTGACGTGAAAAAGGATCTCTGCCAGACCTGTCACACCAGAAGCATGGCGCGCCAAGACTGTCTCCTCTGCCACGCATATCATGTGAATGACGTAGTGACGCCGATCATGAGCACGAAGCTCCCAAGCGAATAACCTTCGCTGTCGACCTTTATCACTACGTCGCAGCGTTCACGCCACAAGGCCGCGCTCAACAAGCGTGAACGCAGGATACCATGCAGCACGCTCGATAAATGGTCATCCCGGCATAAGAAAAAGAAGAGACATTCCCGCAAGACCAAGAATCGCCACAGTCACAACAGCAGCTCACCAAGTTTATGCAAGTTTACTCTGTTCAAAAACTAAGGAGTTATCTGACGAATTTCAAACTTAAAACTGAAATAAGCAAGGCATTCGAATGCCCTAATAAGATGGCGGGGATTTCATCAGTAGTTATCTCAAGTTAGCCATTTCCCCTCATGTTTCATCTATAGACACAGCCATATGTCGGCCCCTTTCGCAAATTAACCTTCGAAGCAATCCCGCACAGCAATCGAGCGCCTTTTTCGCGTAACGATGCAAATCGGGATGTCGCCATGAAATATAGCAAGAGCGTAAGGGGCGATGAAACGATCATCCGGCATTTCTCTGTTTTCATGCGCATGCGTAAGCGCCATTTTGATAAACACGGCGCTTCCTAAGCATAATGCGTTCGGAGCCTCCCAAAATAAAGAGACACCCGCAGCAATCGACGCGCATGCCGAGTTCGAAACTCTGATCAAGGACGAGAAAAGAGCGAAGACAAAAGGAGCAGCCGGAAAAACCGATGTCGCGAAATCCAAGTCCAACGTGGCCAACGGCGAGCAGAAGCTGACTGGCAACGCACAAGCGGACGGCTATGGAGAAATGTCCGTACTCACCGCAGCAGCAAAAGCCGCGAAAGGAAAAGACGCTCCGATACCCGCGGTCGACGAGGCGACGCTCGCGCTCTATCCCACTGCTGCGCAATGCGGCGAGTGCCACAAGCAGATTTACGAAGAGTGGGCATCCTCGCAGCATGCCTATGCGTCGATCTCGCCGATGTTCCACAAATTCGAGCAGAAGTTCCAAGAGCTGACCAAAGGTACGGTCGGCACCTTCTGCGTGCGTTGCCACCAGCAGGTCGGCACTCAGCTCGGCGAAAATCGTGAAACGCCGCTTTGGGAACGCAGCCAGATCTCACGCGAGGGCGTGACGTGCATCACCTGCCACCGCGTCAAGGAGCAGTACGGCAAGGTCAACGGCGAGCGCCGGGTGGAGCCGGGCAAGATCTATGCGCCCGTTTACGGAAGCGGTGAAAAGAGCGTCATCAAAGACGTCCTCGCCGAGAAGGAAACCTACTCGGTCAAAACCACCCCTGACGGGCGCGGCAACGACATCCACGAGGGCATGATCACGAACGACCAGATGACCAAGTCCGAGTTCTGCGTCAGCTGCCACCAGGTCGCCGTCAACCTGGGCATCAAGCTCGAGATCGTTTGGGATCAATATCGCGACAGCCCAGCGCGCAAGGCCGGCGTCACCTGCCAAGACTGCCACATGGGCAAAGTCCCCGGAAAGCCCGAAGGCTACGCAACCGCGCCCTCCGCCATAGTCGGCGGCAAGGAGATCAATCCCGGACGTAAGCACGCCAATCACAGCTTCATCGGCCCGGGCTATTCGTTCGCACACCCCGGCATCTTCCCTCACAACACCAAGGCGCAGGCCATCAGCATGAAGGACTGGCTGCAGTTCGACTGGCGCGCCGGCTGGGGCACAACCGAGTTCGAAGACAAGGTCGCAGACCGCAAGATCAAGGCCGACTTCCCCAAGCGGTGGGCCGATGCGCTCGACCGCGAAGAGGCCCGGCAGATCATCGACGAGAACCTCAAGAAGCTCGATGAACGCGACGAGCTCAGACGACAGGTCATGGAGAACAGCAGCCACGTCGATGGTCCCGTCATCGAGGGCACCCCCAGCGTCGGCAAAGATCTAGCGTTCTCCTTCAAGATCAAGAACACAAACGCGGGGCACAACCTGCCGTCCGGCTCCCTCGGCGCGCAGCCGCAGCTTTGGGTGAACGTCGCCCTCGTCGATCCCAACGGCAAGAACATCTGGGAGTCGGGCTACCTCGACAGCAACGGTGACATGGCCGATCTGCACAGCCTGGATGTCGCTGCTGGACGTATCAAGACGGACCAACAGCTCGTGAATTTCCAGACCAAGTTCTTGACCACCAACGTCAAGGGCACGGATCGCGAAATGTATCTACCGGTGAACTTCGACATCGACCCGCTGCCGCATCTGCGTCCGCCCGGCATTCCGACCACCGTGCTCAATCATCCGCCGCTGGTACGCATGGAGAACCACTCGCTGCCGCCGCTGGCTGAGAAGCAGGCGAAGTACCGAGTGCCCGGAAACCTGATCACGAAACCCGGCAAGTACCGTCTCGCCTTCCGCATGCGGAGCCGCTCTGAACCGATCTACTTCATGCGCTTTGTGGGTGCCACCAAGGATATGGAGCGGAGCGCGAATGAGCGGATCATGAACTTCCACGCCTTCGCGGTTGAGGTCGACGTAAAGCGCTAGCACCGAAAAGCAGACGCTTCGCATGGGGGCCGCATGAGCCCCCCGGGTCTCACTGCAGTTCAGTGCCAGGCGTGGAGCTCTTATGACTTGTAATGCGTATCGTTCCAGAACATCTGCCGCCACGATCGCCCTGCTAGCCGGCAGCTGCGTTGCGGTGTCCAGCACGTGTGCAATACCCGCACGAGGCCAAACCGGCAGCGAGGACCACAACGGCGCTTTGCTGCAAAGCTGGCCCGGCGCCTCCCGTGTCGCGTCCTCCAAAGTCACCGGGATACAGTACCTGGGCGCGGGTTCCGAAGAAAAGACGCCCGCCGCGGCCACAGACACAGCGGCGAGCAAACGCAGCAAAACGGACGGCGAGGAGGACCTTTTCCGCCCCGACCCCCAGTACGATGAAGCCAGCTACAATCCCGAGGGACAGGTCGACATCTACGGCGCGAAGAGCGCGGTCGAGCCGCCGCGGCCGCTACTAGAGCTAGGTCGCCAGCAATACACTTCGGGCATGTATGACGAAAGCAGCACGCTGCTGGGCGAAAAAAATCCGCTACTGCCGGGCCTCTCCATCTACGGCGACTGGCGGACGGCCGTCGCTTACAACAACAACAACGGCAAGGATGTCGCTCAGATCGCGACCCGCCTGAACCTCGACGTCGACCTGAAGCTCACCGGCACCGAACGGATACACGCCTTCTTCACTCCACTTCAGAAGGGCAACGCAGACTTCACCCGCTTCGAGTTCGGCGGCGCCTATGGCAATGGCAAGTTCAACGGTGAGTTCGACCTCAATCCGCAGACGCTCTTTTTCGAGGGAGACTTCGGCTCGCTCTATTCCGGTTTCTCCGGTAACGAGGCCAGTTTCGACCTGCCCTTCACTGTCGGTCTCTTTCCGCTGTTCCTGCAGAACGGGATCTGGGCAAACGACGCGATTCTCGGCGGCGCGGTGAGCCTCCCCGCCAAGAACTCGGCGGCACTTGGCCTCTCCAACTTCGACGTCACCTTTTTCGCCGCCTTCGACAATGTCGACAACGCGGGCATCATCGGAGCGGACAAGGGCGACAATCACCTCGCCAACCTCTATGGCGTGACAGCCTTCATCGATGCCTTCGACGGCTATATCGAAACAGGCTACGGCCTGGTGCAGGGCCGCGACGAACGAGACGGCCTCCTGACGCACTTCCTGACAGGCGCCTACAGCCGGCGTTATGCCAACACTGTGTCGAACTCAACTCGTTTGTTCGCGAACTTCGGAGACGATCCGGAAGGGAAAAGCGACGGCTTTGCCATCATTTCGGAGAACAGCTTGATCACGAGCTTGCCGAGCACGCTGCTCCCCTACGCAAACTTCTTCGCCGGCTTCGGCAACCCTCAGCCCCTGGTCGATGGCAATGGTGCAGGGATACTGAAGAATGTCGGCATCAACTTCGAGACCGACGCCCTGACCGGATATCCCAAGCTCGACGACAGCGGCTCCAACGTCTTCGGCGGCGCAGTTGGCCTGCAGTATCTCTTCAATCTGGACCAACAGCTCGTCTTCGAGGCGGCGATGGTGCAGCCCTTCGAAGACGACGGCATCGGAGCTAAGGACGCGCAGTACGGCTTCGGCGTCCGCTATCAGATCCCGATCGACCGGGCCTGGCTGTTCCGCGCCGATGCGACCTATCAGATCCTCGAGGGCGGTGACGAGGACAACTTCGGCATTCGCGCCGAGATCCGCAGGAAGTTCTGACCGATTTGCCATGCGAGTTTCGTATCCATGAACAGCCGGAATTCATTCGCATCCATTCTCGGCATTGCGCCAGTGGTCAATGACGCATTGGTCAGGCATCGAGATCCTGGATCAGTCTGCCAGAGGAGAGCTCGCAGATGTCTTTGACGCTCCTGGGCTGGCTTCTTATCGCTTCATCGATCGCGTTATCAGTGCTGCTCATCTTTCCGCTGCGCTCGGCGAGACCTGCTCTCCTCTCTCGGATGCGATCACCTCGCTGGGAAGGCGGCCGGGATCTTCGAGCTACCGGGGGGACGTTGATCGTGGCTGCTGCGGTCTTTCTCCTCATTGGAGGCATCGGCGCAGCGACGTCTTATTTTGGGAGTTCTTTCGAGGCGGCCGGCTCAGGGGACTCGGATGGCGAAATGCTCGCGCGCCTCGATGACTACGCGCGTTCTATTCAAACCGAAGAACCGGCGGGCAAACCTCTGCCTGATGTGAGCACGATGATCGATCGGCTAGCGGCTCGGCTCGAGACCACGCCAGAGCACATCCAGGGCTGGCGGATGCTCGGTTGGTCCTACTTCAACACGGGGCACTATGAACAGGCCGCTGCCGCCTATGCGAGGGCCGTTGAGCTTGATCCGAGTTCCGCCGAGCTCAAGGCCTCATACGAGGAGGCCAAGGCGAAAGCCTCCGAAAGCGACAATTTAGAAACAGCCTCATCTTCGCAAACCGAGACCATCGCCAAGAGCGGTGACGGACCAAGCATCGAGAAAACTGCCGAGTTCGAAGCGATGCCTCCGGGCGCCCGTGACGCTGCAATCAGATCGATGGTCGATGGCCTGGCAGATCGCCTCGAGAGGCACCCGCGAGACGTCGAAGGCTGGACTCGCCTTATGCGCTCACGAGTCGTGCTTGGCGAGAGCGAGGTCGCAGCAGCAGCATTCCGCAAGGCGCTTGAGGTCTTCAAGGACGACTCGGCAGCATCAGGCAGGATTACCGCCGCCGCGATTGAGCTTGGCCTAAAAACCGAATGACCACAGCCTCGGAGGTCGCCCTCAGGCCGGCAACATCAGGAAATTACCCAAGTGGATCAGAATGATATGTGAGAATCGCTTGGCGGAGACGAGGG